>Ga0272441_10000345_pt1 | contig 106652 bp, 92 predicted proteins | sample SSMProp6N_FD_193582 | JGI IMG/M metagenome (GOLD analysis project Ga0272441, IMG submission 193582) | Marine sediment archaeal communities from Little Sippewissett salt marsh, Falmouth, MA, United States - SSM-Prop-6N | ecosystem: Environmental > Aquatic > Marine > Wetlands > Sediment ...
AAACCAAACACTGGCTCAGAATGATTGCAAAAGCAAATCCGGATAAAGAAGAGAACTGCAGGCTGCTTTGGAATAAAGCACAGGAATTAACCCTGATATTTTCATCTATTCTGTTACCCAAAAAAATGGGCGGGTAAATGACAAATGAGAAAGCCCAAATTTAAAATGAATGACAAAGAACAAAGCTCAAATAACAATTGGACGTCAAGGACCAGAGGCCCGGTAAGTGGTCAGTTGAAACGGACAACCTACAACAAGCCCCAAGCAAGCAACGTGAGTCGCGGGGTGAACCATTGACAGTAGTAAATTTTGACATTTGGCTTTTAGATTTCATTTGAAATTTTTAATTTAGATTTTGAAATTTTCTGTCCTTCCGTTATTTCTTTTCTTGAATTTTCCGCTCCATGAGATATAGTTCTAATCGTCGGTCCGGTTGCATTCCGGCCCGGCCCTTCCATGAACCACTCGACATTGGGCACTGCTATGAACAAGAAACTGGGGCTTTCCCAGGTTTGTGAAATCCTTTTTCGCCGGGAACTGATCACGGAAAAACAGAAAGACCAGATTCTGCTCAAGGAAAAAAGCCAGGAAAACAAGCTCAGCAAACTCAATCAATTCAAAAACAGCGAAAGCCCGGACCTGAATTACAAGGGCATCCTGCCCACCGACATCATCACGGACCTGAAAATTCCGGACATCAGGGCCGGTGAGGGGTTTCTGACCGAAGAGACCATCATGCGGGCGGTCGCGGACACCCTTTCCCTTCCCTTCAAAAAGATCGACCCCCTGCAGCTGGACATCGAGATCGTCACCAAGACCGTGTCCAAAGCCTTTGCCTTTAAAAACCTGGCGGTTCCCGTTGAAGTCAGGGACGGTGAACTGCGCGTGGCCATGGTCGACCCGCTGGACAGCGAAGTCCTGGACGACATTCGGAAAGTTCAGAAACTGAAGGTTGTTCCCGTGATCAGCACCAAGACCGATATTGTCAAAACCATTCGGGAGTTTTACGGGTTCAAACATTCCGTGATCAAAGCGGAAAAGGAGCTGGTCACCCCGGTCATTGATATCGGCAACCTGGAACAGTATTCGGAACTCGGCAGCCGGGGAGAACTGGGTACCACGGATAAACATATCCAAAACGCGGTAGAGTACCTGTTCAGTCATGCCCTCGAGCAGCGGGCCAGCGATATCCATATTGAACCCAAGCGCAACGAGAGCCTGGTCCGGATACGGATCGACGGTGTTCTCCATGTGACCTATACCATGCCCCTGGTGGTGCACAATGCCGTGATCTCACGGCTCAAGTCCATGTCCCGCCTGAACATTGCGGAAAAACGGCGCCCCCAGGACGGTCGGACCAAACTGAAAACCATGGACAAGGATATCGAAATCCGCGTATCCACCGTGCCCGTGGCCTTCGGCGAAAAGGCGGTCCTGCGAATTCTCAACCCGGACATCCTTTTTCAGAACCTGGAAAACCTGGGCTTTCTGGCTCCGGACCTGATCCATTACCGGAAATTTCTGGAAAAAACCCACGGCATTATTCTGGTCACCGGTCCCACGGGCAGCGGAAAAACCACCACGCTCTACTCTTCTTTGAAAAATCTGGCCTCTCCGGCAATCAACATTACCACCGTGGAAGACCCCATTGAAATGGTCCACGAGGAGTTCAACCAGATCGCGGTTCAGCCGGCCGTGGGCATTACCTTTGCCTCGATTCTTAAAAATATTCTGCGCCAGGACCCGGATATTATCATGATCGGTGAAATCCGGGATCAGGAAACCGCGAAAAACGCTGTCCAGGCCGCGCTCACCGGCCACCTGGTCCTGAGCACCCTGCACACCAACGATGCGCCCAGCGCGATCACCCGTCTGATCGATCTGGGCATCGAGCCTTTCCTGGTCAGCTCCACCCTGCTCGGTATCATTGCCCAGCGCCTGGTCCGGACCATCTGCCCGCAATGCGAAGAATCGTTCAGCCTGGACAAAGAGGATCTGGAAAACCTGGGCTTCGTTTTCAGCGACCCGCTCCCCCGGAACAATGTCCTTTTAAAAAAGGGAAAAGGCTGCCGCCACTGCCGCCGGACCGGCTACCTGGGCCGCGAAGGTGTCTTCGAGGTATTAAATGTCACCGAAGAAATAAAAAAGCTTATAAATCAGCGGGAATCGTCCGATACCATTAGAAAAACAGCACAGCGGCAGGGCATGAAGCTGCTGCGGGAAAACGCGGTGACCAAAATACTCAAGGGGCGAACCACCTATAACGAGGTCCTCCGGTGCATCAGCCAAGAGAACTGACATCCAAAATCAAAACGCTTGAAACCATCCAGGGTCCTGTCAACACCCTGAAAACACAGGGCAAAAAAATCGTATTTACCAACGGCTGTTTCGATATTCTCCACGCCGGGCATGTGGATATATTTCAGCAGGCCAGAAATCTGGGGGATATTCTGGTGGTGGGCGTGAACAGCGACACCTCCATTAAAAAGATCAAGGGCGACAGCCGGCCGGTCGTTCCCCAGAACCAGCGGTTGCGGGTTTTGGCCGCGCTTGAATCCGTGGACTATGTAATCGCTTTTGACGAGGACACCCCCTACCGGCTCATCGCGGCCGTTGCGCCGGATATTCTGGTCAAAGGCGGTGACTGGCCGGTAAAAGACATTATCGGCCGGGACATTGTGGAAAAAAGAGGCGGCAAAGTCCTTTCCATCCCTTTAATGGCCGGTATTTCAACCACCCGTATTATTGAAAAAATACAGGAAAAGTTCTGTTCCTAGGAGCCCGGTATGGCAAAAACCACTCCATTCGGCATCAAAAGAAAGCAGTTAAAAAGGCTCAATATTCAATTGCGGGTAAAAGTCACCTTTGAAATCAACGGCGGCAGACGCGAGGACTGCCTCAAAAGCAGAAATATCTCCCAGACCGGCATCTGTCTCGATGCCGACCAGGATCAGATTGAAGCCCTGAACATTTTGGCAAATTTCGATCGCCGCGAACCCCCTGTCCTGCACCTGGAAATAGCGCTGCCGAACGAAAACGAGCCGGTAAAATTCAAGGGAAGCGTCTGCTGGTACGATATATCTTTCGATAAAAGTTCTTTCCGTTATCAAATCGGTGTTGTTTTTATTGAACCGGGTCAAAAAGAGTACCGGATTTTAAAAAATTTTCTGAAAAACACCCGGGAAAACCACGGTTTTTTTAGAAGAATTTTCTCGCTCGCGTGATTGGCGGAAAATCCATGAGAAACAGCATGATCTTAGCTTTGTAACCCCTGTAAATAACATAAGATATTCAGATTGAAAATTTATTTATTTTTTTGAATTTTTTTTGCTTGACATAACAATATCTTGTGTCAAAATGTAGCGCATGACACAACATGGCAGACAAAAGAAAAAACAGGGGAGGGACAATGGGGTCAATTATTGAGCTTAAGGCACAGCAGGAAAAGGCGGAAAAAAGGGGCAAACAGGAAACCACCGACCTGACACTTTTTGTCAGGACATCCAAAGAAGATCTGTCCGGGTGGGACCGGCAGAAAATCGTGGATGCCCTGCTGAAAGAAACCGACCTGGATTTAAAAACCTCCGAGGAAATCAGCCGCGAAGTTCAGGAAACCATTGAAAATTCAAATATTAAGTATATAACCGCTCCCCTGATCAGAGAGCTGGTTGACGCGAAGCTGATCGAACACGGTTTCGAAGATGCGCGCAAAATGCATACCCGGCTCGGTGTCCCGCTGTTCGATGTTGATCAGCTGATCCTGCACCCCAACAAGGAAAATGCCAATGTGCCCCATGGCCCCGAAGCCACCAACCTGACCCTGGCCGAAAACATCAAGAAAGAGTATGCCCTGTTGAAGGTGTTTTCTCCGGACGTCGGAGACGCCCACATGCGGGGCGATATTCATCTTCATGACATGGGCTTTGTCGACCGGCCGTATTGCTCGGGCCAGTCCCTTGAATATCTGAAAAAATTCGGCCTGCATCTGCCCAACTCCCTCTCAAATGCAAAACCGGCCAAACACCCTGAAGTTCTGCTGGCTCATATGGTAAAATTTGCCGCAGCGCTTCAGAGCCATTTTGCCGGCGCTATCGGCTGGGATGCGGTCAATCTGTTTTTTGCCCCATATATCGAGGGAAAAACAGACCAGGAAGTCAAACAGATCGCCCAGATGATGATCTACGAATTTTCCCAGCAGGCGGTGGCCCGCGGCGGCCAGGCCATTTTTACCGATATCAACCTGTACTGGGAAATCCCCAAACATTTTGAGGATGTCCCGGCCATCGGGCCCGGCGGTGAATTCACCGGCAAGACCTACAAGGACTACGAGAAAGAGGCCCAGCGGTTTGTCTGGGCACTGTTTGATGTCTACAAGGAAGGCGACGGTACCGGCCGGCCCTTTTTCTTTCCCAAACCCCTGGTCCACATCACGGAAAAATTTTTCAGAACCGAAGGCCACGAAAGGTTCCTGAACCACATCTGCGACATTGCCAGTGAAAAGGGCACCACCTATTTCGTGTTTGACCGGGGTGAAACCGCAAAGATATCAGAATGCTGCCGCCTCAGTTTCAAACTGAACGAGAGCGACATCCAGGACGCCAAGGAGCCCTGGAGAATGCGCTTCTGCGCCCTGCAGAACGTCACCGTCAATCTGCCGCGTCTGGGATACAAAAGCCGGCAGGACGATACCACCCTGTTTAAAAACATTCGGGACATGATGGAACTGGCGGTCAAAGCCCATCTACAGAAAAAGGCCTTTATCGAAAAGCTGCTGGCCCTGGGTGAAACCGGTCCGCTGGCCCTGCTGACCATGAAAAAGGACGGCACCGGCTATCTCCGCATGCACCGGGCGTCCTTTCTGATCGGCATGGTCGGCCTGAACGAACTGGTCAAGATCCATCTGGGCAAGGAACTGCACGAATCAAGGAAAGCCCTGAAATTCGGGCTCAAGGTCATTGCCCACATGAAACTTTTATCAGAAGAGCTCAGTAAAAAATACGGCATGCACTTTGTGCTCGAACAGACACCGGCGGAAAGTACCGCCTACCGTTTTGCAAAACTTGACTTGCGGGACTTTACCGATGACGCGGTCAAATATGTCAAGGGAAGCATTCCCGACGGTCAGACTTACTATACAAACTCCACCGCGCTCACGGTCTCCTCGACCGACAATCCCATTGAAAGGGTCCGGACAGAAGGCCTTTTTCATCCGTTGATCGAAGCCGGATCCATCACCCATATCTGGCTGGGAGAATCCAAACCGTCCAAGGAATCCCTGGCCAATTTTGTGGTCAAGGTATTCAAGGAAACCGAAAGCGATCAAATCGCGTTCTCCCCGGAGTTTACCAACTGTGTTTCCTGCGGGAAAACAGTGCGGGGGCTTACGGATAAATGCAGCTACTGCGGTTCGGAAGAGGTCGAAGGCATCACCCGAATTACCGGATATTTCACCAAAATATCCAGCTGGAACAAAGGCAAAATCGGCGAACTAAAGGCCAGAAACAAAAATCAGGGGTTTTTCGGAACCCGATAGGAGATCACGGTGAGCATCATCAAAGTTTTTACCCAGGAAAAATGCCCCAGGTGCCCCCGGGCCAAGGAAGTGGGAACCCTTTTGAAAAAAGAAGGATTTGACGTCATGGAATACGACATTCAGACCGCCGACGGCATGGCGGAAGCCGCTTTTCACAGCATTCAGTCCACGCCGACCATTATCCTTGAAGACGCGGATGAAAATGTCATTGCGGATTTCAGGGGCGAAATGCCCTCGGCGCAGGAAGTCAAAAAACGGTTAAAGGACGCATCGGTCTGATGAAAGATCTGAAAAAATTTCATATCAAGGGCTTTATCGAGACATCGTTTGTGGACTGGCCCGGGAAAATATGTTCGGTCGTCTTTTTCCCGAGGTGCAATTTCCGCTGCTGTTACTGCCATAATTCCGACCTGGTGTTGAGACACGACAAACTTGAAGACCTGGATTTTGAAGCGATTTTAAAGCGTCTTTCCGGTATGAAAGCCTGGATAGACGGCATCTGCGTATCCGGTGGAGAACCCACCCTTCACCGGGAACTTCCCGAGGTTTTTTCGATCATCAAAGAACGGGGGTTTCTGACAAAACTGGACACCAACGGATCAAACCCGGACATGCTGAAGTCCCTGGTCAATAACCGGCTGGTGGATTATGTCGCCATGGATGTCAAGTCATCTCTGGATGAACGGTCCTACTGCAAAATCACCCAGGCCCCCAACATGCTGAAATCGGTTAAGGAAAGTATCGCTTTTCTGATGAAAGAAAAGGTTGAATACGAGTTCCGGCTGACGGTTCTGCCGACCCATCACACGAAAAACGACATCTTTAAACTGGCCATGGATTTGAATGGCGCCGCAAGACTCCGCATTCAGAACTTCAATCCTTCCGCTGCCATACTGGATCCCAGTCTTCAGGACGTCATACCCTATACGGAAACGGACATCAATTTTATTCAGACAAGGGTGGACCAGCTGATTGCCCACTGATCTGCTTTTTTTTCGCGTTCTCCTTCTCCCTTAACCGGTTTTTCTTTTTACCGAGCTCATTTCACCGCAGGCAAAAACCGTCTCTCATCAAGGGGTTCCGTGTTTCGGATATTTACTTGACACCGAAAGTATGCTAGACTCAAAGATTTACAGAGGTATTTGCTTTTTGGAAAAAGACGAATATTTCATGACCGCCGCTCTCGAAGCGGCAAAGAATGCGGGCCGCCATGATGAAATTCCAGTGGGCGCCGTTCTGGTCAAAGCGGATGCAATCATCGCTACCGCCCACAACTGCCCGATATCGGAAAATGATCCCACCGCCCACGCGGAAGTGATGGCTCTGCGTAACGGCGGTAAAAAGCTTGGAAACTATCGCTTGCTAGATACGACGCTTTATGTGACAATAGAGCCCTGTATCATGTGCATGGGCGCTATTCTGCATTCGCGGATAAAACGTCTTGTATTCGGCGCGTTCGATCCGAAAGCAGGTGCCGCCGGTTCAATGATTGACCTTACCGCAGGGAAAAAGCTCAATCATACAATAGAGATAAAATCCGGCGTTCTGGAAGCGGACTGCAGAGCGCTGATGCAGGATTTTTTCAAAGAAAAAAGAACTTAAGGAGAGATGGCCGAGCTGGCTGAAGGTGCACGACTGGAAATCGTGTGTACGTCAAAAGCGTACCGAGGGTTCGAATCCCTCTCTCTCCGCCATTTTTATCGGCACCAGCCATTTTTTAAAGCCGGATCCCAGACAGCAGATGAGTTGTGAACCCCGCCAGGTCCGGAAGGAAGCAACGGCAGCAATGATTTTGGGTGTCTGGTGTATCCGGCTACTTTTTGAACAGCACGCAGCGTGATCTTATAACGGAAGAAACCGCCGGCAGGACAATGGCCTATAAAGTACTCGCCCGAAAATGCAGGCCCCAGACCTTTGATGAAGTCATCGGTCAGGGCCATGTCACGCGGACGCTGAAAAATGCCATCAGGGAAAACCGGATCGCACATGCTTTTCTGTTTACCGGTGAAAGGGGCGTCGGCAAAACCTCCGTTGCCAGAATCCTGGCCAAAGCCCTGAACTGTCATACCGGCCCCACGGACAAGCCCTGTAATACCTGTCCCTCGTGTACTGAAATCACCAACAGCAATGCTATTGATGTCCATGAAATCGACGGCGCCTCCAACACCGGTGTGGATGACATCCGGACCCTGCGTGAAAATGTAAAGTACCTTCCCTCCAGAGACCGGTACAAGATATATATCATTGATGAAGTTCACATGCTTTCAAAGTCCGCGTTCAATGCCCTGTTGAAAACGCTCGAGGAACCGCCGGATCATGTTATTTTCATGTTCGCCACCACCGATCCGCAGAAAATTCCGGAAACGATTATTTCAAGGTGCCTGCGGTTTGATTTCAAGCGCATCTCCGCAAACGAGATCGTCCGTCATTTAAAAAACATTGCCGAACGCGAAAACATTTCCGTCAGCAGCAGAGGCCTTTCCCTGATTGCCCGGGAAGCCGACGGCAGCATGCGCGATTCACAGACCATTTTCGAGCGGGCCATATCCTACTGCGGAAACAAGATTGAAGATACCGGCATTGAAGAGCTTCTGGGACATGTGGACAGTCAGTTTATATACCGGATCATGGATGCGGTCTGTACAGACAATGCACAGGCCTGCATGGACACCATTCACGACATTTATGAATACGGGGTTGATTTCAGAAAGTTTTATTTTGCCCTGCTCGAGCATTTGCGGGACCTGATCATGGTCAAAACGCTTCAGGACCCGTCAAAAACGCTTGACTATTCCGACGAAGACCTGAAAAAACTTCAATCCCTGGTCGAAAAAATAGAAATCGATGCGCTGCACCGGTGCTTCCGGCTGTGGTTTACGGCTGAAGGGCAAATCACCCGGTCGGCATTTCCGAAAATCGCTATGGAAGTTTCCCTGCTGGAAATGATCCAGATCAAAAAAGCCATTCCCGTCGACGAGATCATTTCGCGGCTGGACAAACTGCAGCAGGCGGCACCCGCCCGCTCCGGCACCTACGTGCCGCCGGCAAAAAAACACGGGCCTGCCAAAGTTTCTCAGCCGAAAAGTCCATACCCGGACGCGGATCCTGCCGCCCCGGCATCAGATCACGGCCCCGCGGGCGCAAAAACGGCGAAATTCATCGACCTTGTCAGAAGAAAGCATACGCCTCTGTTTTCATCACTGCAGAGTGCGGACATCACCCTGAACGGAATAGAACTGTCAATAACGCCCGCGAGTAATTTTGACCTGGACCGGCTGAAAGATCCCGAAACCGAACACAAGCTCGAAGCACTGTGCAGGGAAATTTTTGACAAAGATACCCGCCTGGTCATTCGGGCCGGCAGCCAAAAAAAAACCCCTGACCGGGAACAGAAAACACAAGATCAGCAGCAGAAGCTGAGAAAAGAGGTCAATCACAATCCGGTCATTCAAAAAGTGATGGAATCCTTCAGCGGCAGCCGGATTGTCGATATTAAACCGGAGTAGCAAAAAAGAACAGCAAGAGGTATTTTTATGGATCTGAAAAACATGATGAAACAGGTGCAGAATATTCAGGGCCAGATAAGCAGTATGCAGGACCAGCTGGCGGAAAAAACCGTTGAGGCCTCTTCCGGGGCCGGCATGGTGACCGTCACCGCCAACGGCAAACAGGAAATTATTTCCATTCGTATTTCACCGGAAATTGTAGACCCCGAAGACATCGCCATGCTGCAGGATCTGGTGACCGCCGCGGTCAACACGGCGCTGAAGTCATCCAAGGCCATGATGCAGGAAGAACTTTCAAAAATAACCGGCGGCCTGCAAATCCCGGGCCTGAACCTGTAACGGCAGCCAAACCCGTGAGCCAGAACAACCCCATCAAACAGTTAATTAAATGCCTGTCGAGTCTACCGGGCGTCGGTGAAAAAACAGCCACCCGGCTGGCGCTGCATATTATGAACCTGCCGGAAAACAACGCCCGGGAACTGGCTGAAAGCATCCGGGAAGCCCGGGAAAAAATCTGTTTATGCGCGGAATGTTTCAACTACTCCGACGGCCCGTTATGTTCGATTTGCGCTTCCCCGTCGAGAAAAGCGGACATTCTCTGTGTGGTCGAAACCCCCGGGGATATTATTTCCATAGAAAAGTCCGGTGGATTCAGGGGCCGTTACCATGTCCTGCACGGCGTGATTACCCCGCTGGACGGCATCGGCCCGGACCAGCTGAAAATCAAGGAGCTGCTCAAACGCGTCCGGGAACAGAACATCCGTGAAGTGGTCCTGGCCACCAACCCCACCCTGAACGGTAATGCCACCGCCCTTTACATTTCAGATCATCTCAAACCCCTGAACATCAAGGTCAGCCGCATTGCCCAGGGAATTCAGCCGGGCGGTGATATCGGTTACGCGGACCAGGGAACGCTTCGCAACGCCCTGGACGGCAGGATTGAGATGAAATAGAGCAAACGTGTGTCATTAAAAATAATACTAGAAACATCTTTTGCATTGAAGCATGTATAATTAATTCCAAAGTTCAAATTAAAAATGTCAATTGAAATCCAAAATCTCAATGTCAAACCCTTGACCTTTGGGCTTTGTCATTCATTTGGAATTTGAACTTTTTCATTTGACATTTACTTTTCGGTTGAGCCGCATTGGTCATTATGTTTAAACGATAGATTACAACAACCAGTAAAGCACTCAAAATCCAAGGGAGTCTCCCGTGCACGCTGGAATTAAATCCGTTTTAATCTTCCTTTTTATTTGGTTATCTCTGGTTTTCTGCTCTCCGGCATTTGCAGATCCCCAACCCGATATCAACACGCAAACCCGCATCGTTTATTCCCACGGCTCCCACGATCACTGCAATCTGTTTACCCTTCGGCCCGACGGTCAGGATTTAAAGCAGCTGACGAACCACAAGTCCATAAACTGGGAGCCGGAATGGTCGCCCGACAGTAAAACCATCGCCTTTACCAGTAACCGGGACGGAGATTATGAAATCTTCATTATCAATGCCGACGGCACCGGTTTGAAACAGCTGACCCAGAACACTTCCATTGACCGCCATCCGGCCTGGTCGCCGGACGGCAGCAAGATCTACTTTGTCAGCTCCGAGGGATCAAAAAAAACCCAGATCTGGTCCATGGCGCCCGACGGGTCCCGGCGGAAAAAGCTGACCGCCTACCAGGATCACGCCACCCATCCGAACTGCTCACCGGACGGCCGGTTCATCGTTTTTCAGCTGGGTGGCATCAACAAACGCTCAAGGAAGAAATCGGAAATCTACCGGATCCGGACAGACGGCTCCGGGTTCACCAACCTGTCCAACAACCCGGCCCACGACAAGGTCGCTGTTTTTTCTCCGGATGGAAAATACATCAGTTTCCAGAGTTTTCGGGACGGCAACTTCGAGCTTTACCGGATGAATGCCAACGGCAGCGGACAGACCCGGCTCACCGCGGACCCGGCCAAGGACAAACGGTCCAGCTGGGCCCCTGATGCCGGCCGGATCTGTTTTCAGGGCCATCGCAGCGGACACTGGGAAATTTATACCATGAACCCGGACGGCTCGGATCTCCGGCAAATCACCTTCGGCAGGACGGATGCCAAACATCCGGACTGGTCCGGATATCTAAAATAAGAAGTTCTTGAAATATTTAAAGTGCCCAAAACACTTAAAGCTGTAAATCCCGTTTTTTTGATATCTTTGTTCTTGCGTATCATAGGCACTTTCAGCTTTTTGCCACTGCAATCTGTTCTAAAACTTCATCTACAACCACACGATAAAACAGTTTAAATTGATTTAATGCAAATCTCGTTTCTTCGATTAAATCTAAGTCGTATCATCTTTCAATCTTTCAGTTTATGCAGAAACTGAAAGATTAAATTGACTATTATTCAGAAAACAAATACTATTTTCTTCATTCCCACTCTATTTCATTATTCAGCCCTGAAGCAGCAAAAAGACAACCGAACCGGGTCTGATCTTTCCAGTCCAGCCAGGCCCGCAACCTGTTTATCCTGTTGACATGAACAGACATCCATCAAGGAGGGGCCATGAAAAGGCATCAGAATGCTCTCAGTTCACTCGTCTTAATGATCTGCGTGTTCAGCTTTTTGTCATCCTGCAACATCACCGAACCGGTTGGGCCCGAAGAAAACAAAATCGGCGTTATCTATGTGCTTCACGGCGGCATGGATGAATATCTTGACCGGAACCTCTGGGACTCCTCTGTACAGATGTTCTCCTACGATCCCAATCATCCTGTCTACCAGATGGTCATGTGGAATCCCCTTTTCTGGTCCACCGTTCTGCAGATAGAGTTCGGGATCAAGTTTATCCGGAAATTTGAGTTTGAATATGAACGGATCGGTGGCGTTGACCCCTTCCACACCCTTTCCGACCGGCAGCTGGCCGACATGAAAGCTGCGCTCGACAACAACACCCACGGGCTGACCTTTGAAGTGGACTTTGCTTCCTGGATGTCGGGCGACCGGATTGAACATTATCCCTATCCGCGCTTTATTTATAATATTCCCGGACTGCTTTCCGGCGTTCATCCGCTCCTGGGACTGTCAAAAGTCCGGTACTGCGGAGAGATGGAAGCCGACGGCCCCTGGGAAGACTGCGATCCGGACCGTTACGATGTTGACGGACCGGTTGAACGCCTTTTAAAAAAAGGCGTTTCCAAAATTATTGTTATAGACATGACTGTGAGTGCCGTGCGGTTTTACAAGACCTATGATGTGGTTCAAATGACAAAGCGGGCGCTCAATGACTGGAACGAAAAAAACCGGACCGATATCCCCCTTCTCTGGGTCAACGACTACAGCAACCTGATGGAGGACTCCTACCCTGAAGAACCGGCCGGCTGGACACCTTTTCAGGGACCGCCGGAAAAAGACCGGCACCGGCTGGTAAACGGCCGGCCGAATCCGGTTGCCGAAGACCCCGATTACACGCTGCTGCATGTGAAGGGAATAGAGGCCGGTCTGTCTGACAATATCACGGATGCGGATACCGGCATACTTCTGTTTAACCACGGCCTGTTTGATGAAAACCGGCACTATTTTGATCCGAAAATCGATGACACCCTTGTTCTGAATAAGAACATTAAAGAACTGTTGCTGGCGCGGCATCCGGACATCGATCCGGACAATGTTATCGGGGCTTACGGCGGCGTAAAGGAAACAAATCCGGATACGGGTATCTATGAACGCACCCGAAAAATGCGCGGTGAAAACCTGGCCCATACCGGTTTGCATGACAGTGACCGGGACATCATGGATTTCGAGGTATGGGGGTACCGGTACTGGGATGCCCTGGAATATCTGAAAGACCGGGGAGTAAAACACATTGTGGTCAGTTTTCCCCAGGTGGTGACTGATTCGGTGTTAACCCTGGTCGAGTACTATAACCAGGTCGGTAAAGAAATCGGCACAAAAACCTGGCTTCACTACGACACCGGTGATAATGAAACCTATCCCGGCAGGGGACATCCCTTTACCGATTACTGGGGAAACTGGGTGGACACCGACTGCGACGGCAAAGAGTGTTGTTTTGAAATGGGCGGCTGTCCGGATAACGGCACCTATGCTGATAACGGGGCATATCCGCCGCCGCGTCAAGCCCCCACAGATGATGACCGCAAGGACATGGATCCCTCTCTGGCCTATGATCTCTGTGACTACGGCCATCTCGGCTATGACCCAGAACTGGGTGCGCCCGATCCCAACGCGCCGGTCCAGGACCAGTATTCCGGGACCTGGTCCATGTACGTCACCCCGGGGAATGATCCCCGGCTGGGAAAACTGCTGGCCAAACATGTGCTTAATGCAGTGGTCAGTCCCATGGTTCACATCACTAACGGGGAAACTGAAACTGTTTTGGCAGACGAAAGCATTACCTGGCAGGCCAACGTCCAGAGCGGAACCCCGGAATACACCTATGAATGGTTCCTCATGGAAGCCAGTGACGCGGACTGGACCGCGACCGGCACAGACAACGCCACCTGGACCTGGGCACCGGCTGCAGGAACGTCCGGCACCTACAGGATAAAATGCACCGTGACGGATTCACAGTCCAAGACCGGCGAGGTTGTCTTTGAAAACTTTGTTGTCACCGAACCATCATGATCCTGGTTCAGCCTGGAACATCTATTGAATCTTTTAGTAATTCACCAATGCGGGGACATTTTTCCTCGGAGAGTTTTCCGTCTTTTTCAAGATCCGCCGCCACATCCGAAAGACCGATTTCTTCCAGCCTTTTCCGAGTGGGCAGACCGTCATTCGAACAGCCCCGGTACAGATAGTATTCCTCCAGCATGCCCGGGTGATGGATCGGATCGTCTCCGCCGCGCAGGTTCCCTTTCCAGCCATCATCCTTCCGGGTAATGCCCTGCAGGGCGTTGAAACATCGTTCGATCTGGTAGGCCCGTTCCGCCGACACAAAAAGGGGCTTTGGATCCCGACCGGTGATCGCCCGGTACATCTCTCCCATTTCACGGACCATGATCAAAGGTTCGCTCCAGACATTGGCGTTAATAATCGGCAAAAAGCATATTCCCAGGCAGTCCATGACCATTTTGTAATTTTCAGACCACCAGACCACCCGTCCCTTGGCCACCGGACTGTCATGGTCGGCGATGCCGTCGGGAAGGTCCTTCCCGAACATCTTCTCCAGCATCTCCTCATGACCGATAATGGCGGCAAAGGGGTGCCCTTTCAGGTGATCCCCGCCGCGGGTCGCCACCGAAGCGGCCAGGCTCATGGGCACACCGTAGCTGCAACTGTAGGTAAAAGACTGGCCCTTGATGTGCGACCGGCAGACTGCCGTATCCTGACCCAGCCGCGTTACGATTTCTTCAGGGCCTTCCGCGAGAATATCGCCGAACCCTTCCCGGGCCGCCGTCATGCGCATCAGGCCTTCTATCCGCCGGTCATCTCCCCACGGCAATTCCATACCGCCGGTATCCGCTGTCCCGATCAGCCCCTTCTGAAAGCATTCCATGGCCATGGCCGCATTGTATCCGAACTGGATACAGTCCATTCCCATGCGGTTGGACAGGTCCGCCAGGTGCAGCATGGCGGAAAAGTCAAAGATCCCCAGCAGAGGGCCCAGGTTGAGCATGTGGCCGTACTCGACTTTATCTCCCTTGTCCCCCTTGTAGGCACCGTCCCCGATCTCCCACTTCTGGCTGCATCCCACCGGGCAGCGATAGCAGGCGGTCTGGCCGGTTTTATACTTCTTGACAAAATCTTCGAGGTCATATGCATCCAACTCTTCCTCGGTGATGAACTGCTGGTCGTTTTTGACACGCTCATACTCTCCCTTCTGCGACATGAGGGTCAGGGTTCCGTACTCCCGCTTCATGGTGGTGCCGGGCCCTTTGTTCCAGGCCTCCCGATACTGTTTGGAAATCTCTCTGACCGCCGCAGCGTCAGCAACGGGAACGGCTTCAGCCCCTTTGCTCTTGACGATAATGGCCTTGAGTTTTTTGGCCCCCATCACGCAGCCCATACCGGTTCGGCCGTTGGAGCTGGTCCGACTGGTCCCCGACAAAAGGCAGGCATACTTTACCAGGTTTTCACCCGCCGGCCCGATGCGTGCCGTTTCACATTCTCCGTATTTTTCATGAATGGCGATATCGGTCTCAAAAACATCCAGTCCCCACAGATCGGATGCATCCACCAGCTGCACATCCCGTCCCGGGCCGATCAGCAGGGCCGTCGGGTGATCCGCCTTCCCGGTAATCACAATATGGTCATAACCGGCCTGTTTGATCCGGGCACCAAACCAGCCGCCGGCATTGCTGTCACCGAAAATCCCGGTCAGAGGGCTTTTTGCCGTGACCGTAAACCGGGGAGCACAGGGAAAGGTAGTACCGACCATGGGACCGCATCCGAAAATAATCGGGCTTTCCGATGACAGCGCGTCAACCCGGGGATGTTGGCGCGTAAGATCATAAAGCAGCCTGGCATTGATGCCGGCACCGCCGATATACTTTTCAAGATAGTCCTCCGGAATATCCTGCTGCGAAATTTTGCCCTGGGAAAGATCCACCATCAGGATCTTACCTGTCCAGCCGTATGTTTCTTTCTTTTCAGATTTCCGAGAATTCATAGCCTGCTCCTTTGACAGCTTTGAATTAACCCTGATACAGCTTCCATTTCACCCTGCCTTCCAGAACAGATTGAGGGGTTTCATCGGATAACATAAAATTCCAAATTCTAAATTATAAATGCCAAGTGAAATCCAAAATCCAAATGTCAAACAGCCTGTCAGACCTTAGCTTCATGCGACGGCGGATTTGAGCTTTAAATTTTGACATTAAGTATATTTAATTTGGCTTTTGCGGCGCAATAACTGCATTTTATATAAATATGATCTGACCCCATAGACACGTGCCCCCTTATTTTGCGCCGGCCGCATTCATAAAAATTTTATTCAGTACCGATTTGAAAATTTTCAGTTCCTCGGAAGTGATCCCCTGCTGAACCCGGACCTGAGCTGTGCGTGCAACCGGAAAAAGTTCCTGGACAAGGTCTTCCGCATTTCCGGACAGATAAACTTTTTTCTGGCGGCGGTCCTTTTCATCGGCCATCCGCCGGACCAGCCCCTTTTTTTCCAGCCCGTCAATCAAACGGGTAATGGCCGCCTTGTCTTTCATTGTCCGGTCCGCCAGCTGCTGCTGAAACTGTCCGTCCTGAAACAGTTTGAGGTTGATTAAAAGCGACCATTCATCTGCCGTCAGAACATGGCCCTCGGCAACAAACATCTGCTGGAGCATTTTAGCGACCGCTCGGGAAGTCCGTATCAGTAAGGGACCCAGCGGTTCTTTCTGAAATCCGTTTTTCATGAACTTGTGCACCACTCAAAATATTAGTTGATTTATCAACGATATTAACGGCAACTTTATATTCTGTCAATCTTTTTTATTCCCCTGTAAATCAGACAGCCGAAAACAGCGGCCACACCGTAACAGAACATCAGGCCAATAACCGTCATACTGATCCATTTCAAGGTGGTGGTCACGGACAGGCTCCAGGTCAGGACACCGATCCTGTCCGGATAAAGGCCCATGACCACGGCTCCCAGAACATTTTCCAGATAGTCCAGCACAAGGGTGACAAGGGCCAGCACACTCCAGGCGGCTATTCGTTCACCATGGACATACCTGAAGGAAAGATTGATTGAAACCAGAAAAAGCAGCGTAAACACAAAGGGCCAGGCCGCGTCCACCGTAAACTTGGACACAATATAGTGATGTCTGCCTTCCTCCCCGTAGGCCTCTGCCGCCGCATAGATGCCTTCCGGCCGGGACAAAAAGCTCAGGTCCGGCGGCTTCGCCGCCCCCGCATACTTTTCCGCTGCGGCCTGGTGCTGCGGCAGCACATAACCGACAAAACCGGCAAACAGGATAACAACGATGACCAGTATCGGAATCGTTGAAACCCGGCGCACCCAATAAGTGATTGATTTCATCAGTTACCCCCTGAATAAAATTTATTTTACCCGATTTTCAACCGATATTTATTTAATATGTTATAAACTGCCGAGTAGAACAAGTCATCATTTTCTTTTATTTAGGCAAAAGGTTAAATATGTTTAAAAATATAGGTTTTACTAAAAAATTAATAGCAGGGACCATATTTTTTTTCGTCATCATCAATCTGCTCACGTGCATCCTGCTGAGAGAAATGACCCATTTTAAAAATGCCACGCGCCTGGCCCATCAATATGCGGACGCCGCCGACAAAATACATGAAACCGAACTTTTGATCCGGCAGCTACTGGATCAAAAGCAGCCGACCGCATTGAAGCCTGAAGAAAACATCCGGCGGCCGTTTTCCACTCCGGAACTGAAAACCCTTGCGAAGGAAGACCCGGTCATGACCCGACTGCTGAAAACAGTAAAAAACCAGGCATCTGAACTGGTCTCTGCGGCCGACCGGACCGACCCCCGAAAACTATCCGCATTTGCAAATACCGCTCAGAAACTGAAAACCCATCTCATCCGAAAAAGGAAAGACGCCCGGCAATACTTTCAGAATGAAAAGTTTTTCACCATCTGGACTGTCGGTTTACTCACCTCGATCGCTGAAATAATCGGGATTCTGTTTTTAATCCTGATCCCCAGAAAAATAATCAAACCGGTCCGTAAAGTCGTCAATGATCTGACGCGCAATTCCCGAATGAGCAATACGGCCTGTAAAGAAATGACCCTCATCAGTAACCGGGTGGCCGAGGTCTCAAGCACCCATGTATCGGCCCTGGAGGAAATCACCGCCGAAATCAAAGAAATGACCGTGATCTCTGAAAAATCCGCGGCCAACACTCAGACGGTCGCGGAAATGCTGAACACCTCCCGCGAAGCCGCGGAAAAAAATTCCGCAACCATCAAGCAGATGGATACGGCTATTTCCAAAATCAAAGCCTCCTCGGAGGAAACCGAAAAAATCATCAAAACTATCGATGAAATTGCTTTTCAAACCAACCTGCTGGCCTTAAACGCCGCGGTTGAAGCGGCCCGCGCCGGAGAAGCCGGCAAGGGATTTGCCGTGGTGGCCGAGGAGGTTCGCAACCTTGCCCAGCGCAGTGCCGCAGCTTCGAAAAACACTGCTGAACTTATAGAAGAGTCGAAAAAAAATGCCGACAACGGTGTCTCCGTCGCCCATAACGTGGCGGAAATCACGAACCAGATCATCGAAAGCATTGTAAAGGTCAGTGAGCTGATGCAGGATGTTTCAAAGGTCAATATAGACCAGGCCAGGGGAATCAGCCAGATCAACGCAGCGGTCGTCCATATGGAGGGCATCACCCAGCAGGCTGCCGACAGTGCCCAGAACCTGGTTCCGTCCAGTGAAAAAATCGAAAGATGTGCCGCCGAACTCCGCCAGGCGGTGGATATTCTGATCCAGCTGGCCGGGTCTTCAGAAAATACCGCTCTCCCGGGCACAGCTCTGACTGAAATAAAAGGCTGAACCCCCCGGCTTCAGCGGATCACCTCGCGAAAAATCCGGTTGGCCCGGTCCATACCGATAAATCGTCCCAGCATCTTCCGGGAGCCGTCCTTTTCACTCAGCTGATCACAGTAGCTGAGGCTGGCGGTCTCCACTTTCTTTTGATATTCGGCATCCGTAATCTTCTCCGCCTTGTCCAGCACATCCAGATAGGCGCTCAGATAGGCTTCGGCACATTCACAGGCTTTTTCCAGAAGAGAATTGTCCGGCATGGCATAGACCGTATAATCGTTCAAATACGGGTCCATCCATTCCTTGGGCTTTTTTTTCGGCACAATATCATAGCGGTTAAAAATTGTTTTTATCGGTAAAATGTACTTTTCCTGGTAGGACGCATCCGTAAACAGGGGAATGAAATTCATATAAACAAAAAACTTCTTTTTCATGCAGGAAAAATCGATTGCCAGCAGCGGAAGATCATAGTCCGTCTCCGGGTAAATCTCAATGGCAAAAATTTCGAGACTCGGCACCTTCATGGAGCACCGCATCACGGATATTTTCCGGATCTTTTCCGCTTTCCAGTTATACATGTTCAGAGTGAACGTCCCGAAAAACCGTTTAATCTCCCTCAGATCTTCATCAACGGGAACGGGTTCAAGGACATACCGGGATTCCAGGCGGGTCAGCACCCTGTTTTTAAGCGAATTCATCATCATCCGTCTCCCCAAAAAAAAATTAATAAGCATCACCTGTTTTATGTGCCACACCATAGGCCCGAAGCTTTTTGATCTTATCGACTGCCGGCTGTTTCTTGATATGCCATTCCAGCCGAAGGGCCTCGTTTTTCGGCATTTCGAAACTTTCCGCAACAAGCTTTACCGGCAACCGGGACCGGGTATATTTGGCCCCCTTTCCGGCATTATGCATATCAAGCCGGCCGGGGACATCTTTTGCCGCACCACAGTAAAGGGACCCGTCCGAACATTCCAGCAAATAAACCTTCCAGTATTCGCTCGCCGTCATCGAGCCGACCGAATACCGCCCAGCTTCTGGAGCGGCAGCCGGTAAAGGGAAAGGGACCCTTTCCCGGCGGTAAAGGTTTCCGCCTTGGTTTCCAGGTTATCGCAGGAAAGTCCGAGCTTTTCGAAAATGATCTTCAGGCAATATAAAATATCGTCCTTTTGTTTGAGAATCTCAGCACGGGATTCCACAATGGCCGCACGATATTTATGCCCGCGATGGTCTCCGTCACAAATTTTAAAAGAAGCCGCCGGGTTTTTTTTCAGACAGGCATTCATTCGGCCGCCGCGTTTGGTTCCGGTATACAGATACTTGTCGTCCACGGCAAAGGAGGTTTCAACAGCGTAGGGCTGTCCGTTGTCAACCGCAATCAATGTCCCCCATTTTTCATCATCCATCAGCTTTCTGATATCCTGTTCTGAAATCGGTATTCCCATTATTTTCCTCCCTGATGTCGTGTTTCCAAGTTTCTGGTTCTCAACCACATTATTTTTGTTTTAGACAGGTAAAAAGTATTTAAAGTATTTAAAGTACTTGAAATACTTAAAATTAAATCTCTGAGAATAAAAATCTTCTGCAACTTTAAGTATTTTAGCTCACTTCAAGTACTTCAGGCACTATTTTTCACGCCCGGTACGATTCAAACACAGCCGCAATAACAATCAGCGCCCCACCGATGAGCGTCGGGATTCCGGGCACTTCATATAGTATCACAAATGCATATATTGTTCCATAAACCGGCTGCAGGCAGGAGATAAGACTGGCAGACTTCGCCTTGAGACGCCTCAGGCTGCCGGCAAACAGGCTGTGGGGAATCGCGGTAAAAAAAACTGCCAGAATCAGCAGTTTTATCCAGGTAGACAACGACCGGGCCGTAATTTCGGGCGTAACAAACAGCATTCCGCAGATACCCGCAATAAAACTCTGATACATCATGGACGTATCCCCGCGGCAGCCGGACAGGTAACTGCGCTGGACAACATTTCTGACCGAAAAAATAAACGCGGAAACAACGCCCCAGCAGACCCCCCGGGTAACGCTGTTTTCAAAAGAAAACTCCGGCATGATCAGGTAAACCCCCAGGACCACCAGGGCTCCGCACAGAACATCTGAAAGATGCGGGATCTTTCCCTTCCACAGGGGCTCCAGGAACACGGTAATAATGGGATAGGTAAACAGGGATATCATGCCGATGGCCACGCTGGACACCTGGATCGCCTGGAAAAAGGTCACCCAGTGCAGGCCCATCAGCACGCCCTGCAGCAGCATGAGCATATAATCCCGTGAAGTTTCAAGGGCTGTTGCACGACCCAGACCCTTCAGCAGCACAAAAAGCACGGCCGACGCCATCAGGGTTCGGATTGCCGTGATGTCGATCACCGGCAAATCGATCAGCTTGGCAAACAGGCCGGTCCCGCCGAAAAGCAGGCTGGAAACATGCAGAGCCAAAAGGCTTTTTCTCTTTTCATCCATAAAAACAGGGGCTTCCGTTTTAACCATACCGCAGGAAAACGCGCGGACATAGACCGTGGATTTATCATAATACCCCAAACAGGCGGATCCCGAAAATCCTATTTCCGACAGAGCAAATTGTCAATAAAAAGGTTCGGCCACAGGCGCAGCCCACCCCCCGGCAACCCGGCCTTTTTCGTTGACACGGCCGCAGCTGTTTTTCTATACTGATCCCATTCTGTTTTCATAAATCCAACCGGGACAATCGGCCATGTACACTTTTTTGAACAGACCGCAGAAAAAGCTCAAAATGCGGCGCCTGACCGAACGGCAACTGGGCACAGCCAAGGTGGAGCTGCTCAACCTGCTGGCACCTTCCCACGACCCCTTCTCCGCGGTGGAATATATCATCGACACCGGCCCCTTAAGTGATCTGGTAAAGGAACACACCGCAAAAACAGGCCGGCGGGTCACCCTGACACCGGCACTGAACAAGCTGCTGGCACTGGCCATATTCGAGAATCCCGCGTACAACCAAATGGTCTTTTCAAGCCGGGTCTATCAGCTGGAGGAGATCCATATCGCAAACCTGGTTCTGATCCCCGGCACGGACACGCCCACAACCGTTATTCTGGAAAATCCGCACCAAAAAAGCCTTGACGGCATTCAGCAGGAACTGTTTTCAAACATATCCGACACAACTGCCAAATGGGCCGGTCAAAAAAGCGGCACGTTGACGGAACGATTCACCAATTTCTGCTATCGAACCGGCGCTTACCGCCTGATCGGACAGAAAAGAACCTTTACCATCGGGTATGAGCGGGGATATATCACCAACCATACCCTGTCAAATCATGTCTATGACACCACCACAAATTTTTTCATGCGTAAAGATATTATCACGCCGCTGTATATTGGAAACAAATTTCAGATCAGCGGCCCGGTTAGAGAGCCTTCTGTTCAAGGAGATCAGGTAGCCGTCAGGGACAGGATTCACCTCTTCACCACCACAGACCACCGGATCATATCCGGATTCACCACCCACCGGTTCGGCCAAAGCCTGCAGCGCATCGCCGAAAACCCGGGAAAGTATCTTTAGCGGGTCAACAACCGGCTCTCTGATTCAAGGGAAAACACTAGGAACGGGTAAACAGCCGGGACAGCAAAGAAGCTTTCCGCGGCCCGGATCCGCTTTTGACCAGCCGCCGGTGATTCGGCACCGGCAGGTCACGTTTCAGCGGTCCACAGAGAAAGCTGTGGATCAGCTTCTGGTCCGGTCTCAAATTAAAATCTTCCCGGATTTTATCAAAACGCATCGCACCGATAGCACACACGCCCAGATCGAACTCGGCCTGATGGTCCATGATCACCTGCCCCATGGCGCCGGCCTCCAGGGCGGCCAGATGGAGCGCTTCTTCACCGAAATCTTTTCTCAGGCGGTCCAGATCCGCCACCAGGAACAGGCTGAATTTCGCCCCGGCATAGTAAGAACGGTTTCCCGGAAAATGCGCAAAGCGGGGATCATTCACCGGCTCCCGGTTAACGGCAACCAGCTGATGTTTGTGGGGATGATAACAGTAAATACCGGCCGGAATTTCCGCCACACCGTTCTGCTTTATAAAAACATAGACGTTGACCGCATGCAAATTATTGGCGGACGGGTACAGATAGACCGACGATTCTTCGGCCCGGCAACAACCGAGCAGGCCCATAAAACCACTGAACTGACGAAAAGGAATCGCTCGGTTCTCATAACTGCGAACAGTTGCGCGAAGCAGATACTCTTTTTTATCGAACCCTTTTTTTTCTAGTTTTAGCGGCCGCATGTCGCCGGAAAAAAATCTGATGTGGCGCTGTTCCCGATGAAGCTGCGCATGTTCTTCATCCGTCAGCATGTTCAGCTGATCGAGACACACGATTTTATCCATGTCCAGCCAGGACCGGTCGGGCGCCGGTCCGCTGAAGTGACCTGTTATGTTTTCAGCGGTTTTGAATCGCTTTTCGTCATCCCGGTTTTCCGGTTTGTTCACGGTCTTCGGAATACCGCCCAGGAAGCAGTGAATAAACAGGTGATCCGAATCCAGGTGAAAGAAAGATCGCACCCTTTCAAAATCAACGCCGGGCACCGGGCAGAGCCCCAGGCCGAACGCCGCCTGGCGGCTCTGGAGCAGCTGCCCCATATATCCGGCATCCAGCGTTACCAGGGCCCGGCTCATTACCGTATAGACCGGCTCGATCGCCCCCAGCCGGGCAATAAAAAAGATCGAAAATGCCGCGGCAGCGCAGGCCGGCCGAAAACCGGGCGGCAGTATTTCAGGACCAAGGTCTGCTTTTTCGCTGATCCGGAAAAGTTCGTGACGGACCGGATGATAATAGTAAACGCCTTCGGGAACCCTCTCTACCCGGTCTTTTTTTATCCAGAGATATACCTGAACCGCGTTCAGGCCGCCCGCTGACGGATACAGATACCTGGTCCGGCCATCAACCGCCTCCGCCCGGAGCAGCGACAGGCATCCGCCGAACTGCGCAAAGGAGACCTTCCGGCCACAAAAATCCCCGAACCCGGAATACGGTTGATAGGCTTCCCGGACAAAACCGGGATTTTCCAGATGAATCACCGGAGAGGCTGACGGGCCGGGATGTACCGGGGGTTCACCGACCGGCAACGGTGAAACCGGTTCATCCGAAACAGACGGTTTCGTCAGGCCGCTGACATACGCGGCAATGTTTTCCGGCGTCGGATTGTCGAGGAAAACTTCCGCGCGAATATTGACCCCGTACTGTTCGCGGATTCTTTCCGCAATCTGAATCAAATTAAGCGAGGTCGCCCCATAATCAAAAATATCGTCGGACAGACCGATGTCATCGGTACCGATGACTTCTCTTATCCAGACAAGCATATCGCCAGCTTTTTTTGTGTGCGGCGCCGGCCTTTCCCGATGTGAAACCTTTTCGGAGGCTTTTCCGGTGGAACTGCGGGAAGCGGTTTTCATCGATTGCTTGTGTAAAATTTCGTCCCCCGCCCGGGACATCAGATATTCGGCAACCGCCCGGGGCGTCGCCCTGTCCAGAAACACCTCCGCCCGAATATTTTCCCCAAAATGCTCCCGGATCTTTTCCGCAATCCGGATCAGGCTCAGGGACGTGGCGCCGAAATCGAAGATGTCGTCCTCCGGACCGATTGTGTCGGTTTGCAGCACTTCCCGTATCAACACCAAAACCGCTTCGGACTCATCCGGCCCGGGCGCTACCGTCTCCCCCGATCGCTTCGCAATCACTTCCGCCGCGTGACAGGGCGCAAATGTTGCTTTCGGCTCCGGCTGAATGCCGCCTGCGCATGAAACCGGCGCTTTGCCGCCGGCAGGTAAAAGATGGGCCGCCACTTTTTCCGCGGTGGAACTGTCCAGAAACACCTCCGCTCGAATATTTTTTCCAAAACGCTCCCGGATCCTTTCCGCAATCCGGATCAGGCTCAGGGACGTGGCGCCGAAATCGAAGATGTCGTCCTCCGGACCGATTGTGTCGGTTTGCAGCACTTCCCGTATCAGCGCCAGAACCGCTTCGGACTCATCGGGCTCAGTACAAATAGCCGCCTCTTTTGGCAAAGTTTCTTTCTTTTGCAGAGGGATGGGCCAGGGAAGCGCTTTTCGGTCCACTTTGCCGTTGGCCGTCAGGGGCATGGCCGCCATCAGACCGATCACATTGGGAACCATATAATCCGGAAGCAACGACGCCACATGATTCTTGAGTTCTTTCACCGCAGGCTCACGCCCGTTTCGAATCACTGTGTAGGCCACCAGTTTCTGATCCCCCGGTGTATCTTCCCGAACCATGACCAGCGCTTCCGTCACACTTGAATGACTTCGCAGGGCATGTTCAATCTCTCCCAGTTCGATACGGTATCCCCGAACCTTGACCTGAAAGTCCTTTCTCCCGAGAAATTCCATGTTGCCGTCAGGGAAAAAACGGGCTGTATCACCGGTACGGTACATTCGGGCACCGGGTTTCGTGCTGAAAGGATCCGGAACAAAACTGTTTGCGGTCAGCGCCGGTTCATTCAGATATCCTTCGCTCAGGCACTCACCCCCGATAAAAAGGTCCCCGGCCACCCCCACCGGACACGGCGCAAGGTGCTGATCCAGAATATAGTAACGGGCATTCTGAATGGGCCGCCCGTAGGGAATGCTCCGCCACCGGGGGTCGACTGCCCGAATGGGAAAATAATTGGACCAGACCGTCGCTTCCGTGGCCCCGCCCAAACCGATCACCTCTGCGTTCGTAAAGATCTGCCTGATATCATCGGCAAGGGTCAGGGGAATCCAGTCACCGCTTAAAAAAACCAGGCGCAGTTTCTGATTGGCCACATTTCCCGCCCGGGCTTTCAGCCCCGGAACCAGCAGATCAAGCGCTGCCGGCGCGGAGTCCCAGAAGGTAATTTCCCGTTCGCACAGCATTCGAATGAGCAGGTCTGTATCTCTCCGCTGCCGGTCATCCATAATATGAATGCTTCCGCCACAGGCCAAGAGGCCGAAAATATCGAAAACGGACAGGTCAAAACTCAGGGCCGTGACAAACAGCACCGCATCCTTCCGGCTGAAAGAAAATGTTTTCAGCACCCACTCGATCAGGTTGATGACCGGCCGGTGCACCACCACCACGCCCTTCGGATTTCCCGTGCTGCCGGAAGTAAAAATAACGTAAGCCGTGTTTTCGGAATTCACGCCGCATTCCGGGGGCCGACCGTCTTCCTCACAAGAAAGCTCCTGCGCCGACCGGTCCAGCAGAACCACCTCCGCCGAAGAATCGGCAAACAACCCTGCATGTTTTTCCTGTGACAGCACCAGCCGGATACCGGCGCGTTGAATGATGGTGTTCAACCGCGCGCCCGGGAATGACGGCTCCAGCGGAACGTAAGCGCCGCCGGCCTTCAAAATACCCAGCAGGGCAATGATCATGTTATGAGAACGGTCCAGGCTGATCCCCACCAGCGTTTCCGGGCCAACCCCTTTTCGGGCCAGGTGCCAGGCCAGCTGGTTGGCCTTTCGGTCCAGATCACCGTAGGACAGCATCGTTCCACCATACAGGGTGGCTGTCTGCCGGGGATGCTGCTTCGCCTGAGTCTCAAACAGGTGATGAATACAGGTGTCCCGGCAGTAATCGGTGTCCGTGTCATTCCACCGGTGCACGATTTTGTCCACCGCTTCCGGAGACAGAACCGGCAGACGGGCCACCGGCTTTTCCGGGGAGCGGGCCACCGCCCCAAGAAAACAGAGAAACTGATCCCGCAGACGACGGACTGTTTCATAGGATATCAGGCCCGGATCAAAAACCCAGAGACAGGCGGATGAATCGTCATCGAGCACCATGGAGAACTCGGTTGCCCCAGACACACTGTAATCATCAAGACTGTTGACGCGGCGGATCATTACCGGGAAAAAGAAGTTTTGCCGGAGGTTCGAAATTTCGGCAAGGCGGGGCGCCCGCATGAAAATATCCCGGCAAAACGTCTCCCGGCCCGTCATCCGATCCTGTTCCCGGTGAAAATCCCGGAGAATTTCCAAAAACCCCGCGTCCGCTGCCGGATGAATGCGCAGCGGCACACCGTCTGAAAAGACATCCGGAAAACAGCTTTCACCGTCAGCCGCCGGTTCAACTGAAAGGCCAAGGTCAAAGTCCGGTCGCCCGGTCATTCTGAACAGGTATGCCCCCAGCACAGCCGCAAGCGCCTCCCATCCGGACACATCTGAAAACGAAGCCGCATAGGCGGAAAAGGATTCCGGGACCGGAATCCGCATGGCGCGAAAAGCGCCGCACTCGCGGGGAGGCAATGGATAAAGGTCGGCGGATATTGAAATCGGTCTGATATCTGCCAGCCTTTTCAGCCAGAAAGGTTCCTGCCTGGCCGCAGCCGCGTAGCGTTCCGTGAGAGCGTCCAGCGTCTCAGTATCGGGATCCGTGAAACGGAAACCTTTTTTCAACCGGTACCTGTCAAGAAAGACTTTCCCGGTCATCACGGTATTGTCCGGCGCGATCAAACGCCCGATGCGGATATCATAATCCGCGGTCGCAACAATCAGTCCCTGATCGTCACACGCTTTCAGTGTTCCGGGAAGATCGGTTGACCGCGAGGAAAACAGACAAATATCCTGAGCCGTCACAAAGGAAGCGCCGGTATGGATTCTGGGTGTTCCCAGCGGGTTATGTCCCGGCCCGAAATCAAGCGCCCTGGAAAAAGCACAAATTTCCCCGGCCGGTCGGTTGAAAGACAGAAAACAACCGCCTGCCGGCCGTTTATATTTGCCAAAGTAGGTTCGCTGCTGAAGGTCCTGAGGAACCGGCCGGGCGGTGCCGGCGGAAAGTTCGTCCACCAGCTCTGAAAAGGCCTCAAATGCCGCTTCATAACACTTCAGGTTCAGACTGAAAGCGGTTTCCCGTTCTGTAATGTCCACCCGACGCTGTTTCAGCACGTCGCCCTGGTCGACACCGGAGGCCATCACATGCCAGGTGATTCCATGGTGCCGCTCCCGGTTCATGATGGCCCAGGATGTCGCATACATCCCGGCATACCGGGGCAGCAAAGCATCATGGTAATTGATTGCCCCTTTTACGGGAAGCGCCAGAACCGCATCACTGACTATTTTGGGATTGACGATACTGAACAGATAATCAAATTCCTGCTGTCTGAAAAAAGACAACCAATCGGCGCCCGGCACAGTGCTGCGCAGCCCCCGTCCTTCGGCCCAGTTCTTCACGGCAGGGTCTGCGGACACAACTCCCCGAACAGTATGGCCCCGCTGCAGTAACAGCTCGCTGCACCGGATCAAAAGGCTTGTTTCTCCGATAACACAGCACCTGAACAACTTTTGTCCAGACACCTGTTTTTGTGTCAAACCGGTTTTGCAGGAGGTGTCCATATTTTTCTGTTCCTCCGGAAGGATCCTTTCCGCAGCCAGTCACGGCACGGATCAACACAGATCCTTGCTGTTTTTATCTGCCGGTCGCGCGGTTCCGGATCCGGATGCAGAAGTATGCCCTGCTTTTTTTCAGGCAATGTCATCACAGTTGAGACCGATTCTTTGCAGCGCCAGGTTCATGTGTTCTCTGGACAGGGGCGTCTCAACAATCTCCAGCGCCCGTTCCCGACGCATTTCCCCCTTTCGGACCAGCGTACTGATTTCAACCTCATGCTGGGAATATCCGAAATTTTTCACCGCAAGATACTGAGAAACCACGTTAAACAGGCAATTGGTCGAACCCGCGGGCCAGCTGACGACAGGCAGTCTGAACCCCAGTTCTGTTGAAATGGTGCGAACAATCTCCTCTTCATTATAACCCAGGTACTGAAACGGAGAGACCAGTTCAATCGATGTGAAATTTTCGTAAAAATACTGGGTAAGGCTTTCAAACAATTCATAAACGGTTTTAAACTCGGGTTTACCTGAGACCGCCGCCTGCAGCGCCAGATCCGACGTCCGGTAGACCCAGAACAGCTCTCTTCCCTTTAAAAAATCCTGGCCTTTGGTATAACCGCCCAGCAGAAGACTCACTCCGTGACGCGCAGCAGCTTCGCGAAGATAGACATCGATCAGGGCGTTGCATATTCTGCAGTAATAGACCTTGCTTTTCTGAAGCAAAAGCTCTTTAAACAATGCCTTGATCAGACTGGGTTTGAACATCACCAGGTCCACACCAAGAACATCCGTGGCCTGGCGGACATTCCGGTACATCTCATCACTGCAAAACCCGTTATCGATAAAAACCGCCAGCGGGTTGAGTGCCAGCTTTTTTTTGGCGATATAAAGCGTCATGGTACTGTCTTTGCCGCCGGAAAGGCCCACGACACAGTCATACGCCCCTCGCTGGTTCGCTGCGACACGGTCCACCTTTTCCTGCAGCGGCCTGAGACCGGTCTCCGCCGGCCCGGCAGAAACGGCATTAAGTTTCGGCGGATTCGCACACGTCCGGCACAGCCCCTGAGGGTTCAAATCCACCCGTCCTTTGACCTCGGGCATAATGCAGCGATTACAGCGCCGCAAAGGATTTTCTTTCACTGGCATCAAAACATTTATCCCGATCGTCAGTTAAATTTTTGCATTGTTTGCCGGAAACCGTGCGCTTTGTGCAAGGCGACAAAAAGGAAACCGACCCCTTCCGTGGGCCTTGATCATTTTGGCCCCGGGCCGCAATGCGCAAGCCGGGCGCTGTGCGCCCGGTTGTTTACTTTAAGCCTATATAAATTCAGCAATTTATATACCAACCCTGAAATTCAGGGGAAATTTAAAAAAACAATGTAAATTTAATAGATTAAAAAACATCCCCCTCTAAAGGGAAGAAAAAGCACCCAAACCGAAAATGGCTCGTTGTGAACATTCGCACAAAATTTGCAATTCTCCACAGTCATGAATTTTCGATTCTGGGCACAGTCGTCCCAAAATTTCACCGGGACCGTTTAAAAAGCCGGTCCGGCTTTCGGACATATTTATAGAAGGCTTTGAATGCGGCCTCGGTCGAGTGCCTGGGCTGCCAGCCCGAGACTTTCTTGAATTTTTCACTGCTCAGGACCAGGGGAAACTCGATCAGGCTGATCCAGCCCTGGGACAGCTTCAGCAGATGCAGGGCAAAAAGGACATTGACCGCACCCTTTAAAAACGCGGCGGACACGCTGATAATCCGAATTCCTGCGATGTGAAACAGTTTTCTCAAGGTCGTGTAATCATCGGCGGCAATATTAAAAATGCCGGGAAGGTCCCGGGAAACGGACAAGTAGAGCGCTTCCGCCAGATCGTCCTCATGCAGCAGTTGAAACGGAGGCGCAGCGTCTTCTTTCAGGAAAAAAGTAACGGGCAGCTGGAACAGGTCCACAAAAACATTTGTGGTCTTGGGTCCGAAAATAACCGGCGGTCGGAAAACAGTAATGATCATCTCCGGATGCGCAGCCATAAACCCTTCCATGTATTTCTCAACCGCCGCCTTGTCACAGGAGTAGTAACTGTCCGGATTGGGCCGCCGCGGGTGGTCTTCGCGAATACCGATGGGATTGTCGGGACAGGCGCCGTAAGCGGCCGTACTGCTGGTATACACCAGTTTCCGGATCCGATTGGCGGCACAGGCCTCAAAAACATTTTTGGATCCATTGATATTTACATCATGGGTTAACCGCTTGTCATGTATTTCCTGCACGACAAAAGCCAGGTGAATGACCGTATCCGCCCCCTTGAGGAGATCCCTGATCCGGTTGCTGCGCACGTCCTCCCGGAAAAAAACGACCTTGGCACTTGTTCCCTGCCAGGGGGTAATATCGATTCCGATAATTTTTTCAATCCGGGAATCCCTGTCCAGCAGAGGCAGCAGCACTTTGGCAAAATAACTGTTGATTCCGGTAATGGCAATTGTGCGCATTTGCTTCTCTTTTTTTTGTAAACGGATATTTTCAGTATACACTTTTTGTCCCGGATTTGGATACTGTTTTTTCCGCAGGACCCCGCCCAAATACATTTTTGCCTTTTACCGATATTCCGCCTTGACGCGCCCGAAAAAAAAAATATAAAATTGACCTTATTTAATTAATTTATAATATTGTTTTCAGTTGGATTTTAAAAATATCCTTTCGTGGAACGTAGGGCCTTAGATCGATCCCCAAAGGGAAGCGTCGGAAAGCAGGGCCCCATTTTGACCGTGCCGCAGTTTCAGGTTTTTCGGGTCGCACGGCCATTGATCGTGGTTTTATAAACACAAGAATACGTTTGTTCAAACAGGACTTCAGGAAAATGTATTATATCGGACTGGATATCGGATCCATCAGCGTAAACGCGGTCCTGATGACCGCAGCATGCGATATTCTGCGCGAAAGCTATGCGCGCACCCAGGGACAGCCGCTGGATACCGCTGTCACAGTTCTGGAAAAACTCCTTCATACCGTCGCGGAGCGGGATATTTCCGGAATCGCGGTCACCGGCAGCGGAAGCCATCTGCTGGCGGAAACCCTCAACTGTTTTTTCGTCAACGAAATCATCGCTCAAAGCACGGCCACCGCCCGTCTGTATCCGCAGGTCCGGACCGTTATCGAAATCGGCGGTGAAGACGCTAAACTGATCCACCTGGAACCGGACCCGAACACCGGTAAAAGCAGAATCCGCGATTTTGCCATGAACACGGTCTGCGCTGCCGGCACCGGATCGTTTCTCGATCAGCAGGCCGCCCGGTTGGGAATCCGCATCGAACAGGAGTTCGGTGCGCTTGCACTGAAATCCGTCCACCCGCCACGCATTGCGGGACGCTGCAGCGTTTTTGCCAAATCCGACATGATCCATCTGCAACAGACCGCAACAGCGACCCACGATATTCTGATGGGGCTCTGCATGGCCATGGCCCGCAACTTCAAAAGCAATGCGGCAAAAGGCATCAAGCTGGAAAAGCCCGTCGCTTTTCAGGGCGGCGTTGCCGCCAATCCCGGTATGGTCCGCGCCTTTGAAACGGTCCTGGACATGACGCCGGGGGAACTGGTCATTCCGAAGCATTTTTTTTCCATGGGTGCTGTCGGTGCGGTTCTTTCCATGCTGGCCAAAGACCGGGTAAGCCCTTTTGCGGGAATCACGCTTCTGAAAAACCGTCCCCGGGCCGGCGCCCGTGACCATAAATCCCTGCCGCCCCTGCCGAACCGGGACTACCGGATCCGGGTCAGCGCTCTGCCCCTGAAAGGGACGGTTCCTGTTGACGCCTGGCTCGGCGTTGATGTGGGATCGATCAGCACCAATCTGGTCGTCATTGACCGGAACAAAAGGGTCATTGCCCGGCGCTATCTGATGACGGCCGGAAAACCCATTGAAGCCGTCCGCACCGGCCTGGTTGAAATCGGAAAAGAACTGGCGCGAAACGTCAGGATCAACGGCGCCACCACCACCGGATCCGGCCGTTACCTGATTGCCGACGTTATCGGCGCGGATTTTGCCAAAAATGAAATTACGGCCCATGCCCGGGGCGCCGCCGTTGTGGACCCGCAGGTGGACACCATTTTTGAAATCGGCGGTCAGGACTCCAAGTACATTCGTCTGGAAAACGGGATTGTAACCGATTTTACCATGAACAAGGTCTGCGCCGCGGGAACCGGTTCCTTCCTGGAGGAACAGGCGGAAAAACTCGGCGTAAACATTAAAGATGAATTCGGCCGGCTCGCCCTGCTCTCCAAGGCCCCCACAAGCCTTGGAGAGCGCTGTACGGTTTTCATGGAATCCAGCCTCAACCATCAGCAGCAGCACGGCGCCGAAAAAAAGGACCTGGTCGCCGGGCTGTGCTATTCCATTGTGCAGAACTACCTGAACCGGGTCGTGGAGGACAGACCCATCGGCCGGCGGATCCTGTTTCAGGGCGGCACTGCCTATAACCGCGGGGTGAAAGCCGCGTTTGAAAAGGTCTGCGGCAAAAAAATTCGGGTTCCGGAACATCACGACGTGCTGGGCGCTTTGGGCGCCGCCCTGATTGCTCTGGAAAATCTGCCCCGGGGCCCTTCCCGGTTCAGAGGGTTTGATCTTGGAAACCGCCGTTACCGGGTAAGCACATTTGAATGCACGGACTGCCCGAACCACTGCGAAATCCGGAAAGTTTCCATTGAAGGGGCCAGGCCCTTTCATTACGGCAGCCGTTGCGGCAAGTACGACGAGGAAAAGCGACGTTCTCCGGGGAAAAAACTGCCCCGGCTTTTTGCAGAACGAGAAAAACTTCTTTTAAACAGCTATGTCCCGTCCCCATCCCTGTCCCCCGACGCGCCAACCGTGGGCATTCCCCGGGCAACCCTGTTTTTCGAAATGTTCCCGTTCTGGAACGCTTTTTTCTCTGAACTCGGGTTCAGAGTGGTCACGTCCACCCCCACCTGCCGGGAAACCGTTACGCGGGGCTGTGAAACCGTGGTGGAAGAAATCTGTTTTCCCATCAAGGTCGCCCATGGTCATGTCCGGGAACTTCTGGACCGAAAAACCGACTACCTGTTTTTGCCCTGCATCATCAACATGGAACAGTTAAGCCGCGATGCGCAGGTTTCCTACAACTGCCCTTTTGTGCAGAGTTTTCCCTACCTGGCCGCCGCAGCGCTCGATTGTGAATCATCTCCGGTCCGCATTTTGACACCCGTATTCCATTTTGAAGACGGTAAAAAAAAGATTGTTCCCCGCCTCAAAAAACTGGCGCGGGACATGGGAAGGTCCGGAAAATCTGTGGGCCGGGCCATTCGTGCGGCATACCGCGCCCTGGACTGTTTCCGTGAAAATCTTCAGCAACGGGGACGGGAAATCCTTCGGCAGCTGCCCCGGGATGTTCCCTGCCTGGTCATCGTCAGCCGTCCCTATAACGGTTGTGACACCGGGCTGAACTTCAAGATTCCCGAAAAACTGCGGGATCTGGGGGCACTGGCCATTCCCCTTGATTTTCTGCCCCCCGGTGAAAACGGCGGTCCGGACATGAAAACCATGTACTGGCGGTACGGTCAGCAGATTCTGGGCGCCGCTGAAACCATTCGCAGCCATCCGCAGCTGAATGCCGTCTACATCACCAACTTCTCCTGCGGCCCGGACTCGTTCATTACAAAATATTTCAAACGCGGTATGCAGAACAAGCCTTTTTTGACCCTGGAACTTGACGAACACAGCGCGGACGCCGGGATCATCACCCGCCTCGAAGCCTATCTCGAAAGCCTGACCGCCGCACCCGGCAAGGCGTTATCCGCTGTCGCCGCCGGCAAACAATCCTTACCCAAAAAAGACGGCCGCATAAAAATATACATCCCGCACATGGATGACCATGGCACAGCCCTGGCCGCGGCCATGCGCTACAACGGCATCGAGGCCGAGGCCCTGCCCATGGCCAATGAAAAAACCATCGAAATCGGGCGGCGCTATACCACCGGCAAGGAGTGCTTTCCCTGCATCCTGACCACCGGCGATATTGTCAAAAAAACCATGGCACACGACTTCGACCCGGACCATGCGGGCTTTTTCATGCCTTCCGCCATGGGCCCCTGCCGGTTCGGCCAGTACAGCCGATTTCACCGCCTGGTACTGGACGGACTCGGTTTAAAAAGCGTTCCCATGATTATTCTCGACCAGACCCGGAATTATGACCGCGACCTCAGCCGGCTGGGGAACCGATTCCGCCTGATGGGCTGGCAGTCCGTCATCATGATCGATTACCTGAAAAAACTGCTGCTTCAGACCCGTCCCTATGAAAAAACCCCGGGAGCAACAGACATTGTCTATCAGGCGTGTCTGGCAAAAATCGTCCGGGACATTGACCGTTACGGAAAGCTGAACGGCTGCACCGACTTTATTGCCGAAAGCTTCGCCGCCATTCCCGTGACAGATCCGGGAAGCAAACCCCTGATCGGCATCGTGGGGGAAATATTTGTTCGGTCCAACCAGTTCAGCAACGACTTTTTCATCCGGAAAATTGAAAAACTGGGCGGTGAAGCCGTGATGCCCGCCGTTCAGGAATGGGTCTCCTACACCGACTGGATGCGCCTTCGGGATTTCCGGCGGGCCGGAAATTTCAGGGCCTGTGTTGCCGAAATTTTCAAAAACATCGTCCAGAACCGGTGTGTCGGGCAAATCGGAAAACCGCTGAAAAAACAGGTGGCCCATTTTCACCGGGAATCTCCCACCCCCCATATCATGGACCTGTGCGCCCGGTACTGCGCCAGGGATCTTCGGGGAGAAGCCACCCTGAGCATGGGACGCGCCGTGGAGTATGCCGCCCACGGCTGTCACGGTATTGCCAACCTGATTCCCTTCAACTGTATGCCGGGCACTATCGTGAACACCCTGATGACGCGTTTTTCAAAAGACTACCCCAACCTGCCGATTTTAAAGATGGTCTACGACGGGTCCCGTCAGTCCGGCGACTGGATCCGAATCGAGGCTTTCATGCACCAGGCCGCGCAAATCAGAGATTTTGCAGAAAACAACTGACGGCTTGCCGGGATACACCGGAATGACCGTTAGACCGCACTCGTAAAGCGCCATGCCCGCTGCGCAGGAATTGCGCACCCGTTCACAGGTGCGCAATTCCTGCACGGCTGATAATAATATAAATAACTGATTTTACTTATATAAATATTGGCATAGCGTTTGCTTTCTAAAAACAATAAAAGCATGGAACGACTTCCGGCAAAAAAAAACAGCCGTCACCGGCACACCTTATTAATTTCCGGGAAAGGAACCCTCATGAACCGCAAAACAGTACTTCTCCTGATCACCCCTTTGATCCTTTTGACCGGATCAACACAAGGAACAGCCGACCCGCTGAAAGAGGAACTGGAAAGGCTCAAAGCCCGAATCGAACAGATTGAAAAAAAACTGGAAGCGCAGACAACCAAAAACACGCAACAGGACGACAAGCTCCATCTTCAGGAAGCAGCGCTGGCAAATCAAGCGACCATCGTTGATGATCTGACGTCCATCAGCCGGGCCATCGGAAATCTGGAATTCTCTATCGGCGCCACGTCCGTCCTGCAGGGAACAATCAACAACGACCGGAACCACCACAAGACGCCGGGCATCGATGAAAAAGGCGATGACACGGATGCGAGCTACTCGGTGGACGTGGAAATCGGCGCAAAAATCGGCACAAACGGCCGGGCGTTCCTGCATCTTGAAGCCGGTGAAGGCGAGGGGTTAAATGCAGAAGCCGCCGGCCTCACCGGCGTCAATGCCGACGCTCTGGGAGATTCGGTTGATTTTGAAGTGGCGGAGCTCTGGTATGAACACAGCTTTATGGCGGGCAGGATCATTGCCACGGTGGGCAAACTCGACCCTGTTGTTTATTTTGATGCCAATGCCGTGGCCAATGACGAAAATATTCAGTTTCTGTCCGACCAGTTCGTCAATAATATCGCCGTCGACTTTCCGGATTACAGCTACGGTATTCGCCTGAGCTGCCTTCCCGCCGCATGGATGGAGATAAACCTGGGCGTCCTTGAAGCGGATGGTGATTATGAAGACATTTTTGATGATAATTTCTTTATTGCCGAAATTGTCCTTAAACCGGAATTCGGCGACCGGTCCGGAAACTACCGGATTTACGCCTGGCGAAACTCCGGCGAACATGAAAAACTGCGGGACACCCTTCGCGATGATAAAAGCGGTGATGGTATCGGCCTCAGTTTCGACCAGCAGCTGTCACAACACATGACCGCTTTTTGCCGCTACGGGCAGCAGAGCAGTGATATCTATGAAGTGGACCGGGCCTGGAGCGCCGGATTCCAGATCACCGGCGGCCTGTGGGGACGAGAAAAAGATCTGTTCGGAATCGCTTACGGCGCGGCCGCCATCAGCAGCGCCTACCGGGATGTGCTTCGCAATGAAGGTTTCAGCACCACCGCGGCTGAAAGCCGGATTGAAGCCTATTACCGCTTCTGGGTCAATGACCATTTAAGCCTGTCCCCGGACATCCAGTGGCTGGACGGCCTGGGCGGCACCCACAGCGCGGACACGGTGTCCATCTTCGGCCTTCGGGCCCATTTGGATTTTTAACCGGTCATCACAGCTTTAATCATACTTCCCGCGGCGCCTTTACCGGGCAGACCTGAACACAGGTCCGGCATTCCAGGCACAGCTCGGACGCAACAAAGGCCCGGTCCTTCACAAAACGGATCGCGGTCCGGGGACACAGATCCACACAGCCGCCGCAGCCGACGCACACTTCCCGGTTCACTTGTATCATGTCAATCTCCCTGTTTTCTATTGATAGTTTATCATGATCATCAGGTTAAAAGGGTCACCGGAACCGGATTGTGCCGCACACAATGAAATCGGTTTAAACAGTTCAAACGGTTTGAGAATTCCCTGCGCCGGCCTGTGCCCCGAGCGGCTACAGCACCCGGATCGTGCAGGTTTCTCCGGGCTCCACTTTTATTTTTACTTCCGCAATTTCGGCAAATCCTTTCCAGACCGGAATGCACCACTTGTAATGGACATCGTCCCAGGTAATCGCGTAGGTCCCCATGGTCTTTTGAATCTGCTCCAGGATCGACTTGAACGGACAGGGGATGGTCCGGACCCTGTCCCCGATGTTGATCTTTTCATAGAGCTGGTATGAGCAGGTAGTCCGTTCAAAAATCCCCCAGAGGAAAATATCTTTGCCGTATTTCTGAACTCCCTTTTTGATATACTTGTTGATCAGCGCCCCAAGGGTCAGGACATAATGCTGGGCAAATTCCTGATACACTCCGGTCCGGACCGCAAAATCAAGGTCCTTGAGCAGCAGTTTCACCAGCGCATCATTGAATTTATGCGGATACCCGTCGGTATCACTGTAGGTCTTGACCAGGACTTTAAACGCGTCGCCGAGGTCCTCTCGCTCATGAATTTTTCCGTCCATCCAGGCCTGGGCCGCCCGGGGAACCGCAAGCAGAGGCAGGGACGACAAAAACCCCGCGGTCAGGGCTTTTTTGGCAAAATCTCTGCGGTTCAGAGTTCCCTGACTTTTTTCGTCATCCTGGACACAGGACATTTTCCGGCAGTTTTGACAGATCGTCATTTTCTTTCCCTCCTGTTATGATGTCTTTTGCGTATCGATTTTTACCGTACACGTTTCGCCGGGCAGGACTTTCAGGGGAACACCGATCCTGTCGCCGACTCCCGTCCACATTGGAATGCACAAATGGTTACAGACATCATTCCATTCAATGGTAAAGGCCGTCAAATATGTTTTACAGTGTTCCAACAATTCCTTGTAGGGACACGGAAAAATGCGCCGATTCCGTTTTATTTTGATATGTTCAAAAAGCTGATAGGCGCTCGAATTGTCCTCAAACAGGCTGGAAAGCGCTTTCTTTTTTCCCTCTTTTTCAACCGCCTGTTTAATCTCTTCAAACACCGGGTCCATGGTGGACATGTAGTGCTCCACATACGCCTGCGCCATGCCCTTGTCCATATAGAACTGAAGGCTCCTGAGCTGGGCCTTGCCGACCACCTCATTAAACTTGTGGGGATAGGGCGTGGTACAGTCATAGGTCATGTAGTAAGACTTGACCGCGTTCCCGATATCATCCCTTTTCAGGAACACATCATTTTTCACCTTGTCGAAAAAGGCGGATGCCGATGCGGATACCGTTGCGGGCAGGCCCAGCAGGGAAAACAGGGAAAAAGCCCCGCCCCACTTCAGGCTTCGGTCGGTAAACTTTCTTCGCGTAAGCTGCTGCATATTTTCCTCCCTTTTTGAGTATTATATTTAAAACATCCTCTCTGGATCTGGATAAACTTACAGCAAGTTTAAACGCTATGCGCCATGCGCTTTGCGATCAGTCAAGATTACCCAGGGCCGCATTGAATACATGATCCGCCAGAAGTTCCGTCATATCGGAAGCATCATTGGGCGGTACGTACATGGCCCAGGTCCCGGTATACTGATCCTGGACCGGCACGTTTTTATCCGGACTGCCCAGGCTTGGATCATAGCCCAGGTGGCCGTATTCAGACACGTCATAGGCCAGGGAGGGATCCATGTCGCTTAAAGAGCTGCTCAGAGGATCCTGTCTGGGCGGCGGATACGGTCGACCGTCATCACAGCCACCCATTTCAAAGCAGCATTCTTCTCCGCCGCAGTCCGTATCGACCCAGATCCCCCAGTAATCGGCAAAGGGATGGCCCACCCCGGGATAGGTATCATTATCCATGATACCGCCTTCTTCCCAGTAGAGCCAGTTTTTATAACCGATCTCTTTTCCGATCTGATTATGGATCTCCACCAGATTCAAAACAGAGTCCGCCACAATCTGGGGAAAACAGACCACGATGTGCTTTACCCCCCGGTTTTTCAAATATTCCAGCGCATTCCAGTAAAGATATCCCCAGGGAAGGTCCGGCAGCTCTCCGGTTTCTGTTTCCGCTGAGTAGGTTTCATAAAGATAGGCATGACCGAGATTTTCACCGCGCATATCCCGGCTGCGTTCCACTTTGTTGTTTTCAGGGTTCAGCTCCTTGATTCCCATATAGGAACCCACGATATTGGCCGGATCAATATTCGGATGAGCCGCCAGAAGCCGGGTCTTGATATTGTCAATAACCACCTGGGTATCATCAATTTTTGGATCATAGAACTGGGCATTGTCACGGGTAGCATGGTCCAGAAACAGGATCCCGGTGTCATTGTCTGAAACCTCAGGCGACAATGCGGCCTCGATACTGGCTACAAACATCGCCGCCAGGCGCGGGTCTTCGGCCACCGGATTGGTGCTGTTGTCATCCAGGGGAACCGGATTGTCCTGATCCGGCTTGCCGCTGGTGCTGGTCCAGTTCTCGGGTTTAACGGGATAAGACCTTTGCATCAGGTTGCTGTAATCGTTAATCCAGACAACCGGGGTTTCCGGAGTAACAAAATCTATTGTGTAGTACTGGTCCGGATTATAGAGGTAGCGGGGAAAGGGATAGTGGGAGGGGTCGTCGCCGCTCATCCAGCCGACCCAGTCCACAATAAATTCAATCCCGTTCGCATCTCCCAGAACATCCAGCGCCGCCTGAAGATCGGCAACAATATTGTCTGTAATTTCGGGGAACGGATCCGTTCCGCCGAGACGTTCATAATTGAACGCATACTTGCCCTGTTCCTTTTCCGCGTTCCCGGAAGAAAGAATCAAATTCCAGAAGGCCGGGTTCCAGAGAAAGAGCAGATGGACCGGGTGATTGGGATCGTAGGAAAACATCTGGGCGGAAACATCCCACAGATGCTGCGGCGCATACTGCGCGAACCCGCCGTGAACCGTAAAGAGGACCCCGATCTTGTCGGAAACGGCGGACCGGGATGCGACCGGGTTTTCCGCTTCCCAGGCCGCCACGGCCCGCTTGGTCATCTGGACCGCTTCAAAGGTCTTGAAGAACCGAACCCCGCCGACCGTCATATCCACCATAATAATTTTTGACACACCCTGCGCCAGCAGCCGTTCGGCCGGGCCGTCCACATTATAGCGTTCCGTGTCACAGTTGGTCCAGGGACCGTTTTCCTCGTTTTCACCGCAGTAGTCCACAGGCTGTTTGGCACAGCCGGAAAAAAAGACCGGGCCGGCCAGCAGACAAAAAAAGATGATGACGGGTCCAAGATAATTTTTCATCGATTTGCCCTCCAATTAAGGGTTAGTGTGTTCCCCTCGTTCTACTTTTCCCACATTGCGCGCCGGAATCCTTCGCGGTAATTCAGGTAACGGATTCGTTCCGGGGCAATGGTGATAACGGCAAAATTGACCCGGCCGGCCTTTTGTTCCAGCCCCTGCCCATCCAGATTTCTGCCGGCCGAAGACAAGGCGTAAATACCCGTGAATTTTTCAGGATCCTCTTCTTTTCGAAAGCAGTTTGCCGTCCCCCAGACCTGAAGTCCGGAAGCGCTGAAAAAGTCTTTGGCCGGATGGTAGGGATCGGCAATGGTATAAGATACTTTCGGATTTTCCCTGATATTGGCAACCTTTCCGCCGCCTTCGGAAAGAATATAAACCGTCAGGCCCTGGTTGAAATATTCAACCGTGGTACTGCGCGGTTCATTGTTTCGGCAGGTAGACAGGTGAAGAACGTTATGACGGTCCAGATAACCGGTAACGACCTTTTCAAACTGGGCAACCGTTATCTCTTCGATAATCTTCAGCCCCTGTTCGGCAAAGACGGCTTTTTTCTGATTGCTCAGTTTCGGCAGCGTGACGGTGGGCATTCATCCCTCCAAACTACAGGGGTTGCGCATTCAGACGCGTGCGCCGGCAAGTCTTGAGATAAGAAAATTTGATTATGTCTTGCCCTAAGAATTTAATCACTGTCAAAACAGAGTCAAGGACTCGCCCCTTTTTACCCGCCGAAAACATTCGCTGCGCACAGCCCCCGAAACTGTGGGAAATATCTTCCGGGCAGGTTAGCCGCTGACAATATCGTCGGCAGAGGCATTCCAGTGCTTCTCCAGGACGGCCGCAATGTGGGGACGTTCTTTTCTGATCTGGTCGATATGGCCCATGATGGCCTTTTCCATGACATATCCCGCCGTGTTTTCACTGACATATCCGGCATACTCCTCATTATCGGTCAGGCTGAAGATATAGTCCAGATCACCATCGTCCAGCGCCCCCAGGCCAAAAGCCTGAAGCGCCTTTTCAATTTCACCGGGCCAGCAGTATTCGAAACTTTTCTGCCAGAAATCGGTGTAGTCCTCATAGCCCTTTCCGGTCCCCAGGACTTTCAGCGCCGCCTGGGCCGCCAGGTAACCGTACATCAGAGCGGACTGGCAGTAGGTTTCAATAAACGCCGCGGCATCTCCCACCACAACGATATTCCCCTCTACCGGATTCATGATACAGGTATAAAAATTAAGCGCGCAAGCCGCCTTATGCACGATCTTGGCATTATGAAACCATTCCCTGAAGGGGCCTTCGGTCAGAAACCAGTCCAGGCCCAGCTTGGCCGGCATGCCGCAGGGCGTCCCGCAGAACACATCCAGAATGGGATGGTCGCCTTCTTTGGCATCCGGCAGATACTTGGGCACCATATAGATCTGTCCTTTGCCCCAGGGGGTGTGCCCCTTGCCCAGACAGGTAATCCAGGAATCCCAGTTCGGATAATCCACCTCATCCAGAAAATAGGAGGCCACCCGGTAGGCACCGAAATATTTCCGGGTTTTGAACAGCTTCAGACCGGTAACAATCTGGGAATTGACACCGTCGGCCGCAAAACAGATCCGGCCCCAGACCTCTTTCCGGGTCCGCGTGTAGTTGTCCCGGATCGTGACCTTGACCTTGCCGTCAATATTCTCGGCGCGCAGACCGGCCGTTTCGGTGAGCACCTCGATACCGTTGGCCAGGGCCTCTTCCAGAAGGTTGCGCAGAATGATTTCCTTGGTATAGGGCAGGGCCACGCCCTCTTCCCGGTTCACCATGGTCAGCTTATGCCCGCCGGTTGAAAGTCGCGAACTCTTTACCAGTTTCACGTAGGGATGACCGTATTTGACCGTAATGCCGGTTTTCTCAAAATGAAGATCATTATCCACAAAACGAACGGTTTCACCGTGTGTGTTGGGTTCGTTGATCAGCATGGTGCAGCAGGAACGGTGAACCTTTGATATTTCTTTCTTGATGTCAATCAGCAGAACATCCTGACGGGCCGCGGACAGCTCTTTGGCAATCATCAAACCCGCCGGCCCCGCACCGACTACAATCGCATCATATATTTTCTTCATGAACGCTCCCCTTTTCATACGTATCGCTTGTAAGATTTAAGAGCACCAGTTCCGGAAAGCGACAGTCACAGAAAATCGCATCCACACCGCAGGCGGCCCGGCAGGTACCACACTCGATACAGGAAACCTGGTCAATAAAAGACTTGTCTTCGACAAACCGAATGGCCAGTCGGGGACAGAGGTTCACACAGGCACCGCAGCCGACGCATATTTCACGATCTACTTTCATAATCTACCCAATGTTCCTTTTAAAGTTAATATCGCCTATCCCTCAGGTCCGGCAATGCCGGCACACATCATAAAAATCTTCCGGCAAACCGGCTTCCCGGGTAAACCGGGCCAGCTGGTTCTCCGGAGCAAAAGGTTCGCCGCATTCCCTGCAGACTTTCAGTTTCAGATCCACCTTCCAGTTCTCGATGATTCGCGCCGGGCCCTCTATAACGGCACCGTCCGCGGCAACCCCTGTCTCGCCGGTTTCAATATCCGTGAGACGTATCGCTCCGGTGGGACAGATTTCCGCACAGGTCCCGCAGCCGATACAGTCCTCCGACCGCTCGTAAAAAGGGGAAACCGCCAGCTTTTCATACCCGCGCCCGGCAAACCCGATCGCGCTGACCCCCACCAGTTCACTACAGGCCCGGACACATCTGCCGCAGGCAATGCAGAGTTCGTTTCTCGGGGTAAACCGTTTCACCGGTTTGACACCCAGTTCACCGGCCAGGTCCTGAAGCACCTTCGCTCCGGGAGCTTCCGCCAGCAGCAGCTCAATAATACAGGTCCGGATATTACGGATTCTTTCCGTGGCTGTCCGAACTTCCAGGCCTTCTTCGACCGGGTAAACACAGGAGCTGACCACCTGCAGACGGTCTCCCCGGTGTATTTCAACTACACACAGCCGACAGCTGCCGGTGGGGGTCAGGGATTCATGATGGCACAGGGTGGGAATCCAGATACCGATTTTTTGAGCGGCCTGAAGAAGCGTCGTTCCTTTCGGCACCCGGACCGGAATCTCGTCAATTTTAAGTGTTACCATGGGAACTCCTTGTAAAAATTCTCAAAGTTCAAATTAAAAATGCCCATAAAACTGCAAAGCACCAAAGCCAAACCGCCTGTCACGCCATAGTTTTATGCGACGGCGGATTTATCTTCTTTGATTTTTTCTTTTTTGGCATTCATTGGTCATTTGAACTTTGGTCTTTGACCTTTGAGTTGAACTACACCAGCCGTTCCACTGAAATCCTGAGGTTGCAACATTTATCAAAAGGCACTATGTCGATACCGCCCCCACGGGACAGACTTCCAGACAGGCGCCGCATTTGATGCATTTCCTGCGATCAATCTTGTGCGGTTTTTTCTTTTCACCACTGACCGCCGAAACGGGACAGGCCTTTACGCAGGCACCGCAACCAATGCATGTCTTTTTGTCAATCGCATACCGAACCAACTCACGACAAACACCGGCCGGACATTTTTTATCCTTGATATGCGCCAAATACTCGTTTCTGAAATGGGTCAAGGTAGACAGAACAGGATTGGGCGCGGTCCGTCCCAGACCGCACAAAGCGACATCCTGAATCGTCCTGGCCAGTCTTTCCAGCAGGTCCAGGTCACTGACCTTTCCCCGGCCTTCACAGATATCCTGAAGAATTTCCCGCATTCTTCGCACCCCCACCCGGCAGGGCGTGCACTTGCCGCAGGATTCATCTTCGAGGAACTTGAGAAAATAGAGGGCCACATCCACCATGCAGGTCTTTTCGTCCATAACGATCAGGCCGCCGGACCCCATAATGGAACCGGTTCTGGCCAGCTCCTCATAGTCTACCGGCAAGTCGATCAGGCTTTCGGGAATACAGCCGCCGGACGGGCCGCCGGTCTGAACCGCTTTAAAGACCCGGTTACCGGGAATCCCGCCGCCGATATCAAAGATGATGTCACGCAGCGAAGTGCCCATGGGAACCTCCACCAGTCCCACATTGTTGACCTTTCCCACCAGAGAAAAAACTTTGGTTCCCTTGCTGGTTTTCGTTCCCACCGCCGAAAAAGATTTCGCGCCGCACCGGGCCAGTGCCGGAACATTGGCCAGTGTTTCCACATTATTGATAATTGTCGGACAGCCGTACAGTCCGGTCACCGCAGGATAGGGCGGTCGCTGCCGCGGCTCGCCGCACTCCCCTTCCACGGACCGCATCAGCGCCGTTTCTTCACCGCAGACAAACGCGCCGGCCCCCCGGCTGATCCGAATATCAAAACTAAAGTCGGTTCCCAGCACCGAATCGCCCAGGATTCCGTTTTCACGGGCATTCTCAAGCGCAAGGGTCAGACGCTGAATGGCCAGTGGATATTCATCCCGGACGTAAATAATCCCCTGGGAAGCGCCCACCGCATAGCCGGCGATCAGCATTCCTTCAATGACGGCATGGGGATCGCCCTCCAGAATGCTTCTGTCCATATAGGCACCGGGATCGCCCTCATCGGCATTACAGATCACATATTTTTGTTTCCCGCGGGCTTTCCGGCAGGTTTTCCATTTGCGCCCGGTCAAGAATCCGCCGCCACCGCGGCCGCGCAGACCGGCTTTTTCCACTTCATTGATGACCTGCATCGGGGTTTTTTCATGCACCATGGCCTGCAGTCCCCGGTATCCCTCAAGAGCGATATACTCCTCGATGTTTTCCGGATCGATCACGCCGCAGTTGCGCAGGGCCACCCGTTCCTGCTTGCGGTAAAAAACATGGGCCGTATAATCCGCGACATCTTCACAACAGGCCTCGTCAGACGGCCCCAGGGGCATTTTGAAAAGTGCCCCCTCCGGAATCGCGCCCGACTTAATCGCGGTCAGAACGGCCCCAACATCCTCCGGGGTCACCCTGCCGTAGGTCAGACGGACCTTTCCGGGGAACCAGACATCCACCAGCGGTTCCTGGTGGCACATGCCGTTACAGCCGGTTTTTTGAACCTGAATATTCATTCTTCGCTTTTTGATACCGGCATTAAAAGCGTTCAGGACAGCCTGCGCACCCGCTGCCACGCCACAGGAAGCATATCCGACCGTAATCTTGATCCGGTCCGGAAAAAGCGACATCTGTCCCGATTTTCCCAGTTTCTCTAAATGCGCAAAAGGTTTCGCCGTCATCACTTATGATCTTTTCTATATTGTTGAAGTAAATTACCGGTTTTGACCTGTGTCATGTTGCCGTGAATATCATCGTTGATCCTGACCACCGGGGCCATACTGCAGCATCCCAGGCAACGGACTTTTTTCAGGGTAAACAGACCGTCGGCGCTGGTTCCCTCGTCTTTTTCCAGACCGAGCTCCCGGGCAACGCTCTGGGCCAGGTTATCCGCATTCTTGACGTGGCAGGCGGTTCCCATGCACACACTGACCATATTTTCCCCCCGGGGTTCCAGGCTGAACGAATGATAAAAAGAAGCCACCGCAAATATTTTGCTCAGGGGAACCGCCACGGTTTTGGAAACATACACCAGCACGTTCTTCGGCAAATAGCCGAATTCCGACTGGACATCCTGAAGCAGCGAAATCAACGTTCCCGGGTCTTCCTGATACTTCCTGATCATCTGGTTAATCTTATTTTTTCTTGGCAATTTCATGGATTGTCCCTGTGTTGTGAATATCCTCATAAAATTCATCGACGGCTGACTGAAATGCGGGCATCAGGCCTGCGGGAAAGGTGAAAAACCGTTTCTGCAGGGCCAGATATTCCTGAACCGGTTTCCGGGTTTTAGGCTTGACCGTCAGCCGGATCCGGCTGTCTTCAGTTTCAAACAGTGGAAAGTATCCGCTTGCAACTGCCCGGCGTCCCACATTCACGGTCTGGTTCGAAGCGAATATCCATCCGGTGGGACAGGGGGTCATCACCAGAATAAACGCATTGCCGGGACTGTCCATCCCCCTGCGGACCTTTTTGATCAGATCAAAGGGATAACTCGGACAGGCGGTTGCGACATAGGAAAAATTTTCTTTGGTCACAACCGCGGGAATGTTTTTCCGGCGCACAGCCGTCCGAACATCGTTTTCCGTCACCGGCTGTCTGCGTTCGTTTTGGACAAAGGGCCGGGGAATGGCTTTATGAATCAGCACATCCATGGCCGCCTCATTGTCCAGACAGACAACCACCATGTTTTGATGGTCTAAACTCCGCTGGAGCGCGACAAAATCCGTATCCAGAATCTTCCGGTCAATCGCAATCACCGGCTTTTTAACGGGAACATGCGTGGTCCCGCTCCGGGCGGCAGAGGTTTCATTGTAACGGTTGATGACGGCAACAAGCGTTTCCACGGTGTCCGCGGTATTGACCCGGTCATGGGCAAAAGCATTGGCGCTCAGCCCGTCATTCCGACCGTTTATACCGCCAAGGGCGGGGTCCGCGGAATCGGACACTTTCGCCACAAGCCGCGCGGTCAAAGCCTTTGCACAGCCCTTGCAGGAGCGCCTTCCGCTTAAAAAGCGTTCCTGACGAGGTAAAATTTTAGGGACATATACTGAGAGCCTATCCATGAATACGTTGCCTCCTGAACATATAATTATCTCCTTCGGGAGCGGTCATTCAGCAAAAAATGATTATCCATCGTCAGGGGACTGATACCCTCCGAAGAATTTATTTGATGCTTTGTTTTTCCGGTCGTCGCGCTGAAAGTAATCCGGCGACCACCGGGTGGTATCGGTGACGGTTTATTTCGCCAGCCACGGGGCGCGTTCGACAACCGTTTCCAGGGAAATGCATCCGGTCACACACTGCCGGACACAAAGACCACAGCCTTTGCAGTACTGTAAATCCGCATCATAGTATCCGTCTTCATTCTGAAAAACGGCGCCGTCCGGACAGGAAAGATAGCACAGACCGCACCGAACACATTTTTGCGTGTCCCACACCGGTTTTTCAAAACGCCAGTCATTATTTTGATGAAAATCTTCCGTGACCGGAATTACAGATCCGAATCCGACATGGTCTTGTTTTTTCATTTTCATTTACCTGATGGATAGATTAAACAACCTGTTTTTTGTGCATACACCTCTTAACGGCCCTACCGCACACAGCGGTCAATAACAGGGAAACCCGGCCCGGCTGGCCCGGGCCATCAACAAAGCAGCCCTTTCCGGAGTAAACATCTCGATTTTTCTGGCAATCATGGGACGTTCTTTTTTGATGGTATCCAGGTGCGGGTTCAGCCCCTGCCGAAGCCCGCGGTACATCAGAAAAGGATTCATGGTCCAGGGAAGTTTGGCATCAACGATCTTGTGCAGATAGTTGTGTTCCTCTTCAGTGAACAGCCGGTTAAACACCGGATAACAGACAAACTCTTTGTAATCGTGGGTCTGGGCCCAGTTTTTCTGCCACCAGTCGATATAATCCTGAACCCCTGCACGGCTGGCCTGTCCCGTATGCAGGGCCTTGCACACGGCATTCGCCGCCTTGTGCCCCGACAGCAGCGCACCGGTATTTTCCGCTTCGGCAAACCAGCAGCTGTCTCCGGTGAACAGGATATTATCCTTAAAGGGCTCTCTGGCCGGACTCCAGTTGCTCACCACGGCACAGCGTTCATGGGTGATCTCCACATTGTGAAACCAGTGGCGGTAATTACTTTGGGTGGTCAGATATTCAAGCCTTTCCTTGCCCTGAATATACAGCCAGTACTCGTCCTCACGGTAGACACTGGGCAGCATGGAAAACATGATGGTCCCCAGTTCTTTCGGACCATAGCACAGGCCCAGAGCGATCATTTCGGACCGGTCAAAAGAAACCCCGGTAATATAGTAGCTGTTGGCCCGGCCGGTATTGATAAACACCCGGTCGCGGTTCAGCCCGGAAATACGCGCGATTCTTGAATTGACGCCATCGGCGGCAATGCAGAAAGTCCCGACGAAGGTGTCTCCCTCCGCGGTCTTGACCGTAACGCCCTGGGCTGTGTTGCGGGCATCCACCACATTTCGTCCCAGGTAAAAATCCACGCCCGCCTGGCGGCCTTCCGCATACAGGCCTCCCAGCAATGCCCCCTTGTCAAACACCACCGCCGGCACGCCGGCCCCGGACGCATTTTTTTCATAATCACCGATTTCAATCCGGTCCTCGCCGTTCGGCGCGGTGAAGTGGAGCGCATAGAACTCACGGTAATTCCCCGCATAATTCACGGAAAAGTTGTTTACCGGGAAAACCCAGCGTTTCTGGTCGCGGGAAAAATACATGTGCTCGTTATAGAACGAATCCATGTTCAACAGGAACATCTGTGCGCAGGAGCGCTGGATCTTGGCCGGATCCGTTTTGCGTTCAATCAATGCAACCGTTAAACCGTTCTGCGCAGCGGTTTTGGCCGCTTCCAGTCCCGAAGTTCCCCCGCCGACAATTACAAGGTCATAATGCTGTGCCATTTTTACTCCAGAATTGTATCCCCGATTTAAAACCTGTCCGCAATCCACCCGTCATTAATATATCGACAGATGTATTCTTTTAAAATACTATCCTAGTTTAGTCAAAAGATCCCCGGCTGTCAAGGCATAATTCTTTTGTTTTGTGATGAAAAGATAAAAAGGCGGTCATGGCTGCGCATAACCCTTAGGCATGGATCTTATTGTAAAAAGAGTCCACCACCGGAACCATCAGTTTCGAAACTTCCTTGAAGAATTTTTTGCCGAATGGCGTCAGGGAGTAGTATTTCCGGTTTGCGCCCATTTCAGATGATTTTTCAATGCTTTTCAGAATTCCTTCGTGCTCGAGGGTGCGCAGTTTCTTGTATAAATTGTTGCGGTCGATGTCAAAGGTACCGCCGGTCACCCGGAATACTTCGGCCTTGATCTCATAGGCATATTTCGGCCCCTGGTTGATCAAAGCCAGAACGGTAAACTGAAGGAATCCGCGCTTGATATCAAACAACAGCTGATCAAGATGTTTTTCAATAATCCTGTCTTCCGATGATTCTGTCATGTTTTCTCCCGGAAAATCTGCAGGAACCGCCACAAGATTTTTCCCGCAACTTTGAACTGGTTGAATTTCCCCCGGTACCGCTAGAGTTACAAAGATTTCACTGTTAAAACAAGTCTTATTCTGTTAGACTAATTCCGATACAATAAAAAGTCAAGTAAAAAACGGCTGTTTTACCCAAACAATTTTTGCCCGGCTTGGAATTCCCGGGACAAAAAACGACTGCCCCCCTTTTTTTAACCGGAGGGATTCAGCTTGGAAAAAATCATATCTTTTGACGGTCACGAGATCTGTTTTGAAAGAACCGGAACCGGCCGGCCGCTGGTGCTGCTGCATGGGCTGGGCATGAGCGCAAAAGTCTGGCAAAACCAGCAGGCAGGGCTTGCCGATTTTTTCAGCGTGATGGCCCTAGATTTGCGGGGCCACGGCCGATCCACAAAAGACACCACCGATTTTTCCATTGCCGCGCAGGCCGGGGATCTGCGCGAACTGCTGCGGCAGCTTGATTTAAAGAAGGTTTTACTGGTGGGCTGGTCCATGGGTGCTGCCGTCGCTTTCAGATATCTTCAGGACTTTGCCGGGGAAAAACGGATAGAAAAACTGATGCTGGTCGGTGCCGGCATCGACTACCGGATGGCCGGAAAACAGCAAAAGGAGTTTCAGCAGTGGATCGATCTGCTGACTCCGGATAACAACGACTGGCCGGGACTGTTTGCCGCGGGCTGCCTGGCGGGCGCGCAGACCCCGGAAAATCGCCGCTTGCTGGAACGGATGGTTCGCGACACCGGACCCGCGGTGATTGTCGAAAGCGCCCGCTGTCTGGCCAGAGAATCTTTTACCGGGCTTATTCCCGAAATCAACCTTCCGGTTTTGATCTGCTGTGGAAAGCACGAAACCCAACGGGCCGTCAGGGCAGCCCACCAACTGGCACAGACCCTCCCCTGCGCCCGCCTGATCTTTTTTGCAAAGTCGGGCCACAGCCCCTTTCTGCAGGAGTCAAAGCGGTTTAACCGCGAAGTTATAAATTTCGGTTTAAAACCCTTTTAAATTATGGTACAGATAATCTATTGCTATCGAACGGGTTTCATGTCTTATGGAAACAAAAGACCGCAAAGCGCTGGAAAAAAATATCGTTTCGAAATACCACGACCAGATTGTCTTTGATCTCAAACGAGGATTTTTGCAATTCATCATCCTGCTGCTCATCAATCAGGGCCCTAAATACGGTTACGAAATCAAAGCTGAAATCCTGAAGCAGACCATGGGTGGTTTCGATATCGACCGCAACAATTTGTACAAGAAACTGCGCGCTCTGGAAAAAGACGGCATATTAAAAAGCAACATGAGGCCCTCTTCCCGGGGTGCACAGCGTAAATATTACACCATCACCCCGCTGGGCAAAAAACTTCTGAAAAAAAATTCCGAAATCCTTTCCCCGCTCATGGGCGCACTGCGCGACAGTATTACCCGTTATCTGACAACGGTGTAAAGCAGCGGCAGCGCCCGGCAGCAAAATTTCAAAATGAACCGCGCAAAGAGGGCTGTCAGGCCGTTTCTCTTTGCCGGCTTATTCGCAAGCCCCGTCCGGTCTATGTGTTACGGCTGAGTTAACGGTTTGAACCGAAAAACAGACCGGGGCTTTGACCCGAACAAAAATTGACAGGTTTTTACCCTGTTTTTAGAGTTTTTTACCGGCCGGTGTGGATAAGGGAGGCATGAAAGGAGTTCCAGCCCTCATATTAATTCTAAATAATTGATATTACAATGTTTTTAATAAATGCTCAATAATTGCGCATTTCGCTGAACCCCCTCTGTTTACGGGCTTTTCGTGATTATTCCACAGACTTATCCACAGGTTTATAAACAATTGCTGTTGAAAACTGGCTTCAGTCATTTTTATTAAAGAATCGCCGTTATGTTGTGAAAATGTTAAGCGTCATGATCTTGATTCTTTACCGCAAATCGATTATTCTGTTGCTGAATCGTAATCATATTCGGTTTTTTCATGAATATTCACCAGAAAGTGTCCGAACTGGAGAAACAGCTTCTGGCCCTCGACCGCAGATTCAATTTTTACTTTAACGGCCAGGACCGCGTTCCGCCGATCAAGGATCTCGATCAGCTGAAGCGGGAAACACGGCTGCTGACCCGGGAACGGGAACGGGCCTCTTCGGGAAGTCTTCGCTATTACGTGGAAACTTTTCTGCAAAAGTTTATTTCATACCGCACCAAATGGGAAAAAGGGCTGCGGGATATTGAAGAAGGCCGGCTGATACGCGGTGCCGATTTTTTCAAGGGCCGGCGGTTTGTCCGCGAGACCATTGCCATGACCACAACACAGGGAATCCCCGACGATGATGCCCTGGCCGTTGAGTCGGACATCAACCAGGCCGCCGACCGGTATTCCGTGCTGTACAAAAAATATTTTCATAAAAAATGCAATAAAAAAGATCTGAGGGATCAGCTTCGGGCCAAAATGCAGGTTGTTCAGGAAAAATACGGGAGCGGATTTCATCTCGATGTCAGTTATGACGGGAAAGCCATCCGGATCAAGACGGTCAAGAAAAACGCATAGGGCACACCGGGAGAAACAATTCATTTGTCATTTGCGCTTTAGCCTTTGTCATTAGCGCTGCCTGGCTTCTGTACTGCACTGTGTCCCCCTTGTGTTCGAACATAAGGCTATGTCTGAATGAAAATGGTCTATGCGCCCTGCTCCTCGCGCTTCGCTTCCTCCCAGATCCGGTCCATTTCTTCAAGGCTGGCGTTTTTCAGCGGTTTTCCGCTTTCAGCCAGTTTTTTTTCAATGTGCGCGAAACGCTTTTTAAACTTTCGGTTTGTTTTTCTCAGGGCCTGCTCCGGTTCAATGTCCAGATGCCGGCTCAGATTAACCAGCGTGAACAGGACATCTCCCATCTCCGCGCGAATCCGCTCCCGGCGGCCGGAACCGGTCTCGTTTTCCAGTTCGGAAATTTCCGCTTTCAGCTGGGCCAGAACATCTGCCGGGCATTGCCAGTCAAATCCCACCCGGGCGGCCTTTTGCGTAAGCGCGTTGGCATAAGACAGGGCCGGCTGGTTCTTCTGAATACCGTCCAGATACGATTTTCGGGGTTTTTTGCCTTCCTGCTCCTTGAGTTTCTGCCAGTTGACCTTCACCTCCTCCGCTGACGAAACCGTTTCCGCGCCAAAAACATGGGGATGACGAAAAATCATCTTCTCCTTGCTGGAATGCAGGGCATCCGCCAGCGTGAAAACCCCCTTTTCCTCGAAAAGACTGACCAGAAAAAAAAGCATGAACAGAATATCCCCGGTTTCTTCAATAATCAGTTTTATATCCTTGTTCTCGATGGCTTCCAGAAGCTCATACAGTTCATCGGTCAGATAATTTTTGATATCTTCGGGGGTCTGTTTCCGGTCCCAGGGACAACCGTCCGGGGACCGCAGCCGGCGAATGACATCTCTTAGTTCTGAAAGGAGCTCGGCCTCTTTTTTCATTGAAATTCCTTGAAAAATATGATTATATTATAGTTTACTTTCCACTTGTATGATTTTCGGTCAAACAAATTTAATTTTATCTGCAAGATAATAAATTTTATGACTTCAGTTGGCCCGGTCAGCCGTTATCTTATCGCTGACAGGGGTAAAAGTACAGAAATTAACGGCTGTTTATAACACATAAAGCTTACGCAAGGAGGATTTATTATGGCAGTGAAAATCGGAATCAATGGTTTTGGCAGAATCGGTCGTCTTGTATTTCGTGCGGCAAGCCGTATCCCCGAGATTGAGGTCGTGGCGATCAATGACCTGATCAATGTGGACTATATGGCCTATATGCTCAAATATGACTCTACCCATGGAAAATTCGACGGAGACATCGCGGTCAAAGACGGCAGCCTGGTAGTGAAGGGAAAAGCTATTCGGGTAACCGCTGAAAAAGACCCGGCCAATCTCAAATGGGATGAAGTGGGCGCGGAATACGTGGTGGAGTCCACCGGTCTTTTTCTGACCCGCGAAAAAGCGGAACCCCACCTGAAAGCCGGCGCCAAACGGGTTGTTATGTCCGCCCCGTCCAAAGACGATACCCCCATGTTCGTCATGGGTGTGAATCATAAAAACTACACCGCAGATATGGATATCGTATCCAACGCGTCCTGTACCACCAACTGCCTGGCGCCGGTGGCCAAGGTCCTGAACGACAACTGGGGAATCGCAGAAGGCCTGATGACCACGGTTCACGCGGTGACGGCCACGCAGAAGACCGTGGACGCCCCTTCCATGAAAGACTGGCGGGGTGGTCGCGGCGCGGCCCAGAACATTATTCCTTCTTCCACCGGTGCCGCCAAAGCCGTGGGCAAGGTCATTCCTGAGCTGAACGGCAAGCTGACCGGCATGGCATTCCGTATTCCCACGCCGGACGTATCCGCGGTTGACCTGACCGTCCGTCTGCAAAAAGGCGCCGGTTATGAAGATATCAAGGCCGCCATGAAAGCCGCTTCCGAGGGAGAACTGAAAGGGATTCTCGGCTACACCGAAGATGCCGTGGTTTCCACCGACTTCCTGGGCGATTCCCGGACCTCTATTTTTGATGCAAACGCGGGCATCGCGCTGAGCGACACCTTTGTCAAGGTGGTCTCCTGGTACGACAATGAAATGGGCTACTCCTACAAAATCTGTGACATGATCCTTCACATGGATACGGTGAAGTAAAGTGCCTGAAGTACTTGAAGTGAGCTAAAGTACTTAAAGTTGCCGGATCTGATCAAGATTTTTAACTTTAAGTACTTCAAGTATTTTAAGTACTTTAAATACTTATAGATGCCTTACGCACCCATCACATCCGTTAGTTAAGGAACAGAATATGACCATTAAATTCATTGATGATATCGATGTTCGGGAAAAGAGGGTTTTTATCCGGGCGGATTTTAACGTCCCGCTGGATGAAAACCGGAACATTACCAATGACAACCGCATCACCGCCACTCTGCCCACCCTTCAATACGTGCTGGACAACGGCGGCGCAGTGATCTGCGCATCTCATCTGGGACGGCCCAAGGGCAAACCGGTTCCGGCAATGAGCCTCAAACCGGTGGCCGACCGCCTCTCGGAACTGCTTGGACTGAAGGTCCAGTTCGTGGACGACTGCATCAGCGATGAAGCCGCTGCCGCGGGCAGAGCCCTGAACCCGGGTGAGGTGCTGCTCCTGGAAAATCTCCGTTTTTATCCGGAAGAGGAAAAAAATGACGCGGCCTTTGCCGAAAAACTCGGCGCTGCCGCCGATATATTCATCAGTGACGCCTTCGCGGTTTCCCACCGGGCCCACGCTTCGGTGGAGGCCATTACCCGGGTCATTCCGGTCTGCGCCGCCGGGTTTCTGATGAAAAAAGAAATCCAGAGCTTTGAAAACGCCATGACCCACCCGAAACGTCCCCTGGCTGCGGTGATCGGCGGGGCCAAGGTATCCGGCAAGCTGGAAGTACTGGAAAACCTGATTCAGAAGGTGGACTGCATGATTGTGGGCGGCGGCATGGCCTTTACCTTTCTCAAAGCCCAGGGAAAAGAGATCGGAAAATCCCTGGTCGAGGAAGACCTGGTCGACACGGCCAAAGCCATCCTGGCCAAGGCAAAAGAAAAGGGTTTAAAACTGCTGCTGCCGGTGGATTGTGTGATTGCCCGGGAATGCAAAAGCGGCAGCGAGTGCCGGACCGTATCAGCCGATGCCATCCCCGCTGAATGGATGGGACTGGACGTGGGCCCTGAAACCGTGGAACAGTTCTGCCAAACCATTAAAGAAGCCAACACCGTGGTGTGGAACGGGCCCATGGGCGTTTTCGAGATCGATGAATTCAGTAAAGGCACCTATGCGGTTTCCGACTGCATTGCCCAGTCCGGCTGCATGAGTATCGTGGGCGGCGGTGATTCGGTTTCGGCCTTGAAAAAATCCGGCAATCAGGACAAAGTATCATTTGTATCCACGGCCGGCGGCGCGTTCATGGAACTGATGGAAGGCAAAACATTACCCGGCATTGCCGCACTGGACAAACAATAAAAAACAAAAGGTGAAGCGTGAGAAAATTGCGCAAAGCGCAGAGTGCAGGGTGAGCAAAAAACTTTAAGAAACAGCCCTGGATTTTAAACACCAGACACTTACCGCTATGCGTTTTCACCCTTCACGCATTTTAAAGGGAGAAAGTTATGAGAAAACCTGTGATTGCCGGCAACTGGAAAATGCACAATACCATTTCTGAATCACTGGACCTGGTCCGCGGCATCAAAGACCGGATAGAAGACGTCACGGGCGTGGAAATTGTGGTGGCACCGGTATATACGGCGCTGGCGGCTGTGGCCGCGGAACTCAAGGGATCCAATATCGGCGTCTCCGCCCAGAACATTTTCTGGGAAGAACAAGGCGCCTTTACCGGTGAGATTGCGCCGAATATGATCACGGATGCCGGATGCACTTATGCGATTATCGGGCACTCGGAACGACGCCAGTATTTCAATGAAACCGATGAAACCGTCAACAAGCGGGTAAGGGCCGCCCTTTCCGCAGGACTGACACCGATCATGTGTGTCGGTGAAACCCTGGAAGAACGGGAAGCAAACAAAACCCTGACCGTGGTGGAAACCCAGATCAAGGGCGGGCTGGCCGGCCTGTCCACCGAAGACCTGGCAAAAATCATTGTCGCCTATGAACCGGTCTGGGCTATCGGTACCGGAAAGACCGCCACCCCGGACCAGGCGCAAGAGGTTCATCAAAATATCCGCGCCATGATCACCGGCATCGCGAGTGATACGATTGCGGAAAACATGCGGATTCTTTACGGCGGCAGCGTCAAACCGGAGAACGTGGATGCCCTGATGGCCCAGCCGGACATCGACGGCGCTTTGGTGGGCGGTGCGGCCCTGAAAGCGGACGCTTTTGTCCGTCTGGTAAAATTCGAGAAATAAACATCCGCTTGATATAGCGCTTGATAATTAGCCAAAAATATCGTAATATGGCTCTTTTTATCTGTATGCATTCAAAATAAAAAAGGCACAACATGACAGCATTTTTACTGACAGTCCATGTCATCGTATCCGTTACCCTGATTCTGATCGTTCTGTTACAGTCGGGAAAAGGCGCCGAAATGGGCGCGGCTTTCGGCGGCGCCGCACAGACGGTTTTCGGTGGGTCCGGTCCCGCACCGCTGCTGGGAAAAATTACTACTTTTGCAGCGGTTATTTTCATGGTGACTTCGCTGAGCCTGGCCTATCTGTCTGCAAATCCCACCGGCGGGTCGATCATGAAAGGGGCGGAAACGGTTATTCCGAAACAGGCGCCTGTCCCCATGGAAACGCCCGGGGAACTTGTACCCAAGGCAATCGATCCCCAGGAAGCACCGGCAGCAACGGAAAACAATTAAAATGCCGAAGTGGTGGAACTGGTAGACACGCTATCTTGAGGGGGTAGTGGAGAGATCCGTGCCGGTTCGAGTCCGGCCTTCGGCACCAAATGTAGTAAAACAAAAGCGATTTCAGTTATTTACTGGAATCGTTTTTGTTATGTATACAAAATATACATTTTTTCGCCACGATTTCGCTCAGGTCCAAGCAAGGCTTTTTCAAGATTCTGCCTTCCTTCTCCGCTGATCCAGTGTCCATAAGTATCAACCGTGATCGAGATTGAGCTATGGCCCAGCTGCTTTTGGACATATGCCGGACTCTGATGGGCCATGAGCAAAATGGTTGCGTATGTGTGCCGCAGATCATGCGGATTCCTGAATCTCAGGCCCGCACCTTTACATGCTTTTTTCATGAATTCCTGTACTTTTCGCTGACTGAAAGGCCATCCCCCGCCCTCTTTCGGATCCCTGAACAAAAGGTCCACTTCATCTCTTATACCTTCTTTTAAGTTTTCCTTCTTAAGGTAAAGGATATAGCTTTTCAGTTCATCAACCAGGAACTCAGGAAGATCGACCAGACGTTTCTTTCCGGTCTTTGGTTTTGAAAAACGAAACTGCTTGTAACTTTCACAGACCTGGTAGGTCATCTTATTAAAATCAAGATGCCTGTATCGCATCGCCAGTGCTTCGCCAAGCCTTAGACCCGAATGGACCATGATCTTTAATATGAGCGCTTCACCATTAGAAAGCTTTCTTTCTGCACTCGAAATAAAGAGATCCCTTTCCTCTATAGTCAGCGGATCAGCATCCTTGACATTGCGCCGGTTCTTGGGCGGCAGGATTTTTCTAAGCAGCCCCTTTGCAGGATTTGCGTGAACAATACTGTCATCAATGGCTTCTTCAAAGATCCCGTGGATCGCGCTGTGTGCCATTTCAACAGATGATGAAGAGCGTTTCTTAAAAAGCCTGAGTAAAAACTTTTTTATATCCTGCCGGGATATTTCCTCCAGAGCTTTATTTTTGATATCTGGATCGGGCAGAATATGGAGTCTTAAAACTTCCTCATACCTGGCAAAAGTATTGACATGCCATCTTCCGGAATTGTTCTCCAACCAGTTTTTACTGTACGCTTTAAAATCATGTGTCTCTGACTTTACAGTGGCAGGCTTCTTTAAGGGGTTCTTTGTCAGGCTTTCTGAGATTTTCTCTGCTGCTTTTACCGCCTTTATCAGAGACTCTCTGTCTTTTCCAATAGTCCGGTTTGTTCGAAGACCATTGTTGTTAACCAGAAGAACCCAGTTGCCTCTTATGTCACGCCTTACCTGAACACCCTTTTGGATGTGATATATCGGTCCGTGCGTTCCTTCTTTCTTTGGATATTTTCGCCAGGGCATAATTTTACCTCCTTTCCGGCCTCTGGCTGCATACCGCTATATCAGATCCAAAGTTAGCGGAAAGGTTAGTTTTTGGCAACAAATTAAATTCCGACCTTCTCAAGAGTGCTGTCCACCAGCTTGTGCAGGCTCATCCCCTCTTCCTTGTGGTCTCTTTTAAACTGCTGAAACCATGCATCAAACTCATCCGGATCCACCAGATATTTACTTCCGACCTGAAAATGGGGCATTTCTCTTGTTTTTATGTATTTTCTAAGCGTAAAGATCGACAAAGAGGTATCTTTTGCAAGAGTTTTTAGGTCTACAAGCTTCATTTTTGATCTCCCATCAAATTTTGTGGACAATTAGCATGAAAAAAGGTCCACAGCTTAACATCTTGAATTCTTTTTCTTTTTTACGGATTCTGGACAATGGACCATTTTTTAACCAAAACCTGTTACTATATAATATAGTAAGCATCTAACCTATTATTTAATTATTAAGATCTTTACTGAGAATAAGGTCCATATTGTCCATTATTTTGTAAGCCTTTAAATTAATTAATATTTTTACGTGGACAATCCTATAAGTTATCCTCCAGTTTTTCCAGCTGTTCCGCCAATTCATCTCTGTCAGGCTCTTCACCAGATTCTAATAGTCTGATGTCTTTGTAATAAACGATTCCCCGCTTTAAAGATCCAAACCGTAATTTCAGTTTTTTGCCAAAGGTAATTTGGTTTGGTACATATTTTTCTTTGTCATTTATATTTTCCTTGTACCATTCAACGAAATCATTATAGAGGTCAGCGGCTGGAGTAATAGCTCCAGCCTCCTTTTTGCATCGAGCAAAAAGATAGTCGCTCAAATAATCATTTTCTCGTTGATATTTTTTGCTCTCCAGCCTTATGCTGTCCGGTATATCAAGCCCAATTCTTTGATAGCTTATGGCTCCCCGGATGAGCCATCCAAAGATCTTGTCAGATTCTCCAATCAGTTTGTCCCAAAGATCTATGTCTGCCTTTCGTTCATAAGTTTCTTTAGGATCTAGAACATAAGACCACTCAAAGGAGATCTTTATCATTCTGTGCCAAAAAGCACTGTCATCAGCTGACATCTGGGGAAGATGGTTGGTCAGAAGAAAAAGCGTATGTGAAGGTAATATTTTTATAAACCCTTTACCGTAAGGTGCCCTGGCCGGGATGGGATCACCTCCGGAATAAAGTTTTACGGCAGCTCCTGAAAATTTCTGGTTTTCGTTTGTTTCAGAAGCTACCGCAAATCTTGTTCCTTTTAAAATCATGAGCTCCGGTGTTGCTCCACCAGGAGATTTTGAAAATCTCTGTTCAAGGAGCATTTCACTGGGAATAGGCCAGGCAAGATCGCCCAGGATGTAAAGCATGATATCCTTTATGGTTCCCTTGCCGTTTTGGCCCCTTGCTCCTCCAAAGACTACAAAAATTCTTTCTTTCCGTTTTCCGATCAAGGTAGAACCCAGCAATCTTTGAAGAAACAAAACCCAGTCATCTCTTTTGTTACCGTTTTTATCCTCAGTGATTTCAGACAGAAACTTTATAAAGTTTTCTGGCTCTGCATAAATATCATCAGGATAATTAACAGAAACCTGCTTGGAAATAAAGTCGCTTGGCTTCCCATCACGGAGTGCTCCAGATTGCAAATTTACCACCCCGTTTTTACAGGCAATTAACCAAGGGTCCTTGTCAAACTCATCGCCTGAGCAGGCAAGGGCGTCGACAACTGTTCGAGCATACTCTAAACAGTTCTCTCTCCCTTTAACACTAAAAAGCCTTTCAGCGTGTTTGTTCATGCTGGACCTCATTGCCTTAAGTTTTTTAATTTCACTTTTGCAAGCCTTATTATTGATAGCTTTTTTAATGACCCCGCTTTGCTCAATTGCTTTATCAATAAATAACTGAGCAACTATGGCAACGGCTTTAGAAGATTCTTGAAAGATATCTTTTTTCCAAACATGATTGTCAAAAACCATCCAGTTTTTAATAAGATAATTGTAAATAAAGTCATCTCTATATAGTTTGGAAAAGATCATCCCATCACCGTGCTGGTTTTCATTGATACACTTGTTGAAGAACTCCTCTGTAATTTCTTTGTCAGAATCGTCCTTGTCTCCGAAAAGCAGTTCTTCTTCTCGTATCCTGGCATCTACCAGTTTGTTATAATCTTCTACCTTAGGTTCCATTTAATCTAAGCCGCCTTTTTTTCTGTTTTGCATTTACAGCTTTGTGATTCAGCTAATGTTACGATGGCGCTGGCAACCTCACTAATAGATTCAGCAACAGTCTCTAGTGTTGATGATATGCCACCAATTGATGAACCAATTTCTTCATTTGAATCGCTTAATAACATGGCAAGGCCTTCAATAGCTCCAAGGCCTTTGCTTCGATCAGCATTGCCATTGCCAAGAAAACGAATTTCGTTAGAAAGGTTAAAAATTGCTTCTGCGATAATTTCATGGTTTTCATCTGGTTTTTTCATTGTTACTTCCTTTCATAATTAGTTATGGGTTTTTTGTTGAATTTTTCCATTTTCCATTTTGTTTCAAAATATTATTGCGCGGGTTTCCTGAGCTGACTCGACCCTCGTTAATAGGACTGTCAGGAAGGACCCGTAAAAAATAACTCCTTTTAGACCTTTGTTTAGCAATTTATGGGGGATTAAAAGGGGAACTTTCATGTGTTAGCTTTCCAGTTTTGATTAATATTATTTAGCGAAAGTATAAAAGTTTTGTGATCTTATTTTTTTAAACAGATTTCATAGTCTATTATTTGCACCGGATGAGACAATTTTTTTCCATTGTTTTCCATATTATGTGTATAAGGCAGCATAGACAGTTCATATTTGTTAAATTGATTTAGATATGTTCAAAAAAAACAAAGCCCACCTCAAAAGAGATGGGCTGATTTTAAGATTTTAATCTAGAAAGGTCAAAAGTAGCAGAAAACTGGTAAAAATGTTTTCAACTTAACTTTTGTCAGTTGTAAAGAGCGATTATTCTTATAAATTTACAAATTGTCAGGAGATTTTTTCCGTTTTTTTCCATTTTGGAAAAACTGTTCACTAGAGTACTCTCTTAAGAAATCTTCCTTTCCTATTTGCCAATATTTGTTTGCTTCTTCCTTTGTGTTGCCTGCTTTCATTAATCTTTTTTTTGTCATTTTTTCTACCATGAATTCGATTTGAGCTTTTGATCTAACCTTTTCCTTTCTTCGTTCAAGATATTTCTTTTTGAAATATTTTTTTTGTTTCTCCTTGGTCATTTTATTTTTGGGAGAGCATTCGGGACAGAACTTATTATTTTTATCTTTTTTCTTGGATAAGTAAAAAATTGAGCAATCTTCATATTGACATCTGTAGATATCACCTTTTTTTTTATTTGTTAGATAATTTATGAGGCTGAATCCCATTAAGGACCTTAGGTAATCAGAGAAAATGTATCTGTAGTCCTTCGTGTAATTGGCGAAATGTATATCTCTGTGAAATTTTAAGGCAGGGTCAAAAATATCTTTTTTCTCTATAGTTGTTTCGTCTTGTGAAAAAATGAATGAGTGAGGGTCCCTAATGCCCCTTGTCATACATGCTTTCATTCTTTCGTTTCTTGCTGAGAGGTATTCACCGAAACCCAATAAGTCGTTATATCTTCGGTTGCTAGTTATTTCATTTAGCATTAACTGGAAAGCAAGTTGTTCGCATTCAATACAGTTAACTCTGTTCTCTCCATTTAAAAGATCTTTTCCATAGACATCAATAAAGTGCCACTTTCTTTGCTGTTCAGAATTATATTCACATTCTTCGCATCCATTATCTAGGTATGAATACACGGCTTCAAAAGCAGTATTATGGAAATAAGGCTGAAAAATTAATCTCGGCTTACAACTGTTTGTTCTTACACTGCTATTTGTGTATGAATTATGTATAAGTGCATGTCTTTCACCATCTTTAATTAAATTAACAATTTCTCCTAATACTTCATAAAGTCCACTTGGTTGAATTCGAGCTGACTGTACATCCCAGTCGAAAATGCCCCATTCAACTTGTTCATCATGGGAAGATGGTTGTTTTCCAATAGCCTCAATTTCGAGCATGTATTTTTTTTCAAATTGAAAAATTCTTTCAAAAATTACTTTTAAATTTTCAGGGTTTTCGCTTAGAGATAGGTTTGCGTAATGAATAAAAAAATTTGATGGATCATCAGGTACTGTTTTTTTTATATGAGAATGTGCTTTCATCTTTTTGATTTTACATTATAAATAAAAATATTATTATATATTGCCTATTTTATTTTTTGATGATATAGGAGATTATTCTATACTATAATGGTTTGCATATTAAAATATAAATTTAATTAGTTTTTATCAAGTATTTTGTTCGGAACGCTGAGAAGCATCAAAAATATAACTAACAAACTGTTTTGGTTTTTCTTCTCTTGTGCTTAATTCAATCTTCGGAGTTGCTTTTTTAGTTTGGTAAAAATCAAGTTAATTATTGCAACGGTTGACTATCTATTCTGAGTTGATTAGGTTATCAAGAGTAACATTGGCTTCGGTAGAAATAGAGAAACTTATGCTTAATGTTGGCATATCTTTTGATTTTTGCTGCATTTGCTATTAAATTATTCGCTTATTGCGGTTGCTGCATAACACTTAAAATATAGGGTTAAAAATATCGCGCTATATAATAAATGAGTTAGCCGTGAACAACTATAATTAAACTTATGGTTAATGAATAATGATGAATGAGTGGAAAAAATCGTTGGAAAGTTATCGGTATAGCGTGACAATGAAAGATTACATTTATTCCGATCAATATCCAGGTTTTTTTGAATTCCCAATACCAACCGGAGACCGCTCCGATACGCTTTCATTTGAAAATCATTTTAGAGAACTCGCCAGAACTAACATAGAGGTTTGGATTGAAGTGATATTTTGGAAGATGTATAGCCAAACCGGTAGAAGGGATAATAAAACAATACAAGTAGCAGAATATTTCAAAAAGCAACAAGTATCACCACACATTTTATTTGAGGCTTGCAATAATTACATTGAAAAAGATACAAAAACCAACCTCGATTCTATTCGTCGATTACTTGGATTCAGTTCAACCGCTATTGCGATTGCCGCAACTTTCCCCGCTTTTTTAAGACCAGATCTCTTCCCAATGGTCGATACCAGAGTTGCGAAGTGGGTTGGGCTTAATATGCAAGCACACAACAATGGGGATCGCAAAGCGCCACAACTTGTGCGTCCCCGATATTTGGATACAAAGTCAACGGTTCTTACCCTGACTGATTTTGATTTTGTTCAAAGTTGGAATCGATGGTGCAGACACAAAGCTAATCAACTCTCTGAATTTACAGCAATAGACTGGCGTCCTCGCGATGTTGAAATGGCAATATTCAATGCTTGGGGGGACAGAGGGAAAAAACACCCAATAATTCAGTTGGAGATACTAAATTGAAAATTAATTTCGGCTAACCTGGCTCTCCACCTGACACCAAGGGCCATGCGGCCTTTGGTGTCAGGTGAGCTTGTCATTATGTTTTAAAATAATCATTTAACAAATAAAGGCACATGGGCATTTTATTTAAATATATGAGCTCCCCTTGGAACCTTTTTGAAGATGGCTTTATAAGGGCATCACAAATTTCAGTTTTAAATGATCCCTTTGAAGCGATTTACTGCCAAAAAAGTTTGGACGATCTCGTATCATACTTTGACATTAGTGAGTCAAATTTTTCTAATTATATTACGCAGAACATAAACAATGTTGGTGTTATTAGCTTCACTGAATCAAAAGATAATTTATTAATGTGGGCCCATTACGCAAATGAACATAAAGGTTTAGTTGTTGGTTTTAATACATATGGCAAAATACTTTTAAACCTTATTAAACCCGTTTCATCAACATCCTTTGAAAAACATACTCCATTTAATGGTGAAGCTAAACCTGTGATGTATAGAAAACAACCAAGATATCGTGTAGACAAATTTGATTTTGATTATTCGAATATTTCGGTTGAAGGTGAGGACAGAGTACTTTATGAAATTTTTCTTCAGAAAAGCAATGAATGGGTATATGAACAGGAGCATAGGATAGTTTTGAGACTTGAGCAGGCTGATAAAGTGAGGATTTTTGACCTAGATAAAATCGAAAACGAGGGAATTAGAAATTTTATTCTTAAATCTAAACACTGTTGCTTTATCAAGGAAAAACAAAGTTATCATGAAATATCACTTATGGATTTTGAGGATCATACTGATCGTGCCATAGCCGCTGAAAGTTTGGCTGGTCTAAGCAAAAATAAAGAAAATATTTACCTTTTCAAATTGTCACCTAGGTCAATTTCATATTGCATATTTGGAGCAAAATGTTCGTTATCCATTAAAGATATTAAAAAATCTTTTTTAAATTCATCATCTAACTTTGAAGTTTGGAAAGCAACTCAAAACAAAATGAACTATTCAATTGATTTTGAGCAATTGCATGGAAGAAACTGGTAAATAAAATCAGCATAACGCTTGGCTGGAGAAATCGACGTGCTTAAAGCTGCGCACGTTCAGCTCCAGCGTTGGCAGGATAAATAATAATGCACTTTTTCTATATTGATGAATCTGGCGACACGGGAACTGACCTCCGAAATCAGGAACAACCTATATTTGTCTTAGGTGGTATGAGCGTTCGTGATGTTAGTTGGAACAAAACTCAGCAAAGAGTTGATGAAATATTTAAAAACTATTTCAATGGTACTATTCCAGAGAATTTTGAACTTCATTCTTGTGAGTTGTTGTCACCAAAGGGTGAAGGACCATTTGAAAATCACCCAGTAGAACAAAGGTTAGAACTTGCAAGAAATCTTTTGAAACTATTAGGGGAAAACAGCCATGATGTTCACATTTTTGCTATTGATAAATTTAAATTAGAACAAGCTGTTCTTGACATTGAACTTATCTACAATCATAAAACCCCATACTTGTTAGCCTTTGACTATTTAATTACATACATAAATTGGCATATTAAAAAAAATCTTGGTCATACAGCAAGAGGCATGATGATATTTGATAAAAAAGAGGACCATCATTCAAGCGTTGAAAAAATAACAAAGCATAGACGGTATGGTGACACAAAGTCTCACAGAATCAAATGGATAGTTGAGTTTTCACATCCGGTTGACTCCAAGAAAAATCCTATGATACAACTCTCCGACTTGGTTATTTTATGTTGTCGGAGGTTCTATGAAATTGAAGGTGGATATAGAGATGGTTGGTCACAAGAAGTTAAGGAGTTTTATGCTGAATGCTTTTCCAAAATTCATCCCAGGTTAAAGAAAAAATCGTTGGTAGAAAGAGAAGGGAAAATATGAACAAAATCAACGATTACCTGAATAAAATAAAGGCGACTCACAGCATACACTGGAAAAATAAATATAATCAGTAAAATGCCAATAAACGGGTTAACCGGACTTGCGTGTACGCTAGTGCTCCCACACAAGCCCGTTATCAATGCCGTTTGCATAACCACGAGGACCTTAATAATGTGCAAAGCTTCAGGAATGTGCCATTACCTTAAATTTTCTTTCTTTGTTGCTAACCTAGTCTTCGAAGTTATTTTTAGCTTAATAAAAGTTGCTATCAAATCAGAAAGGCAGACCAACTATGTTAATAGATGAGTTTAATAAAGCTGTTAACGCAACAATAACAAATTGGACAAAAGAAGACGAAAGTGATTTAAGAGCGGTTACTCGTTTAGTTGAAAATGGTGGTGTGCAAGATGCTTTTACTGAATGGATGATAAAAAACATCGAAGTATCGAAAAAAGATGGTTGGTGGAACCCGATGTGTTTATTTAGAACATATAAACTTCGAGGAAGAGATCCAGGAGAAGAACGGTCAAACCAAATAAGGGCAGAAATTCGTGCCGCAACGGAAGCTTGCCCCTTTAAAAAGGTCGATTGGAACAAAAAGGTCAATAGAGATATATTTGTTGAGTGGAAAAAAAATAATAAAGACGCTGTGGAGAGATCATTCGAAAAGAATTCGGGTTCCATGAAAGAAGCTTTATTCCTAAATGGTGTATATGAAGATGGCTTGGAAGAAATTATTAAAGCTCAGACAAAAGATGATGGTTTAGTTTGTTATCTTCAGCCATATAAAGCGGACACTATAGCAATATTGAGGGAAAGTGATTCTTTAGAAAATAACCCGCTTGATCTGTACATATCTACAACATCAAATTTAAATTTTATTGGGTATACTGCACAAATCGTTGGCTGGGAAGACAAAAGGGAGTTAGTGAATAATAAAAAGAGATTAGCCGAGCTTAATAAGCATATAAGAGAAAATCAGCCAATTGAGGAAGGAATCTATTTCTACTCCGATGAAGAAAAAACTAAGGAATGTGTAAATCTAATAGCAATAAAAAATCTTAAAAAAATTTCGAATCCACTTCCAGTTAAAAATCTAATTAAAGTAAGTGATAACAAACCTCACAAACCAAGAACACGTGCTGGTGGCTGGGCCCCTGTTTTTGAAGTCCCAAGATTTTTTTTGGAAAAGGCAACAACTGTCTTTTCAGAAGATACTGAGTCTTATTCAGACAGAAAAACCTGTGAACCCAAAAAAGATAAAATGAACACTGCCAGGGAGTCTTTATTCCTTTCAATACGTTCAAAAATGGAAGATGTTGGATTTTTGTTTGAAAAAGAACAAAAGGCACATCACCAGAAAAGAAAAGAAAATGAGCTTAAATTCATTCATCCATCACTATTAAACCAACTAGAATGTGATGGTTGTAAAGTCAATGCAAAGAAATTTTATATCAAACCATTATCTGATGATCCTGATTGTGAAATTGGATTGGTCACGGGAAAATCTTCTCCAATTGCTAATTCAAAATTATTCCCAAAAGCGAATGCAGTTGATTCTTTTCAAGAAGCACCAGCATGGGTCAATAGGGATAATGATACTTCACTGGATAACTTGTTATTAGAAATTGAGAGATATTTGGATAAAAACACTTTCCCTGAGTTAATTGATACTGATCTTGATCTATATGAGGGGGTAAAAAAGCAGGTTACAGTTAATATGTATGAAAGAAGCTCAGTTGCTAGAGCACGTTGCGTGGCGTATCATGGTTTTCGCTGTAAAGTTTGTGGGTTTGATTTTCATGAAAAATATGGGGATATTGGTAAAGAATACATTCATGTACATCACGTCAAACCTCTGCATACTATCAATGAAAATTACCGAATAGATTATCAAAAGGATTTAATCCCCGTCTGTCCTAATTGTCATGCAATGTTACATAAAAAGAAAAATGGAGCAGAATTGTCCATCGAGGAACTGAGAGATTGTGTCAGGAAAAACCATACTCAATATAAAGGGTAAAAGATGAAAAGATATAAAATATCTTTTAATGGCCCTTCCGGCGAAGAGGGGAATCTTTGTTTTTATTCAAGGTTTGGAATCGATACATACAGATCAGGTTGCAAACATGAATGCCTGTATTGTTACGCAAGGTCACAAAATAAGCATCAATACAAAAACTGGCATCCAGATAATCCGTCGATACTCGATACGGATTGGTTAAGAAAGCAATTTGAAAATGCCTTTGAAACAGACAAAAAGCCAAACAAGGTTACAAGCATTTTAAGACAGGGAATACCCATTAGGATTGGAATGAACAGTGATCCTTTTAATCCTCATGAAAGAAATAAAAAAATAACATATGAGACATTAAAAATATTCAATGAGTATGAATATCCTTTCCTGATTTTCACAAAGAGTGCCCTGGCAGCAGACGATAACTACCTATCTTTATACCATAAAGATAGGTCATACATTGAGATGACTGTGACAAGCTTAAATACTGACTATACTTCTAAGCTTGAGCCAGGCGCCACATCTCCGAGAGAACGAATTAACGCTATTGATAGAATAGCCAAGCAAGGCATAAAGACAGCCTTCAGAATTAATCCACTATTTCCAATTCATCCTGATGGCTACTATACAAATAAAATAAGCAGCAAGGATGAAAACAAATTGGATTATTTTAACTACAACTTGGTTGAGCAACTCACAAAAACAAAACCTCATTGCATAATAGCTGGGTTCCTTCGAGTTTGTAATAGGGTTATGAGAGACGAAATATTTGAAAGGACAGGAATTGACTTAAATAAATATTTTATCAGAAATAACAATAGATATTATAGCAAGGAAGAAATCGGTGAATATTATAAAAGAATAAAAGCTATCTGCGAGAATAATGACACTCTTTTCAGTGTTTGTTTTGATACGGATAGTAACTACGATACGTTTCGACATATGTGGGCAAATCAATCCGATTGCTGTTGTGCAAAAGGGATGATACCAGACTTTAATAAAACAGCCATAGATGCCAAGTAAGAAGATGGATTTCATATACGTTTTATATAATCTGAACAATCCAGATAACGAAACATTATACTCAACGGATTTGTTTGATTTGTTTGGCAGCCCAGACGGACTAACCAAGGGGTTTGTTTATTCAATAAAAAAATCTGAGCACAAAAAACTAAGATGGGATTGGGGAATTTCAGGTTTTAAGAATGTTGTTAAGGCTTTGTATTACCAACGTCATTCAAACCTGAAAGGCTTTTCTGATTTTTACAATAAATTTTTAGCGTCTAACTTGAAACTTAAGGAGTTTTTCAACTTTCCATTACAAGCTCTATACCAAGTAAAACCTAAAAAAGATAATTCTGTACTATTCCCAGCATTCATAATGAATATTTATGACATAGAAAAAGAAGGTAACAGAATTTATTTATCGTTTATTCCTGATGCCTACTTTATAGTCGATCCTGAAGCGTGGAAAAATTTTCTTATAACAAGAGAGGATTATGAGAACTGGAAAGAGTTTTGTGATGATAGCAAACTTCTCCAAGATATGCTTAAGGCACCAGCACAGGCTCAGCATCGAATATATCCTGCAGCTTCTTTCAATCAAATGATAAACCTCTCCCCAACGAGCTCTATATTTTTCAAGAAGCTTGACTTGTCAGATAGGCGAATGGGTGAAAGAGATGTTTTAGATAACCAGATATTTTGGAACATGTATCAGTACTTCACAAAACATTCACAAGTGATAGGGAAAGCAAGATTTAAATATAAAAGTAAAGCATTTCAGATAAATGGTATTTCAACAAATACTCTTTCAAAAGGAAATGCTTGTTATAAGCAGGAGATTGGTACGCCACAAGCTATATGCTCCGCGCTTTCTTCCTGCTTTGAAGATGAATTTATTTATAATGAATTTGATGGATCGCAAGAAATACATATTAATCAATCCAAATATTTTAAAAGAGCATTTCAGATAAAAAACTTTCGCCAATACAATGATGCTTTCGCCAACACTGATTATGACTATGTTGTTGATTTGAATCCACTCGGAATTAATAAGGTTATCTGCTTCGATTTAACTGTGGGATTGTGGAATAAGGGACGTGATAAGTCCATAGAAGATTATATTAAGCAATGGAAGCATAATATTGTTTCAATGCCAAAAAACAATTCGGAAATTATTACCGTCTTTGCATTTGGTATCAATGAGAAAGCCGACAATTTTTTTAGACAACAAAGCAGCTTTGAAACACTAGAGGCTTTTATAAATACATTAGTGGAAAACGATGATTGTGTTGTTTATGATGGGGGCAATTTATCCATTACTGCTTCCAATAAAATATTTTTTATCCCATTTTTTGCAAACAAATTTAACGTGGAGTTGGAAAAACTGATGGAAAATCCTAGGGAGTCACTTATGTACAAGTTTTTATTCAAATTGTTATGTGAGTTAAAAAAAGAGTTTAAAGGAGGGCAGGACTAAACCCATTGGCAATGGATACAGTAAAAATTAGTGTGCCATCATATTGAATTTTCATTTATTGTGCTTAAGCTAAACTTCGGAGTTGGGTTTAACTCTGACATAAACGGAAAATCACTAACTTATAAATGCTTCAGTTTTTCGGGGGAACGTCACTTGAGCTTAAAGACTATTGCGCTGTGAACGGTAAGTTCTCGAGATATATTGAAAAGTTGTTCTTAGAGATTCAGTGACTATTATGTAAATAATCTTTAAATTGGAAGACATATTATGGAATTAAAGATACTACTGACCTCGGATGTACATCTCGGTATGAAGTTTGCGAGTTACCCAGAAGAGATTCAAAAAAGGCTTATTGATGCCCGTTTTAATACACTGGAAAGTCTGATAAAAACGGCTAATGAAAATAAGTGTGACCTTTTTGTTTTAGCTGGGGATCTTTTTGATAGAATTTCCGTTAGTAAAAAAGATATAAGCAAAGCCTGTTCTATATTGAATGAATTTCAAGGGAAGCTGGTTGTGGTTATGCCGGGCAACCACGATTATATATCACTGGACAGATCTGAGCTGTGGCATACCTTCAAATCAGAAATAAACGGGAATGTTCTACTTATTGCTGAGTCAAAGCCATATCCGTTAAAATCCTATGATATAGATGCCTGCATCTACCCCGGTGTGTGTTCATCAAAACATTCTAAAAAGAATGCAATTGGTTGGATCAAAGAATTATCAGCTAAGGAGGATTGCACCCTGCACATCGGTTTAGGGCATGGAGCGCTCGAAGGGTTCTCTCCGGACTTTGATGGGCGTTATTATCCAATGAGTATAAATGACTTGGACAAATGCAATATGGATCTTTGGCTTCTTGGACATACCCACATGCAGTATCCTGAAAAACCATCTGGTCTGGACAAGATCTTCTATGCAGGTTCTCCGGAACCAGATGGATTTGACTGCAGGCATAGGGGCAAGGCCTGGTTTTTAAAAATTAATGAAAACAAAAAGGTTGAGCCTGAATCTCTGACGACCGGCACGTACTGGTTCACTCATGATGAAACAGAAATTATTTCACTTTCTGACTTTGAAAAACTAATAAAAAAATATAAAAGTGATAATTACAGGAACTGCCTGATGAAACTCAGTCTAACTGGACGTCTTGATAGCGAGGTTTTTGAGGAAGTACAGAATTACCGTGAACAAATTTGTGAGCATTTTTTATATTGTCACTATAACGACAATGACTTATTAAGAAAAATTACATCTGCGGACATTGAAAAAGAATTTGCTAAAGACTCTTTCCCCTATCGTTTGCTGATGAAACTATCTAAAAATGAAAAAGAAGAGGATATCTGTGCTTTACAGGAAGCCTATTCAATCCTAATGGAGCAGAAACAATGATTATTAAAAAAATTAGGCTTTTTCCGTTCGCTCGTTTTGCTGACAAAGAGATATTTTTACAGGAAGGCCTTAATGTTTTCTTCGGGAAAAACGAGGCTGGTAAATCTACAATATTTAATGCTATTGACTCAGTTCTTTTTACTCGCGCAAATATAAATGTACGCGAGAAAAGAAAAAGAGTAGAACCATATATTCCAATTACTGGTGGTGATACAATTCAAATAGAACTTGTTTTTAACTTCAACAATAGAGAATTTTATCTTTTAAGAAAGTGGGGAAGTCAGGCTGAGGAAAGCCTAAAAATAAATGGTGCTAATCTTGTGACAGATCCTGACACTATCCAAGAGACACTGGAAGAAGCCTTGGGCTCAAAAAAACCTACCTGTCAGGCCGTAATGATGACTCCCCAATCATACCTGACCGAAACACTTGGGCACCTCCACGATAATCCGGAAGTCATAAGGAGTATGGGTGATGTTCTGAATGCAGCTCTGCTTGATACCGGTGGCATATCAATAAATGAATTTATTACCAGACTTAAGAAAGAGCATGAAACCTTATGCGGTCGCTGGGATACTGAACGAAATATGCCCGAGGGTGGTCGAGGAGTCAACAATCCATGGAGAAGAGACGCCGGAAAAATTTTAACGGCTTTTTATAATAGGGAAAAAGTAAAGTTGGAAATAAAAAAGGCGGAAGAGTGGGAAGAGGAAATGGGCAATCTCAACAAGCAAGTTGCCGAGACTGAACAAGATGTTTCTAAGTTGGATATTTACATTAAAGAAAACAGGAAGCCAGTAGATGACGCCCGAAAACGACAGGTGATTAATGAAAAAATTAAAAGAATTAACGGTGAACTGAAAAACCTTAAGGATATTAGCAGGAATTGGCCAATTTTAGAATCCAAGAAAAATGAAGCACCGAACCAGCTTAAAGAAATCGAGGACAGAATCAATAATCTAAATGAAGAGGAAAAGGTCGCTAAAAAAATTGCAAATGGCGGAATAACACGCGATGCATTTCAGCGTATAAAGGATATAGAGTCTGATTTAGAGATTATAAATAAAGAAATTAATAACACTGTTAAAATAAACAATAATGAACTTATACAAATTGAAAATTCATTTAACAATGAGGACAGCCTCCGGCGACAGGTTGAAAGCGGTAACATATTCATTGAGTTCGAAGCAAAAAACGATCAGACAATTTCAACTATTATTGCAACAGGCGATAGAGAGGATATTTCTCTTGTTAAGGGCGAAAAACGAAAGTTTACAGTTAATGCTCTTACTAGGCTTGAGAGTGATGACTGGTGTATCAAAGCCAGCAGTGAAAAAGGAGATGAAACACAACTGGCAGAAGGATATTCCGAAGCAATAAAAGAAAGAAATATACAATGCTCTCAATTTGGTATTAGTACTGTTGAAGAGGCCCGAACGGCAAACAAAAAATATTCAGAACTTCTAACTCGAAAAGATAATTGTGAAGCAATGATTGATAAAGAATTGAGAGGAAAAACCAGGGAGCAAATACAGTTAGAGGTTGAAGAGTTAAAACAGCTGCCCAGTTCAAGAGATCATGAGACTATAATCAGGGAAATTTCTAATGAAGAAAACAAACTTGATAATATCAAATCTAAAATTAATGAATGCAAAAAAAACCTAGACAGTTATCATGAAATATACGGTTCACTGGATAAGCTGGAAGATATATTACTTGATAAAAAGGCAGAGATAAATAGGCTCGAAGATGAATTGAATAATCTTGCACCATTGCCTGAAGGTGTTGAACTTGTTGAAGAGTATATTAATGAGTTTCAGGCTAAGGAGCAAAAGCTCCAACAAAAGCGAGATGCTCTTGCAGCAGTTCGAGAAAACAGGGCTTCTTTGGAGGGACGGACCCCTGAACAGTCTGTTGAGGAGATGCAATGCCAGATAGAAGATCTCGAGGACACATTTAATAAACTAGTTGAAAAAGACAAAGCCATACTGCGTATAATGCAAGTTGCAGATGACGTGACCAGTAGCCAGGGAAATCCTTACGATACCCTGAAAAAAGATATTGAATCATATGTAATCAGGGTAACTGAAAAAAGCTATAAGGGGATAGAACACAAAAACGGCCTTCCAGTGTCTTTTATCAGGGACGACGACAGAGCGATTAATTTAGACTTGTTGTCCACAGGAACAAAGGATGCCTTTGGCCTCATACTACGCCTTGCCATGAGTAAATATTTTCTAGATGGCCGAAACGGATTTGTTCTTTTGGACGATCCTTTAGTTGAATTGGATGTGGAAAGACAAAAAAAAGTTTCGGAAATTATAAGGGATTTTTCAAAAGAAAAACAAACAATAATTTTTACCTGCCACAAATCACATGCCGAAACTCTTGGTGGAAACCTTATAGAACTGTAGTAATACCAAAGAAACGGGAATAGGGGCTTCGCATTTGTTAGAAATTAATACTTAATAAATATGCAAATGATATGCGAATATGCAGCCGAAACCCTACAGAATCTGGTTTGAGATAATATGTTTTGAATTTCTTTCATTTGTGTCTAATCCAGTCTTCGGAGCTAACTGTTAGGGTTATTAAAATTAAGATTATTATCGCTTATGTTGACTTTTAACGACCCCTTAACTGTTAAAGATATCAGAAGCATCTATGAAAACTGAAAGATCAAATATAGATTTTCCTCTTTGGAGAAAAAAGGTCGACAAATCTTTGTTTGATTATAGTGGAACTACGATTCCGACTTGGGCATGTAACATGTGGAGTATCCAAAGTTCTTTTTCTAATATATCGTCTAAAAAACATCCGGATTCTGAAGTAAAAGTAAAGTTCCAAGGGAAAACATATCCAGGACATATAACCGTATCAAACAAAGGGAGAAAGACCCCCGCCTACCGTCTATGGTTAGAACCTTTGCTAACCACAGAATTAAAAAAAGTATTCTTAATGAGCCACATGAGAGCACTAGAGTTCGGTTTGAGCAATAAAAAAGCAAGTGATATTGAAGACGAAATACCATTCTGGGAATTTTTAGACATAGAATACGAAACAAGAATAAAAACATTTAACTTAGTTGCATACTATACACAAAAACCGAGTTTTCCTTGCCTTTTTCATATGCTTATAGATTCCCCAGCTATAGAAAAAGTGGAAGATGAGATTTTTAAAAGAAACACAAAGCCCAGAATATATAAAACAGATTGGAAACCTAGGTCTGAACTTGAATATCAAATTGGTTCAAAAAATGTAATTTATATGTTGGCGGACACAAAGAATAAACTTTTATATATTGGTGAAGCAATAGATTTAATAAAACGTCTGTCTCAAAATTATCCAACGATACCAAAATGGGATTTCTTTAGATATGATGTTTTACCTGATGAGCTTAAGAACTTCAGAGTTACTTTAGAAAGAATGATGATACGGTCATTTGCTACAGTATTACCTAATAAAAATAAAATACATTCTCTTGAACTAAGCTCATACAGCCTTGCTAATGATAAGATTGACCAATAAAATTATTCAAAGGTCTTATCGCAACTGTGGGCTTTTGACCACCTCTAAAAAGTTAAAGATATAAGAAGCTATATTATTCCTGTGTAAATAAATATTATATAAATTAATATTTTTATTATATCGATTAAATATGCCTAATCAGAATCCTCCGCAATGTCCTAAATGTGGTGCCGCAATGGTATTGAGAACTGCCCGAAATGGTAAGTTTTCAGGGCGCCAGTTTTATGGTTGTCCTAATTGGAAAACCACATGTAAAGGAATTATCATCAATTTGGATAATGATGCTGATTTGCAATCAAATGACAATGCTTCAATTGGACTACTAGATAACATAATAAACCAATCTGTATTTCTGGATGCGCGCGAACGATTTGAAAATTATCGCACTTTGTTTTTTCAAAATCTTGCGGTTCCTAAAGAATTACTTGATAAGGTAAATCAGGAAACAATTAGCAGGGAACAAGTGTTGTTTTATTCACAATGGCGTCTTGATTTTCCCGAAAAGGCTATTAAAGAAGTTTCAAAAAAAGAACGATTGGTTTTGCTGGTTACTAAAAAGATATTGACCCGTGGCCGCATTACACTTTTATCTCCATCACTTGAAAAGAAATTACGGGAAACTCTCAAGCCTGAATTTGACGATGCACCAATAGATCTTTCTCAATACCTTGGGCTTATTAAGCATAACCAGAGTACAACGGCTTGGTTTGATGGTAAAACAATAGCAAAATTGGATGGCAAGAAACCCGAACATTTTTTTTATGAAGACATTTTGCAAGAGCATCTTGGCCCTTACTTTAAAAAGTTTATTCTTCCCCAAGTATATTTTTCAAGTTTCGCCGGTGCATCTGCCAGTGATAACCCTACTTCATTTCAGCGTGTTGATTTTTTAATTACAACTCCAGACAAGTCATTTGTAGTTGAATTAGATGATCCTAATCACATAGGGCATGAATCTCGTGATGATAATCGAATAAATCTATTGCGGTCTAAAGGTTTTCAAACTATTAGAATAAACAATGATGAGTTAATTGAGAAAAATGGTCAGGGCTTAAATGAACTGAGCGATGCCTTAAAAGGATGCAAGGTTAGTGCTATTGAATCTATTTCGGATACAGATAAATATCTTTTAGCTGTGAAACTAGCTTATCAATTTCAATTAACATTTCTGGAGTCCCTTTTAGCAGGAGTTTTCTCTTTAAATAAAGAGAAAGTAACAATATGTTTTGACTCAAGTTCAGTGACTTTTTCTAAAAACGAAACAGACATTATAATTAGTGCTGCCTTTGACGATCTAATGGAATTGCTGAAAAACTTATGTGAGCTTTATGAAATTGAAAATATTTTTACATCCTTATCGGTTACCGTTTCAGATAATATAGAAAATACATCTGATCCAGTAATTACTTTTAATGAAAACTGTTCTAAAAATACCCGGTGCTTAATTATTCAGGATATTTCATTTCCTTATACAATTGCTCATAACGAGGAAAGACTATCCAGATTTAAAATAGCAAATCCTCAAGAACAAGTTTTGAAATATTTTCTGAACTATGTTTTTCGTTTTGAATATTTCTTAGAAGGACAGTCCGAAGCTATTAGAAGGGCTTTACAAGGGAAAGATGCTGTGGTTCTGTTGCCGACTGGTGCTGGTAAATCTATAGCCTTTCAGTTAGCATCTTTAGTTCTACCTGGTGTAACTATTGTCATTGATCCTATAACAGCACTTATTGACGATCAAAAGGAAAATCTTTTTCGTAAGGGCATTGATAGGGTTGAAGGTATTACAGGTCAGGTGGAAGGTCGTCGTCGTTCTCAGTTAATACAATCTTTTTCACAAGGTGAATACATTTTTTGTTATATTGCTCCCGAGCGTTTACAAATCGATGAATTCCGCAACAACCTAAAATCTTTGACTGTTAATACTCCAATTTCGTTGATTGCGATTGATGAAGCCCACTGTGTATCGGAATGGGGCCATGATTTTAGGACTGCCTATTTAAATATAGGAAGAACAACAAGAGAATGTTGCACCTCACATGGTCAAGTACCTCCGCTTCTAGCACTTACAGGAACAGCTTCCAATGCAGTTTTGCGCGATGTATTGCGAGAGCTTGAAATAAAGGATTTTGAGGCAATCATTACACCTAAAACCTTTGATAGGGAAGAATTGCATTTTGCAGTTTTCGAGTGTAATTCAGATCAAAAACCTCATGTCTTACGGACGGTTTTTCAGCAATTTCTTCCTAATAAAATGAGGTCAAGTTTTAATAGCTTTTTCCGTTCGCAAAAGGAAAATACAAATTGTGGAATAGTCTTCTGCCCACATGCTGGCGGCTCTTATGGAGTGATTGAAAATTCTAATCTGATTTCCTCTCTTGGTGTAGAGTCAAAATTCTATAGTGGAGGAAAACCAAAAGAATTTACCGCGCAGGAAGATTGGACAAATTTTAAACGTCGTACCGCAAGTGGTTTTAAGAATAATAAATTTCCCGTTCTCGTTGCTACGAAATCGTTTGGAATGGGTATCGACAAACCCAATATACGTTTCACAGTCCATGTTGGGCTTCCTAGTTCCATAGAGTCATATTACCAGGAAGCTGGTCGAGCTGGACGGGATAGGGGAAATGCTCACAGTGTTTTGATCCTATCTAATGATTTTAAAGAGAGAACAAAAAAACTTCTGCATCCGGATGCAACCATTGAGCAACTTAATCGAATTATGAAGGAAGAACGGGATTTTGATACCGACGATGATGTGACACGAGCTCTCTGGTTTCATTTGAATGCTTTCCGTGGAGTCGACAAAGAGCTTATAGATATTGAATATATAATGAGTCAAATTGGAGGATTAGAAAGTCCAAGGAAAATTAATGTGGTTTTTAATCGAGGTGTAAGAAATAATTTAGAGAAATCAGTTCATCGTTTGCTTTTGCTAGGCATAATCAATGACTACACGATTGATTATGCGACAGAGGAATTTCGAATTAGAATTTCTGGGATTGAGAAAGAAATGGTGATTGACCAATGTTGCCGCTATATCGAAGGGTACAATCGTGGACGGGTTGCACAAGAACGAGCAAAACTCTTAGAATATATAGACCAACCTTTTAACAGTTTTGTGCTAAAAGCCGCACAGATTCTTATTGCTTTCATCTATGATACGATCGAAAAAGGTCGAAGACGTGCTTTTGTAGAAATACTTTCTATGGCTGAAGAAGCTGCATCTACAAGCGAAGATCAGGACAATTTAATCAGACAAAGAGTTTTACGTTATTTAGAGACTACCCACTCCGAAGAAATCCAGCAGGTTTTGGATGATGTCGGCTCTTTTAATAATTTAAAAATAATTTTTGATGGTGGTGTGAAATCTAGCACTGGTGAAATGATAGGAGGAGTAAGATCGTCCAAAGATGCTGCGGAGATTCGAGGTCAGGTTGCAAGATACCTTGAGTCCTACCCTGATCATCCAGGCTTGTTGTATCTACGTGCACTGTCTGAAATTTATTGTACTAATCCAGACATCGAGATTGCTTACCAGAACATCCAAGCAGCATGTGATTTTTCCTTTAGTCGTTACCAGATTTCCAAGGATAAGCTTTATGATATATTGACATGGGTATTAGAAAAAATATATAATGTCAGGAAATCGGTATATAATGATTTTGTTGTTAGGCTGTTTGATAACCTTTCTGATCATTATTTTAATAAGGCCCTAATAAGCTACCCTGCTGTTGATAGAGAAATGCTTAGCGTTCCCTCAATTTGTGTATTTCATAACTTATCCCAACGGGCAATAGAAATAATTAATTCATAAACTTATACACATGGCTATGCAAGAAGAAATCAACAAAATAGAAGAACGAGCACAGGAATTATTAGCAAATCTAGAAAAGCTCCACCAAGAGGTTGGTTCATATAAAGCCGCCAAGGATGAACTTCAAAAAACTAGTGTTCAGCTTTTAAACCTAATTGAGAACACACAAGGTTTATCCCAACAAAGTCATAAAATTATTGAAAAAATAAATCAAATTGGTAGCGGAAAAATTTTTGAGAGATTGGAGAATATTGAAAAAATAAATCAAATTGGTAGCGGAAAAATTTTTGAGAGATTGGAGAATATTGAAAAAATAAATCAAATTGGTAGCGGAAAAATTTTTGAGAGATTGGAGAATATTGAAAATACATCCAAGAAATATTTCTTTATTTCTATAGGTGCTATCGTTTTGATTATTGTATTACAGGGAGCATTCTTTTTTTGGAATAATTAAAGCCAACTATAAGTTTAAAGTTAATATAACCTCGAGCAATCTCAACAAGTCCTAAAGTCAATATAACGTGCCATAATGTTAAATTTTCTTTATTGGTGCTTAATCTGTTCTTCGGAGTGATTATCGTTTATATTAACCCTTGAACGGTTAACTACGAGACTGTTAAAAACCTTTATCTACATAAAAACTTTATCCGGACTCCAGTCCGGTTCATAATGAGCATCCACTTCAACCCTTGAGTTATCAATTGAAAGATTGAATTCATCCCGAATCAAGCCTAGTGCCACATCATTCCTGGCCAAAAAACTTCCGGTAATGATTATATATTTTTCCTCTTTAATATGATAATAAACCCGGCCCCGGGGGTAGTGATAATAAGTTTTTGAAATATCCATTTCAATATCCGGGGGCACAGAAATACACTGATTTTTATATTTACACCACACCTGCTCATGATCTGTGAACGGCATGATGGTATCAAGAAATTTCCTACCCTCAGTTTTTTTCTGTAAATGGGACAATACTTTTCCATTAATTATCCAAAACAATCCGATAAACGGACGCCTCACTTCTTTTCCAATTTTGTCCATAATGATCTCCGTTTTTTGTTAATCAAGGCTGAAGTTGGCAACCGTGCTGATCCTCATCAGCACCGGCCCTTCCAGGCAAAACTGACTGTTTGAATTGAGAACCGGAACATACCCGGGCTGACAGTTATTACTCATATACGGGACAACCCGGTTTATTTCAGGATTATAAAAAACAAAGGTTAAAGGGTCATCCAGGATTTCACAGCCGCCATGCAAAACATAAAAACCCTCTGATTCAAATTTTCGGCCCAGGGCCTCCCCTTCCCCGCGGTTCTCCGGAAAGCTGGTAATCCGGTATGATTTTCCGGATAGCGGACTGCTCAACAGAAAGCAGTTGATATGCAGTTCCAGGCACTCCCCTGAATACACATCTCTATTCACACACAGGTGTGTATTTTTAATTTTGATTACTCCTTTCAAATAAGGTTTCAAAGGATTCATCCGGCATGTGGCCAGATTTATAAAACCGGGCGGATTTTCAGATCTGCCCAATTTATTTGCCAGAACATCCGGCACTTTTCGGGACAGAGAAAAATATTTTTTTAGCCTGTTTTCAAAAGGGAACATGTTTCCTCTCTTTTCCTGGTTGTGAGTTTTCTTTTTTATTTAACAGCTGTTCTCGATGCTTTGTGTCGGTATGAGAGACTCTTCTAAAACCAACTTTTACTTTATTATCATCCACCTGTGACATTTCCTGTCATGGGTCCATAAAAACTTTCCAAAATTTTCCGATCTCCAAAGGTCATTAAAACCGTTTTTTCATTTCAGGGGATTTTCCATTTCAGAAAAAAGCATACCTGTGACCGGATATGTCACAAATCGGGGTTATCCTCGATGAAGAATGAATGAATAAGGCCGTAATATACAGTTGTGCAAACAGGAGAAAAAGGTGCCAAAACAAAATTCAGGTCCGCAAATCGAAATCCCCTATGTTCTGGATTCCCCGGAAAAAATTATCAGGGCCAGAGAGCTGCGTCTTCTTCGTCTTCCACTCAGAGATTATGAAAACATGCTTTCTCTGGCTCAATCGGAAAAACTCCTTTACCCGTCAGCATTCAAAAAAGCAAAAAAGGTCCAAAAAGACGTGCTGATCGCAAAAGAAAATATCAAAACAACTGAAATGTTTATCGATACAGCTTCTTTTGCAAATATGGATTTTATCGAGAGCTTTGAAAAAGTGGCCGGCCAGCTCCCGGACTTAAAAAGGCTGGCAAAATACAGGAATATATTTCGTTATCTCCAGAGCCTTCCTGCAGATATCAGGGGCCTGTTTTATGATCCGTCCAATTCTCTTGATACAATTCTTGAATTTCTGAAATTTCTAAAAAAAGAGATCCTGCTGCTTTCGAGAACGAAAAGAACCGGTAACGTGCATCTTAAAAAATTAAAGGAGATGATCCTTGCCTATACCCTGTTTCTTCCCGAAAATGAACATCTGCTTAAGATCATTACTGCCGGAGGAGAGGACACAGACAGCATTGCCGCTTTTCAGAACACGGCCGCTGATCTGCTTTTTTTTCAGAGCGAAAAAGCCATAAGACAGATTACATCCGTCAGCTATAAGACGGTTAAGGAAAAACTGTTTTCAAAACTGGCCAAAACTGGGCTGTCCGCCAGGCAAAAAATCTTTATTTTTAATTCCCTTTCAAAAACAAAGGATCCGGACGTCTTAATTGATAAAACCGCCGGACTAATTCAAAAGGCGGGACTCGATAAGGAAAAACTGAAAAAAATCAAGGCTTACATCTTGTCTCAAAAAAACAGCCTGAAAAGAATCCGGGACCTTCACCAGGAACTGTTCATGACCAGAGAGCTTCAGCTGATAAAAGATATTCTGAAGGCTAAAAAAATCAATCCGGCCGGGATTAAAAGCTACAGGGAATCAGTGATAAAAACGATCACCACCGTTTCAACGATGTCCTATTTCCCCTGCAAAGACTATCTTGACGCAGCAAAACACAGAACATCTCTGGACTGTACATCGGACAATCTTGCCGTAAACCAACTTTTGTCACCTGAATTTTTTAATATCCGTTTATTTGACAAAAGCGGGGACTGGATTGGCAATATATACATACTGGATTTTACAGATAAGGACCCGCCGTTCCTGCTGGTGGACCGGATCCAGATTCCCAGGGACAGGAAGGCGGACTTCATCGATTTTTTTGACAACTTAAAGGAAGTTTTTACGGAAATGTTTAAAACTGTTTCCTTTAAATACATCGTTTGTCCGCTTGCCATATCTAATCATAAGTTTATTCAGAAATTGTGGCACAGCTACAGGAATAAAAGAAAACTTCCTGCCATAAATTTAAAGTTCAGATCCGGTTCTTCAAAGTATTTTGAATCCTTAAGCAGCCGCCGGAACTATCACATCCTGTTTTCCAAAAACACACCCCAAGGCACACTGTTCGACAAAATCCCTAAAAAATAATGCCCCTATGACAGGAAATGTCATAGTCGGGTGATATTTTTGTCTCATATTGATGTTCAGAAACAATATGAGGAGGAATAGAAGATATTTACCGAGGAACTAAAAGCAAAAATAAACCGGGCTGAAGTCAAGTGGAAACAAATAAAGGATGATTTCATCAATATTGAGGTTCGCTTTTTTCCATCAATCAAGATGGATTTTATTCAAAAATTAAAAAGTCATCCATTAGTACATAAAGGAAAAACCAGCATGAGCACAGTCAGTATACGGGTGGTGGTGGAATAGTTCATAATAAAATCAAAATAAATGGAGATAAAAATGAGATACAGATCAAACAGGAGAAAACGATCAAAGAAAACCGCCCGACCCATACTGAAGAACGGACCGAATGTGGGTTTTGATGTTAAAGAGCGTCTGCGCAGATATATTCCCGAGATGATTGCTTCCCTTGACCTGACAGCCGAATTTCTTGAACTGGTATTCAGCCTCCTGGAGGTAAATGACCGGCAAAAACTGGTGAACTTCTTTTATGCAGACATATACACCGAACAAGAGGATACAAATCTTGAAGACTGCCTTGAATCTCTCCACGATGCGGAGGATCTGGCCCGCAATATCATGCGGGATCTCAGCCGGTCAAAAATCAAAATTAAAAGCAGAGAGCTGGACAATCTTCTTTTAAAGTTGTTCCGGGAAAGTAAAACCAGACAGGCAACTCATTTTGGCCGGGAACTGAATGATCTGAAAAACGTTTTTCGGTTATGCGATGAAGAAATAAAAATATTATGTTTCCTGTACTGCTACGAAGTCAATTATTCCTTTGAGTCCTTTTGTGACAAGTTTTCTTACGCTGAATACCTTAAACTCATTTCAGTCTCAGAAGGCATACCCCTTTCCCGGATAAAAAAACTGCTGGGCAAAAAACAGAAACTCTCAATGAGCGGTATTGCTGAAGTATGCGATACCAAAAGACCGGCATACTTTAACCTCGACGTTGAGCTTCAGGAATACCTGGGCGGGGTTGCTGATATTCCTCTGGCGGAAAAATTCTGGAAAGAGATCAGGGACGCTTCTTTTCCCCTTGATACTTTTAATATCCCGGAACAGGGAAAAAATATCATCAAGGCGCTCCTGGAAAGTAATGACGGATGCAGCATTCTGCTGTATGGGGATGAAGGTACGGGAAAAACAGAGTTTGCCAAGTCAATCTGTAAAAGCATTAACAAAAAAGCCTTTTTTGTCCAGCATGGAGTGGGCGGTGATGTTATTGACAGACGAAAAGCGCTGCTCGCTTCTGCAGGAACAGTGCCCCTGGATGAGGCAGTGCTTATTTTTGATGAGGCAGACTCCTTTTTAAACAATGAGTTCATGTTTTCCACAAGTAAGAAAACAATTGAAAAAGGCTGGCTCAACACCTTTCTCGATGAAAATAGTGTTAAAATCATCTGGATTACAAACACTATCTGCGGTATGGAAAGATCTATCCGCCGGCGCTTCTCCTACAGCTGGCAATTTAAACGGTTTACCAAAAAGGAACTGCACAGTGTATGGACCGAACAGCTGCAGAACAGTCCGCTCAAAGACCGGATCACCCCCGAAATGATTGCCGAGTTTTCCACGCATTACCGGGTCAATGCTGCCGGGATCGGTTCCGCCCTTAAAACTGCATCAAAAATGACGGAACAAAGAACATTGCCGCAAAATGAACTCCATTCCGTTATAAAAAACCTGCTTAAACAACACCTTGAACTGTCCGGACACCGGGTAAAAAAACCCCTGAATTCGCTTACCGGCAACTATGACATCAGCGCTCTCAACATCGATACGGATACGAACATGATCCTTGATGCCTTGAGACAGTTCGCCGGAACAGTCAATGATGATTCTGATGAATCTGAAGGCAGAAACATCAATCTTTTACTGTGGGGAAGACCGGGCACCGGGAAAACCGAATTTGCCAAGTATGTTTCCGCTGAAACCGGCCTGGACCTGATCATCAAGCGCGGATCCGATCTTCTGGATCCCTACGTGGGAATGACGGAGAAGTATATTGCGGAAGCCTTTGATGAGGCACAGCGGCAACAGGCGATTCTTTTTATCGATGAAGCAGACTCATTTTTTACTGCCCGCGAAAGCGCCAGCCGGTCCTGGGAAATCACCCACACTAACGAGCTTTTGACCCAGATGGAAAATTTCAACGGCATCCTGATCTGCTGCACCAACCTTCTGGATAACCTCGACAAGGCCGCCATGAGACGGTTTAACTGGAAGATTGAATTTAAGCCTCTGAAAAAAGATGCCAGACTTCTGCTTTATCAAAAATACTTTCCTTCCCCGAAAACTCTGTCCAGCGAGCAGCAGCAGCGCATTATGGGAATCCGGGGATTAACCCCGGGGGATATCAAGTCCATATGGCAGCGGTACCGGTTTTCAGATCAAAGCAATCTTCCCCATGATGAACTGATCAGGGCGCTTGAAAAAGAGATCCGGTATAAGCAGACAGAAAAAGCCGGTAGTATCGGTTTTTGAAATTAAAAGAGAAAGGAAAATGAATGAAAATACTGATATCAAACGATGACGGAATACTCAGCCCGGGACTAAAGAAACTAATTGAAATTTTCCGGGATGAAAACGAGATATACGTGGTGGCTCCTGACCGGGAAAGAAGCGCTGTCAGCAATGCAAGGATACTCGACGGCCTGCTCTATACCGAGGAGGTCCGCCTCCCCGGCACAGCGGCTTCCTATTCTTCATCAGCCACCCCGGCCGATTGCATCAAGCTTGCCTTTCATGCGCTTAAACTAATGCCGGATATTGTGATCAGCGGCATTAATCTGGGCCAGAATTGCGGCATCGATATTCTTTACTCCGGAACTGTGGCTGCGGCCATGGAAGGCTGTCTGATGGGGGTTCCCTCTTTTGCGGTCAGTATGAAAAAAAGCGAGAAAACAGATTACAGCGCTTGTGAAAAATATTTACCGGGAATTATCAATAAAATCCTCAGCAAAGAGGAACGGTCAAAAACCCTGTGGAATATAAATTTTCCCGCCTGCTGTGAACAAGATGTAAAGGGGATTCGGCTGAATGCCCAGGCGGACTCCAGATATTTTGAAAAGTACCACGGCAAAAGTGAGGGGAAAAGAAAAACCTGGTATCTGACCGGTAGTTCTATGGATTATGGCTCAGACAAAGGAAGTGACTGGGAACTACTGCGCAGAGGATATATCAGCATTACGCCCTTATCATTAAACATTACCGACAAACAGATATTAAATAATAGCGGTAAGTGTTTTGACCGGATGTTTGCCCTGGAAATATCAGGGTAACGACAGTGGAAGCTCTAATGGTTTATAAAACTGGTGTGTGCTATTGTTAATATGACCGTTCAGCTTAGGAGTAAATAGTTGTTTTGTTACCAGGATAAGATATGTTACTTTGTTAAAAACAAAAGAAAAGGGGATGGGACATGAATGTTAAGAAGCTTAATGAACTATTTGCAAACATGGATAAGTGGAGGCATTTTCCTAAATATCAGCTGGAAAGGCATATAGATGGTTTTTTTGCTTTATATTTGCCTGAAATAGTGGAGGAATATCTTCAGGAAAAGGGGAAAAATATTAAGGTTGACACGAATGTTATTCCTGAAATGCCTATTAATAAAAGTATTATTAAGCCTGAACGTCGTGATGAGGATAGTAATAATCAATCAGAAAATGTCGATTTCCTTTTGTTCGGTAGGGAAACTGAGAATTTGAAATATGCTTTTTTTATTGAACTTAAAACAGATATGTTTTCTATCAGGGAAAGCCAAATCCAAACCTTGGGCAAGATTAGCTGGTTGAAGTTTATAGAAGTTATTCAGGGGCTATTCGATGTCGCATTGGCTTCTAATAAGAAAAGAAAGTATTATCACCTTTTATATGGTTTACAGAAAGCCAATATTTTTAAATCCATAAATAGTAATCAGCCACGAGAGATAAGAAAAGCCATAGAAGAAATTAAAAGAAAAAATATTGGCTTTATAGAAGGTAAAGATATTTTACCACAAATTATTTTTGTCTTGCCAAAAACGCCTGATGAAGAAGATAAGGAAATGAAGTGGATCAAGAAATATATAAAAAAATCTCTAATCGATGAACCCTTAATTATAGATTTCAAATTCATTTCTGATGTGTTAAAAGGGCCAAATTATAAAGACGATGTGGTTGCTAGACTATTCTCAACATGTTTAGAATGGTGGCAGGGAAAAGCTGGTAGTGATAATCTTTTATCTGTTGAAGAGCATCGGGAAACAATTAGTGGTTTGTTCTAAGCCTTGAAAGTTATTTGTATTTTTTTCGAGTTTCTTCTGATTCTTTAATGATTTCATCCCTCAACTCTTTGGGCTCAAGCACTTCCGCCTGGGCACCATGACCGAGAACCCATCTCTTGACATCCCAGAGTCCGGATGCGGTCATTGTGAAAATAATAGAACCGTCTTCCTGGTCTTCTATCTTTTGTGTTTTTGACCAGGTTCTCTGCTTGATATAAGGCGCCTGTTTGGCGGAAAACCAGATCTTAAAATCAACCGGGTCAGCGAAAACAATATCAAAGGCGGACTCAAGCCGTTCTTCCGGATCAAAGTCTTTTGGATATTCAAATTTTTTATCTGTCGGTGTCAGCCGGACAATTCTTTCGACCGCCAGAGTCCGGATATCGCCATAGTCAGTAGTGTTGACAAAAAGGTACAGCCCGCCGTCCCGTTCAAAAAAGTGCAGCGGGTCGATCAAAAATTTACTGGTCTTTCCTTTACTGAAAGACTGGTATTCAACTTCGCAGGTAATGCTTTCAAACATCACCTCCACCAGCTGTTCGATAATTTCATTTTTCCCGGAATAATCCTTTTTAAACTTTGCAATCGGAACAAAAATGTTTTTCAGATTTTTCAGTTTCTCTTCGATTTTTCCGGGAAGGAGCATGCCGATTTTTCTAAAAGCGGAATCAATCGTTTCCTCAAGCTCTGTCCCTTTGTAGATACTGGCTTCACTCTTTAACAGGTAAAGGGAAATGATTTCGGAAATAGTCAGGTCTGTATCAGGAATGTTGATGTTCGGCAGTTTCTTTAAATAACGGTCCACCAGTTTCCAGCGCTTTTCCTTTTCATAGGGAATTTCTTCATCGTAGATCGGAAATTCCAGCTCCTCGATCTTGTCGATGATGCGGTAAACCTGGCGGTCGGAAACCCCCAGATGTTCGGCCAGCTCTTTTTTGGTGGCTCCGTCCGGTTTGGATAAAAGGTTCAGCGTCTTTAACAGGGAAACAAGTTCCACATTAACTCCTCCATGTTTTTTATTTGCCTATGACCGGAAATGTCACATATGGGTGTTATTGTATATTTAAATGATGGTTATAAGATAAAACACAAAATAAAACTTAAATCAAGAAAGTTGATTAATTATAAAAATTGTTTAACATTTTATCTCAAAATTTGTATAAATTAAAGCATCAAATATATTGAAAGGAACAAAATGACAGCCAAAAAACCCAGAAAAGGTCTCAGCAAAACCCTGTATATCAAGGGCCTCCAGTGCCACAAATGCCTGCATCTGAACAAATATCACCCTGAATTAAAAGACGAGATATCTCCCCGGCAGCAGGCCATATTTGACAGCGGAACGGAGGTGGGTCTTCTGGCCCAACAGCTGTTCTCCGGCGGCATCGAAGTTCCATACGAAGGACTGGGCTACAGCGAACAGCTGAACATGACCAAAGAAGAAATAGAAAAAGGGACAGAAAACATCTATGAGGCAGCGTTCTCCTTTGAAGGAATTTTTCTTAAAGTTGATATTCTGCATAAAGGCAAGGACGGCTGGGAAATTTATGAGGTCAAAAGCTCAAATGAGATGAAGGATGTTTACTGTGATGATGTTTCTGTTCAGTACTATGTTTTAAACGGCTGCGGCCTTGACGTTTCAAAAGTTTTTCTGGTTCACCTGAACCGGGAGTATGTAAGACAGGGAGACATTGAAATTGACGAACTGTTTGTTGCGGAAGACTTGACAGAAACAGCCCTTGAAAAGCAGAATTTTGTAAAAAATGAAGTCCGAAAAATGAAAGAAATGTTAAAGGGTGATGAGCCGGACATTGATATCGGCAGTCACTGTAAAAAACCCTATACATGCGATTATTTTAATTACTGCCGGAGGCATATCCCGGAAAATTCGGTTTTCTCTTTGGCCGGAAACGGGCCGGATCAGTATGAACTCTACAACCAGGGAATAATCCGATTGAAAGATGTACCTTTAAACATTCTGCCTCGGACCCAGCAGATTCAGTTGGAAGGATATCTTTACAAAAGAAATGTTTTTGACAGGGCGGCTGTAGAAGATTTCATGGACACGCTGTGGTATCCCATGAGCTTTCTTGATTTTGAAACAAACTTTACCGTACCGGTTCCCATATTTGACGGTATGCGGCCATATCAGCAGATTCCATTCCAGTATTCGCTGCATGTTCAGGATAAAGAAAACGGAGAACTAAAGCATTTTGAATATCTCGGACCGGCCGGAAAAGATCCGCGCAGGGAATTTATTGAAACGCTTATCCGGGACATACCGGTTACTTCCTCCGTACTTGTTTATAATATGACCTTTGAAAAAGGAAGGCTGGAAGAACTGAAACAGAGTTTTCCTGAATATGAAGATAAAATTCAAAACATCATTTCCAACATGCGAGACCTGATGTCTCCTTTCCGGTCAAAGCACATCTACTTCCACCAGATGAACGGCTCCTTTTCCATTAAAAAGGTTTTGCCAGTCCTTGTTCCGGAACTAAGCTATGAAAATATGGATATTAGTGAAGGAGGTATGGCTTCCGATGCCTGGTTAATGATGCAGAACATGAAAGATCCGAAAGAGATAGAAAGAACACGGAAAGCACTTCTTGAATATTGCAAACTGGATACACTTGCAATGGTAAAGATCTTGGAAAAGATAAAAACCTACCTGTGAAGGAATAGGTGTTATTAAATGATCTCTACAAGGGAGCACATAAATGTCTGAAGAAAAGAATATAGAAGCCATTTTGAAAGAACTAAGTAAACAACTTGATGATAAATATACTAGAAGCCGTACTATTATGTTTATTGATATTACAATACTTGAATTAGAGCCTAATGATATATCTGAAATGGCTGGGCTTTTTATGTTTCGAGAGCAAAACGCGTTCATTTTTCCGATAGTACATGAGTACGGTGGAAGATTTGAAAGAAGTCTTGGTTACGGACATCTAGTTGTTTTTGACAAGCCAGAACAGGCGGCACAGGCAGCTTTAAAAATTATCCGTGAAAAAGAATTGAAAAGCAACAAACAAGTTATTGTGACCCTTAGTATTCACCATGGTGATATTATTGAAGAAACGAACGATATCCTTGGCAGTCCAGTTAATATAGTAGTGCGGATGGCAGAGGGTACTAATGAAAGTGCAATACTTGTTTCTAAAGAATTTGCAGATCAAATAAGGCACCTAAAAGATATTAAAATTACTTCTTACAAAAAAACTAAGATAAAAGGTATGAAAGATTCAGTTGGATTGTACAAGATAATAACTAAAAGAAAGACAATAACAGGAGAAAATATTGATTAAAGGAGGTCTAGTTTGTCGTACAGAGTAAAAAAACTACAGTGGAATCCTGAAATTGATGAAATGTGCAGTTCTGAAGTTGTTTTAAACCGAGTTTTCTGGTGTGTGAAAGAAGATGAAGTATGGAAATGTCTTGTTGACGGTGAAATATTTCAAACCGTAAACACCCTTGATGAAGCCAAAGCTGCATGTCAGGCACACTGGGAAACTACTGTAAAAACAGTCATTGAACAAGAATAAGGCCATCATGAATGCATTTAAAGAAAAAATTGAAACTATCCTGAAAAACTCAGGGCTGCCAAAAAATGAACTTATTCAGAAGTTGGGCTATACCAAACCCGAGAAAGCAAAGCGCCGATATGATGATCTGCTAAATAACTTGAACGATCCTGCCGGATTAGTGAAAAGGCTGGATTGTATTTTGCCCGGTAATGAAATCGAAAAAACGTATAATACAGAGAGCAAAAAGAGAATCGCAGCACAGGAGCAGAAAAGACGAAAAGAGTTTTTCCCTTATCTTTCAGTATTAACCGAGCTGAGACGTCCCCGCAATATTACTATCTTTAACCTTTGCGGCGGGGTTGAACGCTTTCTGGTCGTGGAACTTCCGGGATACATTTACAAGCTGACCGAAACGGAACAAATGGAGGTTGTGCGCAGCACGTTAATAAAACATTATGCCTGGCAGAACAAAGAAACATTTCATCACATGGGCAACATAACCGGATATGTTTATCACGATACCTATGATACCAGAATCCATCTGAATGTTAACGGAGAGAGCCTTGAACCAGTGCCTTATACCAGAGACAGCAGGAAAATAAACTGTGCAATGCATGTGTTATAAAACAAAACCTGTACAGACAAGGAACTAATATATTATATGAGTTATGCCTCAACTCAAAAGATCATTATGTGGAAATTAAAATGAATGAACTGAGAAAACTAAATTTCAATGAGCTTATTTCGGTTGGTGTTCCCGATGTTACATCATATACATTTGATGAATACAAGAAGAACGGATATGAACATACACCCATAAATGGATACTGTACTTCCTGTGAAGAAAAGGGATTCAGCTCAGCCGCGGTGCCCCCTAATCAACAATACAAAGGAGTCATGAAAATATGGAAGCTTCAACAACAATCAAACAAATGTTAGCAGGAAATAGAATCTTTGTACCGGCTTACCAACGTGCCTACTCTTGGGACACAGAATTTGAAAGTAGCAAAGCATCAAAACAAGTAAACACCTTTTTATCTGACTTGGAGGACTACAACCGAAGCTCTACAAAATCAAAATACTATTTCGGACATTTTCTTTTTGAAGAAAAATCGGAAAATGAGTTTGGAGTAATTGACGGGCAACAGCGGCTTACAACAATTGTAATTTTTTTATCGGCTCTTTTCAATCGTCTGAAAAATATTCGCCAATTATCAGAATCCGAAGATGAATCTTTTGAGGATATAATAAAAAGAAAATCAACTTATCGTTTTGCGACTGTTGTTTACGATAACCAGCTTTTCAAAGATTATGTAATTGATCAAATCAAAAAAGATAAAAATGGACTTGAAACGGAATCAGCTAAAAGAATAGTAAATGCATTTGACTTCTTTTACCAAAAACTTGCAAATAAAAAAGAAGCATATCTAATAAAAATGCTTGAAACTGTTCAAGGTTCATCCTGCACAACACATCCGGTAACAGACGAATCAGAAGCTATTCAGATGTTTATTTTTCAGAACAATAGAGGTAAAAAACCATCAAACTTGGAAATAATAAAAGCACAATTTATGTTCATTGTTCACCTTTACGGAGGAGAGGAAAAAGAATCTTTAATCGAAGAAATCAAGTCAAGGTTTGAAAAGATCTACAAATCAATTTCGTCTATTGAATACAGCATTGATGAAGATGATGTTTTAGTTTACACATTGAGAGTGCATTTCAACTCTCTTTGGGAATCAAACGCAATAGAGAAAATAAACAAACTGCTTTCAGATGAAAATTCGATTTCATTTATCAAGTCATTTACCCAATCTCTTGCCGTTAGCTTTGAACATTTAACAACTTTCTTCGGTAAAGACGAGAGAGGAAATTTTGAGATTCATTCGCTAATTTCGCTTGGTGGGATTGCTATTGCTATCCCATTCATTATTAAGGCATACAAATTCGGACTTTCACAAAATCATTTATCACAGCTATGTTCAAGCCTTGAATCATTAATAATCAGACACAGGCTAATAGGAACAAGAGCTGACATAACTTCAAGACTTAATGATGTTTATCAAAATTTCAGCGAGAACAATTCCGACATTAAGCCAATAATTGACAGAGTGGAATGGATGAAAAATGTTGGTTCTGACTCTTGGTGGTGGGCATATTGGAACAATCAGGAATTGGAAAAAGCTTTGCAGGGTGGAATTAACCACTCGACTGCTAAATTCTTGCTTTGGAAATATGAAAATCATCTTGAATCACAAGGAAAAAGTGGTTACACACCGAGAAGATTTGATGACATAAAAGATCCAGAGTTGGAGCATATTGCACCACAGACAGAGAATCCAGAAACGGGTTACGACACCTATGATGAGGAATTTGTAAACCAACATATTAACTGTTTAGGGAACTATTTACTGCTTTCACTATTTCATAATCGCTCCATTGGTAACAAACCGTTTGCCGAAAAAAGAGCGAGTTACACACGTCTTGAACAACAAAGAGAAATTCAAGAAATGACAAAGGACAATCCAATTTGGACAAGAGAACACATACAGATAAGAAAAGAAAAAATCATCAATGTAATCATCAATAAATGCTAAAAAGGCATAATATGAGAATTTACAAAACTAAGAAAAAGAAAATTGAAATTAAAAGTATGGAAAGCTGGAAGGATATTTTTATTGATTCCAAGTCCAATATAATCCAAAAGGATATATAGGACTAAATGCCTTAAAAAATGACCCGGAAATTAATTTTGTTTTTGCACATACCAGCGGTCATGCCGTTATTGAAGATCTCAAACGGTTTGCAAACGCACTTTCACCAAAACGGCTTGTGCCGATACATACTGAGCACAGCGAAAAATATGCTGAACTATTCGATCAGGAAATCACGCTGCTTGAAGATGGTAAGGTTTTTGCGATTTAAAATCATGTTTTTTCAGCCGGAAAGGGAACAAAATGTACGATGAATGGATTGGTGTAGATCTCGATGGTACCCTTGCCCATTACGATGGATGGATTGGCCCGGAACATATTGGAGATCCCATTCCAAAAATGATGGAGAGAGTCAAAGGCTGGATATCAGATGGCAAACAGGTAAAAATTTTTACGGCAAGATGCTCAGATCCTGAACAGATACAACCTGTCCGCAACTGGCTGAAAAAACAGGGGCTGCCTGATCTTGAAATAACAAACATTAAAGACTATGGAATGATCGAACTTTGGGATGACAGATGTATTCAAGTTGTCTCAAATACCGGGGAGAGAGTTGGTTTACAGGAACCAGGGTAAGCATGCTAGTGTAATATTGGTCCGGTATGTATGCCCTTTACTGCATGCACATATTTAGAAAAACCGGACGATTAAATTCTAACTTTATTTAGCAGATGATTATGACAAAAATCGGAATCTTCTGGGTTTATAAAAACACACTAATCGGCAGGGCTTGTAATTCTGATGACGGCCGGAAAAACGTCCCCGGCTTGATTGACAGCCTGTACAGTCATATCGATCTATGGGAAAAAGAGCATTGCTTCCTTCCTGAATTTCCCGAACTGCTGGAAACAGAATACCAGGAAGCACCCAGAGGTCGGGCAATTTATTCAAGCAAAGATAATAAAACGATTATTTACATGGACAAAACCCTTCACACAGATAAAACAAAAAAAATAGTTTTAGGGTTTTTTGAGTTAAAATCTAAGGATGTTTTATGGAAGACGGACAGCCACTATAAAACAATACCTGGCTCAATAAACACCTTTCTTGATATTTAATAATGGCATCATCATGTTTATTTATGAAGTGAAGCATCGACAGGAGGCATATCATGATTAAAACACAAATCGTTAAAGAAGGCAAAAAACCGATCGCAGTCCTTATGGATTATAAGGAATATAAAAGATTGAAGGAAGTTGAAGAGGATAAGTCCGATTATTTATCGGCGCTTGAAGTCAAGTTGAAAAACAAGAGGTGGAAAAGCCATGCCCAGCTAAAAAAAGAGTTGGGGTTATAAAAATATGCAATTGATATGCGGATATGCAGCCGAAACCGTTGACCCGCCCCCCGATCAAATGATACATAGACGTCTTTCTGTACATCTCCTTGGTGCTTAGAAAAAGCTATTTCCACTCGATTCTTATTTTATGGGAGAAAACTATGGATATGGAGAAACTTAGGTCACTGCTAATTCAAGTTAAACAAATTTCAAATAACTACAAAAAAATTGCTGAGATTTCCGGGGAAACTTTCAATGTGTTTCGAACTCTCGGGCTCGAATCTTCCGAAGTTAGAATGCATTCTGCATTTATTGCAGAGCTACTCAATCCTAATGGCTCTCATGGTCAAGGAGATATATTCTTAAAATGTTTTTTGGAACAATTGAGGGCAAGAGATATTGTTACAGATATTGTTACAGAAAATGCTGTAGTAGAGGTTGAGAAATATATTGGTCTAATAAATGATGATTACACAGAAGGTGGAAGGATTGACATTTTAATTTCAGACATAAATGGTGAGCATATTATTATTGAAAATAAAATAGATGCAAAAGATCAAAAGAAACAATTAGTTCGTTATCACCATTTTGCTAAAAATGCATCCATTTTTTATCTTACTCTTGATGGTGCTGAACCAACCGAGATTAGTACGGGTTCTATCCTCGAAAAGGATCAATATACCCCTATTTCATATGAGACTGATATATTGCAATGGTTGAAGGTGTGCAGGAAAGAAGCTGTCTCTTTACCAATAATACGTGAAACAATTTCACAATATATTAATCTTATAAAGTACCTAACAAACCAAACAACGGAGGACAAAATGAAAGAAGAAGTTGAGACCTTAATCTTAAATAATCCCGAAAGTGCTGATTCAATCGATAAATGTTATGATGTATTACAGTCCATTATTAAAGAGACAAAATCAAGATTTGAAGCTCTTATAGAAAAAAAAAGGCAAAAGGATCCAATTAGTTTAGATAGTGGTGTAAAGGTCATAACTAAATGGGGAGAAGATGGAGACGGAGTTCATTTTGGTTATCAAGCATTTAAGGGTGATGTTAATATAAGTAGCTCTGATGAAGTAAAAAGTTATGTGGAAATCTTGAAGAAATTGGATAATGGGTTTCGCTCAGGAGGGCCTTGGATTGGATGGTGTAATCCTGATCCTTTTAAACGTCGAGATAAATTTGAAAAATATGATAAAAAAGCAATTGTTAAGATGTATACTAACAAAGCATTACTGGAAAAATTTGTGGATAACTTGATGGAACAAGAAAATAAGGTTCGAGAAGCTTTTCTAGAAAAACTAAAATTTAATACACACAACAATTAAAAAGCAATGTTAACATTGTGTTCGGAAGGTATTTTTAAGCTAGAAAAATATGCAATTGATATGCGGATATGCAGCCGAAACCGTACAAAAACTCGTTTAGTGTAAAAAAAACTATTTGATAATTCCATAACTTATTGATTTAGCTTTACTTTAGCTGATCCGGCCTTCGGCACCAGAAAAAACAAAGCGGTTTCAGGTACTTATCTGGAACCGCTTTGTTTTTTGAATTAGCTAACCCATTGTTTTTCCATTCATTTGTTTTAGATGCCAATCTTCGGCACCGATTAAGGAAAATCAACAGGTTATGTTTTTACCAGCTCTTTAGAAAAATCCACTTTCTATAAATTTTTATTTTATATCATATATCCTATTGGACACTAAACGCAAAATTCCAGAGCTGGTTATTTTTGAAATGCTGAAAAATGTATGGCAGAAGCATACAATTGTATGGTATAAGCATACACTATGAATATATTATCTGAGATATTATCATCCAAAATCCGGGCTGAAATCTTTCGCCTGCTGTTTGGCATTACGAGTGCGGAAATGCATATGCGCGAGATTGAGCGTCAGACGGGGCATGCCATTGGCACGATCCAAACCGAATTGAAGAAACTGCTGCGTTTGGATTTGGTATCAAAACGCAGAGACGGGAATCGTCTCTACTATCAGGCGAATAATAAACATCCATTGTATAATGATATCCGTTTGCTCGTAATCAAGACGGTCGGGCTGGTTGATGTTATCCGAAGTACCCTTGGGGATTGTTCGGATATTCGTGTCGCATTCATTTTTGGATCAGTCGCGCGCCGTGAAGTAAAATCAGAAAGTGACGTTGATTTAATGGTGATTGGTAAAATCGGATTGAGAAAAACAACCGGGATGCTGGTGGGTGTGTCTGATCAGATCGGCAGGGAGATCAATCCGCATGTGTTACGGGAGCCGGAGTTTAAGAAGCGGAAAGAAAACCGTGAGCATTTTTTAACACAAGTTCTTAAAAGTCCAAAAATTTTCATAATCGGAAATGACGATGAGCTTAAAGCAGTGGGAAGCTAATGGGTGGATTCGCAAGCACGAAACCAGCCCTGATGAGATCAACAATTTGTTTATGATTGTGGATCGCGATTTAAAGGATGCTTCGGAAGGTATATCAGCTGACTGGCGTTTTGGGATTGCATATAACGCGGCTCTAAAACTGTGTACGGTTCTGCTTTATGCTGAGGGCTATAAGGCTGAAAGGACGTTACAGCATTACCGAACTATTCAAGCCATGCCGCTTATCCTGGGGCATGAAAAAGCCAATGATGCTAATTATCTTGATGCCTGTCGATCCAAGCGCAATGTAGTGGAGTATGATTATGTGGGCGGTGCCACGGATGATAATGCCGATGAGCTTATCGTGCTTGTGAAGGAATTAAGAGATGATGTTATGGCGTGGTTAAAGAAATTCCATCCAGATTTACACATGGGCCTTACATTATGATAAAAACAGAGATCATCAGAAAGAGAAAAAAACCGATCGCAGTCCTTATGGATTATAAGGAATATAAAAGACTGAAGGAAGTTGAAGAGGATAAGTCTGGCCGGAGTGTTTCTCGATTGTAATCGGGAAACAACCATGAAATCAAACTTAACTACCGGGATGACCCGCCTTGCCCCGACAAAACATCGGGATCTTCGTCAGGTGGAGAGCATCATTATTTATCGGCTCTTGAAGTAAAATTAAAAAACAAGAAATGGAAAAGTCACGCCCAGCTGAAAAAAGAGTTGGGCTTATAAAAAATATGCAAATGATATGCGAATATGCAGCCGAAACCGTACAAAAACTCGTTTAGTGTTAGAAAAACGTATTGGTATTTCCGTAACTTATTGATTTAACTTTATTATAGCTGATCCGGCCTTCGGCACCAAATGAGAAAAAGCGAAGCGGTTTCAACTACTTGTTGGAGCCGCTTTGTTGCAAATGCGGTAAAATGCGATTTTCGCCAGGATTTCGCACGGCCCCTGACAGGGCATTTTCCAGTCCCTGGCGGCCCTCGCCCGCAATCCAGTGCCCGTAGGTATCAACGGTAATTGAAATGGAGCTGTGGCCCATTTGCTTCTGTACGTAGGCCGGGCTCATATGTGCCATAAGCAGAATCGTTGCATAGGTGTGCCGCAGATCATGCGGATTGCGGTACCTGATGCCTGCAGCTTTACACACCCTTTTCATAACACCCTGAATCTTGTTCTGACTGTACGGGAAAAGAAACCTTTCCTTCGGATCCAGGAACAGCAGATCGACTTCACCGCCTTTGCCCTTCTTGAGGCCTTCTTTTCGGAGATGCAGAATAAACTCTTTCATCTCCTGGCCCAGAAAAGCCGGCACATCAACCAGACGCTTTTTGGCGCCCTTGGGCCGTCCGAACATCCGGCGCTTGTAGCTCTCGGTGACATGATACGTCATTTTGCGAAAATCAAAATGCCGCACACGCATTGCCAGAGCTTCGCCAAGCCGCAGGCCCATGAAGAGCATTACCTTTAAAAGGAACTGCTCCCGCAGGGTGCAGACCTGTTTGCTGCTCTCAAGGAAAAGGTCCCGCTCCTCAACGTCAAGCGGATCAGGGTCCTTGTCATCCCGCTGCCGTTTGGCTGGCAGGATTTTTTTGAGAAGCCCTTTGGCCGGATTTGCACTTGCCACCTTGTCATCGATGGCGTCCTCAAAAACACCGTGAATCACGCTGTGCGCAGTTTCAACCGTGGCCGCCGAACGGATCTTGAAAAGACTAACCAGGAACCGTTTGACGTGCTGCCGTTCTATCTCATCCAGCCGTTTCGTTTTAAAATCACTGTCCGGCAGGATGTGCAACCGGAGGATTTCCTCGTAGCGCTGGTATGTGTTTGCATGCCAGCGGCCGGCATTGTTTTGCATCCAGACACTGCTGTACTTTTTGAATGCCGGAGCCTTTGCACCTTTTTGAGTGTCGGCAGTTTTCTGAGCAGCCTTTGCAGCACTCATATTCGATGCAAGCTTTTCGGCAGCTTTGACGGCTTCTATCAGAGCTTCCCGATTTTGGCCATACGCTTTATTTTTGCGGACGCCGTCTTTCTCCATATAGAGAACCCAGTTCCCGCATTTTATACGTCTGACCTGGATCCCTTTTGCAATGAAATAAATGGGACCATATGTACCTTCTTTTTGCCTGTGTTTGCGATAAGGCATGAATATTTACCTCCTTTCCTGTCGCCTTAACCGCAATCACATTTCAATAGAAGGTAAGGTACAGGAAAAGGACCCATTTTTCAAGTTTTGAAATCCAGGCCTTTCAGGCTGTCTTCAAAGAGCTTTTCAGGATTCAAATACGGCAGATTGTAACCTTTTTTGAATTTTTCAAACCATTCTTTGAATTCGTCCGGGTCAACGAGGTACTTCTTGCCGACAACATAGCAGGGCATGCTGTCCTCTTTTATGTATTTTCTAAGTGTGTAAATAGACAATGACGTCTGCTCTGCAAGGCTTTTCAGGTCAAGCAACTTCATGATTTGCTCTCCGCCGGGTGTTTTCACTTTTGAGTTTTTTAACCGGGCAGTCCGTGCTGCAAAAAGGTCTTACCGCTTCGGACTGACATCCGTATCCCCGATAACTGTTTTTGTACGCGTCGGAGGTTTGCTTTATGATTTCCTGACTGGTAATGATTTGCTTGCCACGGGCCGGGCTATTTTTGTGTGACCATGCATTTAAAACAGTAATCGCCATGTCCTGGGGGAACCCCAGCCGTTTCATATGAACGGCCAGCCTGAAGCAGCTTACCCGCTGGTATTGATTGACGCCATTTTGAAGCATCTTCTGTGCACACAGAGGAAGCGCAAATGATCCGGCAGTTGTGTTTTGTTTGCCGGCAGGCGGTGCAGCAAGCGGGCTTTCAGCAGACAGTTCATTTATTTCAATAATATCATCCAGTGTCTGTTCCTGAACGTAATCAACCGACTCGAGCAAATCCCATTGATTGTCGTACGGCTCTAAGGTTTTGGGATCGATGAATACAGTTCTTCCCTTGAATACAAGAGGGCCGAACAGGGGCGCGTTGATGAAATTTCCGTATCGCAGAGTGCCGCTGAGCGTGTCTTGTTTGGGAAAGATTTCGGTGTCGGGAGCTTCTATTTCATCAAGGATATATTTTGCCACGAGCCGGGCTTTAACCGCTGCCACTCCCTGCCCATCAAAAAAAATCCAGACATGATAGCCTTTTGATTTGCTTCGCTCAATATAGCCGCTGATATTGTAATGCTTTGCGCTGTTGAGGAACTGGACCGGTAAAAGCCTGTTCTCTGAATCAAAATCTACGACCAGGGCTCGGGTTGTATTGCCATTGAGAAGATATATGCCATAAGGAGCTCGACCCAGAAGGTGGTCAAGGAAAACATTTTCAGTTACTGGTTTTTTAACCTGTCGGACTCTCCGGGTCTTCGGATCATACGTGCCGTAAACATTCGTAAGGCCGGTAAACATTTTCCCATAGATTTTAATTTTTTCTTCTTTTGTTCTCTCCATAGCATTCTGCCTTGAGTACATTCCTGTATGCTTTCACAGGTAAGAGCGGCAGAATGTGAGACGGTGTTTCAAAAAAATTATAAAGAATACCGGTTTTTTTCGATAAGGTTGCAGGTCGCTTTTTCAGTTGAACTGATGGTGAACAGGATTTCAGTCAATTGGAGTGCCAGTCTGCAGGATGAGTACTCATTAACAAACGATGGTAAAAAATCCCGCCAACACACAAGAAGGGCTTCCGCAATCTGGCACTTATGATGCCAGGAATGATTTTCAATATGTGTAGTTATTACCCACCGTAAATGCCTTTCCCGGGCGGTTGTTTTTATGTGTTCGGCTATCGCACTCAATACAAAGCTGATTCCGGACGAATCGGTATTTCGAGCGATGACAAAAGCTGTATCAATGCCATATTCGCTTGTTCCTGAATAGTATTGCCGTAGAATAGTAATGGCGATTTCGGCTGCCTGTTTCGTTGTCAGTACCTGTTTAATTTTGAATCCATTAGCGTAGATATGTTGTATAAAACAACAAACAACTTTCATAAAGGAGCTGAAGGTCGCTGCCGGTTCATCTTCGTACTCAAAGGTGCAAACCGCATTGTCAATAGGCTCGATAATGTGCTCGTCAATATAGTCTTCATGAATAAGGGCAAGAATTTCATCAATAACGGTTGCTGGCGAAAAATTACTTTCAAAACTCGTCATAATAGAATTCCTCAATAGTGTCATTGCTGTTTGTTTTATCGATGTCAGCAAGGGGGCTGAATGGCTGCGCCCAACGCTGGCGTCGTTGACGGATAATCTTCTTTATTTCATGAGAGGGTAAACAATAATCCGCGTGTGATTTCTCAATAATGCGCTCGCGGAGTGTTCTGTCTTGCACGGTTAAAGGCGGCAGGGTTCTGAAACGTACAACATCTTGTCCAATACGTGCAACAGCTTCAAAGTTCGGAAGTGAAACAAGATCGTCCACCGTAACAAGCCCTGCAAGGTTTTTTCGTAACTGCGTTGCATCAGATTCACCGACATTGAAAATAATTTTCGATCCCACGCTTGAAAGCGCATCGATCTTTTTTTTGTCGAGTTGACTCAGTTGCTGGTGGGCAAGGTTGAGGCTGACCCGATACTTTTGCGTTTCAACGAGCATATCTTCTATGGCTCCCGTTAGAAAACGGTGAGCCTCATCAACATAAATATGGAATTGTTTACGTTTTTCGGGCTCGGCAATATCGCTGCGACTGAGAGCCGCCTGATGTAAGCTCGATAAAATGAAACAGCCCAGAACGCTTGTCAGGGTTGGGCCAATGGTGGTAAAGTTTGCTAGAAATATTTTGCCTTCATCCATAATAGTACGAAAATTAATTCGGCTGTATGGTTGCGAGAACATCAAAGCAACCGTTTCGTTTACGAGCAGTTTGCTGAGTTTGTTTTTTGGGGGGCTAAGATCGTCTTTGCGATATTTTTCATAATCTTCCCGCCAGAAATTTCTTGCCTCCTCGTTATCTACAACTTTAAGGATTTCTTTTATTATAATTTCATTCTCTTTTGAGTTGTTGCGCAACAGGCAGGAAACATCCAGAAAGGTGCAGTTCGGAAGGTGCATAAGCGAAAATAGTATATTACGCAGAATATTTTCGAGACGGTCTCCCCATCCTGTCGGGGAAATAAAACTTTGAATCCCAAGCAGGATGTCTCCCGTGGTACGTGAGATATCCTGCCCCTGGGCCTGACGATCAAGAGGATTCCAGAGCGGTATCCAGTCAGGATCACCAGGATTAAAATATATCGTTTTATCAATAAACTTTTGCGGTATCAGTCTGAGAATTCTTTCGGTAAAATCTCCGTGAGGTTCTATAATAGCGACACCGTGACCCTTCTCAATGTCGTCAATAATCATTCTTTCTTCCAGGGTTGTCTTGCCGGTGCCGGTGCCTCCTATAAGATGACAGTGAGTCCTTCGCACGTTCTCAGGCAAACAAATTTCTTGCTTAGTGCCTGCAAAAGAACAGGTTCCAATGAGCGTACCCTGTAACAACTCTGGATTTCGAACAGGGAGAGTCCCGAGACCTTCCAGGATTACGTTCCTGTCTTCACGGATGTTTAAAGGTGGGAGGTGAACCGGGCCGGCCAGTTCAAATGAATTGACAAGAAAACCGCTTCTGTGAACCAGTCCTTTTTTTATCATGTTTTGAATTTGTTCGGCACTTAATACGGATAAGAACTCTTTATGCCCCAGAAAAGTTAAAGGCCGTCCACCATGCTGAAACAAATTCATAAATGTGGAAAGGCTGCTTAACATTTCAGTTGTATTGCTTACGGCGCCGACAATACCGACACGCAAAACAAGACAGAAAAAAGGTTTGTCATTATGGGCCTTGTTTTCGACCTCCCATGACATTTGGCGCAAATCGCCTGAAGGAGCCTGCTGTGCATAGCGCTGGGTGGGCTGAATGCCGTCGAGCAGTTTTAAATTGAATTCGATATCCGTAAGTTTCTGAACATTGCCGTGCCAGTTGTTTTCAGGTGAAACCGGTTGGAAAAGTGCTTGGTAGAAACCGATGGCTGGTGGATGTATAAATGAAAGTGCGGTAAGCAAAGATTTGAAAGGTGAGGTTTGTAGCTCTATAGGTCGTGTGAGAAGCTGTGAGTACGGGGTTGATGGATAAAACTCGCGAAACGCGATATTTTTCCAGGCAGTATCAGGCAGTTTCTCTAAAGGGATCTGGGAAAGGTGCGTTAGCCTGTTCAGGTGAAATTCAGCCTCAAATGATGTCTGAATAATGGGAGCATCATCAGGATGGCACAATATATTTATAATTATCCCCTGACTGTTTCCCGAAACCTCTAAGCCAACCCTGTGGAAAACCGATTGCAACTGTTTTAAAAAGAGTTCGTTACTGTTCCAGCTGAATTCCTGTTCAGGCGATATCCACGCCTGGAGTTTTAAAGTGTTATGAATAATCGTCGGGGCATCATGAAGAATAATGCTTTTGTTTGGGATATTGCCAATCGGAACAAAGTCAGGTTCAAGCGGAACGGGGTACATGGAAATATCAGGATTGCACCCCTTGAAAATTTCATCCGACAGGAGGGAATCAACTCGGGCCTTGACCATGTGCGGTCTGGCCTGTGCTATGAGCGCTTTTTCAACAGACATGATTTCTGCCGTTTTAGAGTAGTTTTTTATCTCTTTACTGGTAAAAGCGGCAGAAATGGAGGTATTGTTTCAGAATAGTCAGTTATTAACGGGATTAAAATTTATACAAATAGAGCCTGAAACCGGAGAAATTTAACCCTTGAATTTGCCCCGGTTATGTCATATTAAGATTAATAATCATCGGAATTTTGGGGATTTATTATTGCAGAAGGTTATCGCAAACCTGCACTTTTTAGAGCAAAAGTAGGCCACAACACCTTGATAATCTTTGCATACTAATGATCGACAAATTAGAGCTGTCTGTGCTATACCATTCACTGTAGAAATATGGGTTCATGAGGCGGATATGGATAGCCTGTTATGATGTTTTGCAATGTGCGTCTTAATTCGAAATTCTAAAATGAAGTTTTAAAGATGAAGCAAATCAAACTCGTCATTATAGAGGACAATCGTGTTCTGCGCGAGGGTCTTGTTGCCATGATGGAAGAGATCGATGGTGTAAAAGTACTGTCCGCTACCGGGTCTTCCCGGGCTGCCCCCGAGGTTCGGCAGGTGAAGCCACAGGTGGTTTTAATGAACCGTGGGCTTCAAAATCAAGGCTGCCTGCAGGTGATTAAAAAGATAACAAATGAGTCCCCGGAGGTCGGGCTTGTCGTTATGGACTTGATGCCCGGTCAAACAGACGTTATGGAGTTCGTACAGGCAGGGGTTAGCGGTTTTATTTTGAGCAACGCAACCCTTGATGATTTTATTATGACCATACGGGCGGTGGCGAAAGGAGAAAAAGTGCTCCCCGATCCCCTGACAAGCTCCCTTTTTTCCCAGATAGTCGACACTGTTGTCAAGGCCGGCAAACTGCCGCCGCTAAAAGAAGCAGTCAAGATGACCAGACGCGAACAGGAAATAATTGGGTTGATCGGACAGGGCATGAGCAACAAGGAAATTGCACAGGATCTGAACCTCGCCACCTACACTGTCAAAAGCCATGTGCACAACATCCTGGAAAAGCTTGCGCTGCACTCCCGCCTGCAGGTAGCCGCCTATTCCCACAGCCAAAAAGATCAAGGCAGCAAATCCGCAGACTGACACGTTTTGTCGAATGCCGCTTATCGGAAATTCTCATCTGATCAGGTTCAAGCTCGGCTCACCTCTTTTCCCGCCCTCCTCCGGCGAAAAAGCACCCCCTCAAAAGAGTTAGCTCTTTTTTCATTCCTTTGGCCGATTACATTCTCATGAACATTATTCTACACTCTCACTATAAAACAAAGAACTACGTATAGGCTCTGTTCTGAGGTGAGGTAGTGAATGAAATCAAAGTGCTGCTCATAGAGGACAATCCGTTTTTGCGAAACGGCATTGAAGCGCTGCTCAGCCGGCAGCCTGATATCAAGGTAATAAAAGCGGCGGCAGACTTTGAGCATCTTGAATCCTCGCTTTCTGAATGCAAAAACGGCGTGGTTCTGCTGGATGTGAGCCTGCCCGGTCAAAGCAGCCTGCGCCTGACCGAAAAGCTGAGCAGGGGGACTTCCGGGCACGTAATTATCGTTATGGATTTATTTCCGCTGCATGAGGAAATTGAGGATTTTGCAAAGGCGGGTGCTGTCGGGTTTATCAATAAGGACGCAACCCTTGAAGAGTTCCTCGAAACAATACGCAACGTTGCGGGCGGCGCACGCGTTCTCCCGAACCAGCTCCCCGGGTCGCTTTTTTGCCGGATTGTCGAACATGCCGCACGGGGCGGAACGGTGCGGCTGGATGAGAAGGCCGTGAAGCTAACCGGACTTGAACGCAAAATTATCGAACTTGTCGGGGAAGGGATCAGCGCAGGGGACATTGCAGGCGAGCTTAAGATCAGTCCCGGTGCAGTGCAACGCCATACAGACAGCATTGTAAAGAAGCTGGCCCTGCGAAAGATTCTGCTGCCCGGAAGTCTGTAGAGACGTATCTGGAGCAAAACATGCAGAAAACATATTTTTTATGTGAGGAGGAAATTCCATGAAGCTAAAACCTTTACAGGATCGGATACTGGTCAAAAGAATTGAAGAGGATGCCCAAACAAAAGGCGGCATTATCATCCCGGATACGGCTAAGGAAAAACCAATGCAGGGAAAAGTAATTGCCGCCGGCAAGGGCAAGGTGCTGGACAGCGGTGCCCGGCAGGCTCTGGACGTAAAAAAGGGCGACAAGGTTCTTTTCAGTAAATATGCGGGCACGGAAGTCAAAATCGACACAGAAGATTATCTGATCATGCGCGAGGACGACATTCTGGGCATTATTCAGGTTTAATAAGGAGGAGATGACAATGGCAAAAGAAATCAGATTCAAAGAAGGACAGCAGGCGATCCTGAAAGGGGTCAATACCCTTGCCAACTCGGTACGGGTGACCCTTGGTCCAAGGGGGCGTAACGTAATGATCGAGAAGAGCTTCGGCGCACCGCTGGTAACCAAAGACGGGGTCACCGTGGCAAAAGAGATTGAGCTGAAAGACAGATTTGAGAACATGGGCGCCCAAATGGTCAAAGAGGTTGCCAGCAAAACAAGCGATGTAGCCGGCGACGGCACTACAACAGCAACCGTGCTTGCCCAGGCGATCTACACCGAGGGTATCAAGCTGAGTGCGGCGGGCAACAACCCCATGGAGCTGAAGCGGGGAATCGACAGGGCGGTGGCCGTGGCAATGGAGCAGCTTGAAAAGCAGAGCATGCCGGTAAAGGACCGCAAGGAAATTACACAGATCGGTAGCATTTCAGCCAATAATGACAGTACTATCGGTGAGATTCTGTCGGACGCCATGGACAAGGTAGGCAAGGAGGGCGTCATTATGGTTGAAGAGGCAAAAACCATGGAAACAACCCTCGATGTGGTGGAGGGGATGCAGTTTGACCGGGGCTACCTCTCCCCTTACTTTGTGACCGATCCGCAAAGCATGGAGGTGATTATGGAGGACTGCCATATCCTTATTCATGAAAAGAAGATCAGCAGCATGAAGGATTTTCTGCCCATCCTTGAAAAGGTTGCCCAGAGCGGCAGTCCCTTCCTCATCATAGCAGAAGATGTTGAAGGTGAGGCCCTGGCTACCCTGGTGGTGAACAAGCTCAGGGGGACGCTGAAAGTGGCTGCGGTCAAAGCTCCCGGGTTTGGAGACCGGCGAAAAGCCATGCTTGAGGACATTGCCGTATTGACCGGTGGAAAAATGATCGCAGAGGACCTGGGGATCAAGCTGGAAGGTATCGGGCTTGAAGATCTCGGCCGGGCCAAAAGGGTAAATATCGACAAGGAGACAACCACCATTGTCGAAGGAGCCGGTAAAAAAGAGGACATCGAAGCGCGCGTAAAGCAGCTCCGGGTGCAGGTCGAAGAGACCTCCTCGGACTACGACCGGGAGAAGCTTCAGGAGCGCCTGGCAAAGCTCGTGGGCGGTGTTGCGGTAATCAATGTGGGTGCGGCAACCGAGATCGAGATGAAAGAAAAGAAGGCCCGCGTCGAGGATGCCCTGCACGCCACCCGGGCGGCCGTGGAGGAGGGAGTCGTTGCGGGCGGCGGCGTCGCACTGGTGCGGTGTCTGCCCGAGCTTGCAAAGCTCAAGCTTGATGACCCCGAGCAGCAGCTGGGCGTGAATATTATCAAGAAGGCCGTGGTTGAGCCCCTGCGCTGGATAGCACAAAACGGCGGCTATGACGGTTCGATCGTGATTGAAAAGGTAAAGGAAGGAAAAGTCGGTTTCGGGTTCAACGCCCAGACGGAAAAATATGAAGACCTGGTGCAGGCCGGTGTGATTGACCCCAAGAAGGTCGTCCGGTGTGCTTTGCAAAATGCCGCAAGCGTGGCTTCGCTGCTG
>Ga0272441_10000346_pt1 | contig 106581 bp, 134 predicted proteins | sample SSMProp6N_FD_193582 | JGI IMG/M metagenome (GOLD analysis project Ga0272441, IMG submission 193582) | Marine sediment archaeal communities from Little Sippewissett salt marsh, Falmouth, MA, United States - SSM-Prop-6N | ecosystem: Environmental > Aquatic > Marine > Wetlands > Sediment ...
TAGCAGTTGGGTCAAATTTTAACAAACTATTAAAAATATTCTCATCTATTTTACCGGTATCAAGGTATAGTCTTTTAGCACTGCTTTTTGATTCTCTCCATAATGCTTCAAAATATTGTTTTAACATTAACTTAATAAGTCCTTTCGTTTTTGTTTCTTACCTTGTATAATACCCACTTTTGCTAAAGTAATATTTGATATCACTTCTCTTGATATATTAGTATTGATTCCATATATTATAAATTTTGTAGTATATTCATCTTTTATTCTGGTTTTTTCGCTGGTAAAGTGTTTAGAACTTAAATTTAACGGTTTACCTGGAATTAATAATATATGATTTTTTATAAATATTTGAAACATATTTAATAAAATTATTTTTTGTTGACTTTTAATTTTGTTTAATCTTTTTCTTTCGTCGGCTCCACCGCGGCCATATACTGTTTTAATCAAATAGCGAGCAAATATTTTATCTTTGTTCTTTTCTGTATTTTTTAAAGGTAGACGGCCATCGTATAAATCTCCTGCAAAATCTTTTACAAATAAATTTTGTTCCTCAAATTCACCGGTTCTAAAATTATAAAAAACATAAATATGATTTTTCATATATTTATCTAAAACCGCTTGATTATAAGAATAAGGTGAAACTCCAGACACATTATCAGAAGGGCTAACAAAATTATAGCCTTTATCTACCGGTCTATTAAATATATCTTCCCATAACAAATAATTAATACTATTATCTAAACCAAAAAAGAAGTAAACATCAGGATTTATATTTCGTATAAATTCACAATTATTTTCAGCCTCAAAGCGAAAAACTTTTTGTGAATTTACTACACTATTAGCTGTAAAGTTTACAGTTGTAAAATCATCAAATAATTTACCAATAAAATTTCGTGGATTTTTATTTTTATAAGCAAGTTCAGTTTTTACCGATTCATTACCAGGACATAATTCAGCAGTTATTTTAACTGCTTCTTTATAATCAACTAATTCTATTTTACTATAATTTTTAATTTGAAACCTTGTTTGATATTGTTTTTTATTATCGTCTTCAATTAAAACATCAATATAATCATTTCCTATCAAAGAATAACTAAAAGGTAGATAATAAACCATTGTTAAAATGGGTTTAATTATTTCAATAGATTGTATTATATTAACTTCGGTTACATTTTCTGATGGTACCAAATCTATTTCAGAATTTAACCTAAAATGAAATTTCATAAACCACCTTTAAATTTTTGATTTAAACGGTTTTATATAGCTACCTACACAAAACCATATATATACTTTAAATCTCTTTATAAATCGCATATTTCTTTGTTATATATTAAATTTTTAGCTATTCATTATAAAATATCCTCATAAACTCGGTTAATTCCGGTCCGACTGGATAAAAAATTGTTTTTCCATCAACTAATTCATCTACATCTTTAATATTATTTATATCCATTAACAACTCCATATGTTCACTATCCTCAATACCTGGAATCATATTTACTATAATATCTGGTCTATACTCTTCCCGTTCAGATATTCTAATCATACCTGATAATCTTAATTTATCTCTTTTAGCAAAAGATTTCTTACCTAAAAAAATAGGTTCTACTCTTCCTAATGTTTGTGTTTTCTTTAAATACATTATTTCCTTATCCTTTTATTTAAGATATTTTTTTACTATTTTTTTAATATTCTTTTTACCAGAATTAGTCGGGCTTATTCTTGAACTTGGATTACCTAATTCTTCATTACCCTGTCCTTTTTTTTCTTTCTCCTCTACTTGTATTTTAAATAATTTATCTATCTCATTAGCTGCTAATACCTTTTGAGTCGTTATTATTATATCAACATTAGCTGAAACAGGATATCCTAAATAATCAAAAGTTTCTGAAAAATTAACTCCGGTTATTCTTATAAAAGCGCCTGTAATAAACAATATATTACCCACTTTAACCGTTATATCCTCTCGAGGTTGTAATAAAATTTGGTCAGCCATTAAACTACCTTTTTTATTTTTAACCATTTTTGTATCTTCTTGGTTCAATCCTAAATCACTTATATAATTTTCCCAGTCTTTGTAAATTAAATAAGTCTTATTTGTTTCTTTCTCATCGTTAGATAAACTACTTAGTTCAATAGGACTACCTAATTTCATTAAAGTAACAACTTTATCGATTACATCTGTTTTTCCATTACCATTTTCTATAACAAATTTCATTGTTAAATTTAGTCTCAAAGGTTCGCCCGGGCCTAACCATATTTGTTTGGCACCCCACTTAACATGACCGGTAGGTAAATCGGTTCCCCATTTACCCGCTAATCCTTTTATTCGTGCCCAAACATTTAATAATCCAGAACCAAAGCCGGCAGCAATTGCTCCCCACCGCTGGTCATTAGCAATTCTTATATTACCTACCAAATAAGCTATTATAGGAGTAAAATTAGTATCACCAGCTCGGTCAATAGTTATTTGATATTGGTTTTTCTTATTTCCCTTGGTTACCCAATACTGCATTGTTTACCTCTTTTAATATGATATTGTATCATTTTTTTCAGAATTTTTAAATTTGGTAGCGTCTGGTATATCTACAGACGAATTAGCCGTTCCCTGATTCAGATTATTAAATCCCATCCAACTTGTAACTAACTTATCTAACTTATCTACTAATTCTTTTAATATAGATTGATTAAAAGCTTCTATAAAAGCTTTCTTAAATATCTGAGATTCATTACCTACGTTACTTATATTAGTTTGATTTTTTTTACTTTCTGCTAATAAGCTTTTTTGATACTCCTTATTTTCATCAGCGTATTTCGTATACAATTCCTGTAATTTAGTAATTTCAGCTTGTTGCTTCTTCTTTTCAGATATTGTCCAATTCCAATCAATGAAATCTTCAATATTTTTTACTAATTTATCTTTAACATCACCAATTTGTTTAGCCCAATACCACCCAGCAAAATTTAAAAAATTTTTTGTTTCTTTTATATCCGTTTCTGTTTTTTCTTTTAATTCGGATTCACGTTCTGTTATTATGGGTTTATTATGTTCCTTTTCTTTTTCTGTCTGTTCATAATCCAGATTTGGAAATAATTTCCAATATTCTTTTGGTATAACTTTTCTAAATAAATATCCAGTTTTACCACTTCTTTCAAATGGTATAGTACCTATGGTAAAGGTAGTATCTTTTTCCCATTGTTCGTCTGAGCCTTTTTTTGGTTCTACAGGAATTTTTGATAACATACCTAAAGCATTTAAAACTTTACCGGCCTGGTCGCCTATGTGCTCACCGCCCTGTTCGAGAAACTTTTTCCATATAGGCATAGTAATAAGAATAGCCAACGCCCCTAATCCTTTAGCAAAGGTCAAAACTGAGCCTAAAGTTAAACCAGTTACGCCATAAAATACACTTGATAATAAACTACCGCCTCCACCAAATAAACCATGATTACTGTTTTTATCTTTTATAATTTGTTGCTGTTGTTCTTTATCTTCTTGTTCTAACCGTTCATCAATTATTCTACGTTTTTCTATTAAGTCGACCTGCTTCTCTAAACTGGTCGAAACACCCGTCATAATCGTAGTTAATTTACCTATATTATTAGATAGAGAATTTAACCTATTATTATTATCTTCTGTTAACTTAATACTATTATCTAATCTCTCAATAACACCAGTTAATAATTCATCATTATCCATAATTATTTATCTAAATACCTTTTAATAAAAAATTCAATAATTCTAAAATTCATCAATAAAATTTTATCCCAACTATCACCAAATATTATTTTATATGTATAACACTGATTCATTAAATGTTTAATATTTAATTTTTTAAATACTGAAGAAATTATTGTTGAAGTTGAGGCGAAGTCGCACCTCTTTTTTACATTTTGTACATATTACTGTAACTATGGGGCTAATACCATGAGAAAAACTTTGCATTTGACTTTTTGTTTGTTTTATAAATGATATAGCTTTGTTCCTATCAGGTTTATATATATCATTAAAAATTTGTAAACATTCTTCAAACGTTTTTCCTTCAATACAATTAAATATAGTTAACATAAACATCGGTATGTTTGAATATTCAAGTTTTTGAACACGTGCTTGAAGTACGTTTTGATAAGTAGGGACTTTAATTTTACCAAAATCCTCTAAAACCTGTTCCTTATAATTTACCAACGGGTCAATATCTATATTTGTCAAATGCACATCAACTTCAACATCTTCTTCCTTACATTCCGGACAATCAATTCTTGCCTTATAAATATCACCGCCAGGAAAACTGTTTATTTTGTGCCATAATTTTAAATATAAAACATCGGACGATGTAAATTCTGTTAAATTATAATTTGTTATGGAGTTATCAATTTGTTGTTCATATAAATCATCAAACATTTCTTCAGGACATTCCGATAATTCAAGTACGTTATCAACAGTTAATAGATTAATATTTAACGCATCATCCCTTGGTAATACCGAATTTCCTCTACTTGGTAAATTACTTAATTCAATATACATTATCTTAACTACCTCCTAAAAACACTAACTATGGAAATAATTTTAATTTTTGAAATTTTTCCAATAATCCTGCAGAACTGGTAGATGATTTTTTTTCTGAATCGCTGAAACCCTTTATTTTTTGATTATCCTTTTTTTCCAGACCGTTCCAAAAGGCGTTATCGTCAATATTAAACTGAGCAGTAAATTTTAACGGTTTATCATTATTTCTATCAAATGATACAGATGGAAAACTGGCTAAACTTACTCCTATTGCTTCATAAGTAAATAAGGTTCTATCAGCATCACCTATAACTGTTCTTAAAGCATTTACAATTTGCTTACCTCCTATCTTTCCGCCGCTCTTTGCAACTCTATCTGCTATTTTAAGTAAAGTCTTACCAGCACCTTGTTTATTTTTTTCCCAAATCTTTTGTGCATTAAATCCTTTAAAAGGATTGCTTAAACCTTTAAATGGTTCGGTAATAGACCATTTATCAGTCTTTTTATCTTTAAAATGGTCTTTAAGACGCCACGCTGCTTGTACTGGATTATTTTTCATAAAAGCCAAATCTTCCATTAACTGTGGTAATAATGTTGAATGTATTTTTACTATAGTTATATTTTTTTTATAAAGCCGGGGAATACCTGTTTCCATACATAATCCCCAGGCTAACAACCAATTAAGAACTAAAGCCTTCCTTTTTTTAACAGTTTCTATAAAAGTTATACTCATTGTTTGCGGCTGCTGCCCATCCCAAATATGAGTTACTTTATTCATAAATTTAAACGCATCTATATTATAAACAAAAGGGTCAAAAGTTACATTTTGTACCTGCTGAGATAAAGGAGCGGTAACAACTACATCGTCTAAAGTTATTTCCGGTAATTGAACATCAAAATATGATGTTGGTGTTGGTACCAACTCTTGTAATTTTTGTATACTACTCATTACTTTCTCTTAAAGATGGAGAAGGGTTATTTTAAAAAATTTATTTATAGGAGGTAGTTAATTATACAACGAACGCCATAAAAACTTTGTAAAAAACTGCCAAAAAAAAATAACCGCTTCTCCATTGAATTAACTTTATTCATTTGTCCAAAGGTCATAACTCCACTCAACAGAAAATTTCATTCTTTTTGCATCTTCATCATGACTAACCGGGTGGTCTGGGCGCTTCCGTGGAAATAGACCAACTATTCGACAGTTTTTAACCACAGTCTCACCATCATCGCTGTATAACATAGCCCTGGCTGTGGCCTTTGCTAACTCAATAGAAACAGTCATTAAACCCGTTTCCGGGTCATAAATTGCTCGCCACCAGGTATCTATTGTATTAAAAAGACCTAAAGTTTGGGTATCAATAACTGTAGATGGTATTATATGATTAAATTTAACTGCGTTTGTTTTAACTATTTCAGCACCCATATATTTTAATACTTCTGTTTCTACTTCTGCTCCGGGTATAACGCCGGTTCTTATTTGTATAGGAAATTGATTAGGTATAGAAACTCCAGGAACAGTCGGTCCCGCAGTTATTTCCAACTTCCACCTATGGTCGTGTATGGGGTCACCAAGATTTTGTAACGATTTTATTGACATTACTTTTTTACCTCCTTTTTATACTATAGTGGTTGATAACTCACTTGATTGTTTCATAACTATTAACCTCTGTACTACATATCGAGCATTTGGGTTTGGTTTAAATTTATAGGCCACTATAGCTATATGCTGGTCAATTTTAGATGTTGGATTATTTGTAGCATTAGCTATAATTTCATATTCAGATATGGCTCTTTCTTCATCACTAAGCGGTATATCAAGTACCGGTTTAGCCAAGTCATAAATTTTATTACGCATATTTGACTCATCTTCTCTTAAATCGATTATCAAATATTTAATATACTCACCAACATATTGCAAACTATATTGTAACCAGTTTAATAAACCCCGCACACCTACAGCATTAAAATAACTTTCACTTCCATACATATTTTTATCTCCATCAAGATATAACTGAGAACCAAATCTGTGAATACAATTTACATCTACATCCCATAGAACATCTCGAGTAGTTTGTGCTTCCAAATCTATAGTATTACCTAAACTATCTTCAATATACCCTATACCATCTCTAATACCAGCAGGCGTGTGCCAGGGATAAGTAAATTTAGCATCACGTTTTAGATAACAACGAATAGCAAAAAAGCTGGCTGGTATATTTAATACATTACCATAAATCGAATGAATACCTTTTTGATAAGGTGCTACCGGACTAATATAACTCCCATTATCACTGGTAACAGTAGCTCGAACCGTTGTATAAAAAGTAACAATATCACTATAATCATTTACTAATGGTGAATCCGCAACAGCTTGGCATAATATCTTTTGGGTACAAATGGTGTATAATTCTGTTAATAAAGCTATAAACTCAGTTGTTTTGGTAGTAGCATCACTATTACCTGCGGTTATTAAATAACCGAAAGCTATTTCAGTATCTCTAAACTTTGCATAAGCGGTAACAATATCAGCATCAGTTACACTACTATAATCAGCACCCTCCGCCAAACTAACCGCTACGCCCTCATCATCCGGCACAACCGCTGTAGCCGAAGGGTTAACATAAGCTCGAACATAATCGGATTCTCTTTCCAAAAAATCAGTAATAAAAATATTTTGATTATATTCATTTGTAGCATTTACATCAGTAGAAATACCTTCCCAGGTTTCAACCAGTACACCATCGTCATAAATTAATAAATCAAATGTTAAATTTACCGCATCAGAGTTTTCTATCTTGTAGCTCAAATCATTTCCCCAGCTTCCGGGATTTCGAGCCATAAGTACCGCATATTCAGTAACACCGCCAAAAGTAAATACATTAGCAGCACCTACTTCGTCCGCAGTAGGTATACGCTCATATTCAGTAGCATACATATAATTTAAATCCTCAGCCTGAGCAGCAGAAATTGCTACACCACCATCATCGGCAACACCATCACCATCTAATACACAACCGGCGGTCAAATCATCAGTCATTAAAGGTCTAACAAATAATACTGCACTATCCTTTAATACTAAACGCAAACCTTCCCTTTGATAATTGGTTCTACTCTCTATATCAATAAATTTATTAAAATTATCACTATTTGATAAAAGTTTTGGTATTAGTACATCACCTTTATCACAAGGAAAGGATATTCCCACAATAGAAGACATTGATGGAAAAATGGATATGGTTCTGTCATAAATTTCAAATTCTGATTTTGGAGCTTTGTAAGCCATAATACATTACCTCTCTTTTTAACTTGGTTTTTACATTTACATATTTATTCTTCCTATTTCATTTCTTATTTGCAATAAATGTTTTTCTATTATATCTATCACTTCTTGGTCATTATAAGAATAATTGGATAATTTAGATAATCTCATTACCTCTTGATTTACATGCCACAAATGAGATTTAATATTTGTTATATTACCTTCTTTAAATTTCCTTTTACTTTCAGGCACATAATCAGCATCTATCCCGGTATCGCCACCAAAAGATTTTGGTTTAATAGGTTCAAATATACTACTTGGATACCACTCCTCATCACCGTAATCATTCCAAATTAAATAATGTGTTTCATTATTCATAGTCTTAGTATCTTCAACATCATATAATTCATTAAGTGTTAAAGCGTAATCATCAACGTCTACACATTTGACCTCAGTAGGAGGTTCACCCTGATACCTTTCTTCATTTTCTACGAGCTGCTGATTTCTTTTACGATGTGCTATTTTTGGTTTGTTAAATGATTGGAAAAAACCAAGTTCTTTCTCATAATCATCTGCTTCTAACGGTTTATTATACGAAGACTGTATTGTTGATGGTTCAATAACCGGTTTACCTCCAACAAGCCGTTCACCATCAATACCCAGTTTATCATTCATAAGTTTCATCATATCAGTTTCCACACTATTTGCTCCCATATTATCCTCCTTATATAGTTAAATCTATAGTATAACTATCATCAATAGTTAAACAAATTTTACCACCATCTACATCATCGTCTATTAAAAATGTACTATATTCAAAAGATGCTCGAAATTCATAATAAGTAGTACCTTCATATATACGCTGAGCGGTAGGTGTGGTCTTATCAAATTTTAAATTAAGATAAAATGTATAATCGATACTTTCGTTAGTAAAAGTTAATTGAGGATTTTTACGCTGCATAAAAAAGAAATTCTTTAAAAATGGTATATACTCAGTTAACACTTTTCCATAATTAAAAAAAGCATAAAAATTCATTGGTGCTCTTATTGGCACTAAAGGTTTTTTTGTGGCAACATCATCATCATGAGACACATAAATACCATCATAATATTCTGGATAATCTATGGACTTATCTATTTGCACCTGGTTATCATTAAACCATAAACAATAGAATGGACATAATATTTTATTATTAGCCTCGGCATTTTTACGAAAAGCTTCCTCAGGTTGAGCTATACGAAAATTATTATCATCAATATCCAACAAATCTTTTAAATATGCTTCTAAAGCTAATACCGACACTTTTAACACTTTTTACCAAACCTCCTCTTTATCAAAATCTATTACATAAATTCTTTTGACCTCGTTTATCCTGGAACTAACTAAAACATCAACAACCTTATAATATTCAGTAATTGTCGTATCATCAATATTATTTCTAATCGATTTAAACTTGGCACCCTTTTGAACATCATCAATATATTTAAAATGCGCCAACATTACTTCCGGTGTACCAATACCCGGCCCCTCCTCTTTCAATAAACCATAACTTCTCAATAATTTTCTATCTCTAACATTTCTAATTAAAGCCGTAGTTTCAATAGGGTCATCATATGTTATAGTTTCTTCATCAAAATCATTTAGAGTAACACTCGCTACGTTTTTTAGTTCTACATCAATATTTAATAATGGTATACGTACCAACACATCGTTTATTCGCCGCATCGCTGCCGCGAATGCTTTACTTATTATTTTAGCCATTATTGTGGTACCTTTACTTCAAAACTTTGTAAAGCTGTTTCTTCAAAATAATCTACAGCTTGTTTAAAATCAATGAGGGATTGCTCCTCAATCAAATAAAATTGCATTACAAAACTACCATCAATATTAACCATAAAATTATCCCCCAAATTAGAGGGTTGTGAGTTAATATTGACTCTAACTGTCCACTTATCTTCCTCTATAGATATGAGTTCACAAGTTAGTATAATATATTTATTTTCCCAGGCTCGTGTATAGACCAAAATATTTTCATTTGGTTGTTCTATTAACCGATAACCATACTTACTAATAATATCCTCAATTTTATCCTTCATATATCTACGGTTAACACGACCTGCTTCATAAATTTTCTTATTTATCCTATCTATAATTTTTTTAATCATTTTTATATTTCCTCTTCCATATCTGACGGCACTCTTGAGCCAGGCTCATTAACTGGTAAAGCTTGTTGAGATTCGCCGGTATCATATGGTTCTATTATTTCATTTTCAATAAGCTCAGCAAATTGGTCCTGACTGAAATATACTTTCTCACCTTCAACAGAAATTTCTACATAAGTAGCCGGTACTTCCTCAAGTTCATTATTGTCATCAAAACCTAATACATCGTCACCCAACAATTCGGGTTCAACCAATATATCATTCTTTTTATCTTCTATATCATTTCTATCAATAACTGGATATTCATCACCCGCTGTAATATTACCGACCTCTTTTTTTATCCGCTTTTCGAGCTCAATATAATCATCATCTTCAAGCTCATTATTATTATCATATTCAGAGCCAGATAATTCGTCTACAAATCTCTGTATAATGGAAATCAATTTTTCATCACCTAATGCTTGAATAAGTTCTGGATTATTGGCGAATATTGATATAACTTTTTTATCAACACTATCTAAATCATTATACGATTTTTTATCATAATGCCAGGCATAAAACTTTCCTAACAATTTTGATATAAACCCTTCTTTTTTCAATCTCTGATTTTTGATTTGTTCAGTTAACTTATCAAATATTGTTTTAGCCCACTGTTTAAAGTCTAAAGCTTCACCACCCATTTCTGCCATATCGTTTTTATATTCCTGATAATTTGTTTTTAAATTTTTATCAGTTTTATATTTATCAAACCATTCAGTAAAAGAATCGCCGTTTGGTACCCAGGTTTTGACCCATTCACCTTCTTTAATAGATTTTGATTCACCTATTAAATTTACATTACACTTTGGACATTTTATTTCATTACAAGGTTCCCCTTTTTTATGTACTTCTTTATATCCACATTCCGGACATACGCAGGTAATAGCTCCTCCATCACCTTGTCGGCGTCCACCTTTTCCTAAACCTTGACCACGGCCTTCCTTTTTGGCTTTATGACCTATACCCATTAACTCATCACTATCCTGAATAGGTGATAAGTTGTAATCAATACCCTCTTCTTCCATGCGTTTAAATAATTGTAACGCTTCATATTGGTCAAGTATTATTTTAACAACCGGTATCTGCTGGTTTTCATTTTGTTTTTTATAAGCTCTAACTCGATGATGTCCGTCTAATATAAAATTATCTTCACTTATAAAAACAGGAGTGGTAAAATTTTCTTCACCTGATTCAATAGCTTTATAAATATTATCAACTTTTTCCTGCACAAAATCTTCCTGACTTGGTTTCAGGTCGGAAACCTTAGCTATTGTCTCCTTGTACTGAATTGCTAAATTATCTAAAATCTTTTTAGCAGCATGCCATTCTTTATCCCTGATTTGAGAAATTTGATTACGTTTAAGTTCAGTCTTTTCACTAAACCCATCTTCCTGCTCTTCCTCATCTTCTTCAATTTCTTCTTCCGGACCAGAACTTTCCACATTATCCACTATAAAGGTCTGACCCTCGGCCACTAACTGTTCTATATAATTATCAAGCTGTGTTTTTGATACAATTTCTCCTTCCGGCGCTTTACCGATTCTATAAATATCTTCATTAGCTATAAACTGGTCGCCATCATTTACTTCCAATATTTCATCTTCCTCAATATCTTCTTCCGGTTCCATAGGTTCTTCAGCTACCGGGTCACTAAATTCATCAATATCTTCATCCTGTTCTTTTTTTAACTTTTTTTTCTCAACTTCTAAACCTACATCCATTAATATTGTATCAGTTAACTCCCCGCCGGGAAAAGCGGCATCTAAATTATCTGTTAATTCTTTTAAATTGGTAGCAGACAAAACACCAGTTTTTGCCTTATCGAAATCCGCTTTTTTTGGAAAAGCGGTTGAATCAGATTCCCATTCCGGGTCATCTTCTAATATTGATTCATATTCTTGATTAAGTCTGTTAATTACTTTATTCTTGATACTTTTACTAACCGTTTCTTTTAACTTTTTTTTCTCAACCGGCGTTAATTTCGGAACCCTATTTACATCCACCGACGTCTGATTTAATGTTGGGGGTTCCTCCCCAGGTCTTGGTAGTCTGGTCTTAGGTTCAAGATTGGCGTTTATAACCACACTATCAATATTCATAAATTCATCAAGCGTATTGATTTGAGTATCAAGTTTATTAAAAATATTTTCCCATTCATTTTTAGAATAACTACTTCTGGCTATTTCCGTTGAACCGTATTTAGATAAATTATTGAAATCAGTCGGTAATAAACAAAACTGTGCCGGTTTAAGCTGGTTTTCTCTAAATGATTTTTCTTTTAATGTTGCTTTAGCATCTTTAGCGTTAGGATTATCTATCATGAACTTCTCCAAAGCTTGTCGAACATTTTCCGCTTCTACTGTTTTAGAGCATTCCTGACCATCCTGGTCGATATAATCTATTATAATTGTCGCCTCGTTTAAACCCATTAACTCATCACTGCCCTGAATAGGTGATAAATTGTAATCAATTTCTTTAAACAATTTATCTAAAACCCTTTTAACATATTCAACTCTTTTTACATTATTTAAAAGTACACCTTTTTCAGTTTTTTTAAATCCCTGGATATGTCCAATTTTTTTCAATTTACTTAAACAATAACGAATTGGTACAACATTTTTAACTTTAGCAAAAGATAAAACATAATTACTTTCCTGCTTTATACCCTTTTTGCCAGGTATACCAATTCCCATAAGCTCATCAGAACCGGACATTGGGCTTAGATTGTAATCTACCTCATAAATCTTCATATCAATATCCCTAAGCTCTTTTTCCAACTCTTTTAATCTACTTACCGGGCCAATAGCAGTTATACTATTATCTTCAAAATTTTCTTCTAATTTACAATCCTGATAACGGTACATAATATTAACAAACACTTCGTTCATTACGCCCTCAAATACCAGTTTACCCGATTCCTTTGATACTTTAGATTCTTTAAAAGTGTGGTATTTATCATCCTGTTCATCAATCATTCGTACAATGGTTTTACCCGCTGCTGCTAATACTATAAATTTTTCACTGCCAAAGAATCCTTTACCCTCATTAAAACTATCAATAAGATTTTTAGCGTATTTATCACTATCAAACTTTTGTACCTTATCATATTTATTAGCCACTTTTTTAAGAGTATATACTTTACCCTCAAATTTTAACTTTTCGCCCGGTATCAATTTTTGTTTTGGTTCAATCTTTTTATTGAACTCTTTGAAAAATCCTTTTGTACTCATTATAAATTACCTCGCTTTTAAAAATTTAATATTTTTCCCATACTCATTCTCATTTATTTTTTTCGAACTCAGTTTTAGCCAACTGTTGTACTCTTTTTATAGCTGCATCCAAATAGTCAAATAATGTATCATCACCAACAACATCATAATATTTGTCCTTTAATTGATTTACAGCGCTGATAAATTGTTCTATCTCTTCACTATTACCGATTGACCAGGTTCCTTCTTTTTTTAGTTTTTTCTCGAACACAGCCTTTAGATATTTCTCCGTTTGGCCGTCAGGATATTGAAAAGTTACTGTTGTATCATCCAGCTCTATTATTTTTACTTTTGCTTCTTTACCGGTTAATGAACTTTGAGCTGGTAAGGTTATAATTTTATCAAGTGTCAACTTTTGCTTTTTAATATCAGCATCACCGCTTTGTAACTCTTCCTTACCTGCGTCTGTATCCGGTTTAGGGGTTTTAGTTTCTTTCTCATAAACAGCTTTACCTTTTTTCTTAAATCTTATTTTCATAATTACCTCACCTTTTTTATATTATTTTATCAACAATACCATACTCTACTGAATCATCGGCTGACATCCAATAATCACGTTCAATATCTTTTTCAATCTTTTCTGTGGTATGTCCACAAGCTTCAGCCAAAATATTAACAATTTGTTTCTTTAATCTTTTAGTCTCTTTTAACTCAATTTCCTGGTCGGTAGCTGATTCCATGGAAAAGAATTTAAAAGTAGCTATATCATGGATTAAAATCCTACTATGTTCGGTAATATATCTTTTACCTTTAGTACCACAAGCAAGTAAAATTGCCCCCATTGAGGCAGCTTGCCCAATACAAATAGTCTTGATTTCACACTTACATCTTCTCATCACGTCTATTAAAGCCAGACCAGACACCACGGCACCGCCAGGACTGTTTATATATAACTCAATAGGTTTTTTAGGATTTTCAGCTTCTAATAATAATATATCCTGCATCAGCCTATTTACACTATCACTATACACACCATCTACAAAAAACAATTTTCTATTTTTACGTAATTTTTCTTCGGTCGTCATTTCTTTTTCTTCTTCATAAGTTTTTTCTACTTCCGTTACCAACTGTTCATTAAATAATTTTTTTTCAGCCGCGGCCCTTACTGTTTCTTTAATATTATGGTCTCTCATTAGCTGGTCAAGTCTTTGTATAGCACTGATAATATCATCGGTAGAAGTATGTCTTATATCCTGAATATTAGCGGTACTATTCATTACTTCATCAACCTGCGGTTCTAATGCTGAATAGTTTTCGATTATATTATCAGCCTTATCTATTAGTAAATCAATCAATTTACGACGGCTATATTTACTATAACTATATTTACCTTCTTTTTTTAAAGGTTCGTCTGCTACCAATGTATGAACCTCGGCGTTTGGGGTCAATTCGTAGTTATAAATCTTACCGGTTTTGTGGTTAACCAGGTTCCATTTATTATCAATATCAACAATGATTAACTTTGTTGGGTCTACCTTATCTAAACTTTGTTCTAATTCTGAAGGTATTTCAAGCTGCATATAACTTTTGCCGTAATCAACATTTTGTGGTTCACCCTTTACTTTTATAATAACATCTTTATCATTTACTTTAGTGGTAAATGATGTATAAGGTGCTGGTGTTACTTTTGGGTTTTCTTGAGGCCCACGAGCATCTTGGGACGGTTCTTCATAATCTTTAGGTGTATCCTGTTTTACATCTTTTTCAATAATACCACGCCTCTTTAAAATCTTTTTTATTTTTTCGCTCATACCTTCTTCGCCTCCTAAAATTAAATCACCATTATCATTTTTTTTAATATTTTTAGCCATTTGTTGCATTGTTTCAAACGCATCTTCGTAATCATCGGTATAATAAGATTTTTCTTCGTCAATCTTATCGCCCTCTATCCACTGTATAACCCATTCATCCCGCTCTTTATTCCTTACCATTTTTAAAGTTATATCGTTTATAGTTATTTTTTTATCAGTACTCTCTTTAATAAATTTACCATTTAAATTTTTCATTTTTACTAACCTCTTATCCGTATACCAAAATACATAATTAAAATTAGTTATATTTTTGTTAATATATCTCAATACCTTTCGCCAATCGTTTTCTAATGTTTCGTTATTTGAATATATTTGTATTTCACTTTCATCTTTTTTAACTCGTAAAGCAATTTCACCAAGTCTAATTAAATCCTTACGATTACCTTTTTGTATTCGGGTTGAATAACTGCTATGGGTATCATCCGGGTGTAATTCTATTGTTCGATAAGTATCACCTACCGGTGTTAAAAAGTATCCATCATAATCTTTTGATACATACTGGTCCCAATTAAACATTTTCCACATCTCTCCTAATATCTTTATATTGTTTTAATTTCAGAATATACCCGGTTTTGTCTAACATTTTATAAATCATATTTTGTATACTTTTATTACCTTTACCTAAACCTCCGTGAAGCTCAAGTTCTTCACCGGCGTAAGCACCACTACGTAAATCCTTTAACATTTTCTTTTGTAAGAATAAAGCATCTAAATCACTTTTTAGTTCCTCCTGTTTTTGAGCTATCCTTGTTTCTATTTCATCTTTTTCCCACTCTTCTGCATAATTTAGATAATCCTGGTACATTTCTATTTCCGCTTTATCGGCTTCATACTCCTGTATCCTATCATCTATACCACTCATAAATATTTTAGCTATTTCCATTATATGGGATACCGGCGGTTTAATCTTTTCATATTCGGGTTTTTCTATCCACTTATTATTTAACAAATCATAGACCGAACCCTTACCAACACTACCAACAAATTCATCACCTACATGAGCATAATATTCTATACGATGGCCGGTATCGGCTAAATTCTCCTGCGGGCCAGCGGTTACTAATCTTACCGCCTCTTCTACCTCATCGTCAGCTACTTCAATATGTATATCTATATCAGTACTATCATTATATTGATATCCTGTATTAGAACCGGTAAAATGAACATTAACTATTTTATCTTTCATTCGCTCTGGCAAATCTTTAAATATAGGATTTAATAATTCTTCTCTTACTTCCGGTTTTATCGTCATATCATCATTCCAAATAGCCGGGTTTAATTCCTTATGTACCGGGTCTAAAATTGATTCCATTTTTAACTTTGGTATCTTACTATTTCTTATTTGATTAAATTTTCTAAAAAATTCCTTCATTATTTATCATACCGGCCTTAATATTTTTAAACTTTTGACCACAAAGGTATTATTTCACTAACATCTTTCAACTTCTTATTTTCATTTTGTTGATTTTGTACAAAGTTTATATCAAAATTTTCCTCTAAACATTTATACACCTTATCAGCTGTTTTGTCATATTCGGGAGCTACATCAACTAACAAATCATATCCGCCGGCCATATTGCCCTGTATATACAAATGAACTTCGTGGTCAGTAAATTCAGGTATGTCGCCGGTTAATTGTTCCATTATTAACTCCCAGGCTTGCCAATCTTCTACATGTTCACCATTTATTTCCGCATAATCAATACCTTGCCCACTCATTTTGATATGGTCAGTATAATAAAAAGTTATTTTAGATTTGTTATTCTCTTCTGGATAATAATCTTCGTCGGTTGAATTCATTGCCCAACTCATTTCATCTTCCTCTTTTTTTACCTTTTTGTTTTCACGTAAAAAATAATTATTACTTATTTGTACAACTTCATCAGATGTTAAATCCTTTATATTATGTTGCCAGGCAAAATTGTTAACAAAATTAGGACTGGCTTCGTCGGTTAAAACTTCTTCTTTTCTCATCATTTGTATAATTTTATCTATTACATTCTGTCTTATATTCTGTTCTTTTTTCATTTTTTTCTTATCATATATACCTACGAAGTCTTCTTCATCTTCATCCGTTTCACGGCTATCTTCCTTTCCTGCGACAAATATATGACTACGATGTGGATATTTACTCCAGCTTTCACCGTTCCAATAATCAGTACCACCGAAATAACTATAGTATACCTCACCATCAGTATCAGCAACAAAAATAACCTGTATATCTTCAGCGGTAGGATTATCATTCCACATATTATCTATTTGTTCAGCCAAACCATTAACGAAGTCATCATTTTTAAACTCTTCACAACTTTGTTCAATCATATTTATAATTTCATCAGGCTCATCACCATCAAAAGTTCGTTCAAACTCCATAAAGATATCGTTTACAATTCTTTTAGCTTCTTCACGAGCTTCATTACTTGCACTTTCTTTTATAACTCTTCTCTTCTTTTCCCAAAACTTTTTAAAATAATTTTTAACCGTCATTGTTTTAACTCCTTACATCTAAATATAAACCTTTTAATAGTTTAAAATTTCTAACACCGGAACTGGTGCTAACCGGTCCCTTGTTTATATGATTAACACTTAATTTCTTATTTGTATTTGATACATTTTTTACAGCCTGTACTACAGTTTCGTTTTTTGGTAATACCTCAGATGCTTTCATTATCATTAAATTATTAAAACTTCCTTTTATACCAATATTACCTACTACATTCATGCTAACCTTTTCTCCTTATTATAAGCCCGGCCTTTAGGCAACTCTTTACCCTGCATTTTTAAAATACGAGCAAAAGTTCGATAAAACTCATCATAATGCTGCTCCGCTGCTTTTAGATTTTTTTCAAACTCTTCCTTAGGTATTAAATAATTACCCTCGTCGTCTAAATATTTTTCGTCAAAATAAGTTTCTATATCCATATACAAATGAGCTAACACCGGGTAATCAATATGAACCTGATTAATAGCATTATCTATGGCAATACTTAACTTGTTTGTATCATTTTTTTGTATAGCCTGGGACAATTCATCTCTATTGGCCTTAAAATCATTTATTACTTTACCTTCACCTTCATCCCATCTTATACTGCCAGGATAATCCTTATACCATTGTAAATAATCGTCAAAATAGTATAACAAATCATTAGCTATTTTAAACAAATCGACTTTATCCGGCATCAGCCCCATTTCATAATCTCTATATATTTTGTTTAAAGTTTTAAAATCGACAGTAGCAGCGCGTTCTTTTTTTAACTTCTTTTCACTTAACTGGTCCAAAGTTTGTCTTCCTCCTTCAACCCATTCATCGCCATAATCAATTCTATCGTGAGCAAAATTTATAAACTGGTCGAGCGCTGTCATTTTTTCTTTATTTGTTTTAGCGTAATACATTAAATTATCCCAAAGTATAATACCTGGGCCACTATCATAAAAACTAAATAACATATCAGTATTATCTTTTTTAATATCACTGGTTATGTTATATGTTTGTTCCCAAATGTTAAAATGTTCTCTCTCTTCTTCGTTGGTTAAATTATTATAATAATCTTTAAATTGTTTCACATTATTTATAAAATTACTTAAATTTCTGTAAATAGTTTTTATAATTAGGTCTAATAATTTTTCATCTATATAACCTTCAGCTTCTTTTTTATATAATCTTTGTAACCAGTTTTTCTTAATAAACCCGGTATCAGTGGATAAATCCAAACTTTCAGTCCATTCCCATAACTCTTGTGGTGATAAATGTTTCTGTTCCTTTTTTAATTTTTTCTGTTCATTTAAATCCTCTATATCCACATCAACTAAACTACTGCCGGTATCTATTTTAACTACATTAACGTCAACATTTTTTACAACGCCGGGCTTATTGGCTTCAGAAGAATATTTTGCCATATTAGGAATAGTAATTTCGTCCCCTATTTCATATTCTTTTTTAAAACCTTTTTGTTTTCTTACACTGTCCCAGTTAATTATATTTATAGCATCCTCCAATTCCTGTGAACTATAACCCGATATATCTACGTTTAAATTACTTGCTGTATAATAAATCGCTTTTTCTTTTGCATGGGCAACATTTTTTATCTTGGCATACTGCTTTAATATATCATCCCCATATATCATAACGAAATCCTTTATAGTACTGCTTCCACCAGATGTTTTTTCTTTTACCTTAGGCCAATTGATTAAAGCCGCCAATTTATCATATTTATAATTTTCTGTTCCCGATAATCCTTGGCTCATTTCATTAGCAGTTGCAAATATTGCGTCCATTTTATCCTCAATTGTGTTGGAGTAATCATGTATGTGCCAGAACTCGAGTATCTGGTCTTCATATTTTTTAATAAAAGAAGCAATATCCATCGTTCGATTTGTTGAAACAATACCTACATAATGCCCGGACAACGAAGGATTGTGGGCACAATAACTACGCAATGAATCATTAACCTCATCATACCAGTCCGGGTCGTTCTTTTTTGAACCGTCGATAGTGACTATTACCTTTGTCCCGCCATCTACAATTTGTCCGACTTCTAAAGCCAGCTCGTGGTGCTTAATTGCGTTTTTTATTGTTTGTATATTATCTTCAGTAACAACCTTATCATCGAATATTAAGTAATATTCATTTTTCCATTCTTTAGCTGATTTACCTTTTTCAACATTACTAAGAAATTCTTTTGCTGATATAATAAAATTATCGGCTTTATTTTGAGCCCAATGCGGTTTATTACCAATATATAATTTACCAAAATTAACAATATCCAGTTTAATTAATGTATTATCTTTATAATCATTAAACATATCCCCTAAGTCTATTTCGGCTTCCGACCAGCCCCATTCGTAATCATCTATTAATATTTCAACAATCTTGTTAAATTCCTGTTGAGTGGGAGTATGTATGAACACATTTTTACCACAATGTTCCTCAATTTCTTCAATAGCTGTAGGAAATGGGTTTTTTAATAAATCCTTTATCATGATTTCATTTTTTTCATTCTGTTCTAAAGACAGGGTTAAAAATTCACCATAAGATAATTTAGCTCTTTTTTCTTCATCATCGGATAATAAAAAAACATAATCATCATCATAATCATCAACGTTCATCAATATACCATTATATTCAATAATATTACCCATAGAATTCTTTATAATATCTTCTATATCTTCATCACTTAACTGTTCTTCTTCTTCCTTAGATTGAACATCCGGTTCAGAAATTTTTTCAATTTCAGAAGCATTAACATACCAACACGCTTTATCCTTCCCAACTATCTTTTTTCCATTATTTATATCAATTAAACCATTTCCATTATGCCCTGTATTGTAATTCTCAAATTCAACACAGATGGACTTCGAATCGTGTGCAATCGCAATTATTTTTCCAATACTATCAGTAGATGGTGCCATTTTATTCTTAGTAGACAACGACTTTAAAATTACCTTATCACCTACTTTAAATTCTTCTTTCTTACCAACAACGTTTTGTTCGGGTTCAGGAGCAGTAATATTTACATCTTTTGAAAGTAGCTCAACTAATTCAAAAAAAGATATACGAGCTTCTTTAGTGATGAACAGGCCTTCCGGGTCTGTGTCGGTCATAAGAATGACTTTACCACCAGAAACCGGGTCAGAGTCAATACTATCAACAACATGCATTAGTACACCATCAAAAAGTACTTCATCACCTATTGCATCAGTAGCAAGATTTTCCAACTGTTTATTACTAAGGTCTTCAATATAAGTAAAATTCGGATATTGAGATTTAACCATTTTATAAACTTCTTCTGTAGACACACGTATATTATCTTTCATCGGGTCTATTAAGATAATATTTTCATAATCCTCGTCCCAATATTCTTCAATGGTTACGTTAACACCCTCGTATTCAATATTTAACCCAATCAAATTATATTTAGTATAAACTTTGTTAGGTAATATTGACGGAACTGGACTAACTGAAACCTTTTTAGTAGCTGTTTTTAATATTATAGTGCCATATTCTTTTTTATTTAAAAAATCCTCTAACGTTGTACCCTCCACATCTTTTAAAGCTTTGGCAAAAGGACCTTTCAACTGAGTACTTATTTTTTCATATATTTCCCATATATCCTTTAATTTGGCTTTAAAATCCAAAGCTTTTTTAATCCAATTATAACCATTGCCATAATATGATTTAATCTTATTAAAAACTGTATTTGTATTATGCTGTAAATCATATACATGGTCAACAGCTATTATTTTATCCTGCTCATTATCCGCATCAATTAACATTATTAACCCTTTAGCTATACCACTCCACGCAGCGCCGCCATAGGCCGTGCGCCAGCGAATGTTTCCATAATCGCCACCAAAATCAAATATATTTGCTATCATATACGCAACTTCTTTAATAGTGGTACCAGTTTTACTCATAGCTGTAACCAATGCCTGATAACTTTTTTTATAGGATGATTGATTATCTTTTAAACTTTTTCTTATCCTATCCAGGTCAAACACTATATCATCCGGGTCTTGAGTATAACCACTTATATAATATTGCCAGAATTTAGGATTACCATAATTTTTAAACCAGCTACGCAGAAGTTTTTTAGAATTTTCGTCAAACATATGTCTTAGTTCTGCAGAAATGGCAAACAATAAACTCTTTTTAAACTCCTTTAAATGAAAATCAATTATCGCGTCCTTAGCTTCCTGTAAAGCGGTTCTTAAATCCATGTCGTTTATTGCATTTATATTCAAATAGGTTAAAGCATAAAAATCAAATAATCTATCCTTCGGGTTATCGGGAACTTTATAAACCCAGTTTGCATATGCTTCTTTAAGTTCCCCAGGTTCCCGACCCGACGCAATAAATTGGTTTAGCGCGTCTATCTGGTCAACAAAATTATTATATAATTTAGTAGTGTCCATATATTTATCAATCCAATTATATTTATCAGTTTCAATAAATGTTTCTAAGGTCGGTAAAACTACTTCATCAAGAAGAGTATCCGCCCATAAATCAGAATCAATTGCAAAAATCTTACCGTTACTAATCTCACCAGAACCGGATATCCATTGTGTTGATTCCTCTTCGTAATCAATATGCCCAATAATTTCTTTATAAAAGTCAACATGAATTTTCTCATATGCGTCCCAAACATAAACCTTTTGATTTCGTAAATCAGCGGCAAACCTTATTTCATATGGCCATCTTAACGATTGTTTCATCATTTTTATAAGCTTTGCTACATCCCGGCTATTTGGGTTTACAAAAACAGCTACACCATCTTTAAAAGTATTATAATATTTCTCATTTATCCTTTTATTTTTTTCTAACGTCATGGTCGACCAATCGATATATTTATGTAACCACGGCGGATATAATTCATTATCGTTCATTGTGTGAGAACTAACCATATCAACTTGTATACGGTCTCTATATACCGTCCCGTCAAATAAACAATTTGAATCCGATACCGGTATTAAAGCCTTTTCAAAATCTTCATGTAAATGGTCATATCCATCAAACACGTATAGTGTTTGTGCTTCATAATCTATTATACCCTTTATCTCATTACTTACAGAATTTTTTCTAAGCTCAATTATATCTTTTTGATTAGGGTTAATAAACACATCTGTCGATTTTCCTTCTGGATTAGTTATGGTTTCAAACCACTTTTCATTTATTTTTTTACTCTCTTTTCTAAATCCCTCATCATCAACTTCTTTTTCACCAGGTGGATTGAAATGCCAATCATTTAAATACTGGTCAACTGTTTTTAACTTTTTAGCATTTATATCAAGTTGTTTTTCTATTTCCTCATCCGGTACTTCTAAAGGTTCCTCCGTCTCCGGTAATTCCTCCCCAGGTTCAACCCTCTGTACCTCTTTACCAAAATTTTTCAAATGAAATGATGGTTTAGCACCTTTTATAGAAGCTGCTGTTATTTCTGCTTCAGTAGGCGGTTCAACTTTTAATTCCCGGTCTGGTGTAGCTGGTGCTTTTTTGTCTATTAAATATTTTCTAATATCATGTGTTATAGTCATCATTACAAATGGTAATACTTTTAATACTCTATACAAATGCTTACATACCGTGCCGGCTAATCCAGGATTTCTAACATCGGGAAATCTATCTTCCGGTTCAATACCCGCATCAATATTCCATAATATATATTGTGGCCCCCAGTAGAGAAAAGCGGGACAGCTACAATATAATGCAACATCACCAAAAACCAGTAGCCTTATTTTTTCATTAGGTTTTAATGTATCATCATTCAATATATCTTTTGTTTCTAACAATTCTATCTTCTCTTCATATTTAATACCTTTCTTATACCTGCTATTATCCCCTTCTCTATCCATACTGGGGGTGATGAAAAGTATTTCAATATTACCATTATCATTTATATAACTTTTTTCATAATAGGTAGGCCAACCATCAACTCTGTCCTCTATTTTTGTTTTAATAGGCGGAGAGTCATCAGAGTCGGCCAATAATTGTTTAAATGTTATTTCATCTAAACGTTCCTTATGTAAAAAAGCATTTAATGTTTCAGCTATCATAATTTAATCCGAATTCATTTTAAATCTGACTCCCTATTTTTTAAAATTATGAGAAATCAAACCCTTCAATACCTAAATTTTGACAAAACTGTTCCCAGGCCATGACCTCAATTTGTAGTTGTTCATTATCTTCATCCATATCTAATTGGTTTGATAGCTCATCATGAATTTGTTCACATTTATTTTGCACGAACTGGATACCCTCATCTGTTAAATCATAATAAATATTACCCGCAGCTGATTCTTTCTTTAGCTTCTTTTTACTTTCATTTAATTTTACAACAGATTGAACGGAACCTTGACCATAATCCGAATACTCTGAATCAATAATACCAAACAAGGATAAAGTATCACTATCCCCTAAATTATTGATTGCTGTTATCTTTAATATATCACCTTCGTTTTGTACGTCTTCAATTTCTATACCATACTCACTTGAAGCATATCTTAACGCCTTTTCTAAGTCCTGTGAAGCCGTTTCCTTTGCCCGGATTGTGATTAAAACTTTGTCACCTTTATTTAGTGGTACATTTTCCGGCTCAGTTCCATTACTTGAAATTTCATTTTTAGTATTTTTCGACTCAGCCATAGGAACAATTTCTAAATTATCAAATAAATATGTCCAAATAGTTTGATTTTGAGCTGCTAAATCATCTTCAAAATTTGTTAAAAACTCATCAATTATTTCGTCCTTCTCCGCTGCGTCTGTAACTACTTCAGGAAAAGAAACAGAAAGTTTAAATTTCTTTCTATCTTGTTCCTTTTTAATCTTCTTTTCCTCGTTAAACTTTTTCATAAATTCTTTTTCACTACTCATTTTAAAATCCTCCTACATACTTACATACCAATAAATATTATCTTCGTTCAAATATTTATTAACCACGTATAACATTTTATCATAAGTTATATCATTTAAATTATCATATACACTCCAATAATCAGGCCGCAAAAATTTATCAATATGTTTATATCTTTCTATTTCATATATTTGATGCTGAATCTTAACCGATTCCTTAAACCCGTCAAAACTCTTTTCACTTATTTCACATTTTTTAAAAACCTTTAGTGTATCATCTATTAAATTATTTAAATTTTCTTTTGCTGTTGTTGTACCAAGTATTGTTAACATCTTATTTCCCAACCATAAACAATTAAGACCAATACTATAAACATACTGCTTCTCTTCACGAAGTTTTTTGTATAAAGGAGATTTTAACCCATCGACCATCATTTCACAAGCTGTTCGCAGTACTGCCACCTCATTTTTAAGTGGATTTTGTTTTAAAATGGCGTGTATATTAGCATTACCGTCGTTTATTTTGTTTTTAACCTGGTGAATATGCGATTTAACAGCTTTAAATTGTAAATCAACTGTTTGATGTAGGTTAGCTTGATTTTCGTGAAATTTCAAAGATTTTAAAGGTATTTCAAAGGGTTTATTTGTGACAAACACTATCTTAGGATTGTTATGTTGGTCTTGCCAAAAATTTTCTACTTGTTCAAACTTAAAATTAGTTATATCATCAATATTACCTATCTCACTATGATAATCCAAATAATACTTTAACATATCATAATAGTTTATATGACTAAACGATGAGTAGCTATCAAAATATTCCTGCATTACAATCTTTTTCTCCCGGTTAAAAATATCCTGATTGGGTTTAAACTTAAAAATATTATTAACAAACTTTTCTATAAATGTATTTACCTTTTCATTTAGACCCACCAAATGATAAACTATTTCTGTTTGACTGGTATAAGCATTAGCACTAATCGCATTATGATTAAAATCATCAAACAACATTTCATTTTGATAATAGGTTAAATGCTCAAGTAAATGGCTAATACCCCTAAATCCTTTTTGTTCATTTAATGTTGAACCGGGAAAACTAATATAAACCCCGCTCATATCGGTTTTACTTGGAACAACCAATACTATATCGTTTTGTTCCTTATTAAATTGTTCAAAATACTTTTTAATCATTTTACTTATAGTCCTAATAATTGTTTAGCTTTATCAAATCCTACCCACATACCTTCAGTATCATGACCACGGTCAGTCAAAGTTTGTTTAGCTATTTGTATTATATCAATTTCGCCACTCATTTGTTTAAAACCTCCATCCTAAAGATAGTGACGGCATTACTTTTTCTGAATTTATATCTAAAGCCGTAGCCACATATAAACTATCACTTAAATAAGTATTAAATTTTAATCTACCGGAAAACTGGTATTCGGTTGAATAACCTATCCCCGGGAAAAATAATATATCCACATTTTCAATTTCTATAGGAACGGTTATAGCTGCATACAAACTAATATTATCCCGATAATTATACTGAAGCGCTCCCTTTAGTCCCAAAACATTTAAAGATGATTCAACCATTACATTGTTGTATTTATACCCAGCCTCAAAATTTATAGCTGCGTACCAAAAATCTGCATAACCATGAGCATATAAAGAATTAGTATATATAGTTATACTCAGAACTGTTAAAAAAATTATTAACCATACTTTTTTCATTTTTATGTTCTCCTTATTTATAATATTATCCTCTCGCTTTACTTGATAAGGCAATTGGTTGCCTCTCTCTAAACTCTTCCTCAAGTTCCTTTTTTAATGTATAACCCTGGTCTTCTAATCGTGGCCCACCTACTTTTAAGTCAACCGCTTCACTTTTTAATAATATTCTACCTTCTTTTATCATAGTTAATATTGATGCATACCGTAAAATAAAATCCACATCATCTTCAAACACTATTTCCATATCATTAGCAAAGGTATATCCATAAATATATCTTATAAAAAGTTTACTGGTGCCGGTAGGGGCTCTATGGATTAATAAATAATCACCATAGTGGTCAAAGTCTAACAATAAACTTGCCCATTTTCGCATTGCTTGATGAGTTCTTTTTAATATTAAATGGTCAATAAAGTTTACATCTATATAGTTAACACCAAGTAGTTGTGCTCGTAAATCCGTTGCCCAAATTGATACTTTCTGGTCCGGATATACTTTTACTACTTTAGTAATTTTATAGGGAGCGTCAGGAGTAGGAAGGGTTAACTTCTCTTCACCATTAAAATCTTTTTCTATATAATGGGTATTACCATTATATTTATTAAAAAATCTTAAAGCATCTTTTATACTATAAATTATCCCCTCAATACTTTTATCAGTAGAATAATCAGCAGTAACCGCCTCACTGGTTACTGCGGCAAAACTTACGTTATAATCACCGGTTATATAATCAATAGTATTAACACCACTTTCATCAACATCCCCAATTAAATTACCATTACCATCATCCGTTACTGTTTGAGTACTACCTTCTTTTATGGTAACACCATTTATCTCAACCGGATAATAAGTAAAAGTGCCGGAATAATCAGCAACCCCGGCACTTCCAATTGCTTCATCAGCTACCTCAGAGGATTCGTCTCCTTCAATTAGAGGTATAGGTTTAAACTGTGCTTGTATATACTTTATTATTTCCAATAAAGTCATTATTCACCATCCGGTTTATTATTATCTTCTTTATTAAGTTCTTTTTGAACTTGTTCAAACCTGGCAACCAAAGCATTAATTAAAACACTTTTTTTAACCTTATTATCATATTTAACACCAGCTTTATCAGCCAGGGTTTTCAGCTCATCAACATTAAAATTATTTTCTAAATGCTCAGCGGGACTAATCTCTTCGGCTTTTTTGGCCTTTGGTGTGAGCTTTATTGGTTTGGGTACATGAAGTACAGACGAAACTTCACCAGCCTGGGTTTGATATGTTTGACCTGGATAAATTGTTATAATCTCTCGATTTGTTCGAACTATTTTTGTTTGGCTATATTTCTCACCGTCACATGTAATAGCCTGCGCCTTGTGCCACTTACGTGCTTCCTTAGCATTTTTCTCCTTTTGTGTAGTAATAACTTTTTCACTAATTTTTCTTGGCAACTTTAACTACCTCCTCTTTCCTTGATATCTAAAAAAGGAAAGGGTGGCCTGTTAAATCGACCACCCTATCTCAAAAACAAAAAACACACAAAGGTTTTTAACTGTAATTACTTATAGCAAATTTACCAAACATTTTATCGTTAATCATCTTAAATTTACCCTTCGAGGCAATACCTCTACGATATTTCATATCATCCGGGAATAATATTGGGTCAGTGATAAACAGTGGTAAATAATTGGCCCAAACAGCGCCAGCTTCTAACCAGTTGTCACCCTTAAAGTTAATAAACGCTTTATCACTATTAGGTGAACCAGCAGTAGTAAACGCGGGTACCTTGTAAACCTTAAATTTATTTAGAAAAGTACCGATATAATGAGGACCGGTTGGCACACGGTCAGAAGTTAAAGCGGATTTAAACATTGTATCGGGTAAACTTTCTAAAATGGTACAAATATTAACACCGGCTGCAATTCTGTTACCGGTAGCTTTCTGAGTACCTGATAAAATTTTATTACTGGCTTCCAGTATCTTTCGAGCAATAGCCTGGAACTGCCAAATTTCAGGAACATTACTAATAGCTGTACAGTCAAAAGTAGTAGTAGATAATCCAGCACCATTATAACAACTTTCTAAAATTAAAGTATCAATTGCAGCTCTAATTGTAGCAGTCATTGAAGCTAACAATTCCTGACCTGAATCCTTCCCATGAGCTTTCATCAAATCATAAGCGGAATCGAAAGACCAAATAGCCTTCAATTTGAAATCTTCAACTTCAACTAACTCGTAACCAACATCCCAAACAACTGTTCCGATATTATCGGGAGCTGTTTCAAAATTGGTACGGTAAGTAGCGGTAACACTGGCGGTTGTGATAGCATTAAAATTAAAACTCAAAGCACCGGTTGTATAATTGATTGTACCGCCCGGGTCAACGTCGCCCTCCATTACTCCGGCACCATCGTCGGTAGCAACCAGAGTACCATCAGTAACCGTTATAGACGATGCTCGAACCGGTATTTGTAACAACGCGCCTGAATTTGAACCGGCAACACCTTTAGTTCCAAGTGTGTTAGTACAGGGCTCGCCCTGTAACTGTTCAGAAGGATACCAATATTTGATATCCGGACCTGTTTTGTAATGAAATAAAGAATCATCAGCAGTAACCGAGCCTCGGGTAGAACCATAAAGAATGTTCATATAATAAATTTCAGCACTACGTCTATCAATAGTCTGAAAATTTATTATTTCCGGAGCAATAAGGTTAGGTAATAAAGCAGATATAACCTGGAAACCGTATTTGATAAAAGATGCAATATCAGTAGTTACGTTATACTCATTAGCTTCAGTAAACATACCAATACCACGTTTAAATCTTTCACTGCAAACAAAGTCTTCCAGATTTTCCAATGATTGAGCAATATCCATTTTCATTCTGTTGGTAAATGTTTTACTGGTACCTCTGTTTAAATGCTCAAATACCTCTTTAGCGGTTCCAACATATCTACCCCATTTCTTATTTGCTAAGTACAATGCTCGTTTATCACGCTGTTCAATCTTCTCCATTATAATCTGTTCTTTTGTCTTGCTTGGCATGATAAAAAAATCCTCCATTAAAAAATTTTAAAACATTTGATTTTTTCACTACTACCTATGTAGCTCCGGAAAAGATTTATAAAGCATGAACAGATTGTTTTATTACTTGTGTAATCGCTTCTTACATCTTGTTCATAATTGCTTCCATATTACTTTTTATTTCTTCATCTTCTTTACTTATTGGTGAATTACTACTACCCGCTTCTAATTTTAAATTATCGGGTAACTCTATATCATCGTCAAAATTTGTTTGTAAATCATCAAAATAAGATTTCAAAATATTTTTAACTTGTTCTTTATCCTTTGCTTCCTTTATACGATAAATAAACTTATCATCAATTATTTTATTCAAAACTATCACTTTAAATTTATATAACTCCAGTTTAAGATTTTTATTTATTTCCTGAAAACGTTGATTATTTTTATTTTGTGCTTTGAGGCCGTCTACCTGCTGTAAAATTTGTTTAGAATTTTTTCTCAGCGATTCATATTTCTCCCGCTTACTTTCATAATCTTTCTTCAAGTCTTCGTTTTGTAGCCTCAAAGCATTATTATCTCTTTTTAACTTTTTTAACTTTAATCTTTGTAACCTGGATTTTTTTTCTAATATAGTTAAAGTATTATCCAGCCTTTCAATCGCTTCTTCATATAATTCTTTTTCCTGCATTATTTTATCAAATTTATCCTGCAAATCGAGTTGTTGGTTTAAAATCTTTTTAGCAATGGATTTGTGAAAATCCTTACTTCTTACCAAACTATCGGTCTCGTTTTCTAATAATTTATTTTTATCAATATAGTCAGCAATAACGTTCTCCAAACTTTCTTTAACTTTTTTAATTTTCATAGTCACCTCGTCTTTACTTTCAGTAAAATGTTGGTCTTTAGTACTTGTTGACGGTTTATAGTGACTTTCTTTTTTTAAGGAGTTTAAAATATGTTCACATTGTTTACCAATAATCTTATCCTCTTTATGTTCGTATAAAAATTTCTCAACTTCTTTTTTCTTTTTATTCTCTAAATAGGAAATAGATTTTACTACAGACGGGCCAATAACGTGGTCATATGTTATAAGTTCAAAATCATCTGGGTCAACAATTTCTGTTCCTTCTTCAAAATAAGAACTACCTACTCCCCTGGAACTCCAGCCTATATTACCACCGGCTTTTAAAATAGTATAAACTAAATTACCGGCTGGTGTATCAAGTATATCTTCGTAAATATGATATTCTTTATCTTTTTTCTCTATATTAGTTATTAAATGAGATGCTCTATGTATTGATACATCTATTTCATCAGGATGGTCAGCCTCCCCGTATAAACCCCGGCTTTTCATTTGTTCTGTAAAAGGACTATCAAAATGAGCTTTATCAAATAGGTCTTCCGAATAAAATCTATCATTCTCATTTTTTATATCGGCTATAGTACAAATACCGTAAGCCCGACCTAACACTCCTTCTGGTAATGGTTTATCCGTTTCTTTTTGTTCAACTAATTTAAACTGAGAACTCTTCCACTGTTTACCTTTTTCACAAATAAGTCGCTTTTCTATTATCTTAACTCCGTCAAGCTTCATTATTTAAAACACCTCGCAACAAACTAATAATTAAATTAAACAACCTTCATTCTTCATATATTATATAATATAAATAACTATAATACAAAAGACGGATATTCTGTACAACTTTTATCAGACTTTTCTCCGGATTTTTTAGTATTATATTTTATATACTGTTTTTAAAGTGAGGGTTTGGTAATATGAATTTAAAAATACAAATACATTATTTAAAAACAATAAATCCATATTTTGTAGAAGTATTATTGGGATATAAAAATTTTGAATTAAGAAAAAATGATAGAGATTTTAGAGTAAAAAGGGAAGTTTAGTATGAATGTTGCAGTTGCGGGTAGCATTGTTTTATATGATAGAATATCAAAAAATAATAAAAAAGTCGGAGGGCAAAGATGATAACCGGTAAACAAAAGCAGTATGCGGCGTTGTGGAAACGGGTTGCGAAGAAGTTAAAAGAAGATATAAGTATGTGTAAAAAAATTTGTTTATTATGTCAACGGTCAATTCCAAAACCTGATATTGATGAAAAGTATATTTCCGAACTCGAACAAGACAACAAAGATTTAGAAGTGATTGCAAAGAATTTAGCACATAATACAGAATTGTTAAGAGAAGAAAACAAAGAACTACAGATTAAACTTGATGAGTCAGAAGGTTGGCAAACTTTTCATTTCAACAGGGCAAACAAAGTTGAAAACGAACTTATGCAATGTAAAAATAACAATTCCGAATGGACTATTGCTAATGACGCATTAACTTTTGAGAATAATATGTTAAGAACTGAAAACGCTAAACTGAAAGAACAGTTAAAGGAGGCACAAAATGGACAGTAATATGAAAAAATCAACTATTTTTTTTGATTATTGCAAAGGGTTAGGAATTGCGATAATTATATTATTACACCTTGTTTGGTTAATTATTACTTTGCCACTTTTCTTAGTGGATGAAGAAAAATATAAAAAGATAACTGATTGGTTAAATATAGTATGAAGATAAATCCTTGTAGAGAAAAAACTAAGTTAGAAAAACTACTTATTGAAATAGTATATTATATATTTGTTCTTATATTTCTTTTATTTTCACCGGTATTTTTAATAATGTTTTACTTTCAAGAAAGAAAAGATAGATTAACCAATAGGAGGCAAACTAATGAATCCAAAATACGAAAGATATTTTAAATGTGGGAAATGTAGGGTTAAAATTAAATTTAGTATGAGTAACGAAGAACGAATACGATTACGCCGTTCTATTTATCGACTTTTTTAAAAATCAAAGATAATTGAAAAGTACCTTTATACTCATACCCCTGGCTATACATATAATTTAATATATCGTGTAACTCTATTTTTTGATTATCCGGTGTATTTGTTGCTTCCTTCATAGTATTAAGAATATCATTATCAATAGTATTAATTACTACATACTCGTCCTTAACTGGATTTTCAAATTCTGACATTATTAATCCTCCTATTTTTTATAGGGCTAAGATATATTCTGATTTTACGTGGAAGAAAAAAGAAAAATCTACATAAATATATAAAATAACATCTTAGCCCATTTTTTTATATATTTTTGTTAGTGTATCGTTCATATTATCAAATGATTTAGTCAAATTATTCAATCCCCTAATAATAGCTTTAACCTGGGATTGGGTATCTTTTTTCACATCGCCTAACGGTACCAATTTTGTTTTTAATGCTTCGCTTAGATTATATGTTGGGGGGTTATCGTTTGGAGCCATTCTCAGCTTGAGTAAAATCCTTCGCCAGGTATTCATAACATTATTCGTTATATCATTATTATCTTCATTAAAAAATCTTTTATTACTTACTGATTTAGGGGGCATCTCTACAGACCCGCAAAATTCGTCTACAATAATACCTAATATTTCTTTTTCTATATTTTTTGTTATTTCCAATCCTCAAACCTCCTCTTATATTTTAATACTTTTTTTAATTGTTGTTTGGCGGTTTTTTCCGTAACAAAATTTAATTGTATAACCTTTATAAAATCTTTTAAAAATCGATTTAATGGGAAATCTTTGTTTTCCTTTTTATATAAAGCTGCATAAGTACCTATTTGAAATAAAATTAAAGTTTGTTCCTCATTACTAACATCCTGCTCCATAATCTTATGAACGTTTGAAAATTTATTTTTAGCTTTTAAAAAATCACGAAATCCAAACACATGTTCTTCAAACTCTACTTCCTTATTAACCAGGGTGTCGGTTATACCTAATAACATATGCCCATATTTTTCAAACTCATTATAACCATTTATAAGGGAATAGTCTATTATCTTTTGTACTAATTCTAAAAAGATATTTTGCTTTTTCTCAATCAAATAACTTTTTAAATTGTATAAAAACGATAAATAGTCGTTATCTATACCTACTTCTTTTAGTAAACTATAAGAAGACTTATCAAGATAATACATATAATAAAATCTTTTTAATTCTTTTTTTATACTCTTACTATCCATTATTCTTCACCATCTTCTTTTTGTTTTTTTATAATAACCTTTCCATCCAACTTTTCAATTATTTTATGCTGTACATATCTTTTTTTATTAACATCTATTTTATAAGGTAGATAAGATTTAATATCCCCATTTCTATGATAATATTTTAACTCTTGTTTATCTTTTTTTATTTCGGTTAAAATAGTTTGAAAATCTATTTTATTAGTCATGAAACTTTTTACATCAAACTCCGGTAAACTTAAATACTTTAACAACCAGTATATTACATATTTTACCTGAGCATCATTTTCTATACCAATACTACGAAAAAAATCTAACACTTCTCTGGATACATCGAGCTGAGATTTTAAAGCGTTGGTTAATTCCAACTCTTCAGCAGTAGAGGTTGTACCCAGCATAACATCAAATTCATTAGGATTTATAACTTTTTTATATTTCCAGGATAAATGAATTAAAAACATACGCTTCATTGCTATTAAATCGGCATTTTGTAAACGTTTACTCATTCTTGCATATCTTAACGAAGTCCATTTTAAACTACCCTCACCAACTTGAAACCCTTCATTAGTAAATCCTAAATATTCTGGCGGAGTTCGTAAGGCGCCAAAATAGATTTTAGTAAAATAATCAATATCAACCATCCCCCGCACCTCTACATCACCACCAATAGTATCAGCTTTAACATCACCCTTACCTGATGCAGTTACAGGTAAAAATAAATCATCAGTAAAGTTTAAAGGATTGTACTCACTATAATATTGGTCAGCAGAAAAATTTATAGATTTTGATTTTTTAAATGTTTCTTCATAATCATTTAACATATCAGTAGCTTCAGTTGTATTAGCATTACCTACATTTACATAAAACACTCTTATAAACGGAGCCCGGGCTAAACGAGCCATTATTATACTATCCTGGGATAATTTTAATTGTTTAAAAATTTTTCGAGCAGCTTCAAAAAAACTTATACCATATTTTGTTGTTAATCTCAATGGATGCCCTTTCTCATCTAATTTTAATGCCCCAAATATTTTTTCCCTATCCAATAATCTATATTTTCTACGCGGCCCTAATAATCTAAAATGCACCACTTCCCAGGGTTCCAATAGATTATCAGCACCTATTGCTCCGGAAAAGCCCGCCGTCTCTAATAAAGCAAAACCGAGTAATTTACCATTCACATCAAACCTATAAACATCCTCAGGATGATGTTGGTCATCATAACCAGTAATCCCTTTACCAGGTTCACCATATAATTTAATAAACATATCTCCATACAAAGCGGTTTGCCATGTCCAATCTATTAAATTATCTTCTAAATTAATTATATTAATAAATCTATCCCATTCTCTTTTATAATCTTTTACATTAGTCTCTAACCACATTGTGGCTCTATGTAATTTTGAATAAATTGCAGAATCCTCAACAAGTAATTCCAAAGCACCGCCTGCAATCCCATCAGATAACATGGACTCATAATCCAAATACCTGATTTTTCTATCATGGTCAACAGAAGTCATAGTCCCATAAAATGACCATAAATAATTATATAACTCCCGGCGTTCATGCTGCCCATGATTCTTAGAAGGAGTCTTATTAAAAACTATATCTATTACTTCCGCTAAATGATTTTTAATCAAATTCCATTTTGCCATCTAATATCAACACCTCTTTTACTCTACTTAGAAAATAACCAAGCCAAATCTTCGTTAATAATTCCTTTTCTATTATGGTCGCGTTCATCTTTTTGTTTTTCTAATACCGATTTAAAAGTGTCCAATAATATACGTGGATTACTAACCGTATCTACTAAAGCGTTCCAACAAGCACCACAAAAAGCATCCGCCACACCCTTATCACCAATTTCACCTTTAAGATTTTTTTCTGGAGGATAAACCTTTCCTTTTTCTGTATCATGTAAAAGGTCTCCAAGTTCCATAACTAATACTTCATAATCATATATATCCACTCTCTCTTCAAGAATACAATCGCGTAAACTCTTATATTGAACATCATTTCTATCTACAGACAATAACGATGAGGGAATACCACCAAGTACCATTGATTGTATACTTTCCTCCGACTGGAACTGGTCAAATGTTCCCCTTACTATGTTTACACCTTTTTTTCTTAACCAAAAATAAAATTCTCTAATCTTATAAATAGGTATTTTTGAATCATACGGAGGTCTTATTTGAAGAGCAAAATCCAAATATAATCCCGGAGCCTGAATTTCCTTTACTTGACCAGTATCTATATTTACTTTAACTGTGTTTACCATGCCCCGCTTACGCACCATTGCCATTCCTAATTCATTGCCCGATTTAGATAAATCTGTATGAATATAACGAGCAGCAGTTATATCTTCCAATTTGTTAAAAATAAAATAATCCTGAATTTTTTGTTGTTTATTTTTATAATCAAGAACCAAATACTCTTTTGTAAAAGGATGAGCTTCATACTCCCGCCTAACTGCTTTACTAACATATGTTCTTTGTGGTATCAACCTTTTTCTTACACTATGTCTGGCCAGTATCCCCGCCTGGCGCTTTAAAAAAGTTGATAAATCTAATTTTGCTAATCTTTTTAATTCCACCGGACAGTCGTTTAATATAGCATGACCTTCTCGTACATAAACACTTATATCTTCACCTTTCTCAATTATTTTTGGTGGATGATATTCAGTACCGCAGGCAATAGTAAACGTTATACCACTATAAGCTTTCCTTTTAATTCGCCATATTGGGTCATTATATATAAGTACGTGCTCCTCGTCTTTTACCATCTCAATATAATTATCTAAAAATGAAGCCACATCCTCTTCTACCTGCTGAATCATAAACAATTTACTTATTAAAGGTAAAATACCTTTATCCATAAATCGAGATATAATACGAGAAATAGTTTCGGTATAAACTTTAAAAACCTTAGTTAGTTCAACACGCCTGGTACTAAATTGAGCGGTTTTATTATCCGCTGCTGATAACTCGTCCAAACAATTATGAACAATTATGTTATGTGGTCCAACATAAAGATGATTACCACCCACATCTTTAACATCATAACTATCCTGAACACCAATACTTTTTATAGACTTTATTTTAATTGGTTTTAACATTATTTTAAATCATCTCTATTTGAACTTAATAATTTATATAAAACAAATCCTATTATTGTCGATAGAGGAATAAAACCAAACGGAAGTAATATTTTCCAGCCGGAAAGAGTATCCATTGTGAAACAAAAAATTGTTAATGATACAATAATACCAAAAATGGTTGAATTAACTAACGTCTTAGATATATTACCACCAAACGACGATACCCATTGACAAAATTTATTATCTGAAGTTAATCCAAGCATAGTTATAAAACCAAGTATAATACCGGTTATTGCACCATAGACAACACCTTCCTTGATTTTCTTATTATCCTCCATTACATAATCCATAACCGCCTTTTTTTCTTGTTGCTTTTCCTGCTGCTTTATAAAATTTATAAGTTTATTTAAATCCGCTTGAGATACTTTAGACCAATCATCCTCTACCGCTTCAACAATTTTCTTTAAAGTATCATCTATACCAGACATATCAATTGCTTCTAATATAGCTTCCACATCTTCCCGTTTTTCGGTTTTATAAAACTCCTTGTTCATCTAACTCTCTCATCTTTCTTAATAAATTTCTTATCAACACTTTTAACAAAGCATTTCTTAACTTAAAGTGGGGCTTACCCTTTAACTTTTTTAACTCTACATTACACTCATCCCGAAATGTTTTGTTCTCTCTTGCTATATCAAAACACATTTGTAAATAAGTATCTAATTCAGTATCATTAAATTTTAACTTATCTACAAGTTTATCTACTTTACTCATACTTTATTACCATTTAACTTCTTTTCTTTAAATTCGTCTTTTTCTTGAATCACTTCTTTAAATTTATCTTCACCAAGTTCCATAGCCATTTTTGACAAATAAAACTGATTTGATAAAGTTTTAGAAAGCAATTCACTTTGAGTATCCATATACTTCTTTTGCCATTTACGATTACTAATAATAAGTGCTAAACAAATAGTTGATAGTATAGATAGAGCAGATAAAGCAACTTCGGGATTATTTGTAATAATGTTTCCCTTAGCTTCAAATTTTTGGTTTATCGAATTATCGAAACCGGCAAATAGTTTTGCATTAGCATCTACTTTATTACTTACTTCTAAAATATTATCTGACATTGCTTTAAAATCTATTTTAACAAAATTATCAGATAAAGCTTTTACATTAGTCTTTATATCTAATACATTATTTGACATTGCTTTTAAATCTAACTTAAATTCGTCAAGTAATTTTATTTTAACATTTAATTCTTTTATCAACTGCATATCGGTTTGAATCTTACCAATATTAGCATTCATATTATTCTGGAGCTGAATAAAATTATCCCTTAAATCATTTAACCCTGATTTATTATCATTTACTCCTACCTGAACTTTAAGCATAACATCACTAATTTTAACTACATTATCTTTAGTAGCTCTAACATCACTTTTAATCGTCGCCAACGATGGTAAAAGAGAAAAAGAATACCCAAAAGAAAGGCAAACAAATATATAAAAAATAATTAAAGCAATTACTTGCCAATGAAAAGTACTCATTATATGACCTTCTTTTGTTTTAATTCCATATAAACATCTTGAATAAAAGTTATAAAATATGATGGCTGTTTAATCTTTTCTTTTAACTCACCCTTCACACCAGTACTAAGAACTTTTAAATCAGCCTTTAATATTTTTCCTATCTGAGCAATTAAATCATCTTTTGCACTATCCAATTTTTCAAGACCGTTACCATCTCTCTTATCCCACTCTATAATTATTTTAATCGCCATTTCTTTCAGCTGCTCTAAATCATCATCAGTTGCTAAATGAAATAATCTTCGAGTCCACACTTTAAAATACTTTTCATAAATATTTTTTACCACTTCTAAAAAATCTTGAACCTCAGGTTTCTTATAAAACCTCACAACCCTGACCGGAAAAGCACAAATATTTTTCCACGCCCTCTTAAAAAAATTCATCTTTAACTACCTCCTCTTTTTATCAAAAAATCAAAATTATATTTTAACTACCATTCGAATTTTATAATAATTAGCGTTTGTATTATTTGATACATCTCTCAAAAAGGCTAAATGCTCCACATCCAGTTTTGTATCCTGAACAAATTTTTCAATAATTTTTTGAATAGCTTTTTCAGATATCTGACGCTTTCTCTGCACCTCTTCAACGGATAAACTTTTTTCCTTACTCATAATTTTTAACCTCCTATTTATATTTATCTTTTTGATAATAGGTCGGCCACTTATAACCATATCCCCATCTCCAATAAGTAGGCAAAAGCGGATGACCAAAAATTCTTACACCTATATAATATATTTTAGCGATTATTGGATATCCGGATTTTTCTATATCCTTTTTAAATATTTTATCAGCATATCTTCTATCCTTTTTAGAACCACCCTGCCAATATAACCAATCATGTTTTATTCCTGCCCAGGTAAAATTGAAATCAGGAACCAAAGTACACCCGTCGGATTTAAAAGGTCTTATATGCTCTCTTCTGGTAGGAATATGGGAACAATGGATAAGGAAAAAAAGAAGAAATAAAAATATTATAAAATTACAACTATTTTTCACTTAACTACCTCCTAAAATCTTCGATTTAAGCGATTTATACTAATTACCTACATAAAACCATGTATTATATAAAATCTCTTTATAAATCATATATTTACACGATTTTACTGGTTATTTTAATGTTAATTTAAAATAAAACCAAACTTCTTTATGTTTATATCGATTCATTTAACCCTTTTATTTGTATTTCCTGCTGTTCTTTCAACAAAGTATGTTTCATTATTTGGAGTAACTGCCAACTATTTCTACAATTATCATCTGCTGCAGATTTTATATAATGATATGCTCGTTGCCCCCTTAATTCTGGTTTAGATTTATTATAATGATTAGCATAATACTCACCCTGTTCATAAATTGATACTGGTATTATTACAGGAACTTTTAGATAACTTAATCGACAAAATAATATTGACCAAAGGGGTGAACCGTCTAATTGATAAGCAACAGTTTCTGTATCTATAAAAAATCTATAATCAATTTTTAGTTCTTTCAACTTATCTTGCCAATCAGGCTTTCTTTTAATTCTATTTAATAACTCAGCAATTTCTTCTTTATCATGTTGACATAAACCATGACCTTCAGATATATAACCATCTGGATAATCGCCTAACTGAGTTTCGGCATAAATAGTTCTAAGAATCATTTCACAAGCATTATCGTTTTCACCATAACCAAACACACCACACACCGCAAAAATACTTTTTATAATAAAAATTTCATTTGAACTTCTATCATTTGGTAATAATCCATATCCCATTATTTTCTCACCCTAACCTCTTTACCTAAATTGTTATAATTTGAATACATTTTTTGAACAGCCGGACAATGTGAAAATAAAGATAAAATTAACACAATCACCAGCCCACTAATAACAAATATTACTCCACGAGAAAAACCTGCTTTAAAATCTTTAAAAGCACCGAGAGCAGCTGAATCTTCGACCGCTTTAACAACAGATACTCTAAAATCACGAGCAATAAATTCTTTTTGAGGATTATACACTTCTTTTTTAAAATAAGTTTCTATATCTTTTTGATTCTCTTTTTCACGAATCTTCTCACACTGTGAAGTATGTTCATGAAAAGCAAGATTTTGTTTTTCTAATAGTGATTCTTTAAGATACTCACCTAAATTATTTATCGATTTTTCCACATTTTGTATTGATTCTTTAATAGTCACTTCAAGATGTTCAATTTTTTTACTAATCTCATCCTTAGCTTCTTTTACTTTTTTATCTACAATTTCTATCACTTCTGACCTTAAAACATTTTCTGGCATATTCTACAGCTCCTTAATAATTATTATTAGTAAGTATTATCTTTTAGTAATCCGCCTTTAATTTACTAACAAACTGTGGCCAGGTGTATTTTGTATTGGCGCCATAGGTTTTATTCATCATTTCTCGTTTTGTTGAGGTTGCTGTTATTCCCAAACCTGAATTTATGGGTGAAGAAAGAATTCGCCTAACCACTGCGGCTGATGGAACATTTGTTATTGTATCTGGCACAGTTACAGTTGAATAATTAACCGTTATAGTATCGGCTGTTTCCAATCCCATTTCAACCATACTACCAAAATATACAGAAATACTATCACCCAATCCGTTTAAGGAAGTCGTTCCTGACCAAACTGCACCAGCAGTAGGATATGACTGAAAAACCATATTATTAAAAATTACAATCACATCTCTACCATTTTGAGCGGTAGAAGTTCCACCAATGGTTATTATTGATATATTTGTATCGTGATTATCTGGGGGATAAGTTATTGCAATAGACAGATATTTGACTGTTATTGAATCTTTTGCAATATTATCTCCATCGAAAAAAACAACTAAAACACTATCATAATAATCATTCAAACTTGCTGTGCCAGACCAAGCGTTTGAACTGATATTCACAGAATCGTTATATACCCAACCCATACCGTTTTCGCCAACATATATGCCAATTGAGTCATAATCGTCTGCGTTTGTAGTAGTTCCGCCGATATGTATTAAAACTATTTCTGTTTCGTGATTGTCGTCTGGATATGTAATACTCATTGCTATATAAGTAACACCAATAGTGTCATAAGCGATATTAGTTCCATCATAGAATTTTACCATAATAGAATCTGCACCAGTCAGACTTGCAGTTCCACTCCAAGCATCACTTGAAACTTCAACTGTATCTTGATATACTCCATTGACATATATTCCAACGCTATCGTGGTCGGTAGCGTCTGTTGTTACACCATCAATTTTTATCAGTTTTTGTGTTGTGTCGTGGTTATCAGCAGGGTGTGAAAATGATATAGTCGGAACAGATGGAGAAGGATATTGACCATTAAAAAAAAGAGTAAAAAACGAATCGCCGGTCGCATCAAAACCAACAGTATCACTACCAGTTACCAAAGGCACTGTTTCAGCACTATCGCAGTTCGGCTCTAATAAATCCGTTCCTGATTCCCTTGCAAAAAGATTAAGTCCAACAGGGTCGCCCGTAATATTATACACCACATTGTCCGTATCATTATAATATATATCTTGTCCATTGTCTTGATTAATATAATAATCATCAAAATATGAATTTCTAATATAATTAGATTTAATTTGCGAATTATAATCTTTTTCATCGTGTTCATTAAGCCACGAACCTGCCGAATAACAGCTATCAAACACATTTGAATCGCAAGCACCAGCACCAGTAAAAAATATGTTTGCATACCACGAAGTCGTGCCAGTAACCTTTATATTATATACATAATTGTTCCGAAAATATGATGTATCACTTGTATCGTTATCATAGAGAAAAATGTTCCCGCGAGTATTTTTAAACACAGTAATAAAATTATAAGTAAAAACTGATTTTTTACCAAACCAATCCCCATAAGTACTACCACCATTAAATCGCATAAATCCTATAAATCCAGTTGAATCACTTGTAGCAGAGTATATTACTTGGTTTGAGCCTGAATTTTGTTTTAACCTGCCTCCATTAGAAATAAAAATAACCGGTTTTTCGATAGTCAGTCGTGAACTGATATAATAACTATCACCAATAAATGTCGAATAATCAAAAGTTCCAAATTTGATACACCACACAACGATTTGAGTTCCGTCAGCAGGGACAGTATCATCAGCATAGTCATAAGCATAGGGAATTGATTTAAGCGGAGCAGGCGGAGTTGCTTGATTAGAATTGTTATTTGCGTCATTGCCGGCTGCAAATGTAAGTGATGTATCAACCATAGTATATTCGCCACAGGTGCAGTTCATAGATAAGTCGGCAAAATCAACATTAACAAGAGGGAAAGCACAAGTTGTTTCACTTCCGCCATTAACAACTATTCTATACAATTTTTGCCCGTTGACATATATTGTATCCCACGCATATATATTTGACAAAAACAGCAACATAAATAATATAGATATTATAATTCTCATTTTATTTTTCCTCAAAGGTTACTAAATTTCCAGTTGCAATTCCACCAATAATTATATATCGAAAATGCCATTGTATCTTAAATGGAAACTCATCACATTCAATTATCTTTTTTGTCGGTATTTTTGTTCTGATATATCCAGGCCGAAATTGAAAATTGTCTTTACAGGCATAATATACTATGTCGGAATCGTTTGTCGTTGAATATACATACAATTCGCTATCGGCAGTTACAATTTCAAACAATATATCAACCGAATTGGAATCGCTGATTATCCAACTATCGCCAGTAACATTATCCACAACATAGTTGTCCGCAAAACAAACCGAACACATAAGTAATAGTATCAAAAAAACAATCATTCTCATTACTTATCACCTAACCAAAATTTTTGTGGAATGACATACATCAGCAATATTACAATCACCGCAAATAACGTAATTACTATTTCATCAATTATCTTTCTCATTATTTATATAATCCTCGCAAAACAACATTATTGACAACATTATCCGAATTGTTGTATATGAAAAACTCGTCTGTATCATTCTTTATCTCACACCAAGTTGCCGAGTATGGAGCTGAATCACCGCTATCAAGTTCAACAAAATAGTCAAGACCACGAAGGTCATCAAAAATTGTTGATACTGTGTTGGATATGTTTGGCACATAAACTGTCCAAGTGTCGTAAGGAGCAATACCAGAACCGCTATCAGAAACACAATTAGTATCCCACTCACGAGCATATACACCATACGCCACACCCTTTACATTAAGCGAATCAGCAAGTATTCCGCCGGCCACTTCTAAACTATCTGATGCTATATCATCTAAACCAACACCAATATTTCCATAACTTGAAACTGTTACCCAATCAATTCCTCCGAGCTGGTCAGAAAATCTTAAAGAATTATCACTTGCTTTATGCCTTATTGTCCAGCCATCGGCAACTTCAGCTAACTGTAACATCGCATCTCCTGAACTTGCACCATTCCATCCTATTACGATTCGAGAACTATTTGCAATTCCATCTATAGTTTCTTTATGCCTAACTTGTAACCCTGCACCATTCGTTATATTTGCGCCTCCTATAACGGCTGTTTCGCTTATTTGGACAGTTCCTACAACATGAAAACTATCACTGGGATTAGCAATACCTATACCTACATGACTATCGCTGTATAGCCAGCCAGTTACTACATCAATATCCCACCAGCCGCCAACCAGTCCTGTTAATCCTGAACCATCGCCTATAAATGCATTAGCATACACGCTGCTGGCAAATGTCGCACTGTCCGCAAATAAATCATCTGATAAATATAAATTCTGAAACTGATACATACCGGAACCACCAGTGCCTCCTAAATTCATTTGTAATCCACTTCCACGAGGAGCAATTCCCATACTACCAAGCCAAATAAGAGGAGTATCCGCTTTTCTAAATTCAAACATTTGACCACTACCATTGAGATACCAAATTTTACCCTGAGTATCTCCAGGCGAACCTCCGGTAGCAATTTCAAAATATATAAAATTTGAATTATTGCTCGAAGCACCAAGCATTCCAATATTACCATCTCCAGTAGTAACTCCGTAAGGGTCCGTTCCATCACCCCAAATTTCTAAAGAATTGTTTGGTTTAGTAGAACCTATACTTACATAGGAATCAGTCGATATAGCATTATCGGAAGCGCTAATAGTCCAATCTGAATCTCCTGAGCCAGAAGTTGAAATTTCAATACCGCTAATATATACCTTACCGGTGTAAGTGGTTGTTCCCGCAGTAATACTTACACAAGAATCCGATACAGAAAGATATTTATTTAATTGTGTCAAATCATCAGACGTACCCACTTCAGAAAATAAAGGTAAAGTAAAAAGTAAACATAAAAATATAATTAAATAATTTTTCATCATAATCTCCTATTCCGATAATCTCTTTATAAATCCACTTAATGTTTTATAATTTCTTAAATCTGGTTTAGTTGGTTCTTGTTTACAAATATGATTTACTGTTGAAGCTGAAGAAGAACTTTTATAGCCATAAATTTCATATGCTTTTTGTTTAAACTGAGTTACGTTTTTTATTGTTCTATAATTAAAAGTAGAAGTAGAATAATTAACAGTTATTGTATCTTCATCCATTCTGCCAAAACTATCATTTAATCTGGCAGTAATGCTATCACCAATTCCCGATAACGCAACTGTACCTGACCAAGCGTTTGAAGAAATAGTAGCTATTGAATGAACTGTATCACTACCTGTCAACACACTAATTTGAACTTCGTCTAAGTATAAAGCATCACCGTCGCCATTTCTATGAAAAGCTATTGCCTTAACTGTTTGTTCTGGATAATCTATTTCTACCCAAGTATTTTTTGAATGGTTTAATTCTGTATCTATTTCTGTCCAATTTGTAGGGTCTCCTGCACCATCTGAAGAAATAGATATTGTACATTCCCAATCACTAATCATATAATTTTGTTTAGAAGCCCACACTCTTATTTGATTACTTGTAACAGCTGAAGTAAGTATAAGCTGAAACCAACTATGATTCCCTGGTGGTGGACCTGATTCTTTACAAACTTTTGTTGAACCATCTGGATAACTATCATTATATGCATTAGCTTCATTATACCAAGTTGCTCCGCCATCATTATGACTATCAAAACAACGCCACTCATAATGCTCTAAACTCGTTTCATAAAGGTATAACTGAACAGTATCACCATCTTTACAGTTTACAGTAGTGCCACTAACAATTATTATCTGAGTATTAGTATCGTGATTATCAGAAGGAGCATTTATACTAATGTCTATTGAACTATAATAATTGACGGTAATAGTATCCCAGTTAATATTAGTACCATCCCAAAACTTGACTTGAACAGAATCACCAAGTCCAGTCAGACTTGCAGTTCCACTCCAAGCATCACTTGAAACTTCAACTGTATCTTGATATACTCCATTGACATATATTCCAACGCTATCGTGGTCGGTAGCGTCTGTTGTTACACCATCAATTTTTATCAGTTTTTGTGTTGTGTCGTGGTTATCAGCAGGATGTGAAAATGATATAGTCGGAACAGATGGAGAAGGATATTGACCATTAAAAAAAAGAGTAAAAAACGAATCGCCGGTCATATCAAACCCAACAGTATCACTGCCAGTTACTAAAGGCACTGTTTCAGCACTATCACAGTTCGGCTCTAATAAATCTGTTCCTGATTCCCTTGCAAAAAGTTCAAGACCAACAGGAGCACCCGTAATATTATACACCACATTGTCCGTATCATTATAATATATATCTTGTCCAGCATCTTGATTAATATAATAATCATCAAAATATGAATTTCTAATATAGTTAGATTTGACTTGCGAATTATAATCTTTTTCATCGTGTTCATTAAGCCACGAACCTGCCGAATAACAGCTATCAAACACATTTGAATCGCAAGCACCAGCACCAGTAAAAAATATGGTAGATTTCCACGCATCTATACCAGTCATTTTTACATTATATATATAATTATTCCTAAAATATGATGTATCATTTTTATCATTATCGTATAGATGAGCATTCGAGATAGTATTTTTAAACACAGTATAAAAATTATAAGTAAAAACTGCTTTTTTACTAAAATAATCTGGTTCAGGCGCGCCTCCATTAAATCGCATAAATCCTATAAATCCAGTTGAATCACTTACAAGAGAAGTTATTAATTGGTTTTTGCCGGGATTTTGTTTTAACCTGCCTCCATTAGAAATAAAAATAACCGGTTTTTCAATAATCAGTTGTGAACTGATATAATAACTATCGCCGATAAATGTTGAGTAGTCAAAAGTTCCAAATTTGATACACCACACAACGATTTGAGTTCCGTCAGCAGGGACAGTATCATCAGCATAATCATAAGCATAAGGAATTGATTTAAGCGGAGCAGACGGAGTCGCCTGATTAGCATTATTATTTGCGTCATTACCAGCCCCAAATGTAAGTGATGTATCAACCATAGTATATTCACCACAGGTGCAGTTCATAGATAAGTCGGCAAAATCAACATTAACAAGAGGGAAAGCACAAGTTGTTTCACTTCCGCCATTAACAACTATTCTATACAATTTTTGTCCGTTGACATATATTGTATCCCAAGCATATATATTTGATAAAAACAGCAATATAAATAATATAGATATTATAATTCTCATTTTATTTTCCTTCAAAGGTTACAACGTTTCCAGTTGCAATTCCACCAATAATTATATATCGAAAATGCCATTGTATTTTAAATGGAAACTCATCACATTCAATTATTTTTTTTGTCGGTATTTTTGTTCTGATATATCCAGACCGAAATTGAAAATTTTCTTTAAATGCATAATATACTATATCAGAATCGTTTGTTGTTGAATATACATACAATTCGCTATCGGCAGTTACAATTTCAAACAATATATCAACCGAATCTGAATCGCTAATTAACCAACTATCACCAGTAACATTATCCACAACATAGTTATCCGCAAAACAAACTGAATACATAAGTAATAAGATAAGTATAAATAAAATTTTATTCATTTATTTTTCTCGTCCTCTTAACTTTATTGTATTAGCCGCATAATCTTGAATTGGTGACATAACATAATAACAATTTTTCCACTCTACAACAGTTACTCCAAAAACAGGCTCAGTTATCCACACACCCTCAAAAGGTTCAGTATCACCTAATACCCAATTAACTGCTAATAACTCATAATCTACATTAGAAATACAAAAACTATCAGCAGTAGTAAAAGTATCGGTATAAGCACAGGAATCAAAAGCTGTATTATAAATCCAAGTATCATTTGTTGGAAATATTTTACAATAAACATTATTAGTAAAGGTAGCAGAATCAGCAAATATATCTTCTGTTAAATATAATGACCGCCATTGATAAATTCCGGAACCACCAGTACCGCCTAAATCTAATTCTCCAGTATACTCATCAGTTGGAGCTAACCCTAAAACACCCGCAGTAAATATTGTAGAATCACAATGAGCAAAATGAAACTGAACTCCGGAACCATTATGAAGCCATATTCTACCCTGAGTATCCCCATCTATTCCTTGTGGGTCAGCCTGAAAAATTAACTCATTAGATTCATACCCACTTGAAGTCTGTATTTTAACATTATTGCCATATACATGAATTTTTTCATCTGGTAACAAAGTACCAAACCCAACATAACCGTTTATACCCTCCATAAAAAAATTTGTTTGTCCACCAGAATTTGTAAAAGGTAATCCACCAGCAAGGCGGCAATTAAAAGCTAAATCTACAAATAAAGTCTCTCCCACTAAAGCATTTGAATCAATATCCAAATTATTAAAATCACCTTGACCGGTTACGTCTAAATCACCTATAACATTTAAACTTCCTGCCATAGTATCTTCTTCGTAATTCCTCACAAAAGAATCTGATAAACCAACTATATAATATCTACTAATATAAGATACCCTTAATATTTCACCGGTATCAGGAACATACCCTCCGTGGAAAGTTATCTCACTATCTCCACTTTCATAATAATCTACACCAATAACTTTAATAACTCCATCAATAGTAACAATAGTTGAACTATCCTCCCAGACATCTAAAGGGTCTGTTAATTCAAATATAGTATCAAAACCATTAGCAGTATCAGAAAACTCCTGATTAACTTTCATTTGCCCTGTAAAAAAAGTATCAAAAGAAGCACCCGAAACACCTGTTAATAAAGAACCATCGCCAACAAAAGCATTCGCATATACTGTATTTGTAAATGTTGCCGAATCCGCTTTTAGCTCCTGAGTAAGACTACAACTGCCTGTTGAAATTATTCCACCAACGGTTAAAGTATCAGTTGTTATTGTCCCTGTATTATCTATTTCTTCAGAATATATTTTAGTGGATATTATTACTGTACCACTAATAACTAATGTTCCTGATATATTTTCACTTTCAATAGAACCAGCGGTTAAAGTACCTCCAACTTCTAATTCTGTTCCAACAATTCCCGAATCTACTCTTATCCTTCCGGTTGAGGGATTATCCTTGACTTTTTCAATTTCCTGTTTATTTTGGGAAATTTTACCATCCTGGTCATAATTATAAGTAGTACCTTCAAAAAATCCATCAGCGTAAGAATAACCCAACAAAAAAGCAATCAATAATAATACAATTATATATTTCATTTCTATTCTCCTAATACCAATAATTTATCTTAATCTATTAACAAATTTTACAAATCCTTTTATTAATAAATATGTGACACCAATGCCACCTATAAATACCGCTACTAAAATTCCTACTATTAATAGACATTTTAAAAACATTAGGGTACTGTATAATATACTTTCTCTATTTCATCAACCCGCCCATCTGAACAAGCGGAACCATTCACTCCAAATCTTTCTATAATTATAGTATATACTGCTGTTTTAGCAATATATATTCTATGAGTAGTCCGAACATTTATCAATATTGAATCACTACCCGCTGAATTAGTGGCGTAACTCAATATTTGGGAATCATATACTTCATACAAACCACTATCATACAAATCCTCCATAACTGCCGATAATTGAGCAATAGTGGAATCATTAAAAGCATGAATATCAACAACAACAATTGCTGGATATGTATTCCCTTTACCATCCCAGTATGCTTGTAAAACCTTATTCTGAACAATTCTTTCCATGTAAGGTTTTGGATAGGTTGTTAATCGTGGATTACCACTAAAGTTAACAGTTATGCTATCATAAGCAACCTGGCCGAACTGGTCAATTAGTTTTACAATAACACTATCACCCTTACCTTCCAAATTGGCATACCCTATCCAGGAGCCACTATCACTAACAACATTAGTTGATGAAGATAAAACACTATTAACATATATTTGAACTGTATCTCCCAACCTTGTGTTCCTTGTAGTTCCCATTATTATAATTCTTGATACTATTGTGTCGTGAGAATTGGTATCTGGATATGTTATGGAAATATAAGACGGCGGTAATACATAACTAAATGTAATTGTATCATATACCTTTGAATCGTATCTATTATATAATTTTACCCACACACTATCTCCAATCCCGTTTAATTGAAAAGTGCCGGACCAATTTTCATTATTTTCTGTCAAAATTATTGTATCGTTAATATTAGAGTTTACAAATATTAACAAAGTATCCCCAGCTATACTATAGTTTGAAGTTCCAAAAATAGTACCCGAATCTACATTTGTATCATTATTATCAATCATACTGGTTATAACAATTTCCGGATTATTAGCAAAACAATTTACCGTAATCGTGTCCTGAACTACTTGTCCAAACTGATTAACCAATTTTGTACTAACACTGTCGCCATAAGAACTAACATAAACCGTTCCATTCCAATTATCACTATCCGCAGAGATTGTATATTTGCTATTCAAAACATTATTTACATAAATATAAACAGTATCAACATTTGCAACTGTTTGACAAGTTGTACCACCAATGATAATTATATTTGTATTAGTATCATGATTATCAACCGGATAAGTTATTTCTAACGATAAGGTCTCAGATAAATAATGTAATTGAATAGTGTCATTATATAAATTATTATTAAAAGAATTAGCAAGTTTAGCAACCACTATCGGATATGGTGTACCGGCTATATAACAAGTTCCTGAAAAACTACCGCTATCAGAAGTTAAAATAATATTAGTATTCATAGTTCCAGTATAATCAAATATTTGAACGGTATCTCCTACTTTCGAATTTTCTGTTGTACCTGATATAGTTATAACAGATATATTTGTATCATGCCCGGTATCTGGGGACATTATAGCCATTGTAAATACCGGATAATAACTTATAGTAATAGTATCATAATAACTTGTTTTATATAAAACACTTTCCAATTTTACAGTTACACTATCCCCCTTAGAAACTACAACAACAGTTCCAGACCAGCTCATTGAATCAGACACAACATAAACTGTTGTATTCAAAATATTATTTACATAAATCGATATAGTATCTCCAAGCTGTGACCATTCGGTTGTCCCGTTTATCCAGTTCATACTAATATTAGTATCAGTATTAACATTACCAGGAATACCTATAGAAATAGTAGGTGTTGCATAATAACTAATTGTTACCGTATTTCCTACAGTTCTCCCAAACTGGTCTTCCAGTGTTACAGAAATACTATCACTACCGCCAACAACCACTGTTCCAGACCAGGTTCCACTATCTGTTAATATATGAGTGATAGAATTAGTTAACCCATTAACACGTAAAACTATTGTATCACCGTTCCGAGAGTTTACGGTTGTTCCGTGAATAGTATTTATAGATATCTTAGTATCTGTATTATTAGAAGGATAACTTATCCTCGCCAATATAGTACCATAATAATCAACAGTTATCGTATCATAAATAACTGAACCGGTTAACGCTGTTACTAATTTGACCGAAACATTATTACTTGTTTCGGATAAAGCCGCTGTCCCTGAAAAGGATTGATTATAATAAGTAATTGCCGCATAAGTGTTTAAAACATTATCCACATAAATATAAATTGTATCACCTAACATAGTGTTTTTAGTGGTACAAATAACATTTATAATTTGTATATTTGTATCATGGTTATTTGGAAAATTAGTAATAACAACAGATGGTGCACCAATATAATTTATAGTTATAGTATCATACACATCAGAATCAAAATTAGTTAATCTTGCTAATATACTATCACCTATATTAGTTAGAGAAACGGTACCAGACCAGGAACCCGTATCAGCTGTCAAAGTATATGAAGAATTTAAAATACCATTAACATATAAACGTACCCTATCCCCAACTTTTGAGCTCTTCGAAGTCCCATAAATTGTTATAACTTTAACACAAGTATCATAAGCAGTAGCTGGCGTATCTATACCCACACCAGGATTGGTTTGATATTTATTAACAGTTATTGTATCGTATAAAATATTCCCGAAAGAATCATGTAAAACAACCCACAAACTATCACCTTTTGAGGAAACACCGGCTGTACCTGACCAGTTTGCATTATCTGAAACAATCACAACAGTAGTATTTAAATTTGTATTCGTATATATTTCCACAGTATCGCCCGCCTTAGTAGGACTGGCAATTCCTCCAATAATAAAAAAGCTGTTATTAGTATCATGATTATCAGCCGGTACAGTTATTTGTATTGTGGGTATCGAGTAATAATTGATTGTTCTTGTTTCATAATATACCCTGCCAAAACTATCCTCCAATTTTACTACTAAGCTATCACCAATACCTACAAATATTATTGGTGTATCAACCCAATTACCAGAATCCCCAACAATTCTTGCAGTTGCCTGTAAAATAGTATTTACATATATTCTAACTAAATCCGAATCCCTGGTATTATAGGAAGTACCTGAAATAACATTCTTCTGTATATTAGTATCTGTCGGATTGGATAAATTTATTCCGATATTAGGAGTCCCAAAGTAATTTATGGATATTGTATCATATGCTGTTCTATTATATGTATCATGTAGAATAGCAACGATACTATCATTGTAACCACTAATAGCTACTGTACCTGACCAGGTGCCACTATCCCCGGTTAAAAGATAAACTGTACTTCTTGTATACATATTTGTAATTTCAACAGTATCCCCACCATGACATTCAACCGTAGTTCCAGATATTGTTATTGTTGATAAATAGGTATCATGGTTATTAGCCGGTGATGTAATAGCAATATCAGGAGTCTTAAAATAATCTATAACAATTGTATCATAAGTGTTTCTTCCAAATTGGTCATGTAATTTTACCACCAGATTACTACCATAATCACTAAAGGCAGCAGTACCGAAAAAATTTCCATTTAGACTTGTTATAATAACAGTAGTATTTAAAACATTATTAACAAATATTTCAACAGTATCATTCACCTGAACATCGTAAGAAGTCCCTCCTATATTTATTATAGAGATATATGTATCATGATTGTCCGCAGGATAAGTAATAGTTAAAACGGGATTAGCAAAGTAATTAATTGTTATTGTATCATAAGCAACAGAGTCACCGCCATGATTGGTATCTACTCCTATATATGGTTCCATTTTTAGCCACAATTTATCAGCCTGGCCGGTTAGAGTGGCGGTACCATTAAAAGTTCCTGTTTCATTCGTAGTTACAAACGATGTACATAAGCTTGAATTTACATATAAATATATGGTATCATTAGAGCTATTACCGACCCAATCAATATTTACGTTAGATATAGAGTCACTATTGGTATCAGTATTATTAGTTATATTAGTAATACCGGCCCAATGTAGAAAAACAGAAATTGTATCATACAAAATTGAGTCAAACCTCGTTTCTAATTTTACCCACACACTATCGGACATATTACTAAGAGCTACAGTACAACCCCAACTACCACTATCAGCAGTTAAATTTGTTTGTGTCTGGTAACTACTTCCAACATATATTTTTATAGTATCACCAATAGAAGTATTATAAGTGGTCCCAATAAAAGTAGGAGACTTAGTATTAGTATCATATTCATCAATCATACTAAAACTAATTTGCGGTTGTGCAAAATATCCAACAGAAATAGTATCATATTGAATATTACCACTATCGGTTAAGATTTTTACCCACACCCGACTATTACCGTGCTGTAAACTAACAGTACCAGAAAAATTACCACTATCCGAAAGTAACACAAATAAACAATTAAACTGGGTATCACAATAGATATAAACAGTATCACCAGCATAAGTATTATAAGTAGTCCCAGATACATTAGCAATTTTTGTATTTGTATCAGTCCCATCACTCGGACTTGTGATTTGTACTTCAACATAACTAACATTTATAGTATCATACCCATTTCGACCAAACTGGTCATGAACCTCAACAGTAATTGAATCATATCTATTTGTAATGTAAGCAGTGCCGGAAAAATTATTATCATATCCTGAAATAACAGCAATGGAGTTTAAAACATTATTTACATATATAACTACAGTGTCGCCACTACTGGTACCCACCGTTGTTCCGGTAATAAGATTAGTTTTTAAATTTGTATCAGAATTATGTTCGGGAACAATAATACCAGCCAAAGGGGTATCAATAAAATTTAAAACTATTGTATCATAAGCTCGAGCATTAAATTGATTATACATTATCACCCATACCGAATCACCAAGATTGGATATATAAGCGGTTCCTGAAAAATTACCAGAATCAGAAGCCAAAACGACTGTGGTATTAACTGTAGTATTCGTATATATAACCACAGTATCTCCGGTTTTACTACCATAAGTGGTACCATTGATTGTTATTATATTCACTATAGTATCATGATTATTACTGGGTTCATTTATTTGTACATTAGCTATTCCCCAATATTTTATTGTAATAGTATCATATACTTTTACTCCAAATTGGTCAATCAATATTACCATAACACTATCCCCTACCTGGCTAAATAGAGAAACAGTACCAGACCAATTTTGAGAATCAGCGGTTATAGTAAATATATCAGTACTATCACCAGCACTGTTATAAATGTATACATAGGAACCAAGCCCTACTTCAGCAGTTGTCCCTCCTATATTTACTATGTTAATATTTGTATCGTGATTATTTGTTGGATAACTAATACCAATTGAAGGTGTGTTATAATAATTAACAACGTTAGTATCGGTCGCCGTTCTACCAAACTGGTCATGTAGAACTACCCAAACACTATCATTTAGATTTGATACCGAAACAGTACCGGCCCAGGAACCATTATAACCTGAAACGATAACCGTTGTGCAATATGTAGCGTTTGTATATATAACAACAGTATCATTAGTGATAGCATGAGTAACAGAGCCCCCTATATTTATTATACCAGTATTTGTGTCATGATTATTTCCAGGATAGTTTATAGTTATTGTTGGAGTACTAAAATAATTTACTGTTATAGTGTCCCGAGCTGTACCGGAATAACCATTAAAAATAACTATTACCGATTCACCATAATTTGATACACACGCCGTACCTGACCAATTACCGGTATCATCTACTATAACAATAGTTGTATTTAATCCTACATCAGTATATATTTGAATCGTATCTCCGGCCTGGGCGTCATTAGTGGTTCCATAAATAGTAAATATTTGAATATCAGTATCTGAATTATTAGCAGGTAGGGTAATATTGATACCAGGATTTCCCCAATAATCAATAGTTATAGTATCCTGGGCCACATCCCCAAAAACACTTTCTAATAAAACTGAAACAGATTCTCCCCGGCTATTTAAAGCAGCTGTTCCACACCACGACGGGCTGTCGATATCTAACGTAAAATAAATAGAGGTACAAATAGCACCATCAACATAAACATGAATATGACTACCGGTACCACAATTAGCTGTAGTACCACCTATAATAACAATAGAAACATTTGTATCATGATTATCAAGAGGATATGTTATAGCAACACCAATAGAAGAAGTATCATAATAGTCAACATGAATAGTATCATAACCAATCAATATACCATCATAGAATCTGGTAACAATTATGTTACCAATACCAGTTAAAGCGGCAGTACCTGAAAAAGAACTATCAGCCGCGATACTATTACTTGATTGCAAAATATTATTAGTATAAATATGAACAGAATCACCTATATCATAAACACTATTAGCGGTTCCTTGTATAGTAATTACCCTAACATTAGTATCATGATTATCCACAGGTGAGGTTATAGTTACCGTATCCGCGAAAATCTGGTAAATAAAAAAAGCAAAAAACAATAATAATAAAATAACAATTTTTTTCATCTTATAATATCCTCCTATTAAGATAAAGCATCATACGCATCATACAATATGGTTAATTCGGCGGCTTCTAAAGTCTTACCCAAGATAGTAACATGCCCGGAAACAAATCCGGTTTCACTATCTAATAAATAACCAATAGTGACACAATCAACATCACCGGTTCCACCACTATCAATAATATCCTGCATTTTACATAATTTTAAAACCGAAGTATAACCATTATCATCCAACACTCTATATTCAGCATCATATCCTTTGTCGAAAAATTTTAACAACTCAAAATTTTGAGGTACTGTAATAGGATTTGCAGCCATTTTTTAATTTGCCTCCTCAATTTTTTCTAATAAATATTCTCTTTCTAAATCTATATCTAACAATTTTCTTACACACTGTCTTCCGGTTTCCTGGTTTTCAATTAAAAATCGCTGGTCACCGGAAGCCTTAAAAGTTTTATTATTTTCTAATCTAACCTCGAACATTTCTTTTCTACCAGTTTTTACGACTTCAGATAAAACTATATCTTCATCTTTGTTATAAATAGAAATATAACAACCAATCTTATCCCCAATTCTAAACTCCTCATTATTAGTATCTTTAAAAACAGTATCTGCAGTCCAACACCCAGCAATAACATCGTCGCCCTGCTGGCCTAATCCCTTCATAAAAGAAGAACCAACTCCAAAAGTAGTATAAGGCATTTCTAACCACTCATCTTTTGTACCACGTATTCTTCCTATTTCTCGAAACCAGGGAGATTTTAACATAATTTCATTTAATTTTCCCCAATGACCAGATTCTGATAAATTCTTTTTAATACTAAATAAAAACAGTAACAACTTTTTACCTTCTATAAAATCAAAATAGTCATGTGGATTTTTTAAACAGTGAATATAATAGTCGATATAAAGTAAACATAAATCAGCAAGATTTGATTTACCAATACCGATTGGTCCGGAAAGAATTATTTCGCATTTTTTAGGAGAGGAAAAAATTTCCTGGAAAGCATCAAGCCAATAACTATATATTTTACCAGCTGCACCGCGTTCACGACTATATGTACTTCTACCTATATAATCTTTATGTTTAACAAAAGTAAGCACATCTACAGGAATTTCCCAAAAGTCCAAAGCATAAAGATTTTTATAAAGAGTTTTGTCACCGTTAAGAATTTGTTTTAAAGCTTGACTTTCGTCAACGCTCAAATCTATATTTTTTAACATTTTATAGAACTTATCCACCTTGCAAAAATTTTATTATATTATTAATATAAAAATTTATAATAAAGTTATCGGTTGTTTTGTATAATGGCTAAAATAAACTTTTAAAAATTTATATCCAAAACAATAAAAAATCTGGGTACTGGTCTGTTCGTCGCGATGGTTGTATTTTTATCCCGTCTCTCTTTCTAAAACACTTATATATATATATAAAATAGTTTTAAAAAGGTATATCTACTTTAGTAGATATACCGTCTGAAACTGTTTCAAACATATTTTTACATTTATGTTTTTGTAAAAAATAAAAGACTGGGAATCAAAAAACCTAACCCTCACAAATAAGTTAAAAGGAAATTTTTTGTCCAGTACTGAAAGTTTTTATAGTAAAAAAATATAAGATATTCAATGAAATTCCTCCCAGAAAAAAGTAATATAAGGCATGAAATATCAAAATATAAAGTTAAATATAGTTTTAGATAAAGAAGTTATTGATATTGATATTACAGCTGAACTATCTATCAATAAAAACGTTTATCTGGAATATTTTAAACAACCTGCAAAAGCAGCCTTTTTTGCTGCATTGTGGGCAAGAGTTAAAAATAAAGAAGATAAAGCAAAAAAAATATATGAAGATTATAAGGATGCAATAGAGGTTTATAAAAGTAAAAGAGCTCAAATATTAAGAACTCAGTTTAGTGATTTAGCTGTTACAATTTTAAAAGATTTTATAAAAGAAAAAGTTAATATTGATAAAAGAAAAATTTCTATGCAAAAAAAGGTTAATAAATTATATGATGACTATTTATACTGGAAAAAATATGCAGATATGTTAGAAGGTATTAAATTTGCTTTTAACCAACGAAAAGATATGTTAATACAAATCGGTACAGATAGTCGATACCAGGATAATCAATATAAAGGTGTGCCGACCGCTGGTATTGAAGAAAACATATCTGAACTTGATAGATTTAGAAATAAAAATAATAGGGAGTGAAAATATGGCTATTTTTACCCATAAAAAAAAGACAGAATTATATATGACGGATGAAAAAGGTAAAATTACCAGGAAAAAAATAGTGCCGGAATTTGTTAATGATGCAACCTGGCATCATTGTGCTAAATTTAATGTTTATTATATTTTCGGCATTCCTGTATTTAAAATACAGAAATATTCTTAAAAAAGGAGGAAGGTGTTTTATGGCAATTGATGTTACAGGTATGCAAAAAAGAGCAAAAAGTCGAGGGGGGAAACGTAGCCGTGGTGGCGGCAAAGGTAATCGTAAACAGCGGGCAAAAAAGGAATTTGTGCTTCAGGAAGGAACTAACGATATTCGAATAGTTCCGTATATTATGGATTATTTTAAAAAGGATTTAAAAGATTTTTCCTATACTTATTGGGTTCATTGGGGTGTTATTGCCGGAGAGCCTATACTATGTCCGAGAAATGTAGGTAAACCTTGTCCAGTTTGTGAACTGGTTAGAGAACTTTGGGATAGTGATGATGCAAATGATAGAGAGCTTGTCAGAAAACGATTAAAAGGTCAAAAGGAACATCTTTTTGGAATTATGAGTCGGGATAATCCCAAGGGTATTCAACCAATGTTTACCGGTCCAGATATTCATAATCAAATTGAAGAATTACTTTTTACTCCAAAGTGGACTCGTAAAGGTGATTTTTTTGATTTCAAAAATGGACGTGACTTATCCATTACAAAAAAAATTGATGGGCCAAGTCCTCGGGATACAAGTTATAATGTAATACCCGATGCTGTTAGAAATTGTACTAAAGATTTACCAAAGGACTGGAAAAAGGAAATTGAGAATCTTGCTAAGGCGCTACCAAAACTTTATAGCTATGATGAATTACAGGAAATGTTAAATAATCGTGGTCAAAATAAAAGCGAAGCCACATTACCGGAAGATATGTACGATACTACTTCAGTTGCTACAAGTAATTCAACTAATGACGATGATGGTGATGATGGAACGGAATTTAATAAAAATGATAAAGTTGTTTATGACGGTGATAAAGCTATTGTACTTGAAGCAAGTGAAGATTACATTAAAATTGAAATGATTGATACCGGTGAACAATTTGAGTTTGAGCCTGATGAATTTAATTTATTAGAACTTGTTGAATCTGATGAAGAAGAGGAAGATTATGAAGAAGACGATGAGGAAGAAGAAGAAGATTATGAGGAAGAAGATGAAGAAGAAGAAGAAGAAGAAGATGAGGAAGAAGATGAAGACGATGAGGAAGAAGAAGAAGACGATGAGGAAGAAGAAGAAGACGATGAGGAAGACGATGAGGAAGATGAGGAAGATGAGGAAGATGAAGACGATGAGGAAGATGAAATCCCATCCGGCATGATTGTGTGCCCCGCTTGTGAAGGTTCGGGAACAAGCTCGCGTGGAAAAACTTGCCGACCATGTAAAGGCTCAGGATACATTCCTGCACCTGAAGAAGAACCAGGTAATAATGAAACAAAATGTCCCTTTGCTAAAGGTGATGAGGTTATTTACGACGGTGATAAAGGCACTGTTCAATCTGTTAATAATGATGGCGTAATTACGGTTATGTTATACGATAGTGGTGATGTGTTTGAATTTGAACCGGATGAATATAGTGAGTTAAAACCGGCACCAAAATTGAAAGAAAAATCGAAAAAGAAAAAGAATATAAAAAAACCCGCAAAAAAAAATCCGGTAAAAGCCTCACCAGTAAAAAAGAAGCAAAAAAGTAATAAGAAAAAAGGTAAAAAAACCCCAAAACCTGGCGGCAGAAAACCAAAATGTTTTTCAAATTATCAAGGTAGAACTAAAAAGTGTAGGGAATGTCCTCACAAAAGGTCATGTCAAGAAAAATTTTTAGAGAAGTAAAAGGTTTAAATATGGGTGTGATTTAAAACCACACCCATATTTATATAATGTTATTATGACAAATAAAAAACTATTAAAACAAATTCAAAAAAAATATACCAATTATAAATTAACTCAAACTTTTAATGAATGGTTAAATTTTCCAAATTATGCTTTAAACTATATATGTTCGGGAGATTTCTTTAAAGGTATACCAAAAGGCATAATAATTGAATTATATGGAGAACCCTCAACTGGAAAAAGTTATTTATTAAATACTATATTAGGAATGATACAACAAGCCGGTGGTTATTCTGAATTAGATGATGTTGAAAAAAGATATAAAAAGGAATTTGGTGCTATTGCCGGTATAGATAATAACGAGTTAATTTATTTGAGAAGTAAAACTATAAAAGAACATTTTGATACGACTAAAGATACAGTACGAGATATTAGAAAAATTGATAAAACTTCATGGATAGGAATAGCTTTAGACAGTTTAGCAATGTTAGTAGATGCTCATGAAGAGGCAACAAGATTTGATAAGGAAGATATGGGTAAAAAGGCTAAAAATATAAAAAAAGGTATAAGATTAAATTTTGTTGGTGAATTTGCCGATTTAGGAGTAGTATATATAATTACTAATCACGTCTATTCCTCAATGAGTATGTTTGGACCAGCCAAAAACACCAGCGGTGGCCGGGGTGTTCCTTTTGAAGCTACTATTAGATTAGAAACAAATATAAAAAAACATATAAGAGATGAAAGAGGAAATACTAAAGGCGTAATATTTGAATTAGTAGCTACTAAAAATTCACTAACCGCACCTTTTAAAAAATGTGTAATAGAAGTAGATTACAATAGAGGAATAAAAAAGTATTCTGGTCTGGCAGATATATTATACAGGTTACATACTTTAGATAAAAGTAGAAAAAAGTTTAACAAAGCTGATAAAAAAGCAGGTAAATATACTGGTCTATATTTTTATAAAGATAAAAAATTTAGTGATGATAAAATTAAATATATGATAAAAAAATATCCACAGCTAATGGTAATACCCAAACCAAAAAGGAGAGAAAAATGATAAATATTGAACAAATTGTAAATTCTGTCGAAATATCAATTAACTCAATGATATATGTATATTTAAAAAATGAGGATAAAAAATTAGGAGAAGAAATGGATATATCTAAATATCCACTATCAGAGGAAATTAAAACTTCTTTAAGAATAGAGATTAAAGATAAAATAATGAAACAACTTCTAATTCCATACTTTCAACCAGTGATTAATGATGACCAATTTTTTGCAATAGGACAAGCAACAAGGTCAGCGCTGCTTCATAATAATCTTAAATCTATGGACTACGATATAAACAAATTGATGGAGTTTCTTAGTGATAAACCTAAACATTATTTTTGTTACGAAACTACAGAAAATTCTTCAACAAAAAGTTATATAAGTAAGAAAGAGTATAGTAAAAGAATACATAAACTATTTAAATTTATAAAAAATGAAGAATGATATACCAGATAGATATTGTGCTAATTGTGGAACAAAGCTAAAGTCCAGGCAACCAACGGCTAAATATTGTAATAAAAGCGAATGTCAACTCGCCAGAAAAAGAGATAACAGAATAGCAAAGGCTATTGAAAAAGCAAAAAAAGTAGCTAAAATAAATTTGTTAATTTGTCGTAAATTAAATATGCCTGTTGAAAATAGAATACCAATGTGTAATGGTTGTAAATTTTATAAACAATGTGAAAAATTTTTATATAAAAAAGTTGAACTATTAAGAGATGGTAGAGAATATGAACAATGAAAAAGAGATGAAGTGGTTACAAAGAAAAGAAATTAAAAAGGATATAGAAATTATAAAATGAAATTTATTATTAGCTCAGACCACCATCACCATAATTGGCGCCAATACGCTAAATATGTAAATGGTTATAATACAAGATTATTGGATAGTAAAAAAGCCCTGGAAATACTTTTTGAGGAAGCTTATAAAAGAAATATAAAATATCATTTATTCGGTGGAGATTTATTTGAAACCTTTGGACAGGTTAAGAACGATGTAAAAAATACTATATTTGAAGTATTCGAAAAATCAGGTATAACTACTATTGCAATACCCGGTCAACATGATTATCAAAATAAATATACAATGCAGAAAAAAGATATAGCATTTTTAAAGTTTACTAAGCTGCAAAATTTCGTTTTACTGGATGATAACTGTTATTGTATAGTGAACTCTATAAATAAGCAAAAAAACAGTATAATAAGCAAATATAAAGGTTTTACCATAAGTATTTATGGATTGGGTTATAGACCAGTTATAAAATTTAATAGACTAATGCAAAATTTAACTACAAAATTTGATATTGGTTTATTTCATCAAACAGTAATTGGTTCTAATAGTGGACAAATCACTTTTACCAGGGGTATAGATAAAGAAGCTTTTAATAGGTTTAAATTAGCAATAATAGGAGATATTCATAAACCACAGAGGTTAAAGCCTAACATATTGGTTCCAGGTTCATTATTACAGCAATCATTTCAAGATATTGGTAAACGTGGTTTTTGGATTTTAAATTTTAATCCCAATATTAAAAAATATAAGTTAGCTTTTAATGAATTAAAAATTAGAAAATTTATTAAGGTCTCTTCGCCTGCAGAAATAAATGAAGATTCAGATAATTATTATTGGGTTGCCGGTGCGGGTAAAAAATTGAAAAATAAAGTAGCAAAGTTAAAAAATAAAACCAATATAAAAGTTGTACCGTTACCTGATACTAAAAAGCACAGGGAATTTAGTATTGAGGATAAAACTAATATAGAAACTATTATGAAAAACTACATCGATATTGAAGAAAAATTAAAGACGTTCTATTTAGTTACTTATAAGAACCAAAAGAAAGAGGACCGTGAAACACAAATAATTTTTTCCAGAACAGCAATTAAAGAATTTAAAGAGAAGCATCCAAATTTTACTAATGTGAAATTTAAAAAACAAAATCTATTTAAAATAGATAAAAAGAGATTAATTGAGTTTGCTAAAAAATATGTACCGAGAACAATAAGTAGAATTTTAAATATTAGTGACTATAGATTACAAAAAATAATTATAAATAATTTTGGGCCTTTCCAAGGTAGACATAGTTTTAAATTACAAAATAATATATACACCTTTTCCGGTAAAGTGGGAGCAGGAAAAACCAGCTTTATAGGAGAAGCTGTTGAATGGTGTTTATTTGACTGTACCTCAAAAGATATATCTGTGAAAGAGATTATTAATAAGTTTGCTAAAAAAGATGGTTGGGTAAAACTTGTTCTCGAAAATAACAGGGGCAAATCATTAAAAATAAAACGTGGCCGGCAAACAAATGGTCAAACGAAGTTATTAAAAATATGGTCGAATAATAAGGAAATAATGCCAGGGCAGGATACAGATGATTTAAATAGTAAGTTAGGTGATTTAATTGGTGTACCTCATTATATATATAAAATAATGAATTATTTTTCCCAGGAGAACAATTCGTTTTTTAGTTCTGCTAAAGATAAGCAGCAAAAGGAAATTTGCACTTTATTACTTGGTCTGGAAATATGGGATAAAAGTTATGAAAAATTAAATAGAGAATATAAGGGGATAAGCGACAAGATTGAAAGTTATAAACAACAATTAACCGATATAAAATCCAGAATAGAAGAGAATACAAAACTTTTAAATTTGGAACAAACAAACTATGATAAATTTGAAAAAGGCCGGGCTGTTCAAGTATCTGATTATGAAGCACAAATAAAAAAAATTGAAATAGATAAAAAACATTATTTACAAAAAGACAAACAATTACAGGCTGAAATTGCTAAACTTAGAAATAAAATTAAACCTCTACATATAGAAAAAGTTAAAGCTAATATCCAATTTACTGAAAAAGGAATTAAGACCTTAAATGAGAAGATTGAGGAGTTACAAAGTTTTATAGAGAAAAATAAAAATATAAAACAGAAGATACAAACTGTTAAAAAACAACAAGCGGAAAATGAAAAAGAGAATGAGATAAAAAATAAAAAAATAAAACTTATTGAAGAACAAATAACCAAGTTAAATATTAAAGTTGATTTATTAGTAGAAACCCGGAATAAGCAAAATCAGATTTTAATTGATGTAGAAAAAAATAAAAATAAACCTTTGTGCGAATATTGTGGAGCTAAATTAACTAAGGTTAATATTCAAAAACATATTACCAAAATTAAAAAAGAGTTGAAAACTAACAAAAACAGCCAGGATAAAATAATCTGGCAGAAGCAAACCCTACAAAAACAAATTGAAAAAATTGAAGACTCTAAAAAGGAAATTGATTTTGATATTGAATCAAATATTAAAGCTTTAGAAAACAGGTTAGAAAAAAAATTAGAGAAGGAAAAGGAAATCAAAAAACTAAAAAATTGTAAAAAAGAACAATCTGAAAAACAATTAAATTTATTAAATATATTAACAGAAGAAGAGGAGAAGAGGGTTAATAATGAAAAAGTAGAAGAAAAAGTCGACACGCTGCAAAAAAAATTGTATAAAGTTGAAGCTCAAATAGAGATTCAAGATGTGGACCACGAGGAACTTAAAAATACATTGAATGATTGTATTAAATCAGAAAATCCACATTATAATACTATAGATAATTTAAATAAAAAAATAAAACAATTTGAAAAACAGCAGGATGATTTTTTAACCTGGTTAGGTGATATATATGAAAAGGATATAATTTATAAATTTTGGTTAAAAGGATTTTCAGACCAGGGTATAAAAAGTTATTTACTTGACGAATTTGCCGAGAAGTTTAATGGTTTAATGAACCCATATTTAATAAGGATATCAGAGGGTGAATTAACTTCCAAACTTGATACTCAAAAACAATTAGCTAATGGAGAATTGCGTGAAAAATTTGATTTTGAATTTTACCGTAACGGTTTACCTCATACCTATAAAAATTTATCCGGTGGACAAAAAGATGAGGTCAATGTAAGCTCTATGATGGCGTTATTAAAAATATGTAAGGAGAAATTTAAGCTGCAATCCATACCTTTGGGTTATATTGTCCTTGATGAAATGTTTAAATTTTTTGATACGGATAAAATTAGAGCTACTGTAGAATTATTAAAAGAGGAATTAGACGATACCTTTGTTGGTATTATTTGTCATAACGATGAGGTAAAAAATGTTATAGATAATGATATACAAGTTGAATATGATTTTGATAAAAATACTTCATATTTAATTAAAGAGGGTTAAAAATGAGTTATAACGGATGTATAATAGCCATTGGTAAATTTAATCATAATATAAAATATGATTTAGAATATCCAGATGAATATTATAACAATACAAAAAAGGGAACAACTGTTTTAACTCATTTATGTTATTGTGAAACATCTTCTAAAACGGAGGAACTCGCTAATGCTATAAATTGTGAGATATTAAATTTTAATACTCACGAATTGAATCCTAATGACTTTAACTATGATATACTTGATGATTTATTTCCTGACGATATTAGTAGACTGGTTAAATTAGTAAAAAATAATTTCAAATTTTATTTTATGCCAGACGGGTGAAAAAATGAATTTAGGTATTGTAGGTAGCAGAAACCGAAATACAGATAAAGATAAACTTATTATTCGGCATCAAATCCATTTGTTAAAACCTGACAAAATTATATCCGGCGGGTGTAGCCAAGGTGCTGATAAATTTGCGGAAGAATTAGCCGAAGAGTTAGGCATTCCTATAAAAATATTTTATCCCGAGTTAATCGGGTGTAAAAAGTATTATGATTATATAAGAGCGTATTATTCAAGAAATAAAAAAGTAGCCAATGCTTCAGATAAATTATTAGCATTAGTGACTAAAGATAGAAAAGGTGGAACAGAGAATACAATTCGACATTTTCTTGTTAATCATTCTGATGAGGATTTGATTTTGAAATAAAAGGAGAAATAACAAAATGAAGGCGGAAAATAATCTTGTTTTTCTAAATATTTTTAATTATTTGTTAAGATTAGGAATTAAAAATATCTTAATAGCAAATCAGAGAATTATCGAATATCTGGATGTAGCTATTACTACAGGTACTCAAGGGTTTAAGGATTTTCAAGAAATAATTAATGTTTTACAGAATGTGGCTGATGATGAAATTGCGTTTATACATGACATAAAAATTAATCCCGATTATAATGAAGCCTACGATTTTTTCCCTTCTCCAAATTATAATGAAGCCTACGATTTTTTCCCTTCTCCAAAAAATAAATTACTTATGACCTGGGGAAGAAAAAAATATCCTTTGGATTGGTTTGATGAGGAAAAAGAAAAAATTAAATTTATTTTAAATATGATGATACCATATAAAGGAAAAGATTCTGTAAATTTAAAAATTGGTGATACTAATATACTAATAAATCAAAATAAATTGGATAAAATAATTACAATACTAAATGAGTAAGGGAGGTTTAAAAGATGGAATACTATCAGCAAGGTGATGTATTAATTAAAAAAATTAACAAATTACCAGATAACGCGTTTCAAATTAAAACAAATGTTTTAGTAACTGGTGAATTAACAGGGCATGCTCATAGAGTGGATAACCGTGGCAAAGTATTTAAACATGGTAATAGAATCTTACCATTTTTGGTGAACGATACTGATTACGAAATCGAAATAATCCACGAAGAACATCATACTATAAAAATTCCTCCAGGTATATTTAAAATAGACAAGGTAAAGGAATATGACCATTTTGTCGAGGAAGTTAGACAGGTACGGGATTAATATGATTGAAAATGTTCAGAGATTATTTGGTAAAGAATTTACTCATAGTTGGCTACGGGATACTACTGCGAATAATGAAAAAGTTGTTAAACATCATTTAGAAACCGCTTTTGATAAAGAGTGTGTAGTGTGTAAAAGTCAAGTAACAGCTATGAATTATATGTATAAAAATTTACTTGAGCAGGCGAATAAAGAGTATGATAAAATAAAACAAACAATTCATAATCAAGTTAGTAATATCGTCAAAAACGAAATGATAAACCTGGGTGATTTTAATTATTTTACAGCCCACGCAGCAAATAAAGATGGTAAAGATTGGGTAGAAATCATAACGTTCCGGGAATTGATACCATTTCGACGCCGTCCGCCTGGTGGAATATTTTATATGGATATGGCTTATGGTGCTGGTAAATCAAATTTTTCGGCCAATGCAGACTTCGATATACCCCGCCGCCACGCGCTCAACCCGTTCGCCGCCTATCTGCCAAACCAAAGTCTCGAAAATACTATAAAAGAAGTAACAAATAAAATTTTTAATCAAAATATAAAAAAGCTATATCAAATTTATAGTCATATATTTAAACAATTAATTATAAATGGATTATTTTCATTATGGTTGACATCTGATAAAGTTGTTGCTGTACTTAAACCACAAATGTATTTTAATAACCAGGAACAACTACATTACAATGGAGATGGGGCTGTTGTTTGGGAGGATGGTAGTAAATATTATTTTCTAAATGGTATTAATGTGCCAGAGGAAATAGCTATTACTCCTCATAGATTATTGAATCCAAAATTATTATTAACTGAAACAAATGCTGAGATAAGAAGAGAAATAGTTAGAAAAATAGGTATAGAAAGAGTTTGCGATGAGTTAAACGCTTATACAAAGGATACCTATGGAGATTATGAATTATTATTATTGGATATTGGTGATAGACGACAACGGCCTTATCTAAAAATGAAAAATCCAAGTTTAGGAGTATATGTAATAGAAGGAGTTCATCCACAATGTAATACCGTTTTACAAGCATTAGCTTGGCGAAACGGTGAGGTGGATTTACCGCAGGTACTAACATGATTTATAAAAGTAAAAAAAATAATTTTTTAAAAATAATGAGTATGGATTTATCGTTAACGGGTTCCGCTATTTTTACCGGTTATTTAAATATGGATAATTCAATTATTCAAGAGCTTAAAGCGCTTGTGTATTATGATAATAAAAAATGGTTTAAAAATAAAAAGCAGAATCTAAACATAAAGTCCATATATTATAAAGTCAAAAGCCCTGTTACTTATAACAAAAAATTACAGAGATTAAAAATATTATATACCGAAATAACCAGCTTCATAAAACAGTGTAATCCGGATTATATAGCTTTGGAGGGTTATGCTTACGCTGCTAAAGGTGCTGTGATAGATATTGCTGAATTTATAGGTTCTATAAAAAATTATATATATTCTCACAAATATAAACTAAGAATATATCAGCCCCAGGAACCAAAAATGTTTATAACTGATAAAGGTAATGCAGATAAAGAACAAATGTTAAATATGGTAAAAGAAAAGTTTGGTATTGATTTTTCTAAATTTGGAATTGAAGTAAAAAAGAAAACATTTTCTGGTCCCGGTTTTGATTTAACAGATGCTTATAGTATATTACAATTATTAAAAACAGAATTATTGTTAAGATATGGTAAACTCGATAAAGACCAATTAACCTTAAAACAAATAGAGGTATTTAATAGAGTAACAAAAAAGAAGAAAGTAAATTTATTAGTGGAACAATTTATTTATGAAAAAGAAGAAGATTGAACATTTTGCAAAAAAAGCGAATGTAACAGATGGTGATATTTTGATAAATTTTATACATGAGTATAATAAAAATAATTTAAAGAAATCGTTTGAAATATTATTTCCATATCTTAAACAAAATATAAATATTAGAATAACCAGATTATTTGATTATAGCCGTGAATATTTATCTAAAGAGGACCGAGAAGATATTACTTATAACATTTTATTACATTTTTATGAAATGATATTAAATAAAAAAATTAACACTACTAATTATAAAACATTATTTCCATTTTTAAAGAAAACTATTCATGGTAAAATTTTAAATGAATTTAAAAAGTTATATTCAATAGATGGAAACAAGATAATATATTTATCACCTGAAAAATTTAGTGCAAAATATAATAATCTTACCTATAATGATAATCTGACTAAGTGGATAATTTTAAAAATTGATTTTGAAGATATAAAATGTAAACACAAAAGCAGTATAAAGAAAATTTTTAAATTTTTACATAGTGTTGGTAATGAAAAAATATCAATAGAAAGACGGAGAAGAATATATCGAGCCATACGTAAAAAAATTGTTGATAATTATTTTAAAAAAGGTATAATAAAGGAGGTTCATTTTTTTTGAAAATAGATTATTTTGAAATGGTAGTATTATGTTTTTATTTTTATAAAAAACGATATAAAATATTATTTGATATATATCTGGTTTTAGGTGAACAAAATACTTTAAATTTTATAGAAAATTTTGCAGGAGAAACTATAAATATACCATCAATAAAAAAAATTAAAAATGTTATTCGAGATATATATATCTATAACCAAATAAAGAATACTAAAAAGAGAATCGGTAAAAAAAGTTGTAAATGGGATAAAACAATTTGTGAAAGTTTAATGAATAGATTTAATATAAGTTTACATAATTTACGTATGGTTTATTATAAAATAAAAAAAATTGAACAAAAGTTTCAAAAAAATTATGAAATTAAAAAAGCAGACAACTTATAAAATTTTTTGTAAAAAAAATATTATAATAAATTCTAAAACATTAGATAAAATTAACGATTTAAATCAAAATGAAATAGTTATAAGCCCTAACCTTGAAAAATTTTTAAACAGTCAAGCGATGATAACCGCCAAAGTTGAAAATGTATTAAAAAGGGAATTAGATAAAATTGATGTTGATAAAGAAATAATATTAAGATTACTATTAAGAAAAAGAATTAATGATTTAACCAAACTTTTAAAAGTGAATAGTAAATTTGTAAAAGAGCTGGAAAATATTGATTTAGTAAATATATCAGAATATAAATTATTAGAATTATTAAAAATTACTTCCAGTGAAATAAATGTAGCAAAAAATGATTTGACTCAAATAGAACTAAAACCTATAAATCTTAAAAAGAAATTAACCGAGGAGGAAGAGCATCTTTCACTGAAAAAAGAAGAAAATGAACTATACTTGAATTTACCTAAATCATCACGTATTAAACTTATGATGATTATCGAATCAATGGGTAATAATCCAAAATTAGTTAATGAAATTATTGCTGAAAAATAGTATTATAGTAAAATAAATAGGAGGTAGTTTATTATGAAAATAAACCGAGAAGTATTTTTAAAATATCTTAATAGTATCTTTTGTGACGGATTAGTTGAAGTTGTAATATTAGAACAAAATTTATCATTTACCCTGGAGCAGCCACCGGGTGATTCAGAAATTATTATGAGTGGAATATATCCTGGAAAAGTACAAGGTAGCCAGTTAAGTATTGGAGACTTAAATTTATTTAGAACAATAATAAGAAAACTACAAGCAAAACAAGAAGAAATCAGTTTAATTAAAAAAGAGAATAGAATTAGTATTACTGCTCAAGAGGGTAAATACTTATACCTTTTAGCAGATATAGATTATGCAGATAACAGAGTAAAAGGAAAGCGAAAAAAAATATTATTACAAGGTAGTACTGAAAAAGCGCCTCGGTTATTATTATCAAATGAGCAAAAACAAAACATTATAAAATCGATTGAGATTTTAAACCCTTCTGAAATAATGATAGAAACAGAACAAAATAAGCTTCTAATCTCAATTGGTACCGAGCAGGAACATCAATGTAAAATTGAAATTAAACAAAGAAAGAAAATGCGAAAAATAGAACCACTTATTTATAATCCTCGCCATATTTCAGGTATACTTAAAAATAATGACCTGATAAAACTGAGAATACTTAAAAGTGGTGTGTTGCACATAATTGGAGATTATGTTGAATACTTTTTGGCCAGTTTAGTAGTAGATGACGAAATATAATGAAAGGAGGAAATAAAAATGATTAAAACTATCAAAGGAAAAGATATGGTTGAGATAACTACTCAACTACAAACTTTTCTACAGGATAACGAAGTGGCTGCACGAACTGTAAAAATTGATTTTATAACATTAGATTATGGAAATATTATTTTCATAATCGAAGTTGATTATCTTGAACTAAGTGATATACCGGAAGATATGAGACCAAACCCAAATCAACTTGTTACCTTAATCAATCAATCAAGTTTAGTGGAATTTGAAAAAGCGGTGAATCAGGCGGTAAAGCCGAATTCCATTTATGATACACTTTATGCTTTTTCACATAATACAATTTATAATTTAGCAATTATTATTGATAACGAATAATAGGTAAGGGCAGGTGTGGTGGAAATGGGAAAGAAGTGTTGGCGGCTGCTAATAACCTTTTCTGACACAACAACGGTTAGCGACCGTAGGCTGCTCACGGCGTAGAGTGAGGATGCGGGTTATACTTACTTGTAATAAAGAAGTAGCTAATCTAAATTATTAGTGGGTTATATTCCCGCCACCTGCCCACTTATTTAAAGGAGTAAACTAAAATGTCCAAATTAAGAGATAATTTGTGGGTTAATAAATACAGACCAAAAAGTATAAAAGATTTAATATTACCTTTCAATATTAGAAAACCCTTGACTAAGTTTTTACGGGAAAAAGAAATACCACATTTATTATTAGCTGGCCCACCAGGATGCGGAAAAACAAGTTATGCCAGGATAATATTTAAAACACTGGATTGTTCAAAACTTTATATGAATGCTTCGAATGAACGAGGTATTGATGTAATGCGAAATAAAATTATACCTTTTTGTGCCTCACAATCTATAAACAAATGGAAAATAATTTTTATGGACGAAGCCGACCAGTTAACAAAGGATGCTCAGGAATTATTGAGGAGCCCTATTGAATTATATAGTAGCAAATCTCGGTTTATATTTGCCTGTAACAATAAGTATAAATTAACTGACGCTATAATTAGTCGTTGCCAGGAGTTTAATTTTCCAGCTTTAAAAGTCAAAAAAATTTTAAATATATGTAGAAATATATTAGAACAAGAAGAAATAAATTATAACATTGATGATTTATTGATTTTGATAGAAGATTATGAACCGGATATTAGAAAAATAATTCATCATCTACAATTAAATTGTGAAGATGGTAAATTCACCTACGAGACCGCAGGACTGGTAAGAGACGATATAATAGAACTAATAATGAAAAAAGATATGCAAAATATTAGACAAGCTGTTGAACAGGGTATCGATACAACAGAAACAATCAAAACTATATTTTATGACTTGGAAAATTATATAGATGATTTTAATAAATTGGGTGAAATATCGGTTGTTGTGGCTGAATATTTATATAGAGAATTTTCAATTCCTGATAAGAATATAAACTTTATTGGAATGTGTTTTGACATTATAAATAGGCTGTGATTATGATGAAAATATCAAAAAAAGAATTGAAAAATAGAATAAATAAAGCACTTAAAACAATTAATGGAATGATTAACAGTTATAATTGGTATACAGGGAAAACAGGCAGTTTAATACACCGTTCAAATATAAATGATTTGCAGAAAATAGCGGATATATTAGAGGATAGTGTAATATAATGAAAAAATCAGATTATTGCCTATTTAGAGGTGTTAAAGGAGAAACATTGAGGTGAAATCTTTAGTTACAAATTTTTGGTATTGGTTAAAATGGAGAATACATATACAATTTTGTAAAAAACAATGGTGTGTTAAATGTATAAGAAGTATAGCTCCCATAACCAGTAGATTAGACTTATGGGTTTATAGAATATTAAGATTTATAAAAACTGGTAAATGGATTTGTTTTAAACATAGGGTTATAAAAAATGGAAAGGAAATAAAATAAAATGATATTAATATTTGAAATAAGTAATCCGTTTCAACTTAAACCTGGGTGGTTTAAATCTGATATAATGTTTAGAGTTTGGTGGCTGTGGTTTGCGATTGCTTATGCTCCAATGGGTTTACAGGAATTTGAAGCAATACCAACAAAATGGGTAAATAAACCTGGAAAATATAATTAAGGAAAAAATAATGCAAACAAAATGTGATTGTTGTGGAAAAAGTGATATAAAGGTAGTTGGGGGAATTTTTGGAATTATACCATTTATATTTTTTTATTGTTGTGGCGTATGTATTGCAATGCGAGCAGAACCTAAAGAGTTAATAGAACAAGCAATTAAAATATGTGATAAAATTGAAAATATAAAAAAGGAAACACCTCTAATTTATTACAATGAAAAAGATGATAACTATATCAATAGAAGAACAAATGAACCTTTGTTTATACGATTTAAACATGGTGTGGTCTGTAATACCAGGGAACAGGCAAAACAGGAAATATAAAAGGTAGAAAATGCCAGTACAAATTGAAAAAAACATATTACTTATAGATTTCCCGAATTTAGCTATAAGAAACCTTATGGCTTCAGGACAGAAAACAAAATTTGATTTATGGCGCCATATGACATTAAAATCCATAATAGGCTTAATACAAAAGTTTCAACCGGTGGAAATTATTATTTGTTTAGATGGTAAATATGTTTGGCGAAAAGATGTCTATCCACAATATAAGGCAAATAGAAAAAAGTTAAGAAAAAAATCAGATATTTACTGGTCTGGATACTATGAAGTGTATGAAGATACAATTTGTGAATATAAAACAATGTTACCCTTTAAAATTTTTATTGATGATAAAATGGAAGCAGATGATATAATAGCAATGTTTTGTTTAATTTTTAAAGGACAACAAGCACATCCAATTTCAAGAAAAATAACAAAAAGGCCCGAAAGGGTTATTGTGATAAGTTCGGATAAAGATTTTCACCAGCTTATGTTATATGGTATTGATATATATGATGCCATGACTAAAAGAATGAGAAGATGGTATGATTATCCGGTAGAAAAATTACGAAAAGATTTATTTGTTAAAATATGTACAGCAGATGGACCTCGACCAGGAGTTAGGGGTGACGGTATTGCTAATCTGTTTAGAGGTTGTGGAAAAAAGAAGGCTTTACAGCTATATAAAGAGTTTGGCCCAACTGCTATACCAACAGAATATCTTACAGCTTATAAAAGAAATGAGATGTTAATGGATTTAAAATGGTATTGGCAAGCTTCTAATAGAAAACTTTTTTGGAAATATATAAACTATAAAGTTTTATATAATTCTAATGAATTTCAACAATATTTAAAGTATTATAATCTAAACCAAATACTTAAAAAAATAAAAATTTATAATAATCTATTCAGGAGGTTAATATCAGGAGGTTAGTATGAAAATAGTAAAAATGGAAAAGAGGTTATTTCGTGCTGATAATTTCTTAAATGTCAAAATAAGTATATTTAAAATAAATATATCTAAACTTGTTCAAGTTTATCCTGAGTGTAAAAATTTGATACATTCACTACCTTCCGAAGTATTCGTATTCAAAGGCTCCCCGATACGCGTCGTTATAAAAGCTACCACCAAATTTAAAATCAAACATAATTTTGAAGTATCAGGATTTGCTATACTACACCCTGATGACAAATTTGTGAAAAAGGGCATCAATTTAGCAATTTATAGATGTTTGAAAAAAGTTTGTAATATTATTGGCGACCATTGGAAACAGCGTGCTACAGGCGTGAAAAATATTATAAAAGAGTTATTAAAAAAAATGGAGGCAAAAGAAGATGAAAAAAAGAACTAATTGGAAACAATTATACGAAACGTCTGAAAGCGTAGTACGAAGACAAAAAGAAGTTATTAAAATTTTAGAAACTGATAAAACTTATCTTGAGGAGAGGATAAAAAATAATGAATCATCGATGCAAAAATTAAAAAAAGAATTAAAACATCAATTAACAAATGAACTGGAAATTCGAGAGCGATTAGAAAAAGAACTACTTGATTGGAAATTATTGGTTTGTAATTTTATTACAGAAACCAAAAATTCGGAATTAAGACAAAAACTCCTCAACGAAAAAAATGAAATCGAGGTACGATTACGAAATATTGAGGATAGAAAATTTGATAGTTATGGAAAAAAGTATAATATATCAAAAGAATTTTTAAAATTTTAGGAGAATAAATATGAAAAAACTTATAGCCAAATATGAGAAAAATGATGGAACAGTTAGACAAATCAAAGGGGTTATTATCCAGGAACCGTTAAAATATGAAAAAAAATTAGATGATTATTTTGTACTTGATTTAGAAATGTTAAATCCAAAAGAAATTGATGTGTTAATTAAAGCTTATTCTAAAATTCAACAAAAGCAAAACGAGATTAACAAACTTGAAACCAGTATTAAACCTATTACAAGTAAATGTATTCGACGGTTAAAACCAGCTAAATTGATTAATCCTGAAATATTTACTCCTCAAAGCGCTGTTACAATGGAACCAGGACTAAGAAAGAAGAAAAGAAAAAAATGAAATATTTTGATAAAATCAAAAACATAGCATTTAAGATGAAGCCTTTTACACAAACCGATTTGACAAGCGATTATTGGCCAATAAATAAACATTTTTCCAATATAAATAACGCATTACCATTTATTACTTATATTAGTAAATATCTATATACCTTAAATAAAGATTATTTAATATTACTTTATAGATTTGTTCCACCACTGGATAATTCATTTATTAAATATCCTAAAAAACAAAAAATATTTAAAGATAAAAACGTATATGAAAAAATATTACAGCATCTACAAATGTCCGAAAGAGAATTTAAATTGGTGTGGAAAATATTTCAACAGGCTGGTCATAGTGAAAAACAATTAAAGGAGATGTTTGGTATAAAATGAAAGTAACAAAAATATTTAAAATAGAAACAGCTCATCGTGTAATAAATGCATACACAAAACGCTGTGCTGAAAATATTCATGGTCACAGTGCTCAAATCGAATTTACTTTTGAAGCCGATTGTTTAGATGAAGCACAAATGGTTATAGATTTTACCATTATAAAAAAGAATTTAAAACCATTTATAGATATGTTTGACCACACTTTGGTTATTTGTAACGAGGATATTCAATTAAAAAATATAGTTTGGCATTCAAATATAAATAAAAGATGGATAGTGGCCTCTTTTAACCCCACAGCAGAAATGTTTGCTAAATATTTTTACGAAGTTGCAAATTGGTTTTTTACTGGATTTGTTTATAATGTTAAATATTGGGAAACATCTACCGGTAATGCTGAATTTAATAAAGACGATTTATTTAAGGATAAACTTTTCAAAACGTTTTTAGTTGATGCTTCAAAAGAAATTAAACAAGAAAATATTGAATGGCAAATTATTCCCAAAAGGAAAAAATAATAATGTATGATTTAAAATTGGTCACTCCTATTGCAAAATTGATTTTCAAATTAAAAGAAAGAAAAAATGTACCATGGCAATGTTACTGGAATGTGATAGGATGTTGTCAAGGTATTATAAGCAATCGTCACGACCCAGTAAAGGAATTTAAAAATTTAAAAGCAAATTTTGTTTATTATGAATTATTAAAAAATGATAATATAAATTTAGAAGAATTATCTAAATTTTGTAATAACTGGCTTTGTAAAATATTAAAAATTGAATGGTTTGAAAAAAATGTAAAGTACACAATAAAGAAAAGGTTAAAATTAGTTATTAAAAAACAAATGAAATATAGGGTGAAAAAATGAAAAAGTATAAAATCTCGGAAATATTTTTTGCATTACAGGGTGAAGGCTCCACTATTGGAAAACCAAGTATTTTTGTTAGATATTTTGGTTGTCATTTAGCAAATAGAGGAAAACCTTGCCCCTGGTGTGATTCTAAATACGCCTGGAATCAAAAATTGGGTAGTTATTCAAAATTATCTGGTGATGAGATTATTAGGGAAATAAAAAAATATGATTGTAAACATATTGTTATTACTGGAGGCGAGCCTTATTTACAATTAGAAACCTCAATTGATTGGTTATGGATTATGGATTTATGGAAACAGGGTTACACCTTTGAAGTTGAAACCACCGGGGATTATAACCTCCGCAGTTATCCTGCTATTAGTCAATATAATATTTCTCCTAAAATTCAACAATCAATGATTGATTTTGATGATAAAATAGTATATGCACCCATAATCTTAAAATTTGTTTATGAACCGGGTAAAAAAAATATAGAAGGATTTATTTTTCAGGTAGTTAATAATAATCCGGGTATAAAGAATATTTATATAATGCCACAATGTAAAAATAGAAAAGAATATTTGTTAAATTGTGGAGCTACAGAAAAATTTTGTATGGAAAATAATTTTATTTTTTCACCAAGATTACATATTATAAACTGGGACGGTGAACGTGGTAAATGATAATACAGGTAGCTTATGAAAATATAGATGGATATGATAGTTATGAGGTCGAATGTGATAATGCCTGCGGAGCAACAATGGTTATCGATATGTATTGGTATGATATGATACAAAAACTAAAAGATTCATGTTGGCAAATAAAAAAAGTAGGAGATAATTGGGAACATTATTGCCCCGAGTGTTCTCAACATTAAAGGAGTGTTAAAGTAATGATATTAGTAAAGGACGTAATAAAATTACCGGCTAATTATTCCAGATTGAAGAAAATATTACGAATGCGAAAAAGAGAGAGAGAAAAATTAGATAAATATTTAGGAGTGGAACCTATACCACCGGGAAAATACAAATTAACAAGGGGATAATAAAAATGGAAAACACGATTTGTTCAAGATGTGGTAATAATATGGTTCATATGGGAATTTCGTTATCTAATAAACCCTTATTATGGTGTGAGTTTTGCGGATGTTTGCAAACATTTACTCCGGCAAAAAGTGATAATATTCCTATGGTTGAAGTTAATTTATCTGTATTAGGTTTAATGGTATGTGCCTCTATTTCTAACTACAAGAATAAAGTTTGGACAGAAAAAACTAAAGAAATTCAAAAAAATATAGAAAATTTATCAGCTAAAGAATACATACAGCAAACCAATCAAATCAAAGAAGAAAGAAACTATATGATTACCAAAATGACAACTGAAGATTTAAAAAAAGTTTTAAAAAAAGAGGAAATAAAATGATTTGGATAATAGTGTTTATTTATTTAGTAATAGGATTGTTATTAACAATAAATCAAGCCAGGTTGACTACTAATGATTTTATAAGTTATAATCATAGTGGAACCTACGAACATTATCGGTTAATAGAATATTATTATAGATTTTTTAAAGGGGTAATATTTTTTCCATATTATTTAATCAAAGACATAAACAAATTATTTGGCTACAGACTTCTCAAAGGTATGTGGAAAAGTTGTACCTGGATAAAAAAACTAAAACTATTTTTTATAGGGAGAATCTAATGAAAAAAGTTTTAAAAACGGGTCGGGATTTTCCATGAGCAGAGAATTAACAAAATGTAAAAAATGTGACTCAGGTTTTTTAAAGCTGGTTAAAGAGTTAAATCCAAAAACCACCTGTGCAAATATGAATGTTATATTAAAATGTTTAATATGTGGATATACCAACGTTTATCAAATTACTTCACATTTTCACAAAAATCAAATGAAGTGGAGAAAGAGGATATAATGAAAAAAATTAAAATAGCTTTTGTTGGAACACATCGGGTAGGAAAGACTTCGCTGATGTTAAGACTGGCGGCCGATTTAAAAGAAGATGGTAGACATGTAGAAATTATAAAAGAAGTAGCTCGCCGTTGCCCGCTGGCTATAAATCAACAAACCACTTTAGAAGCACAAATGTGGATATTATTTGAACATATACAAAAGGAGTTTGAAGAATTACAACATTGTGATATTTTATTAACAGATAGAGCTATTTGTAATTATGGCTATTTGACCAAAAAATTTGGTAGATTAGAATTTCTTGAACCATTATTAAAAAACTGGTGTAAATCGTTTGACCTAATGATATACGTACCAATCGCTTTAAAAATAATTGACGACGGTGAAGCCATGACTGACCCCAGGGAACAGCGGGATTATGACCAGGAAATAAGAGATATACTGAACCTGTTTAAAGATTATATTAATTTAATAGAATTACCACAATATGATATATCAAAATGGAAAAATATAATTAACAGAAATGTATATAAGGTAATAAAAAAAGGAGAAAACAATGCCAAAAAAAGTGAAACGTACGAATAGAGAACAAGCCGGTCTAAAAAATATTAAAAATATAAATAAATTATATAAGTATTTACAAAATACTGACCTGGATGTTTTAAAAATAAATTTTGGTGGTATTTTGTTACAGTACCAGGACATACGGCCAGATATAAAAAATATTTTAAAATATTTAAACAAATCAGATTTTTATACAGCACCATCAGCTACAAAATTTAATCGTGACAAAGAGGGTAGTTTATTAAGACATAGTTTAGCTACTTATTGGATATTTAATAATTTACCTTTAATTGATAAACAAAATATGCAAGAGGTTTCAATAGCTGTTATATGTTTGCTACATGATGTATGCAAAACCTTTTTTTATAAAAAGACTATGAAAAATGGTAAGTGGGACAAAACGGGTCAATGGGATAATAGTTGCTCCTGGTCAGAAAAGGAAGGATACGTAGTAGAGGATTTATTACCACTTGGTCATGGTGAAAAAAGTGTTATCATTTTACAAAATTATATAGATTTAAAAGAGGAGGAAATGATTGCTATTCGTTGGCATCTTGGCTGGTTAGACCCGGCTTTACATTTCTTTTATCCATCTGGAGCACCTTTTAATAAAGCCCTAAGGGAGAATATGTATCTTATACCACTAATTACCGCTGACCAGTTAGCGGCGAATAGATTATTTTAATATTATGAAATCAAATTTAATACAAAGTGAAAAATTTTATAAATGGTATGAAAATCATAGTGGTTATAAATTTGAGATTATTGATGGAGTATTGTTCTCATGTAAAAATATATGTGCTATATATATAACTGATTTATTTTATATATCTATATGTAGTAATTATTGTTTACATAATAATCTAACCAGGAGAAAAATATGGAATTTTAAAAATTTAGGCGAAGCTTATATTTATTATAAATACTTGATAGATAGTGAATCTTATTTAAAATATTTATATAGAATTATAATAAGGAGGATTAGAAATGGACTGGGATGGATTTATAGAAGTGCCGCCAAAAACAGAAGGATATTTTAAAGCCTCTTATTGGAATGGCCAAGAGGATAGAAAAATTTTATTAATAAGTGATGGTATAATGAAAATTATGGATGAAGTTTTATTAAAATTTAAAGATAAGGATAACAACGAATATACCAGGAAAGATTTAAAAAAAGTTCTTTTTGAAAGATTAAGGGAAAAATATGGTTTATCCCTGGATGTAGTATGTGATGACCAGATTAACCCACTAAATGAGACTAAAGATGATTTAAAAGTAGTTGTTTATAAATATATAGGTAGTAAAACTTTAAGAATTGCCCGGAGTTTAAAAGAACTTTTAAAAAGAAATAAAAACGGAGGTGATATAACAATGACCGAAGAAAAAACAAATGACCCTGTACCAATGGAAGATGAGAAAGAACAATCAACTAAAGATTTAAAAGAATTGAAAAAAGAGAAAAGTTCTATAGAACTGGATGAAAATAATTCTAAAAAATTGTTTAAGGGATAAAATATGGCACATACCAAAATATCTATAACAAAAGTTGATGAAAATAAAATAATAAAAAAAGCGAGGTTCCCAGATGAGGATTGATATAGAACCTTTTTATTATATAGAAACTGAGGATGAAGAACTGATAAAAATAGTTGAATCTAAAAAAGATATTATATCAAAATTTACTATAAACCTCCTATTAAAAACCATGGGAGAAAGAATTCAATTAGCGGCGGATGACGCTACTTTAAAAACATTTTTACAAGGAGTGATGGATTATGAAGCGAGCAGTAATTAGTTGTTCAGGAGGTATGGATAGCACTTCGTTATTATTACAAATGTTGGTAAAGGGTTATCAGGTACACGCTGTAGCTTTTTTATATGGGCAAAAACACAAAATTGAACTTGATAAATTACAAATGAATATAAATCAAATTTGTTTGAACGAAAAGTTAAAGAGTAGACTTATATATAATATTATCGATTTATCCATACTCGGAAAATTATTTACTTCAGCATTGACCCAACCTGGTATAAGTGTGCCCGAGGGTTATTATACCGAAGATATAATGAAACAAACGGTAGTACCTAATCGTAATGCTATATTTAGTTCAATTATATACGGTTATGCTTTAAGTTTAGCTAATAAGTATAATCAACAAATAGAAATATGTTTGGGTGTACATAGTGGTGACCATGCAATCTATCCCGATTGCCGGCCAGAATTTTATGATGTTTTAATAAAAGCTTTTAAAATGGGAAACTGGAATGCCAACAAAGTGAAATTCAATTTACCCTATTTAAAAAAGGATAAATATACCATATTGAAAGATGCTTTAGAAAATTGTAATAAATTGGATTTAAATTTTAACATAATATTTTTTAATACTAATACTTGTTATCAACCCGACATAAATGGCATCGCCTGTGGTAAATGTGGTAGCTGTATTGAACGGATTGAGGCGTTTATGAGACTGGATAAAGAGGACCCAGTCAGTTACAAGGACGATTGGCAAACGGTTAAACAAAGAGTGGTAGATATGCAAAATAAGAATCAAGAAAAGGATTTATTTAATCAAGGGGAGTGATAATATGGAACCAAAAGAAAATATAGCAAATAAACTCAAACAATTAAAGGCCGAGCAAAACGCTCAAAATAAGATTAAAAAATTTATAATTGATGAAATGTTAAATAATAATGTTTCTTTTTACGTTGCTTATAATAAAGCAAAAATTCATCGTGGTAGCGACGTTGTTAACCTGAATTATTTAGATTTGGAAATAGCGGTGGCCCAAGAAATAAGAGTAAGAAAACGTAACCAAAAGACTATTGACCAAAATCAAGGATTTACTACAGAAGCTGAGAAACCAAAAAAAGCCGACTTTGACTTAGACGGTGTAGCCCAATTTTATATAGAAAACGCTTTTGAGCAGATTCTTAGAGTAATGCAGCTTGATATAAAAGACCCAAATTTAAAGGAAACACCGCACCGTATTGCTAAAATGTATATAAATGAATTATGCAAAGGATTATATGAACCGGAACCAAAATTTACCACATTTCCAAATCCCAAATATGATGAAATGGTTACATTGTTTAATATAAATGTGAAATCATTATGTTCCCATCATTTTTTACCTTTTATAGGTAAAGCCCATATTGGTTATATACCCAATGAAACAATTTGTGGTATTAGTAAATTAGTCAGAGTTGTACAATGGTTTATGAGACGTCCTCAGATTCAAGAGGGATTAACAGAACAGATTGCTGATTACCTGGTTGAGAAATTAAATCCCAAAGGTGTAATAGTAGTTATAGAAGCACAACACCACTGTATGATAGTTAGAGGAGTAGAAGAATACGATAGTATTATGAAAACAAGCGCAGTACGAGGAGTGTTTGTAGAAAATATTGGTGCCAGGAGAGAATTTTTTAATTTGAAAGGATTATAATAAAATGTCCGAAACAACAATATTAAAAGAAAAAGAGATTGATTCAATTACCAGAATAATAGATTTAATGGAAAAGTGGAACCTGGTTTTACCGGAACTGTTCTCTTTAAAATTATTGATAAATATAAATAATATAAAAACCGTAAATCATATAAATTGTCATAAGGCAGTTGATAAAATTTTAAATAGTGATATGAAAAAAGAAACTTTGGAAAAAATATTAAAAGAATATTTTTGGTGTGATTAAAGGGAGGAAAATAAAATGGTATTTTTACAATTATGTTTTATCGCTTGTTTAGTATTTGCTAATTTAACAGCAAATAAAATTTGTATACTATTTGGTATTCAATTTCCTGCAGGAGTTCTTACCTACCCTATAACTTTTCTAATTACTGATATTATGTCAGAAATTAAAGGTAAACACGCTACTCACAAATTAGTTAATCAAGGATTTATAATTAATATTATAATAATAGGATTAGTTTTTACTATGTTAAAAATTCCACAGGCTATGGGTAGTGCAAAAGCCTTTCAATTAGTATTTTCGTCTACCTGGAGAATTATAATTGCATCAATGGTTGCTTATTTTATAAGCCAGCATATTGATGTTATATTATTTCATTTTTGGAAAAATTTAACAAAGGGTAAATGGTTATGGTTAAGAAATAATGGTTCAACAATTATAAGCCAGTTTTTTGATTCTACTATATTTTGTACTATTGCTTTTTATGGAATATTACCAAATAATATTTTATTTAATATTATTGTGGGACAATATATAATGAAGTGGTGTATAGCTTTATTGGATACTCCTTTTTGTTATTTTGGAGTATGGTATTATAAAAGTCATGGTGAAAAAACATACGAAATAAGCTGGCAAGCAAAATATTTTAAATATAATTATTATAAACATCATAAATATTGTCCACAATGTGGCTACGATAAACACTCCTCAACTTTTCTCGGTACTATTCTTGATTTAAAAAACAAACACAAATATAAGGATAATAATAGCGTCAAATGTTCAAGATGCGGCTGGACGGGTATAGTACATGACCTGGTATCAGGAGAAAAAAGAATTCCCTTTACAAAAGTCCCAAAAAAGTATAAACAGGATTTACCCTTTACATCTCATAAACCACTAACTAAAGAAAAAGAGAAGGAAATATACCCAAAAAGAAAAATACAAAGGGTGCCGAAAGCACCGGATTCTCGCCCAACAATAGAGAAGGGATGAGTGGAGATAATAATATGAAACATGAAAGCATTTTAACAATTTATCCAGAGTTAAATAATTTATGCAATAAACTAAAAGAAAAAGCTACATCGTATAAATCTGAAGCGTCATCTGAGATTAGATTATACATTATAGAGGAGTTAGAAAATATTGATAAATTTTTATCTAAATTAGTTAGTGAGAGAAAAATAATTAAATATCAAATTGTTATTTACGATTCAACTAATGGTTCAATAAATAATAATATAATAAACACCGAAATCAATATAAAGGATTTTCCAATAGCAGCTTTTAAAAGAATCAAAATAGGTACGAAGGCGTTTTGTTACGGATTAACATTTCCATTCTGTAATAGGTCAGTAATTTCGGAGGGATAGACCAATGTTTAAATTATTATTAAATTTATTTAGAAGTGAGAATTATTCTAAAAAATCTAAAGAAAAATATTTAACAAGTATGTTCTATAAATTAAATATGAATGAAGATATTTGGTTACCTGTTTATCCAGGTAAAACCAAAATTAAAATGATTGAACCAAATATACCGTGGCCAAGAAAATAAATAGGAGAAAACGATGCCAAAAAAAGTCAATAAAAAAGATATAAGATATTTACCCGCTCTATTTCCAAATATGCAAAATCAAATAATAGGCTATGAACATCGCGGATTTAAACTTGATTTTTGGCAGGATAATCCAGTGTTTAATTATAAACATATTCTAATTGCTTTTAACTTTTTTGGCCACAAAAATAGAAGACAAATATTTGGTAAAAATAATAAAAAATTATTCATTTTTGGTGATAGCGGGGGTTTTGCCAGTGCTTCACAAAATTTAAATATAAATCCTATTGATGTTATAAAATGGCAACAGCAGAATTGTAACATGGGTGTATTACTGGATGTACCGCCCTTTATATTTACCGGGGTAGCTGGTTTGAATAAAACGAATAATGTAATTTATAAGAAAGCTTTGAAACAAACTATAGAAAATATACAAGAGGCTAAACAATATGTAAAATCTAATTATCAGTGGTGGGGTGTTATACAAGGCAAAACCTTTGCTCAGAAATTACATTGGTATAAGGAGATATCTAAAATACATAACTTTAAAAATTGGGCCATCTCGGCCAAACCTTCTCATAATTATTATCAAATAATAAGCTCCATAGCTTTAGCTTATAAATACAAAATAAAAAATATACACCTATTTCAACTAAGCGCCGTACGCTCGATTGCATTACTTATTTTATGTCAAAAACATTTAGATAATTACTTTGATAAAATATATTTCGACAGTAGTACACCCAGTAGAATGGGTTTGGGAAATAGATATTTACAGATAACCGCAGAAAGAAATAAACTTATTAAATTCTCTGACCGGTTAAGTAAGAAAAAACAGGAACAACTTATAAAAGAGTTTGACTGTCAATGCGAAGTATGTAAACATTTTGAAACAAAAGAATATTTTTTACCTTCCTGGCAAGGTAGTGGTATTATCTTTTTACACGATTTTAATATACTCGTGCAAAAAATCAAAGAGCTAAAAAAATATTCAAAAGACGATTTGATTGAATTTTCAAGAGTACCTAAAAACAAGGTAAAAGTATTATTAGATAATATAACCAATTTACAAAAAATTAAAAAATTAGAAGAATTTGTTGTACCCAGAAAGTCCAATAATGTGTTTTCGTTATTAGAAAAATGAAAAAAAGAAAAACTTTTAAAATAAAGATAAAAACTTGTAACGACTGTAAAGCTAATAGAAGAAAATATGTCAAAGGAAATTATACCGATTCAGATATTTTAATCCTCTTTGATAATCCTATTATTAGAAAACCACAAAATAAATCTTATACCAATTATAAAAAGATATTAGAGTTATTTCAAGATTTAAATCCGAGTTATGATTTTTTAACTAAATGTACCTTTAACAGTTATAATTTACAATCGGCAGAAATTTGTTACCAAAAATATATAAAAAAAGTAATAAAAAAATTTAAAATTATTGTTTTAACCAGTCAATTCTGTTTTTCGTTTTTCTTTCCAGGATATAAATATGATGCAATCGGTATTGGTAATTTTATATCCAAAAAAATAGATAATAAGGAATTAAAATTCTATTCTGTAGGCTGGGATATATTATTAAATAAAAAATATGTAAATAGATTAAAAAAATATTTAGCCGGAACACTATATAATAAAAAATATAAAATAATTACTACTGATAAAGAATTTAAAGAATATGCAAAAATAATTAAAACTAAAAGTATTGTTGGTTTTGATATGGAAAATAATACAACAAATCCTTTTCAGCCCGGATGGTTATTATATAGTATGGCTATATCATGGAAAAAAGATTTTTCAGTTTGTTTTCCATACGAACATCCTGAATTTAAAGATATAATATTACGTAATAAATTTAAAAATTTTATATCAGGATTATTAGTTTCAAAAAATATTAGAAAGGTTATACATAATGCTAAATATGATATAAAAATGACCAGAGCCAAAGGTTTTCCCGATGCTCAAAATGTAGCATGTACATGGTTAATGGCTTATTTAAGAAACGAACGCCGAAAATATTATAAACTAAAGACCCTGGTACCAGAATTTTTAGATGGTTATGCGGATATAGTTTTAGACTTTGAAGATACCCAGTTATCAAGATTGGGTTATTATAATAATTTTGATGCGGATATGCATTTACAGCTTTACAATTTATTCTATAATGATTTCAGTGGAAAATTAAGATATGCTTTTGAAGAAATTTGTTCAATAATGCCTACTCTTTTTGCGGACATAGAGTTGAATGGTATAAAAATAGATTTAAAATATTTAACCAAATTAAGTAAAACTTTGAAAATGAATGAAAAAAAAATATTACATAAATTATATAAAATTGAACCATCTTTGAAAAAAATAAATCTTGATTCCCACCAACAATTGGGAGATGTGCTTTTTAATAAATTAAAAAGACCAATAATAGAAAAAACTCCTCAATCAAAACAACCTAAATTAAATGAAACCATTCTAAAAATATTATCAGTTAAATATCATTGTAAAATATCGGAACAAATTTTAAAATTGCGTAAAAATCATAAATTTTTTAATACTTATGTAAAAAAAGTCAAATCAGATTGGTTATATCCTGACGGTAAAACAAGATGTGATTATTTAATAACCGGTACTACAACCGGCCGGCCTGCAGGACAAAACCCGAATCTTTTAAATATACCTCGGGATAAAAGAATAAAAAATTATTTTATAGCTGATAAAAATTGTAACTTGTTTCAAATCGATTTTTCACAGGCCGAATTACGTATTATGGCGTCATTATCAAATGATAAAGCAATGATAAACGAATATAACAAAAAGAATCCTGATTTACATACCCTCACCGCAGTACAAATATCTAACAAACGTCCAGAAGATATAGAATATGAAGACCGGCAAAAAGGTAAAGTAACAAATTTTGGTTTAATTTATTTAATGTCAGCTAAAAGTTTAATGAATGATGCTAAATATAAATATAATGTAAAGATGACATTACCTGAGGCTCAAAAATATCATGATAATTGGTTTAAAAAATATAAAAATGTTAGAGAATTTCATAATAAAATAGCTTGGCAAATAAAGACCAAATATTATGTTGAATCCCCGTTTGGTAGACGTCGGCGTTTTCCCGAACTAAAGAATGAAAAAATATTATATCAAGATGATTTCAATAATCTACACCGCCAAGCAGTAAATTTTCCTATTCAATCGACTGCGTCCGATATAACGGTTTCAACTCTATATAAATTATATTTATTTTTAAAAAAATATAAAATGAAATCAAAAATAATATTGACCGTTTATGATAGTGGTATATTAAACGCTTATCCTGATGAAATTGAAGATATATATTATCTTGTTAAAGATTTAGAAAATATGATAAAATACGACTGGTTAAAAGTACCAATGATTATTGATTGTAGTATTGGTAATCGTTGGGGGGAATTAAAAGATTATAAGGGAGGTAAATTATAATGTTAACTGGAACAAAGGAAAAACAATCCGGGTACCCAACAATTAGCAAAATGGAAAAAAAAGCTATGCAGAAATTAAGTCTAAACGGTAATAACCCTGAGATAGTTCGGGTTATAACTTATCCTGAATTTTGTATTGAAATAAAACCTGAGAGGGAACTTATTAAACTGGCCGGTCAGGAATATACTTTTGATTTCTTTAGAGTGTTGGGTTCAGGTAATTTTGAACCTTTTACTGTAAGCTACGACGAAAAAGAATGTAAAATAGTTTGTAGTAAAACCGTACCTATGCAGAAAAAAGATTTTAATATGTTTTCTCATAGCGCTTTAGTGCATGATAAAATAGTAAATAAAAAGGAGTGATAATTATGTCCGGAACATCTGGTAATTTATGTTTAAGAAAAAATATAACCTTAAACCGTCCCCTGGACATGTGTAAAAAATGTCCACCAGTATTTAAGAACGATTGTTTGGTAGTTGCTAAAAGTAATCTTATTAAAAATAATAATTACCCACAGGCAAAAATTGGTAAAGATAATAAACAACATGCTTCCTACGAAAACATAGAAACTGAAGCAAAAACTAATTCAAAAGAATGTGTAATTTGTGGGGGAATAACAAAATATAAAAAGTTTGGTCTATGTAGGAGACATTATCAAAATTGGTGTTATTATAAAAACAAGAAAGAAAATAAAAAATTTCCGGATAAGGACCTCTTTAAAAAATTTCTAATATTTCAAAAAAGCAAACTTAAAAAATCCCCAATTAAAGAGGAAGAAATGATATGTAGTCTATGTGCCAAAAAACGTTCACAGGATACTAAACCAAATCAAAAAAGATGGTATAGTGGTTATAAATTATGTCCAGCGTGTACACAATCCTGGAACAAATTTAAAAAGAGGCATTTAAAAAAATTTGACCATGAGAATAAATGTTTAGAGGCTTATAAAAGAAAACGAAAACACTTTCTGAAATATGGTAAAAAAGCAAAACTCGAAAAAAGGAAAGTTGACGGTCAAAATGATATAAAACTCAAAACCGCTGAAGAAAAATCAATATTAACAGAGGTTAAAAAAATAAACAAAAAGGAAATACGTGCAGAAATAATTGCCGGTTTAAAAGAAGCAATGGGTGTGGACGTTACATTGGATTGTGAAATTTGTTTGGGAATAGGGGATAAAAAAGAGACTGTAAGTGAAATGAAATGGACTTTTATAGCCTGGTTTAGCGAGGATGTGGGAATTAAACTTGGTAAAATGAAAATAGTTAGAGAGTATGATAAATGATAACAATAAAAATATCTAAAAACGAATATAATACTATTATAAAAGTATGTGAATATTTCAATTTATCTATTGATAAATTATTTAAAAAAACTATCAACGCTCTAATTACCGATAGACTATCTTTTCCCCCTGGAGTTTATTATATAATTTCTGACCCAAAATTTAATGGGAGAATTGACCACCATAGAGCCTACTGGCTTGAAAAAAGTGGAGTTAAATTAGAATTGAACTTGGATAGAAAATGGATTAAAATAAGGAGATATATTTTAAACCCTAATGATAAATGTTTTACTTTTACTTTATTTTGCGTAAATATTATAAATTATAATTTTAGAGAATTTTTACGAATAACTTTTAACATCTCGTACAACGATTATTCGGGTTATTACCACAAAATATTTAATAATAAAACACCTGAGAAAATTAAAAAGGAAAATGGAAAGAATTCAAGATTTAATATAGGAGAAATAATTGAAAACACTAAAAAATAGCAATCATCAAATCATCGGATTATCCTGGAAATATAAGGATATTATAAATGGCCAGCGGGAAATAAATTGTCCCTGGAAGAAAACTTTTAAACATCAATTGTCAGAGATTTGTTTTTTTTGTCCTAATAAATTTAGAAAAAAATGTTTAAAACTTATATTTTCAAGCCCTGATTACGAAATTAGAGATATACCAATAGGAAAAGATATGATTACTTATAGAGGCAAAAAACCCACCATAATAGCAGGAATAAAGAATGATAATACCAATTTAACACAAGAAGATGGATATTATAAATTAGTTAAACATAATTTACCTACCTATTCAGAATTTTGTTTATGCTGTTATATGATTCGAGATAATTTAAAAGAAAAAAAATTAGATAAACATAATCAACTATTATGTAATCGATGTTTTCAAAGATTTAGGGAGTGGAAAAACTGTAAAATAAATAAAAGAAAAACCATAAGAACATTTATAAGAGAATATCAAAAAATATTACTTGAGGTAGAAACCGAAATAATTGCTCGACAACAACGAGCAATTAAATTAAGATATAAAGTTCAAAAGACAAAAATAAATTATGAGAAATTTAAAGTATGAAAATTATTAAACCACCGCCATTTGGCGAAAATTTTAAATTAAAAAAATATTTAACTGCTAAAACATGGAGTAAATTATTAAAAAGGGAATTTCAAAAACCATATATGAAAAAATTAGAAAATAAACTTGAACAAGACTATTTTAATTATAATATATTACCCAAAAAACAGGAAATATTTAAAGCATTAAATTTAACAGATTATAATAAAGTTAAAGTTGTACTATTTGGCCAAGACCCTTACCCAGTTCCGGGACATGCTCATGGACTTGTTTTCGGAGTGCCAGATGATTTACAACCAAAACCTCCATCATTGAAAATCATATTTAAAGAAATTAAGCGGAACATGAGTATAAAAATACCAACAAATAGAAGTTCTTTATCCGGCTGGGCCAAACAAGGTGTATTATTGCTAAATGTAATATTAACTGTTATGGCTTATTCTACAGGCTCCCATAAAAATTACGGCTGGGAAAAATTTACTGATACAATAGTCAAATTATTATCAAAAAGAAATAAACCTATAATATTTGTATTATGGGGAGCTTTTGCTAAACAAAAAAAATATTCTATAAAAAATAGAAACCATTATATATTAGAAGCGGCTCATCCAGCATCAGAGTGTTATGGTGGTCAAAATTTTACCGGCTGTGGTCATTTTAGCCAAATAAATAATATATTAAAAAGTAATAAAGAGGAACCTATAAATTGGCGAAATATATCATAAAAACTATGTTTAAATATAGATTAAAAAAATGTATAATATTTAATAATAAAAAACTATTACAATTTATTGCTAAAAAAAATAATTTTTATGATTTTGTTAAACAACAATTGAATAAATATAGAAAAACTCAGATACAATATTTTTCAAAAGAACAAAAAAAATCAATTGATAATGTTTATAATTACAAAACTTTAAAAAATTTAAGTAACCATAATAAAATGGATATAGATGATTTATTTAAAATATTCGTAATTAGCCACGCTTCAATTCCTATAAAAGAATGGCGATATCATTTATTAGGATTTATTAAAGAGATAAAAAAAATAAAATATTTAAATAGTGAAATAACTAATAAAGCTATAGAATATATAAACAAATGGGATACTATTTTTGATAATAATGATTTTAAATCATTATGTATACAAAATAGTATAAGTAATAAATTGAGAAAGGGAGAAGCTCATAGTTCAGATTTTTTTATATTTTTAAACTGGTGTTCCATCATATATCCTGATAAAGACCTATGGGATATTCCATTATACATACAAATAATTAGTCAATTAGTAAAATTAAAAGACATAATTGTTACCGTATATCCCGGTATATTTTTATACGACAAAGCTTACGACAGATTAGTATTATATTATGAAAAAATATTGAGCTCACGAAAAGGTTATACCAGCGATACCAAAATAAAAACAAAAAAGATTTTAAAAGGAATTTAAAATAACTTATAAAATGGTCAAAAGAATAGAAAATATATTTAATAATTTTAATATGTTTATCTGGAAAGAATTCAATTTGATATTCAATAATACTATAAATTTTAAAAACGACAATTCTATAAAAGCCTGGCATCATTCTGTAAAAAATTTGGAAGATTTATTTAATAAAGAATATGAAAAATATGGTATAAAAATAAAATATAGGAAGGATAATACTTTTTTTAAAGGTTTATTTTGGCATTTATTAGTAATAACTTACATAGAAAAACTAAAATTAACAAATGATGAAATATTTATGAACTGGCCTAAGAGGGTTTTAAATTATTTTGATTTACTTAATAAGGCCGAAAAATATTTTAACATAACCTACGAAAAATTAAGGAAAGGAGTTAAATCATGAAATATATAATCATAATAATTTTAATTTGTTTTATAACGAGCTGTGTACATCCTAACTATTATGTAAAACATAATCGTTACCCAAACCGGGCGACCAAACCCGAAAAAAAAGAATTGAAAAATGGACAAAATAAACTATTAACTTTGGTTTTAGGTGGTGCAGCTTTTTATTATGTAGTTATGAGAAATAATAAAGAAAAATGGTGGGAGGAAAGATGAAACTTATATTAACTCTATTATTATGTTTACTATTTTTTTATACTTGTGCTCCAAAGTTTAGATTCAGTAATACTTATTTTCAGGTTGATACCAGTCAAGATAATGTAAAAATAAGAAGAGGTCCGGGATTACGTTATACTGAAATATATAAGATTGCCAGATATGACCTGGTATTAGTTAAAAAAGTTAAAATAATAAAAAACGAAGATTGGGCAATGGTAAAAATAATTGAAACACCGGATAACAAATTTAAGAAAATTACCGGATTTATTAAAAGAGACTTACTATTACCGGAAGTGAGATAAAATGTTATATAACCCAACAAAAATACTTCCTGAATATAATAATTGTAATATTGATAATTTTAGATGGTTAAGATTAACAAATCGCAACAAAGTTCAAAAAACAATAAAATCTTTTCTTGAAAAACAAAATCAATGGTTATTTTTTGTCGGTGAAACAGGCCGTGGTAAAACTCATATAGCTGTAGCTATATACAAGGAATTATGTGATAAATTTTTAAACGCCGGGAGAGGTGGTTTAGAAATTGAGTGGTGGGATAGATTAATAAATAGGTATAATGAGAATGATATAAAAGATATTATACTTGAATTATCCTTGAGTAAAGTTCTTATTATTGATGATATAACTAAATTAGACCTGGATAAAAAAATTGGATATAATTATAAAGTTATCGATATGTTAAAATTACTTATTAACAATTGTTTTGATAACAATACTATTTTAGTTACTACCAGTAATATAAAAGTAACAAAAAATATGTCAGCAGATAACTTATTATTAATGTTAGGTGGTGACGAATATCTATTATCAAGAATATCGTCAAAAACTATATTTGTACCATTTATAGGAGAGGATTATCGTGAAACAGAAGAATATTTTTCAAGAATATAATGAGCAAAAAAGTGAGCACAAAATGTATAAGGAAATGTTTAAAAAATTTATAGAGGAGAAAATCGATGGACCAATTACAAATATTACCAAGAGTAGCAAACGAGGTAATGATAAAAACAAATAAGGTTGAACTTGTCGTTAGAGCTGTTAATGATAATTTGGAATTAAAAACATCCGGTCAAGTAATTTATCCTTGTAACGATTCACTACTTGATAAAAAAAGAGTAAAAATTATTAGAGATTAAAAAAGGAAAAAATATATGGCTATATCAGAATCAGATATTATTTTAAATTGTTTAATATTATATAGAAGATTCAGAAATACTCTCGGTCCTCATATAACACCAGACTTATTTGAACAACCGATACATAAGGAATGTTTTAGAATCATAAACAAATATAGTATAAAAAAAGATATCACATTAAAAATAGAGGATATAGATATAATAGTAAATGATTTAGAAAAAAATATTAAAAACAAAGAACAAATTTACCGCCGTCTAAAATTCTTTTTAGAAAATGATGATATCCCCACTGAAGAAATAATAATGGAAAAAATTAAAAAAAGATTAAAAAATCTAAAAGCAGAGAATTTAATTTTGGATTTAGATGATGAATTAGAAAAGGATAAAAAAATAGATTATAATTATTATGCTGATAAATTAAATAATATAAACGATTTAGGTGAATTTCAATATATAGAAGTGTTTGGTTCAAATGTAAAACAAAATATGCAAGAAATTCGCCGTGATGAAAAAATTGAAAAAATACCTTTAGGCATCAAAGGTGTAGAACATTTTTTTAAAGGTGGAATCGCAGCAGGTGAATTACTTTTTGATATAGCACCTTCAGGTTATGGAAAAACTGCTCTATTAGCATCAAACACTTGGGCCAGTTTAACAAAAGTTGATACATTAGTTATATCACTTGAATTAAAAGTATTTAAATTATTAGCCAGGATATACCGGCGTATATTAGGTTTTGATAATAACCAATTATTAGATGATAATGATAGCACTACTTTATTAACTAAATTTTTTAATAGAGCCGGTAATGAATTAGTATTAACATATTTTAAACCAGATACATTAACTCCTCCAATGATAAGTAATTATATAGATTATTTATACAATTATAAAGGTATAAAAATAAAAAGTTTAAAACTTGATTATTTTGATAAACTACAGCTACCGATTATAAAATATAGAACAATGCCTCATACACAATTACTCAGGGTTTTAGCTGATAATTTACGCAATGTTCTAATTGAAAAACAAATAGCGGGCGAAACCGCTTCTCAAACTAATAAAAAGGCTACAGAGGTAGAACATATAACTGAAAAATATTTCGGTGAAGCTTATGCTAAATATCAAGTAGCTGATTTAAGCATGTCGCTAAATAGAACTGAATTGGAACAAGCTACTAATTGGGGCAGGTTGAGAATAATAAAAAACAGGGAAGGAGCTGGTAAAGGTCAGGAAATACCAGTTATAGTTGATTTAGATAAAATGATTATTACTGATAAACCATTATTATTTGGTCCAGATTTTATTAGTCCGGAAAAACCGGAAGAAGACGAGGAGGAATAAAAATGTCACAAGGAAAAAGTAAGGGTAAAACAAAGAAAGAATTACAGAAGGTAATAGACCAATTAAAAATCGATATTAAAAACCGGATTACAAAATTAAAAGTGGATAAAGAAAATGAAATCATTATCTTAAAGTTCAAACCGGAGGATTTTAACCAGTCCTTAATTTTTACCTTAAAACCTATTATTATGGGATTACAAAAAGAAGGTTATCGAGCTCATATAATTCCAGAAAGAATAAAATTGGGATTCGCTTCCGAAAACCAAATTTTAACAACTTTAAACAGACATTTAAAAATGATTAAAACCGGAAAACGCCCTGAAGAAATAAAATTCAACTTTGACAAAGACGATATAACTTTTAACCCAGAAAATTTTCAGTTTCAAGAAAATACTAATACTGAGCATTATGTTAGATATAAGAACGCAATGAATTATTATATTTATCACTATCCAAAAGAAAATGTTTATGTTGTTCAAAAAAACCGCACTCCAGGTACAGATGTTATTTATAACGGAAAAATCCCTACCAATGAATTTGCTGTTGAATTATTTTCTTATTTAGGTATTGTTAAAAAGTTCTATAATCCGGAAGCTGAACAGCAAATTAGAAATATAGTCAACTTTTATCAGGTTCAATCTGAAACATTAGAAGACGATATTCAAACAATATTGGGTCAAATTGAAGATTTTAAAAATAAGGGTACTATAATGACAAAAGATGGAATTGCTAATTTAACTCAATTATATTTTAAAGTAGGTAAATATAATGGAAAAGGAACAGATAAGAAAAAGCATGTTGAAAATGGTAGTAAAGAAGTTAAAGAAAATAAAGTTCAACAAAAGTGAAGATTTTCTAATACTATTTATACCGGAACATTTATATAGTGGAAAAATGTGGTTTTTTCTCGAACCAGTAATTAAAAATCTGCAGCAAGAAAAAATTAACTTTGTAATATTACCAAACTACGTAACAGTACAAAAAGATGCAAAGGATAAATTATTAGAAAGTTTATACGCAATTATAAAAGAAATAAAAGATGCCCCAAACGAAACTAAGGTAAATATCAACAAAACCGGGTAAAATCCTTTGAAATATGCGATTTACAAAGAGATTTGAAGTATATATGTGGTTTGGTGTAAATAGCAGTATAAAATCGCTTAAATCGAAGATTTTAAGGTGATTATATGAGTAAAGAACCAGTAATTATAGATATAAATGATTTTGAACCTAATGTTTGGAATTTATGTTTAATTGATAAATCTCCGATTTTAATTTGGCACAATTGTAATATGGTAAAAGTGAAAAAAATATCATGGTTTAAATTTTTGGTTGAGATATTATTTAAATAAGGAGGTGTAATATAATGGATAAAAAAAAAGAAAATGTAAATTCATTAGTAAATGAGATTAATAAAACATTTTCAACTTTTTACACTGAAGCTAAAAGCTCAACAAAAGCTGGTCAGCGGAGAGCAAGAAAATTTTCTATGATTTTAAGAAAGCAATTAAAACAATTTCGAGCCGATTCGGCAACAGCTTATTAAAAATTGTATAATAATATCCCCGTTTAATTAAGCGGGGATATTATTTATTAAAAACAATGAAAAATAATAAAAAAGAAAAAAATTTATATAGATGTTGTGAGTGTAAAAATTTTTTTAAATTTGATGAAGTTTATATATATGAAGGAATTTTAGTATTTGATAAAGGAAAAAGTAAAAAACTTCCGGACAGAAATTGCGTTTGCAAAAATTGTTTGCCTACTTTTCTCACTAAATTACCAGATAGACATAAAAAGAAGCGATTCTAATGTGGATAGATGAAATAAAAGCTATATATGAAACAAAACAGAACAAGGATGAGTTGTTTATTAGGATTTGTCCTAACTGCGGTAATACCCGTTGGAATTTTCAAATCAATATTACAAAACAGATTGTACATTGTTGGAACTGTAAATATGGTGGCAGTTTATATAAATTTGTAAACGATTTTAACCTAAATTTAGATATACCTAAAATCCCTTATGTACCTACCCCATCAGAAATAAAAATCCAGGAACATAAGTTAAACCTACCAAAAAATTCATATCCTATTTTGACCAGAAATTCCTATTATGTAGAAAAAGCTATAAATTATTTAAAAGATAGAAAAATTACAAAAGCTGATATTCTTAAATTTAATATTATGTTAACTGAAGATATAAAATATTTTGGTCGTATTATATTTCCATTTTATAAAAATGGTGAACTTATATTTTTTACTGCCCGTGATTTTTTCAATACCAGTTATTTACCTTATCTAACCCCAAAAGGGATATCAAAAGGTATATTACCTTTTATCCAGGGTAATGATACACTTACTATAACAGAGGGTATTATTGACACTATAAAAATATATAACGCTTTTAAACATACTGTTTTACCCTTACTTGGTAAAGAGCTTATAAATGAACAATTTCAAGAACTAATAAAATATAGTTTCAATAAAGTATATATATGTTTAGACCCGGATGTTAAATTAAAAGAATTGTATAATTTGCAAAAAAAATTAAGCAAATATTTTATAACGGAAGTAATATTATTAAAATATAAAGATGCTGGTGAACATAACATTGATGAATTGCAAAAATCTTTTAAGCAGTCTAAACCTATTCAAGAAATAAAACAATTGTTAAAAAAAAATCGGAATCACAGATTGATTAGAGATGTTATAAAAAAATGGTAATAATAAAAAAAGGTTTAAGCTTTAGTCAAATTATACAAGCTAATATAAGAGAAATACAACAAATAAAAAAAATTTTGTCCTTTTATCCTCACAATTATCAATATATAGATAAATTTAAACAGGGGCTATGGGATGGTAAAATAAATTTAATTAATTGGAAAAATAAAACATTTCCTGCAGGATTGACCTACCTGGTTAAAAAACACATGCCTGAAATTATGGTTCAGTATGATTATGAACAATTAGACTATAATCCAAACCCAAAATTATATAAATCGTTAAAAAAGATTTTAAAGGGAAATAGAGATGAATTTACAAAATACTTTCCACCAGAAAAAAATATAAAACTTGAACAAATACGTTATCAATTAAAAGCGTTTAAAGTGGCTTGTAACCGCCAACAAGGTTTATTTTCATTAGCCACAAATGCTGGTAAAACATTTATAGAAGCAATTATAGCCCAGGCTTTTAAACATCACAAATGCATAATTTTTGTAAGACGAGTAGATTTATTTAACCAGTTATATGAAGATTTTAGTCGATTACTTAATATTAAAATTGGTAAAATATGTTCACATTCTAAAATTGATTTAGATTCAAATATTGTCTTAGCTATGGTACCCACTTTGATAAAAAGAGTTATCACTCAGGAGGATATAGCTAATTATTATGAAAATACCAAAGTTATTATTTCTGACGAATGCCATCATTCGTTGGCAAAAAACGAAACAAATCTTATTCAAAATAGTAACGCTTTTGTTAAACTTGGTTTTTCTGGAACTATTTCGACAATAACCAATATACAAAATACAGGATATGAGGATGGAATAAAATTAAGAGGTATATTTGGTCCAGTATTGATGACTGTGCGTAACAAAAAATTAATAAAAGCCGGCATTTCGGCAACACCAAAAGTTCACCTTATTGAATTTGAACATAAGCCTGATAATTTATATTATCAGGTCTATGGTAGTATTAAATATGATACCAAAAACTATACCAATTTTATATATAGGAAAATAAATTATAATATATATAATATGGTATATAAATATTTAACAATAGAAAAAAAAGATGAAAAAAATATTTATAAAGAGGAATTGGAAAAAAAATTACCTAAGGATAAAAAATATGAAACAAGAGTAATTCTAAAAATATTATGTAATCTTCTTAACGAGCATGATGTTGAAGATTTAAGTTTTAGCCAGGAACAGATATTGGAAACCTGTGAACAATATTTTCACAGAAGTGTTGGCGCCAGGATATTTAATTTAACTAAACAAATTAAAGTTGTAAATAATACGAGTCGAAATAAAATCATAAAACAGTATGTGAATAAATGTAAAGGACAAACTTTAATAATAGTTGATGATGTAAAACTTGGACACGGTACTAAACTTGAAAAACTTATAAATAATAGTAAATTTATTTGTGGACAGACTAAGTTAAAAGAACGGGATAATATTATAAAGGAATTTAAAAATAAAGATTTAGGAACGTTAATAACTTCTTCTATATTTGATGAAGGTATGGATGTACCAAATATTCATAATTTATTTTTAGTCAGTATATCCAAAAAAGACCGGCTGATTTTACAAAGAATTGGTCGCGGGTTAAGGGAAAAAATGCTTAGAAATATTTTAAATATATATAGTTTTATTGACTTCGGAGATAAAATTTTACTACAAACATCCAAACAACTTTTTAAGATTTATCGTAACGAAGGATTCGATATATATTATGAATGAACTTAAATTATTAAAAACAAAATTCAAAAAAATCGTTGATTTTTTTTTAAATTGATATATAATATATATTAGAATGAAAAAAACAAAAACAAAAACACAAAGGTTAAATACCTACCTAAATACAAATCATACTGGATATATAAAGGGGGAGGTAGGTTTATGAAAGTAGGTAAAGTCGGTGAAATATTTCCAAAAGAAATTGAATTTGTATATTATTGTGGTTCTATTTCTATAATTATACATAATTTAAAAACATTCGGCGGAATGGTTGCCGCAAAATATCATCTCGGTATTTTCTCAAATATTAATCAAGCAGTAAAAATGGTTAAGAAAGAATTTGAAAAATCAACAAGTAAACCTCATTTTAATCACAAAAAATTAAAAATGTTTAAAACCAGATGGAATGATAAATTATATTAAAATAAAAAGGAGATAAATAATATGAGAATGTGGATGGTAAATCCAAAAATAATGTGTAAGAATCATCTATTAGGTGAACATCGGGAGTTACATATGTTAGTAGGTTCTATAAATAAAAAAATAAATCTACAAGGATATGTTGACAATAATTGCCTGGAAACAAAAGCGATTAGAAAACGTCATAAAGAATTAATAAAGGAAATGAAAAGACGTGGCTGGAACCATTATAGCCCTCTTCCAAAATTTAATATTCAATATCTTTCCAAACATATTAAAAACGCTAAAGTAGATAAACATAAAAGTCTAACCGAACTTTGTAATCGCTGTTCAATATGTAAAAAAAACTTTATAAAAGCAAAGGTGTAAAAAAATGAAAGAACAATTTCGATATAAAACATTTGGTAAAAAAGGAGGTGAAAAAGAAATGCCATACGATGCAGAAAAAGACGAACTATTAAAATCATGGGAACAAGATAAAAGCCGCGGCTCCATTTTTCTTGGTGTATACCAGTATGATGGTGGACAAAAGAAATTATCTATTTTACGACATGATGAAAAATATTCAACACCTGAAATTAAAATTAAAAGAAAAGCAGGAAGGTTAACATTAGACGAAGTAGAATTTATCTTATCAAAAGGTAAAGAAATTAAAACAGCATTAAAATAATTCATAAACCGCTGAAATATGCGATTTACAAAGAGATTTGATACTAAATATAAGTTTAGTATAAGTAGCGGCGTAAAACCGCTTAAATCGAGAATTTAGGAGGTGAAAATATGGTAAAAACAGGAATTGAACTGATTACTGAGGAACGAAGGCGGCAAATTGAAGAAGAGGGTTATATTCCGGAAAATGATATAAAGCTTAATAAAAATAATGAACTTACTTATACAGCTATTTATTTTATTCACCCCAATAAACGGATAGCAAAAAAATTTTATCCAAAACAATGGAACAAAATTTGGGCAAAGAAGGATAAACATGATAGGATTAAACAATTAAAAATCGCTGGTGCTTTAATAGCTGCGGAAATTGATAGATTAAACAAGTTACAAATTACTGATGTTTTAAAAAAGTCTAAAAAATCTTTTAATTTAAGGTTTAAAAATATGATATAATATTTATAAAACAAAATTTTTAAGGAGGGAATTATTTGAAAATTATAATAATGGTAAAAAAGAATTTGAATATTATATCAAAAAGAAGTCCAAAAATATTAGCGGCAGAAATTATTGAGAAATGGCGACTTCTGATGTGGAAAATTGCTCATCGCTATTCTATAACCACAAAAATTAGTCCAGAAGATTTATTTCAGTTTTATTCATTACTGGTCTGTCGGTTTTGTAATGAGTATTTCTTATGTAAAAAAAGTAAACTTGAAAATTTTTTAAAAAAAGTAATGACAAACCAATCTAATTCTTTGTATTATAAATATAAAGAAGAGAATACAGTGCTCGATATTAATGGAGTTGAACAAATTGCTAAATTTTCAATAGACGATATGGAAATTGAAATTCCATATTATGAATTTAAAAATATTTATAGCCGGTTATGGTTTGATGAAATATATCAATCTTTAACTGGAATTGAAAAACGAATTATGGATGTTCATTTACAATATGGGTATTTACCAATAAAGGAAATTATTAGATTGATTCCTTCTAAGATGGCAGGAAAAACCCACATTAGTAAAGATTGTTATTATAAATACAAATGTCAATTAAAGAAAAAATTTGCTGAATTTTTATCAGCTTGACAAATTTTTTCAGAAAAACGTTGATTTATTTTAAAAGTATGGTATAATAATATTAAAAGGAGGTGAGACAATGAAAGAATTGGTAAGAGAGATTGCCAAAGCTGGTAAATTAAAAGTTCTTCAGCACACCCGAGCTGCAGAAATGCAACATATAATGTTACATAGAGAAAACGATTGTTTCGGACTCGGATTTAAAGAGACACGTCCTGATTGTAACGAATGTGATTTACCAGTAGAATTTAATGGTAAATCGACAACTTGTGCTAAAGTTTGTGAATTAGTTACAAAGGAAATTTATGAATCAGCTGGTAAAAAACCATCAACGGAAATTGGTAAAAAGAAGAAACAACCTATTAACTCCGGTAAAAAGAAGAAACAACCTATTAACTCCGGTAAAAAGAAGAAACAACCTATTAACTCTGGTAAAAAGAAGAAACAACCTATTAACTCTGGTAAAAGCAAGAAAGGGTATCCCAGACCTGGGTCAAAATCTGCTGAAATATGGGCGGAGTTTGATGCGGGCAATTTTAATAAGACAAAAATTGCTGCAAAGCTGGACGCGAATCCAAACACAATTTCTACTCAATTATATAAGTGGAAAAAATGTAATGAACAATAGTTTTAAAAAATTTTATAGGAGGTATGAAAAATGCCAAAAAAAATTAGAAAAAAAGGTTCAAAAAAAAATTCTGCGGTGAAAAAAACCGCTGTTGAAGAAGCCGCTGCAAAAAAAACTCCGGTGAAAAAAACCGCTGCAAAAAAAACCGCTGCAAAAAAAACTGTTGGAAAATCAAAAACTAACGGTTCTGTAGCAAAATGTCAAAAGAAATTTAAACAATACAAAGACCCTGATAAAATTGATGCAAAAAAAGTAGCGGAGAGTTTGAAGGTAAATATTAATACTGTGAGAACACAACTTTGGAAATATAGAAAATCCTTAAAAAAAGGATAAAAAAATTTCTCTTACCAGGAAAGTGAAAAAGGTCGTGGTTTTAAATAATCACGACCTTTTTTTTATGGCTTTAATTAACTTTTCGTACCCTGTTATATAATCTTGTTCGCTCGCCGTTAACGGCTCCAATCCCAATCTTTTTTTTATTGATTGCCAAACCCTTTCTATCTGGTCAGCGGCTACACCTGTTTCATCGGATAGATTTTGAAAAAATGATTTATCTTCCTTTCCCCCCAAAGTATCCCGAATATAGGAGGCAATATTATCAGTTGTTGTTTCCCCCTCTTGTTCTATCTTTAAATTTTTTTTCATTACACCAACAATAAATTGATATTTATCATTTCCAGACTTACCTTCTTTTTCAGCCTGTTTAGATAATTCATTCCACATTTCCTCTAAATCTGTTACACTTTTTCCTGTTCTTTTGGCAAACGATTTTATTAAGTTATTTGGCATTGATAACACACCTTCTTTTTAAATTAGGGTTTCATTTACCCAAACAGACTCACGTTCTTCAAGTAATTGTTTAAATTCACTATCTGTCATTGTTGTTTCTATTCCTAAAATTTGCTGTTCTAAATGACGCATTACTTTTTGATTTGTTTGTTGAAGTTTTTTACAAATTTTAACATATTGTAAATTCTGTCTTATTTTTAATTTCTCACTGTCTGATTTCTCTTTTGGGGCTGTATAAATAAGACGTTTATTATCAACCGTATGATATACTGTTCCCCGGGCTAAACATTGTTGCCAATCGTTGTCCTCAATTTCAATAAATGGTTCGGGAATTGTTTTATGAATTTTTTTATCATAAAAACCTATAATTTTTTTAGTTTTATCATCATAATGAACACATTTCATTTTTAAAAACCTCCTTTTAATAACCAATAGCCAAAATTTCCGGAGTTATGGTACCACCTACCAAATCAGTACTATCCGTTAATATTACACATTGAGTTTGAGTAACTAATGATGGTATCACTAAATTCATTAAATTAATATTACCAGCTAAATTTGCCTGGGTACTAACAACAAACACATGTAAACAAGCTGTAGGAAATGTTAAAGGAAAAAGTATAACTTGACCAACACCGTGGTCATCAGCAGCCGCTACACCTGTTGCCCACTGTATTACTAATCCATCATTAAATTGAATATAACCATTAGTCAAATAACTGCTTTGAGCTACACCGCCGGAAGCATTATCAACATAGTTTTTTGTAGCGGCGTCTTGTGCCATTGTGGGGTCTAATAACGCTTTTATTTGTTTACTTTGGGCATCTATATCATCTGCTGATTTTAACCTTGCTCCAATAGCGCCAGCAATCTCCCACAGAGAAGCAAATGTAGCGATTTGACTATCGGTATAATTCTTTGTAGAAGCATCCTGCGGATTAGACGGGTCAGTTACATTTTTAATCACACTTGTATCCGCATCAATATCTCCTGTTCCTTTAGGGGATATTATAATATCAATATTAGCATCACTTGAACCCTCACTTTCTATTTTTACTCCGGAACCACTGGCAGCGTTACTTATTTTAAGATTATTTTCAGCCGAAGCGGTTATACCAAAAGTTAAAAGTTCGTTTCCATCATAATCTATAATTTCCATGAATTTTCTCGCGTCCTTTACAGTATCCACTCCGGCGTAAAAATTTCCATCACCAGGAAGGGCGAAATTTTGTCCTAATGTGACCGTAGCTAACAATATATCATTATCTTCAATATTTTGTACAGCCTTAAATACTATATAATTATTACTATCATCAGCATGAGTATACCTGGCTACTATGTTTGTGTTTAATGGTGAAACACCCAGACCATCTAATGCCGACAACGACTCTGCAATATAATCCGCTTCTACAATACCAGTAGTAAGTATACCGGTTACCAATCTTCTGTCAGATGCTATTAAATCATATATAGCTATTTTACCAGCACTTATAGCTAAAATATTATTGGCGCCGCCGTTAGAAACCTCAAGACCCTGGTATACACCGGGTCTAATAACTTTATGTAACCATTTAGATATTTTTAACTCGGTTAAAGTTTCTTCATAATTCATTACTGTATCAAATTTACCATTCCAGGTATATCCTGCCATTATTATATCACCTCGATTTTAATTTTATAAAAATCATTTTTATTATTCCCATAATCTACACACTACTATTTTAAATTTATTACATTGAATTGGGGTCGGCGTCCAAAACGCTTCAGCTTCTATATAGTTTACAGTTGATGTATTTTTAAAATAAATATTACTACCATCAATTTGTAACGACCAACCCGCAAAAGATACGCCATTATGTTCAAAAGAACGAGCAATATACCAAACCGAATCTGAATTATATCCTATAAATACTGTAACCGTATATGAATCAGGATTAAATGTTTCACCAATTCCTAATGTTGTATAATTATCATTATTGGGAACATTTTGCCAACCGGAGTTATAAACAAGTTTCGGATATAATCCTGAGGAAGTGATAAACCCGCTATCATTAGCGAGAGAAGAGATACCTGAATCAGATTCAATAAAATCCGGTGGTGATTTTATTTTATCCCAACCCACATCACCGGTAATATTTTGAGCACTTATATTTCCTGAAAAAATTATAGTATTGCCTGTAATATCTGATGAAATAGTAGGGCTATTAAACCCTATATAAATAGTTTCCGCTCTTATACTACCGGCAACTGTTAAAGAGTCACCATTATATATTACATTTGTCCCAATTCCTATACATTGTACAATTGTATATAAAGTGGTTTCACCCGCTACAGTCCAGGAATCCCCACCGCCACTAATTCCGGTCAAATGTGCACCATTACCTTCAAAAAAACCTCCCGCAACAATATTACCGGTAGCAGAAAAACTGCCAATAATTGTATCAGATTCATAATTTTTTATATAACTATCAGCTTGAAAAACCATAAGTTGAACAATATTGCTATCATTTATAGTTAATCCACCAACAGCGGTAACACCTGTTAATCCTGAACCATCTCCGTGAAAGCTTCCGCCAATGAATGAATCTGCTGTTATAGAATTAGATATAAGAGCAGTAGCTGTTATTGTTCCGCCGCGGCCTTCTAAAGCTATAGAATTGCCCACCGTTACTGAACAAGCGTCAGCATCTAAATAAATTAACTCTCCTGACGTATCTCCTACCTGCATATAAGTATAAATAATTACTGTATCTGTACCGGAATCATAAGTAGTATGGGATTGATATACTACACCTTCCGGCATTAAAAATCTGTTACTCCAGTTAAATGAATATAAATCTGAAAAACAAAATGTAAAAAATAATAGTAAAAGTAATAAATATAAAATTTTCATAATATTAACTCCTTATAAATCAGAATTTTGAAATACATATATTTCCAAAACATCGCCATTTTTTATAGTTAATCCATTTTTAAATCTTATAGTGTTTGTTGCCGCCGCATATTCCATCTCATAATCATAGGAAGCACCTTCAATAAGTTTAAACCTGTTTAAATAAGCCTGTATATATTCTGCATTTATTCCAGTTAAATCGGCAGCTGTGTAAGTTAAATCTATATAATCCTGCGGTGCACCGGTATGAGCATGTATTTCATGTACAGGTATAGGATTGATACTAAATGACGGTAAAGTTTTAACAGAATTATCCACTGCGGTTATAGAACCGGCATTATATGTTATTGAACATAATATTACATCATTAGTAGTAGGTGTAGCCACTAATAATATATCAACATAATTAGTTTGTGAGTCAGCATGAGTATATCTACATATTAAATAATATGTTCCAGTAGTACCGGGCATACCGGAAAAAGATGCATTCTCTTGTACTGCGGTAAATACGCAGGTTACATAACGGATATCTGCCTGGTCATTTATAGCTATTTTACCAGCAGTAATATCAACGGTATTTGTAGGGTCAGCAACACTTTGTGATACCACTAAACCGTCAAACACACCCACCGGTATTATATCATGTAGATATCTACTCCAATTTTGATTTGTCAAATCTTCTTTATATTGTGGAATAACGTTTTGTGTTCCGTAATCATTTGCGCCCAAATTTTTTCACCTCTCTTATTTATACTAATATATTCCCCTTAACATTTGAAACCTTTTTTACATCCTCTATACTAAATTTCTTTTTATTGTAATCACAATCAAAACCTCCACCTACTATTTGCGGTGCTCCTTTCAAGGTTGTTAATTGGTTATAACTACAATCAAAATATCCATCTACTTCTTGTGGAGCTCCCTCTAAAGATGTTAATTGGTTAGAGTTACAGTCAAAATCTCCACCTACTTCTTGCGGTGCTCCTTTTAAATTTGTTAATTGGCTATAACTACAATAAAAATTTTTACTTACTTTTTGTGGTGCTCCTTTTAAAGATGTTAATTGGTTATTGTGACAATAAAAATCTCCACCTACTTCTTGCGGTGCTCCCTCTAAAGTTGTTAATTGGTTAGAGTTACAGTCAAAATATCCATCTACTTTTTGTGGTGCTCCTTTCAAGGTTGTTAATTGGTTATAACTACAATCAAAATCTCTACCTACTTTTTGTGGAACACCTTTTAAAGATGTTAATTGGTTATTGTGACAATAAAAATCTCCACCTACTTCTTGCGGTGCTCCCTCTAAAATTGTTAACTCGTTATAACGACAATAAAAATTTTTACTTACTTCTTGCGGTGCTCCATCTAAAGTTGTTAATTGGTTATCCCCACATTCAAAATCTCTACCTACTTTTTGCGGTGCTCCCTCTAAAGATGTTAATTGGTTAGAGCTACAGTCAAAATCTCTACCTACTTTCTGCGGTGCTCCTTCTAAAGTTTTTAGTTGATTATTATCCAAATAAAAATCCCCACGAACTTCTTTTA
>Ga0272441_10000347_pt1 | contig 106533 bp, 83 predicted proteins | sample SSMProp6N_FD_193582 | JGI IMG/M metagenome (GOLD analysis project Ga0272441, IMG submission 193582) | Marine sediment archaeal communities from Little Sippewissett salt marsh, Falmouth, MA, United States - SSM-Prop-6N | ecosystem: Environmental > Aquatic > Marine > Wetlands > Sediment ...
CCTCGTCATTGTTGGTTACCGTGAAATCCAGGCTGGCATCCTGTGAAGCACCAAGTATTATGAGGTCGGGAGGAAAGCTCGGAATACCCAGATGCCCCGAGTTCCTCTCCATAACTACCGTGAAATCATCCTGCCCGAAATCATCCCCCACCGTCCCATGCGATCTGTCCAGATATGCAACGGCCCCGAAGGCTGCAAAGAACAGTATGGCGGCGACCGTCACTATCAATCTTTCCCTTGTTTTCCCATTCATCCTTTCATCTCCTTGCGGAGGACGTCCCTCTGTTGATTGCCCTCAGCTTCAGCTGACCTGGTTTCCTAACACCAGGGGGTATAAAAAACCTTTCTTCCCAGTTATCATTACTGGATAATCAAAAAACAAGGTTCCTTTTTCAAGGTCTAATGTTGAAATAGCAACCCCTCATGCCGTACCCTGAAGTATGAGGTAGACCTTTCTGATAACGATTAATGTGAATATGAATAAAAATGTGTAAATGAAGAAGTTCATCCGGTCCTTCAAAGGGTCTGATGTATACATGTCGGTCAGCTCTCTCAACACAAGAATTCCGAGCAAGATCAGGACGAACAGCACTTCAAGGGATTCCACGAATACCAGGCAGAGTGCGACGTAGAGACCCATTGAAAGGATCATTTTTATCTCCGGCCTCATTTCAACCCCCCCTTCTCATCTCGTAGATCACCCCTTTCCCGGTCCTCTCGACGCTCTGTATCCTGAGAGGTCCCTTCATTATCCTCGAAGTCGCAGTGAGAACCGCGGAGCACCCCGGGCAGCCGACCTTCTCGTGGAGATCGGGATGGTCCTCCCACAGGATATTGCACACCGGTCCCAGTCTGGAATTCTCTATCTCCACCTTCACCCGGTCACCCTGAATCCTGACCTGGATCGACCCGAAAAGTCCGGTCCCCTTCCCGAGCTTCTCCAACGCTTCCGTGGCATCCGATATTGATGAGTCCCTGAACTTCTCACCCGTGTCGACCTCTATCCTGTCGACCAGAGCCTTTCCGGGAGGGATGATGGACAGACCCATTGACGGGTTCGTGGTCCCGACGTTGAATACCTGCTCCGATGCCAGGGGCGGGATGGGGAGGATATTACTCTCTGCAGGTATGTACACCCTGTCCTCCTTCAATCGACCGCCGGCAGGAATGTAGATCCCCTTGCCCTCGAGGTTCATTCCGTTCAAAATCCTACCCATATTCCTTCCCTGGGTGAGAAGGAAGGGATCGGTATATTCCTGAGGGACCACCCTGATCGAGAAGAGGAACGCAACGAGAAGACCCAGGATAAGGACGCCGAAGCCGGCCCTGAGAAGGAATTCGGCCGTCCTTCCGGGGAGGTCGAGCCCCGGATCAAAACCGAGCTCACCCGATAGAAATATCATAAGAAGGCCTCCCGCGGCAAACAAGACACCGCCGATCCTAATGAAGGCCTCCCTGAACTCCATCAGACCAACCATGGCATCGGTATAGATAAACGTGTCGAAACCTTTATCCCGTTGGTTTTTACTAGACCAGCGGTCGGGAGGCCGTGAAACGACGGCTGGAGACCGGGATGATCCGCTGGCAGGGATTCAATGATAGAGGCCGTAAAGACAGCTTACCGTTACTTTCTCATAATGGGGACAGGGATCACACTGCTGGTGATATCCGTAATGGTTCCGGTGCTATCCTCGGATGCTGATTTCTCCATCTACAATAGCGGATGGAACGGATGCTCCGACCTTGGCAGGGATGTCTACCGGACCGGCTCCTTCATTCCAACGGTTGACATATCAGGATCCACGGAGGAAAGGGTAGCGCATGGGTCCATTTCGGAACTGAGAGATATGATCAGACCAGGAGGAACCTCCCTGATCATCATAGGACCCTCGACGGAGTTCAAAAAGATGGAGGGCGAATTCGTTCACGACCTGCTGATGGGGGGGGGGACCCTGTTTCTCGCGGACGATTTCGGAACGGGGAACCAGCTCCTCTCGTACCTCAACACAACCACCCGGATATCCGAAAAGAGGATGCTCGACCTCTCCTACATGAAGGACACGGAGTTCGCGGTTACAACGGAAACAACCGACCATCCGGTGTGCTCAAACGTGTCGATGCTGATGCTGAACGTACCCTCGACTGTTTCCCCTTCCCCTGGGGCCCATCCCGTTCTCAATTCGTCGAGGACCTCATGGATCGATCTGGATGGTGACGGCAGGCTGAGTGATGACGAGCCAGTTGGCCCGTTTCCCCTGATGACCGTGGAAAAATACGGCAGGGGCGAGCTCATAGTGCTATCCGAACCCAGCTTTTTGATCAATCAGATGAAGGATCATATGGACAACGGGATATTCGTTCTGAACATCGTCGGGTTCGTCACCGCGGGAAAGGAGACGACCGTTATAGACGAATCCCACCGGGATGTGAACGACCCTGTCCGGTTCATGAACTTCATGGTCACCGACCTCGTGGCAGGTCAGAAGGTAGGTTTTCTTGTCCTGGTCACCGTCATCTTCATCTTCCTCAATACTCCGGTTCCGGGAAGGATGATGAAGGGAGCGAGAAAACTCATCGACAGGGTTTTTGAGGAAAGAGATAGGACAAAAGAGAAATCGGATGAACCCCTGGAAGTTGTGGCCTCAAGGCATCCGGATTGGGACCGGAGGGTTCTCGAAAGGCTCGTAAAAGAGATAGAGGGTAACACATGACAACAAGGTCCAGGCAGATATTCGAGATGGTAAAGGCCGAGGCCTCCAGGTCGATAATCGGCTACGAGGACACCGTGGAGGATTTCCTCATATGTCTATCGGCCGGTGGTCACATACTCCTCGAGGGCGTACCGGGTATAGCAAAGACCACCCTTGCAAAGACACTCTCCGAGATAGTGGGGCTCGAGTTCAAGAGGATCCAGTTCACACAGGACCTGCTCCCGTCCGACATCACCGGACACTACTTCTTCAATCAGAAGGAGCAGGAGTTCCGGTTCAGGAAGGGGCCCTTATTCGCAAACGTTGTCCTTGCCGATGAGATCAACAGGGCACCTACAAAGACCCAATCCGCACTTCTGGAGGCCATGGAAGAGAAACAGATCACGGTGGAGGGGACCACCTTCAAATTGCAGGAACCCTTCCTGGTCATAGCCACCATTAACCCTGTGGAGCACGAAGGTGTCTACACACTCCCCGAGGCTCAGATGGACAGGTTCATGATAAAAGGTCATATGGGCTACCTCGATCCCGAGAGTGAACTCAAACTTCTCCACATGAAGAACAGGGACTGGAAGAGAACGGGGCATTCCAGGGTGCCCATGGACCCCTTCCCGATACTCCAGGAGGAGATCGGAGGATGCAGGGCCGATCCAACAATACTCACCTACATCCGGGATATCATAAAGGAGACGCGGGGAGACAAGCAGATCGTCCTCGGCGGAAGTCCCCGTGCCGGTGAGCAGGTACTTTACGCTGCAAAGGCCACTGCGATCCTGTCCGGCAGAAACTTTGTCATCCCCGATGATGTCAAGAAAGTTGCGAGGAAGGTACTTCCGCACAGGATGTCCCTGTCCCTTGACACGGAACTCGAGGGAATATCATCAAGGACCGTGATCGATATGGTCATCGACAGGGTAGAGGTCTTGAAGAGAGTCGAAGGAAAATGAGCCAGGGGGAATAAAAATGAACATTTCACCTTTCCTTGCCTACGATATTAGGGGCAGGGTGGGAGAACAGCTGACAGAGGAGATGGCATATGATATCGGGCTTGCATATGCGGACCTCTTCAGAACGAAAAGCGTTGTTATCGGAAGGGACATCAGACCATCCTCGGAGATGCTCTCCGAGAGCCTCTCGAGAGGCCTGAATGACGGCGGGGCCGATGTTCTTGACATCGGTCTTTGCGGGACCGAAGTGGTCTATTTCGCCACACCACACCTTGAAGCTGACGGAGGAATAATGATCACTGCCTCCCACAATCCCAAAGGGTATAACGGCATGAAGCTCGTAAAGAGAGGATCGGTTCCCATCTCCAGGGACAACGGCCTTCACCTGATCAGGGACATGATAGAAAAGGGTGGACTCAGGAGGGCGGGATCTCCCGGAATTCATATCGAGACGGATATCTGGGACCCATACATCGACAAGGTCATATCCTTTCTTGACGACAGCGGATCCCTCGAAGGGATAAGGGTGGTGACCGATCCGGGACACGGATGCGCCGGTCCGGCCCTTGATCTGGTGGCGGAGAGGACCGGGCTGGATCTTGACAGGATGCACCATGAACCCGATGGAAACTTTCCGGCGGGCGTTCCCAATCCTTTGCTTCCGGAGATGAGGGGGCCAATCTCCGAGAGGGTTAGAGGAACGGATGCGAAGATAGGGGTGGCATGGGACGGGGATTACGACAGATGTTTCCTGTTTGACGAGAATGGGGACTTCACCGAGGGTTATTACATTGTCGGGCTGCTGGCGGGGAAGATGTTGAGGAAGAACCCCGGGGCGAAGATCATCCACGATCCCAGGTTGGTCTGGAATACCGTGGAGATCATCAACGAGATGGGAGGTATTCCCATCATGAACAAGACCGGTCACGCGTTCATAAAGGACCGGATGAGGAAGGAGGACGCCATTTACGGCGGTGAGATGTCTGCTCACCACTACTTCCGGGATTTCAATTACTGCGATACCGGAATGATCCCATGGCTCATGGTTCTCGAGCATATGGTCGAAACGGGCAGGAAATTGTCGGATCTCATGAAGCGGATGATGGAGAGGTTCCCCGTTAGCGGCGAGATCAACCGGATGGTCAATGACCAGAAGGGGGTGATATCCCTGATCGAGGAAAGATACTCACCGGGAGCGGTGAACATAGATCATACCGATGGGGTGAGCATAGAGCACGAGAGGTTCAGGTTCAACCTGAGATCATCCAACACCGAGCCGCTCATCAGATTGAACGTGGAGACCAGGGGCGACAGGGAGCTTCTGAAGAGTGTTACGGATGAGATACTCCATCTCGTTGATCCCATGGAACAGTGATGGCGATGGAAGGTTTCAGGCTGCTTGTTGACGGATACTGCTCTCCGGCCGTGAACATGGCAAGGGACGAAGCGCTTCTGAGAAAGGTGATAGCGAAGGAGTCGGTTCCATGCGTCCGCTTCTATCAATGGAAACCCGCAGGATTGTCACTGGGACGATTTCAGAAGATCCACATGGGTGTTGACCTTGATGCCTGCAGAAAGTATGGGGTGGAAACGGTGAGGAGGCTTACGGGTGGTGAGGGGGTCCTCCATGATGACGAGATCACATATTCCATTATCATACCGTTCACTTACCCGAAGTTCGACGGGAGGGGGGTGGTGGACACTTACAAAACGATATCACGAGCCCTTATCAGGGGCCTTGAACATACAGGGGTTAGATCCTCCATGGCGGGGAATGCTCCGACAAGGCCCGATCCTGCGGGGAAAGGGGTGTGTTTTTACACTCCGACGGTGAACGAGGTTGTAGCTTCCGGAAAGAAGATAATCGGTTCGGCGCAGACAAGGGAGAAGCTGGTTATCTTACAGCATGGATCGATCCCTATTGATTGGGATGTGGATATGCAGTTCGATGTCATGAGAGTACCGAAGGAGAACCGGGATGTGTTCAGGAACCTGTTTCAAAACAGGGCGACGACCATCACGGAACAGCTCGGGAGAAGACCGGATGTCAATGAACTTGTAAAGAACTTCTCGAAGGGGTTCGAGGAGGTGTTCGATATGAGGCTCGAACCTTCGGAATATACCGTTCAGGAGGACAAGATGACGCAATGGCTGGTACGGAAGAAGTACGGGAACGACGAATGGAACCTTAAGCTCTGAAAGCTTATATCTCTACCAGCTCTTCGTTCAGCCTATTCCCTTATACGGTCTCTTCCACTGAACCAGTGCTAAATAAGTTCTCTGATCCATTCTACTTCGTTCTGGAAAGATCTCTTCACTTCTCGACGATCTTCACCATATGCGTTGCACAGGATATGCAGGGATCGTAGGCCCTCGCTATGAGTTCCATCTTTGACCGGATCTCGTTCTTTGTCAGCCCCTGCCCGTTCAGGATCTCTCCGACCTTCTTCATATCCTGATCGATCATCAGGTTGTTTATTGCGGTGGGAGTTATTATATTGGCATCGGTTATCTTCCCTTCCTTATCGATCCAGTATTCATGAAACAGCGTTCCCCTGGGGACCTCCAATGATCCGATCCCGTGGGATTCAACCGGCTCCACCTTGACCGGCCTCTCATCCTTCATTCCGAGGTAGAGAAGCCTGTCTATCAGTTCTATGGCCCTCTCCCATGCATAAACTCCCTCGAAAGCCTGTCCCAGATTGTTGTGGAGTATATTACTGGAGGGGAACGGGAAGGCTATATCCCTGGCCTCGAGAACATGGTCGTGGGTGAACTTCTTCATTATGTTCAATCTCGATAGGGACCCCACCATCACCGCGCTCCCGGCATCGGTCTTCGAAGCCTTGGCCGTGGACCAGGGAATGATCTCCTCCTTGATGACCTTCCTGTAATCCGAAAGCGGAAACCTCCTGTCATCGAGAGCTATAATGTCACCCATTAGGTTGAACTCATCGCTTTTCGAACTCACAAGCGTGGAATAAGGAGCTGTCAGCTCCATCTCCGACGGGTATTGGAGGCTGGCAAAGAGCCTGTAGGCCTCGATGGTATCCTTGACGTTCCCGGTCAGCTTATCCCTGAGCTCGACCAGCTGTCTCCTCGAGGGTATATCGGTAAAACCTCCGATGACCGGCTTCTCCGGGTGTATGGGTCTTCCCCCTATGAGCTCCTGGATGTCGTTCCCTGTCGCCTTCAGTTTGAGTGCCCTGTTCACTTCCTGCGGATAGTCCTTGTAAAGGGCTATCGCATTTGGCATACCCAGATAATCCGGAAGGGCCAGGAAATAGGTATGAAGATAATGGCTTTCGAGAATTGAGCCCATGTGGATAAGCTCCCGGAGCAATTCCGTCTGCTCCGTGACCTCAACACCGAAGGCCTGCTCCACGGCCTTGATGGATGCGAGCTTGTGCGACACCGTACATATCGCACATATCCTGGTCACGATGGAGGGCACGTGCCGGAAGTATTTTCCCCTTACCAGAACCTCGAAGAACCTCGGGCCCTCGGTTATGGAGAACTGGACATTGTTCATCTTGTCCCCCTCGAACTCGAGGAAGATCTCCCCATGACCCTCGACCCTTGCGACCGGTTCGATCTCCACATACTTCTTCACTGATCATCACCCCTGATCCTCTTTATCTCCTCAACAACCTTCTTGCCCTCATCCGAGAAGGAGAAGAGCGCGATGAGGTCTATGACGTGGTCCAGATTGATACCGTATTTCCTGTAATCCCTGACGGCGAACCTGATAAGGTCCGGATGGAAGAAGGACCCCCTGCATCCGATACAGGTGGAACCGTTCCTGGTGCAGTAAGCGTTGCACCCCGAATAGGTCAGGGGACCCAGGCAGATATTTCCTCTTGCTAGATTGCAGGACTCCCCCTGGAGGGGGCACATTGCGCATACCACCGTCGCGGATAGATCAAGGTCCCTGCAGAGAGGAACATACGGGCAATCCCCGGAAGTGGGGCAGTCCCTGCAGCTCTGCTCGTGCTGGGACATGGTCAACTGCAGAATGTTCCTCCTCAGATCGTATATCCTTCTGGATGTCGTATGGACGATCATGTTCTCTCTGAGCGGTGTCTGGCAGGCTTCCCGGATGATCTTTGACCTCCCTTCACCGATCTCCACAAGGCACATCCTGCAGTTCCCGGTGTTCCTCTTCCCGAGAACCGGATTGTAGCAGATGTGGGGGACGTCGATACTTCTCTCTATGCAGAGCTCGAGTATGGTTTGCTCGGGTTTGCCGAAATATTCGATCCCATCGATGACGAGTCTCACCTTCTTCTCGACCATGGTCATCTAGCTCACCTCCTCGTCGTGGCAGGTTCGTGGGAGCAGACCCTCGAGTTCCTTGTAGACCCTTGCTTTGAGAACCCTGTTCGACCAGTGGATGGCTCCCTGATTGTAGGATTCCATCCTTCTCAACCGGTCCTTGATGATCTTCGGGTTGGTGTTTGGATACTGTCCGCCGCCGGTTATGCACCCCTCAAGGCACGGGATGAACTCTACGAACTGGTATTCGTTGATGTTTTTCAGGACATCATCCGCTTTTGTCAGGTCCTTTACCGTGGCTGATCTTATGTGAACATCCGGGTAATCGATGGTCCTGACGACCGTTCCATCCGGGAGCTCGAACTTCTGGAATACGTTCTGTTTGGAGAGGAACGCCATGGCATAATCCACTACCTCATCTCCCAGCCCGTCTATTGCCGGAGTGTCAGCCAGAACGTCGATGTATGGTTCGGTCATGATGAACTTGTCGAACGAGACCGTCTCGATATCACAGAGGTCAGGGTTTATCCTGTTCTTCTGGATGAGTCTCGAAACCTCCTTGGTGGATATCACGGCATCGAAATCAGACATCTTCTTCATCGCCGTGCAGGGAGTGATGAGAACTAGAAAAACAGGGCCGTACCTCTTCTCGATCAGCTCCCTTGCTATGGGACCGGGCCTGTGATCAAGGTCCAGGTACTTGGCGTACTCCGGTTTGTGTTTCGATATCCATATGTTTGCCGACGGGCACCAGGAGAGGATCTTCCTCCTGTCCGGGTTCGATAGCGAGTCCCGTACGGTGCTGAACAGCGAAACATGCTGGGCTGCAGCGAAATTGAACACCTTCCAGACCCCTAGCTGTTTGAGGGCAACGATTATCTTCCTCATCAGGGCGTGGGTGTTCTCCGGTTCATCTGTTCTGAGGTTCTCGGTGATGGATGCGAGTATCATCGGGTCGACCAGTGCGACGACCCTCTCCTTCATCCTGAGAACATCCTCGAGCTTTCTTATATTGTACTCCCTCTCCTTGAGGGCTCCGCAGAAGCAGAACTGTATGCACTGTCCGCATGCGATGCAGGTGGTCTTTGCAAAGTTGGACCCGAAAGGTGTCGAAACCCTCTCTTCCCAGTTCCTGCCCACCATCGAGATGGCATCCACACCAAGGCCCTCGCTGCAGACGTTGACGCATCTCCTGCAGGATATACACTTATCCGGAAGGTAGTTTATGACATGGTCCTTGATCTCCTCCACGTCCTCTATCAACTCCTTTTCTATGGGGAGGGGCAGGGGTTGGTTCTTGTGGGGGTCCATGGTTGCGAACTTCTTGAAATAGTAGATGATCTCGGATTCCCTGATCGGGCATCCCCTGATGGTGTAATCCACCTCCACAAAATAATCAAGGGGGTAAGCCTTTTTCAGGGGAGCTGTATTGATCATGGTATCCCCGTAGACCAGTTTATAGGCCTCGGCAGCACCGAGGATGTCCTTTCCCGTTGCGACCCCGCCAGATGCGGCACAGGTTCCGATGGCCACGAGCCTGCGGGTGTTCTTGCGGATGTGATGGAGCATCTCGATGTCCTCTTCCGTGATCACCGCTCCCTCGACAAAAGCGATATCGAGCATACCGAAGTCCTGACCGGAGGATGCCATGGTAAAAACCCTTATGTCCAGTGCATCGAACACCTCCAGCAGGTCCTCCTCGCAGTTGAGTATGGCAAGCTGATCGCCGGCGCAGGATGTCAGACCGAATATCCCAACCTTGAGCTTCACCGGTCATCACCTCCCATGGGACAGACCCTGCCAGGACACTCTCCCCTGAGATGGGAGTCGAACTCATCGCGGAAATTTTTTAAGGCACTCTGGAAAGGGGTTGATGCGGTCTTCCCGAGCCCGCAGATGGAAGCACTGTCCATTGTGTCGGCTATCTTCATTGCCTCTCTGAGGTCCTCTTCCCTGGCCCTTCCCCTCCTGAGCTCTCCGAGGATCCTGCTTATATGATGAGTTCCAGCCCTGCAAGGCGTGCACTTGCCACAGCTCTCATGGGCGAAGAAACCCATGAGATTGTGAGCAATGTCAACAATGCAGGTTTTCTCGTTGAATACAACAATGACACCCGACCCGAGGGTGAGGTTCTCGGCCTCTGCGTCCTCCATGGTGTATTTTATATCGAGGCTGTCAGGTGTTATCAATGATCCCGAAGCTCCTCCAAGTAACACACCCTTGATGGAGCACCCCTTTACACCGCCTCCCAGGTCATCTATCAGCTGTTTGATGGTGCAGCTTCCCATTTCCACCTCGTAAGCTCCAGGGTAGTTGACATGCCCCGTTATCGATACTATCCTTGTCCCCGTGGACTGAAGGGTTCCAAGGGCTTTGTAGCCGTCGCCACCGTTCATGATTATATAGGGTACGTTTGACAGGGTCTCCACGTTGTTGACGCAGGTGGGTTTATCGAACACCCCGGAAACGGATGTTCTCTGGACCTTGATCTTCGGCTGTCCGGCCCTACCCTCGATGGATTGCAGTATGGCGGAGGATTCCCCGCAGACGTATGCTCCGGCACCCTTCACGACCTCTATGTCAAAATCCAGACCGGAATCGAGAATGTTCTTCCCGAGATAGTTCCTGCTCCTTGCCTGCTGAAGGATCCGATCGAACATGGGGGGAAAGACATGATATTCCCCCCGGTTGTAGATGAACCCTTTTTCGATATCCATGGCGTAGGCAGCGATCGTCATGCCCTCGATCAGTAGAAAAGGGTCCGTCTCCACAATGGTACGGTCCTTTATGGTGCCTTCCTCGCCCTCGTCGAAATTTGCAATGAGGTATTTGGGGCCCGCCCGCTGCATGGCAACGGATTCCCACTTGAACCCCATATGAAAACCTGCCCCTCCCCTTCCCCGTATCCGGGATTTCGACACCTCGTTCACGGCCCACCTCGGACCGTGTTGTATTGCCTTTTTAAGGGCCTCGTATCCGCCTTTTTTCAGATAGTGATCGATATTCTCCGGTTCGTAGCCGTCGATGTTCCTGGCCGAAAGAAGCAGCCTCTTCTCCTCCACCAATCACTCACCCCCTTCGATCAGGTCGGACACTATCTTGAGGGCCGTGGTGGTATCCAGGTTTCTGTGGACCGTCCCGTTCACCATAATGGATGGGGAACCGTCGCACTGGCCGATGCATGAGGTCTCGAGAAGAGTGATCCTTCCGTCTTCCGTTGTCTCACCCGCCTCGATCTTCAGCAATCCCTTGATAGCGTTCAGGATCTCCAGGGACCCGTTTGCGTGGCATACGATACCCCTGCAGACCTTTATGATATTGTTGCCCACCGGTCTGATCTTGAATTCCTCGTAAAAGGTTGCCGCGGAATATATCTCTGCCAGCGGAACGTTCAGCGATCTGGAAACGTATTCCGCCTGCCGGGCCCCGATAAACCCCCACCTCTCCTGCATCCGATGAAGGAGAAAAAGTACGGTAGAATCGCGACCCCCGGCCTCTTTGAGGAACCCATCCAGAACTTCCCTGTCTTGAGAGCTGAGGACCATGGTTTAGCACCGATGGGCTGTAATTCACCATGATATTAAAACTATCGGTATTTCCATTGACCGGTGGAACCGATTTAATATTTATCTGGCCGTTGTGTAATGGAATTTAATAATTTTAGCGACATAATGGAAAGAATCAAATGCCAACCATTACGAATGGTTAAAAAATTACAGGACACGGATGGGATGAAGGTTCAACATATTCTCGGAACAGGGTCCCCGTACGGCGCATCCATGATCCTCTTCCCCCCCACACCGGTTTCGAGAACGACCCTCTCCTTCCTGTCCACCACCCTTCCGATAATGGAGGCGTCCTTCCCCTCGGGAGTTGTCCTCACGGCTTTCAGAACATCCTCCTCGGCGCCGGGAACGACTCCGATGATCACCTTGCCCTCGTTCCCGATCTCGTAGGGGTCGAGTCCGAGCATGTCGCAGGCGCTTCTGACAGCATCCTTCAGTGAGATCTCCTCCTCCGAAACATCGATCCCGTACCCGCTCTTCCGTGCCCATTCGTTCAAACCGTTGGCGAGACCTCCCCGGGTAAGGTCCTTTGCCGAAACAACACCACCGGACCTTATTGCAATATCCATTATACCCCCCATACTCGCAAGGTCGGACATCAGCTCCGTTTCAAAGCCGTATCCCTCCCTGTAGGAAAGCAGTGAAATACCATGATCGCCCACGCTACCTGAAAGGATGATATGGTCTCCGGGGCGGATCTGATCGTCCCTCAACCAGCTGGAAGAAGGGACCTCCGTATTCCTCTCCATCCTCAGACCTGATGCCCTTTCAAGGTTCCATCCCAGCATCTCATGTCTCTTACCCAGACCAGCTGTTGAAACGAACATTCCCTTGACACCGCCTCTTTCAACAACCTTGGTGTCGCCGGTCACGACCGTAACCCCTGCCCTTTCCGAGGCTTCACCAATCGACCTCGATATTCGATCCAGAAGCGATCGCTCGAGACCCTCTTCGAGTACAAGGGATAGGGCCAGTGCTTCAGGTCTTGCACCAACCACCCAGAGATCGTTCACGGTTCCGTAAACGGAAAGCGATCCGATATCCCCACCTGGAAATTCCAGCGGCCAGATGGTATGACCGTCTATGGTGAAGGCCGTATCACCGACCGATGCCGAATCATCAAGGAGTTCCGGACCGAGACCATCCGGGTCGGCCCTTGGACCTGCTCTTCTTATGTGAGGCAGGAGCAGCTCCCCGAGCATCCTCTGCATGAGCTCTCCCCCGGCCCCGTCCCCGAGACCTATCCTGGTTTCATCTCCCATTGTTGACCTCCTTTACGGACCCATGTGTACCTCAGTAATCACCTTTACGGTCCTCTTCGATACTGGCTGCTTCCTCACGGTTCTTTCTGAGGTTGAACAGGAAAAAGACCACGAGACCGATGACGGCGATAAGGGATATTGTTGATATCACGATGATAAGGGTCGCCTGTCCGTTTTGATCCTCCTCGGGAACCCCGGGTGTGAAAGAATAAGTAAGAGTCGATGTTCCACCGTATGTTCCGTTGATGGTCTGGGCATTTATGATCAGTTCCAGTCTGTATTCCCTTCCGGATTCCAGTCCGGGCGGGAACTCCAGGGTAATGATCCCGTCCGACCTGGGACCTACCAATATGTTTCTCTCCTGAAGTCTGACACCCTCTCCCAGGTTCAGCGTACCTTCTATGCCAAACCTCAATACCAGCGGGCTGTCGTTCTTCATCAGAAGCTCCAGAAAAGGAGCATCAGCGAGCATCTCCCTATCCTCGTTGACCTCAACCTTCCAGGGAACGTCACCCCATCCCCACAATGATACTATCACCGTTACCTCATCCGTCCTCACATTCCCCGTACGATCCTCCACCCTGAGGGTCAGGAGATGTATGCCGGGGGACAGGTCCCGTATGGTTCTGAGGACCGATTGTGTGGATTCGAACAATATCCCGTCCCTGTCGGAGGACCATGTGACGTTCAATCTGTCCCCCTGGACCATGTCAGGATCATAACCAGATGCCTCAAGCGTCACCGGATTATCGGGAAGAAGGACGGTTCCGTTGAGTGGCGAGATTATCCTCACATTCCTTGGCTCATCCTCGACCGATCCCACGATTATGCCTATCAGGAAATGCACGGCTTCTTCCCCGTCCGAGATCGATATCTGCACGTATCCTTCCCCGGCCTGGTCCTTTTCAGGGATTATCCAGAGGGACCCGTCCGAGATCCTCGATGGAAAAGGGAAGTATTCCAGAACGGAGAAGGTGAGCTCGTCACCGTCCGGGTCCGAGAAATTGTGCAGAATCTGACTTTTCAGAGGGCCCTCATCCTCGACAAGGTAGAGTATCAGCTCGACACCAATGAATATCGGCCTTGAGTTGAAATGATCGGTTGTGATGGGAACAAAAGGGGAGCGTTCTGAAACCGGGCCGTCGTCGTCAACCGAGGATAAAGAGTATTCGTACGTGGTGTTATCGAGGAGATCGTGGTCCTCGTAAAAGAGCACGTTCTTGGAGAGTCTCGTGATCTCCCGAAATTGCGCTTCTCCGGGTCCCCTTCGGTAAACGATGTATCCCCATATATCCTGGACAAGGGGGGGGTCCCATTCCAGCCTTATCGTATCGTTCCCTCTTGGGGTTCCTCTGAGATTACGCGGATGAGGAGGCGGTAACTCGTCCAGGGGCACGGCGTTGATGACAGAAGACTGCTCCGATACATGCCCGGAAAGATCGACGGTCACGAGTATGATGGAATACCGGACCCCATTTTTCAGATCCTCCAGGGTGTGGGATGTACCAGGATAGAATACCTGTACCAATTGGTAGTCCACCTCATTGGGACTGAAGAATATAAGGGTCTTCTCGATATCCTCTCCAACCAGCTCCCAGCTCACGGAAAGGGATCTTCCTTCGGGGAGGGGCTCGACCTCGATGTGTACCGGTGTCAAGGGGTCTCGATCGACATCGACCGATACCGGAATGCTCCAACCCCTGGAACCGATCTCGTTGAAGGACCGGACCCTGAAGTGAACTGTTGCATTCGGATTGTCCTTTACAACGGTCCCTGGAGAGTTCAGCGACCAGGTTCGGACATCTTTCGAGAAATCGGATGTCCTTGACCGCTGGAGAATGTATTTGGAAGCCCCGGAGCCATTCCAGATGAGAAGCACCGAAGCCGATCCGTCATAGTATATAATGTCCAGTTCGGGTATGACGGCCATGGACCATTGTCTGTCCTGCATCAAAGGGTAAGGGTCCCTCCCGAGGAAGGGGATGCCCGTATCTCCGATACCGTCGAAGGCCCTTCTGCCGTCCTGACCGTTGTCCTGACCCGTGTAGATATCATAGTAATTTCCCTCACCGAGGGTTTTGTTGTACCATGTTGAGAGGGTCAGGCCCTCGACCACTCTGCGGTTTTCGATGAAGGCGTTGTGAAAGAGCTCGCAGTCCCTGGGCTCGGAGAAGGCCACATCGTTCCCGACGAACCTGTTCCTGATGAAACGGGACCTCACTGCATCCATCACTGCGATGCTGCAACCTTCAAAGATGGAGCCTCTCACAACGCCCCCGGTCAGATTGGCGATCCGGTCCATGTCGGTGAAGCGGCTCTCCTGGATGTTCATGACCGAACCCGGTGGGAGGTCAACGCTACCCCCCGAGATCGATACATTCACCAGTGTTATCAGATCGTATCCATGGATTGGCCGTGTACAATCGTGCAATTCCGTATCCCTCACGTACAGCTCATCCTCAAGACTGATCATACCCTGCCTGCAATCGGTTATATTGGAACCGATGACGGAGAAACCTCCCCCCTGGACATCAATGGCCAGGTCGTAATTGATGATCGTGAGGTTATTTATTTCCATATCCGCCGGACCGCCCTTACTTATCGCTGTGCCACTTCCATTCCCGATCATCCTCACATCCTTGACGGTCGAGGCAGCAAGATAACCCATGATGGAAACATTGATCAACTCGGACCCATGTATGTCCAGACGATCTCCTGCTATGAACATGCCCTCCATATATGAATTGGATATCCGGGTGAGCCCTGCCTGGTTGTTCGATTCCATCAATCCGGCCCTGTTGTGATCCATTGAGATTATTTTTGATGCGTCCTCGGGGGTTCCCGGATCCCCATCTATGTCCTCTATCCATGTCCTGTTGTAGTTCTGAAGATCGGCCCTCAACAGAGGTTTCGGGTCAAGGACGATGGTGCAGTTCCTGATGATGAGATGACCATGGTTTACGATCATTCCCCTGTTATGTATGGTCAGGTTCTCCCAGACCGTTACATTTCCAACCCTGTTCCAGAAGCCTTCCTCCAGTATCAGGTCGAAATCCTGGAGAGAGGTTTCATCCCGGACCTCGGCGGATGAAACCATTGGAAAATGGACAAACAGGATCAACATGACCCCGATCACGGCATATCTGGAGTGCACTCCACTTCTACAATCTTGTTGCGATTTATTCTTTTTGGTAGGCTAACCCGTTAGGGGCCCCGAAAGCGACCGGCCGATAGAGGTCAGGGAATACTCGATGAACCTGCCATCCTTTTCCCCCCGGATTATCCCTGCTTCCTCGAGCTTCCTCAGGTGGAAGGACAGAAGGTTCGGCGCCATCTGGGTCAGGTCGCTGAGAATGCCGGGTGTGAGCGAGGCGAGGTTGAGGAAGAAAAGGATCTCTATCCTCTTCGAGGAGGACAGGATGGAATACATCCTCTCGAGCCTCCTCAGGAGAGAAGGGCTGGGTTTCATCCTTCTCAAACCTTCGATCCCGCCCATCTCCTCGAGGTCCATATTGAAACCCTCGATTTCTTCCATCCCTGACATGAACGTTTATCGGCCCGGTGATATTCAAAGGTATCATGAATGATCGACACAAGTGAGAATACACTTGTGCCCAACTTCAAACCCTCACCCCCATTTCAAGGTGTTCAAAGCCATAAGCCGATATTCAAGGGACTAATGGACATATTGAAATTCCCATTTGATGAAAAATCATTACAGGTGGATTCTTATCCGGCGGGCTTTTCGATCAATGAAAGTAAAATGAGCAGGGAAGATGCAAGGACTGAAAGAGCAATGATCCACCAGTATAGCGGGTGAACTTCCGTTCCCCCCTCCTCCATCTCATCTGGCAGGGAGGTCTCCACCGAAGCGAGGGGGTAATGGTCAGTGGACCCGGCATTCCCGGATATCAAGTACTCCATGTCCACGATACCGTCCCCATCCAGATCCGGAACCGTATGGTCCGGCCATCCGTTTCCCTCTCCACCGAGGTCCCACATATTGTGCTGTCCGTTGTCCATGGCATGGGACGAGAACATTGTTTCCCCCTCAAAGATGTTGAGATGGACAGTATTGTTTGATGAAGGGCGGTCTCCTCCGAGCCAGGAATCCAGTGTCAGGGACCTCCTTGTACAATTGGAGATGCGGTTTCCAAAAATACGGTTGTGATCGGAGGAATCGAGCCATGCCCCCCAATCGTTGGATTCGAAAATGGAAGCGGAGATCTGGGACCTGTCCGTTCGGGTGAGAAAAACACCATAGGTATTGCTTTCAAATCTGGATCCGTTGATAATTACCGAGTCTGTATCCGATGTATATATCCCGTTGGTATTGTGCCTGAACTCGCAATCCTCCACGGAAGAGTTTGCACATCCGGACATGATAAGACCCTGATTGTTATCACTGAAAAAAGAGCGGATGATGCGGTTATGGGAGCTGATCCTTCCATTCGAGGAGCTGATAACCATCCCGCTCCCGTAATTCAATATCAACGATGCATTTATGATGGTGTTTCGAGATGAATCCTCCATCCTGATCCCTGACGAATGTCCGAGCACCGCATTCTGGTGCTGCAAGACCACATTCTCTAAGATGACATCTCTTGTCATGTTCATATGTATCCCGCTGTCCACACTGTGAGAGCACAGACAATCGGCAACTGTGACGTTGTGGCCCCTGATATAGATCCCGTCGTAACTCCCGAGCCATGCGGAATTTTTTATGCTAACGAAGGAAGAATCCCTGATCTCCACCCCAACGGAGGCATAATAGGAGACGCACCCCTCGATGAGCACGTTGCTCGAGTTCACTATCCTTATTGCGGGGTTCACAGGCTTGAACGAAGAATCAAAGAGGCAGTATTTTATCTCGATAAAAAATGTTGAGTTGATGATGGATATGCCCGTGTTCCGGGAGGTATTGAACCGATGAAAAAATATGGTGTACGGGTCCTCCTCCGTTCCCAGGCCGGCAAGTCCCTCCACGGTTCCCGTTACGGACGAACTTCCGTCAAGGACCATGGCCTCGTGGAGATCGACTGCAATTCCACTTCCACTGTTCCCATCACCTCCGACATGGCCTGGATGAAGCATGATGATGGTCAAAAGAAACAATGCCATGATTCGGGTGGCCATGACGGGATCTCTCTCCATTTTCATTCTCCGGCCGGAGGAGGAATGCAATTTAATGATATCATTTTCGGTGATTTCCTAGAACCAGGAGTGAACAACGCGAAAGGGATTTTTACAGGCTGATGCATGAACATCCGTCATCGGAGGAATAAAAATGGGAGATAAGAGAACCTACAGGGTGTCAGGCAGGGACCTCCTCGACAAGATCGACGAGATAATCAAGGAGGGGAACGCGAGAAGGATTAGAATAATCCACGAGGGAAAACCTTTGATAGACATTCCCCTGACCGTAGGGATAATAGGAGGAGCGGTTACGGTCCTAGCAGCTCCTGTCCTCGCAGCCCTCGGGGCCATCGCAGCCCTGGTGGCCGAGGTGACCATCGAGGTGGAGAAGGTTGAAAGATGACCTTTATCGATGAGGAGGAGACGATCTCACCTGTTTGCCCTCATGCTCCTCAGGGCTGTGTTGAGGATAACTGTTAGCGATGCCCTCCACGCATCCTCCGAAGAGCGGTCAAGCGCCAGGTCCAGGGCTTTTCCTGATATGTTGAAATCTATGTCCTTGTAATGAACATCCATGAGCACGAGGCCCGTGGGTGGCATCGTCCTGACCCGGTTTTTCACCATCGAGACTTCTGTCGTCCCGAGAAGAAGTGAATCGAACTCTTCTGTTGTGATATCATCCCTGACCCGGGCGATGGCAGCACCGACCATACGCCTTACCTGCTGCCACAGGAATCGGCTTCCGACGATGTCGATTATCACAAGGTCCCCGTTCCCCGAAAGATCGTAGGCATCTGCCTTCTCGATTAGCGTCACGGGGTTCTTCTCATCCTCCAGCCGGGAGAGATGGGTGAAATCGTGCTCACCCACGTATTTTCTCAAAACCCCGATAAGGGCCTTGACCTCTTCACCGTCAAGCATGCCAGGAGGCAGGTGATAGCGATACCATCGAGAATTGGCCCATCTGATGTTCTGGGACCCCCTTATCCTGCCCCAGCCCCAGCACCAGATGCCCTCCAGATGTGCGTTAAGTCCCTTGAGAAGCTCGTCCGGGTCCATATCGGTCTCCATCGCAAAGACGTTCCCCAGGGAGGAGACGCCCGAATCGGTCCTGCTGGCAAAGCCGAGAGGCCATGGACCCGATCCGTCGAACTTCCCCATTGACTCAAGTGAGGCTGCAATGGAACCTTCAACAGAGCCCGGGTCCCTATCCCCCTGTCTCTGCGACCCGTGGAAACGGGACCCGTCATAGGCCACCTTCACCGCGATCCTCATGGCGGTGTATCTCCCGGCAAACACATATAGCTTTACACGCGATAGACCGGACCGTGGCCCCCGAAATAGAAGTAGTAGTGGAAAATGAGTTCGTGGTGATCCTTGTTCAGCCCCTGTATCAGGGCAACATAGGTTCGGTGGCGAGACTTGCCAGGAACTTCGAGATGGCCGGCATGGTGATGGTGGACCCTCCCCCTTTGGAGGATGAAGCGATCGCATATTCGATGCATGGTAAGGATCTTCTTCTCAACGCGAGATGCGTGACGACCTTCACGGAAGCCGTGGAAGGTATCGATTGGGTCGTTGGAACCTCCGGCATCTCCGACTCGGGCGAGAAATGCTATCTGAGGAACCCTCTCAATCCGCCTGAGCTTGTGAAATGGCTCGGTTCGGTGAACGGAAAGATCGGTATCGTCCTCGGCAGGGAGGACAAGGGACTTTTAAGAGAGGAACTTGAGGCCTGTGATATCCTGGTCACCATCCCCGCAAGTCCAGAGTATCCCATATTGAACATCTCGCATGCCGCATCCATCCTCTTTTACGAGATCTGGAAGGGGACAAGGGAAACACCGAGAAGGAATTCCCCTTCCATAACATCCAGGGAAAAGATAGTGCTTCTGGAGCACTACGAGCGCCTCATGGAAGCTTCCGGTATCCCCGAACACAAGAAACCCATCTCCCGTATCAACTTCAGAAGGATGATCACAAGGGCGGCTCCCAGCCAGCGGGAGTTCAACTCATTGATGGGGACCATTTCAAGGGCCATGGACTACAAGAAAAAGAAGGGGGAATGAAGGGGGCTCTACCTCCGGTCCATGGGCCGGAAACGAGGAGAGGTCGGATACTGCTGTCCTGGAGCCGGATACATTGCACCACCATGGGACCAATTCTGCGCGGGGTTGATGTAGGGGGCCGATACGGCTGTTTTTTTCGAACGTAACCTGGATACCGCAAATCCCGCTATGATCAGGGCGACCAGCAGGACCACTATTACAATGATGATGACCAGTCCGGTATCTATGCTTCCCTGGGAGCCGGATACCTCGGTCGAATTCGAGGGGATGTCAACCGTCAGGGGAACGGTCCCGATCTCGAACTCGCCTGCCATGTCATAAACGGTCACTTTGATGGAATAGGTCCCGTTCTCCAGTAGGTCTATACCCTCGAGCAGCAGGGTGAACTCCAGGTCCCCTGCGACATCATCGGGAGGTATCCCGTCGTTCTTCATCTCCACACCCGATATACCCCCGATGGATGTAAGGTCAGCCATGACCTGATCTATATCATCCAGACCATCGGGGTCGAGCACCTGGGCATAGAGTTTCACGTCCTGACCGGAAGTGTTCAGGTTGATGACCGGAGGGTCAAGCTTCAGGAGGGTCAGGGATGGAGCGCGGTTGATATCCTCCTCCCTGACATCTATCTGAAGGGTCCGGGAGTCCGTTCCGCCCTTCCCGTCGGATACCGTGACCGAGACGGTGTCCTTGACAGCCTGACCGGGAGCAGTGTAGAGAACCTCGTTGCCTTCTCCCTTTACCGATCCCCTGGATGCAACATACTCATAACTGAGCTCATCATCGTCCTGGTCCACCGCTACGGTCTTCAGGGTGGTGGTCCCGAGAACAGGGACAATATTATCGGCCGCTCTGAAGGAAGTGATGACGGGTGGTCTGTTCGGGACGCCTTCTTCCACTATTACATGGGTCGATGAGGTGTCCTTGCCACCCCTCCGGTCCAGAACCTCCAGATTGAAATAGTATTTTCCTGGATCAGAGGGTGCGACCCAGTCCCAGATGGGACCCTCTCCTGAAAGGGTTCCGTCATCGATCTTCAGATCATAGGTCAGGGGTTCCTCATCGATATCTGTGGCGATCACCCTGACCCTGCAGGTCGAACCGGATGTGGTGACGTTTGGCTCCACTGCAAAGAATTTAATTTCCGGCCTGTGGTTGATCGGTGTGTAGGACAGGGAGAGTTTTACAGCCTGATAGGAATCAAGCATGCCGAACCCGTAATACGGTGAATATGTCGGGGAAAGGGCTTCATCGAAAGGGTCGCCCTTTGCCTCGGTGGACCGATGGATAAGCTGTGTAACCGGGTTCGTGTTCTCATCCGGCCTGATATTACCCCTTGCCTGGAGCATCAGTGCAACGGTCCCTGAAACATGAGGTGTTGCATAGGAGGAGCCCGACCCGGATGACCATCCCTGGGCCCCCTGGATGTTGGAAAATCTTGATGATGACGCGAAACTGATCGAGACCCCGGGGGCGACAACGTCCGGCCTCAGCTCGTCGAAAGGATTGTTGTCACCGTCATCGGACCTTGGTCCATAGGTTGAGGAGGACCATATCTCATCGTCTTCCCGGTCAACGGTATCGTGGTCGTCAAGCACCCCAACAACGATGGATCGGTCGGCCCAGACAGTGCCTGTGTCGGGTCCATACTGCGAACCGGAATTCCCGGCTCCCTGGACGACGACAATACCCATTCCAACGAGCTCATCCATCGCCTGTGCAATGGCCCCCCCCTCGTTGCCGGTACCCATGCTCAGGGAGACCACATCCACTCCGGTATAACCCGAACCCCAGTCGGTATCATGATTGTCCATGCACCACTGAAGGGCGTCCATGAGACTGTTCTGGTTCAGAACCACGGGTGTAGCACCGGATATCTTGAGGTCGATCAACCCGGCCGCCGGGGCGATGCCCTTCATATTTCCCTCGGCATCCCCTCTGCCGAGTGCGATGGAGGCCACACCCGTCCCGTGTCCGCTCCTGTCATCGGGGTCGAACGAGCCGTCCCGGGGGGTCAAAGGAGATCCGGGAACGGTCAGATCAGCTCCGGCAACGAAGGATCCCTCCAGGGTGGGATGCTCATTGTCCACTCCTGTGTCGATAATCGCAATGGTGATACCTTCACCGTTGAAACCGAGCTCCCTTGCGGTTTGCGGCGAATACTCCGCTGACGGATTGGCCTTGACGGACCTTGATGAGACATCGAGTATCGGTACCACCTTCGACTGGACCTCGACCTGGTATATTCCATCGAAGGAAAGTACCTCCCGGGCCTCTCCGATGGAATCGAACCTGACGGATGCGACGGGGACTATATCGTAGACGGTCCCGATCAAGCCGCCTGAACTCCCGATGGCATCCCTGACCTCTGCCGATGATATCACAGCGGGTCGGAAATGTACGAATGTCCAAACCGGAAAAGCAGCTCTTTCACCCTCCATCCTGTCATCCAGACCACTCCCGTCCCGGTCCCATGCGGTCATGGGCCCGGATGATGGAGAGCCACCAATGGAATATGGTATAGCCCCGGCTCCGGTCAGTAAAGCCATCAGAAACACTGCCAATATGAACCTTCCGGGCAACTCCATTCCTTCCACGCTCCATGAATAACATTCAGTAACATGCACGACAGGTCATCATGAAAGGTGCTCGGGCTCGACCACCATTGACCTAAGTTTGAGCAATTTCTCCGGTGATAACTGTATGTAGGTATCCCCGAATATTCCACCCTCCACCTCCAGGGGGTATACTATGACCCTTGGTTCGATCTCCTTCTTCTCCTGCGCTTTATTCTCCTTTTTAGGTGTTTCACTCCCTGCTTCCGGCACCCTGGTGACAGGTTTGAACTTTGGGGACGCACCTGTCATAGGCGCAGCAGGAATGGCCTTTACGGTTTGCTGGGTTTGACGGACGGGTGGTGCAGGTTGCTCCTTTGGATCCGATCTCCCGAAGAAAACCTTCCAGACGATCAGGACTGCGAACAGGACGAATAGGACCCCCGCTGCCACCACCCTGTAGGTGGGGGAAAAGACAGGGTCAAGTTCATCGGCAAGTTGAGAGCTAGCTTCCGGCCCTATGATCGCGACCGCCACATACAGAACGTAAACTATGATGAGGAACACCGGAAGCATGGGGAACCCTTCCGCCGGCTTCGGGGATGCCGATGAAGACGATATGTTCCTCTGGATGGGTGTGAACCTTTGTGGTGCGGCCATGTCGATTGAGGTTAATGGAGCATATGTTTAAAATGTTTGCCATGAGTGAAAAATCCCGAATGGGCCAGGTCCCTGTCCGGGAAATAATATAAGCCCGTTTCCTTTGTCAGGAATGATGTCTGACCCCCTCACGGCTGGAAGTGTCCTCCTGGATCTGGTGAGGATAACCGTGGTCCTCCTGCCGGCGATGACCGCAAACACATTTGCACCGTTCTTCGGGGGAGGGCTTCCAGTCGACCTGGGAAGAGCGAGGAAGGACGGGAGGAGATATCTAGGGGATGGAAAAACCTGGAGGGGGTTGATCGGGGGTATCACCTATGCTGCCCTTCTGGGGATGGTCCTCTTTCTGATCCTCGGGCTCACGGGTGTAACAGACCTCAGGGATTCCTTCTGGGGTCCCTTTCCGCTGAACATATTCATCATCCTCATACTTCCCGTTGGGTCGCTTTTCGGTGACATGCTCGGATCCTTCATCAAGAGGGGGCTCAACAGACCGAGGGGGAAGAAAACCCCTCTGCTCGACCAGTGGGATTACATCATCGGAACCGTGCTTTTCATTCTTCCCTTCTACCCCTGGTGGTATGATACTTTTATCGCAGATTCGACGTGGATAGCTTCCCTTATCTTCCTGGTGGTCGCATTCCTCGCGCATACCGTGGCCAATCGGATCGGGTACTGGATAGGGGTAAAGAAGGAGCCCTGGTAGGTTCCAGATAACCATAAATAAGAGCCAGACCGTATTACCAGGGGGATGGCATGCCCAGATGGGAGGTTCATATCAGCTTCGGACTCATGGCCTTCATAGTTCTCCTGGCAGGCATTTTACTCGGCATCTGGGTCCCCGGGGAGAGGATACCACCCCTGGATGTTCTGACCCTTCTGATCCTCGTCCTCCTGCTGGGAGGCGGGGCGATGCTCGCTGGCTCCGTCCTGCCTGACATCGACGGAAAGGGGAGGATCCGATTGATGATAGGACCCGTTGCCGGGGCCATGGCGCTCGTTCCTCCCTTGATAGGCGTGATCCGTATAGGGGGAGCCGTTGCAGGGTTAGATTTCATAATGGGGCCAGGATCCATGCTTTTCCTTGGCGCCACAGCTGCCGCATACCTTGTATTACTGCTTCCCAAGAGACACCGTGGAGCGTGGCACAGGACGAGGACCGCAATGGCCTTCGGAATGATATGGGGATCCTACGTCTGGGCGACGGCTGCCATGACCATCGACCAATCGATGCTCATCGGAGCCATGGGGACACTTGGATATGGCTGGCACCTTGCCCTTGACGGAAGGTTGATGTGATCTCTAAGGAAGGATCATTCCTCGATGATCGAAGCCAGAACCACCTCCGGCGGGCCTTCCCTTTCCACGGGAAATTCGAATGCATTGTGTTCCGGATGATCGTTTTGCAGCACTGGACCATATGCATAAACCTCGTAACCAGCGTTGGATCCAACCCTTCCTCTCCTCTGCAGGGTCACCATGAAAATGATCATTAGCAGTGATACCGGGATCGCACCGCCGATGATGACAAATAACAGAAGATTGTCATTTGCGTCTGACCCCTGAGGTGTTTCCCGAACGGATATGGTGAAAGTATCCGAGGCGATCATCGACCCTGCATTCGAGAGCACCCTGACCTCAAAGGTGTAGATGCCCGGAGCCGCATCTATTTTGACCTCACCGGTGAATACTTCATCCTCTGCTATCCTGTCCCCCCCCTTTCCGTCATCTTTTAGCTCAAAGCCCCCCTCATCGAGGATACCAGGTAAGTAGATCATGACCGATGCAATGTCCACCTCGCTCTCCACCCTTACCTCCACAAGCAACTTGCCACCTGCTTCCACATCCGAGGTGCTCAGGCTGATATCGATACCGGCCCTTGAAACAATTTCCACGGTAACCATGGCCTCATCACTCTCCCCCGCCGAATCCACCACATTCAGGGTGAGTTCGAACTCACCTGTTGGTGTGGATGTTGAGGGGATGTAGCTGACCGTATAAACACCATCTCCCTCCCGGGTATCGGGAGCGATACCGTCATCGGCCAGGTAAAGCTGTCCGGGGCCTCCAATGGGGGCAAGGTCTATGGACACCAGAACTTCGTCCGATGGAAGGTCAGGGTCATCGACCTCGGCTGTTATCCTCAACGGGGTATCACCGTCTAATGGGAGAGGCACAGGAGCTGCGATGACCCTTTCAATGGTGGGAGAAGAGTTGGGATTGAATACCTCAACATCGCAGGCAGCGATCGTAGAGTACCTCTCACCGTCGAATGCCCTTGCTTTTAGGATGTAGGGTCCGTTCCTTACAGCCCCGGTATCCATTTCCAGCCTCCAGACCTCTTTCCCCCGGGCCTGTGTCCATGGAATCTCGCTTTCATCACCCTCGAGCATGACCTCGACATATTCCACGAACTGATCATCGCTCGAGGTTCCGGTTACCAGGGCACTTCCGGTCAGAGGAGCCGAGGGACAGTCCATGGTAACATCCGGCGGATAATTGTGATCCCGGGACCTCACAAGCACATTAAGGGTGTCGCTGCTCGTGTACCCGTCGTCATCCTGGATCTCCATGAGAGCGGTGTATTGGCCTTCCTCCCCGTATCCGGAATATTCGAAGGTAAAGGCATTTTCCCCCTCATGCTCCCAGTTCCCGTCACTGTCGACATCCCACCTTACGTGAATGATCTCGCCATCCGGGTCAGAACCGGTCCCGGAGAACTCGACCTTATTGCCTGCCTTCACATCGAGGTCTTCCCCGGCCGATGCTATCGGAGGCAGGTTCTCCTCCAGGTAAAAGGGGACCCTGGCAACGGAGGAGCTTCCGGTCCAGAACTCCACACCGGATAGGTTCGAACACATTGAAAGGCGTAGGGATATCGACGACCCGAACGGGATCCGCATCTCGTCCATCAGGACAGTGATCCCCGCGGTCCTGTTGACGGAACCACCGGGATGAGAGAACCGGGTCAGCTCCGAGAAACCGTTGTCCTGCTCGATGATCTCCACCTCGATCGAAACAATGCTGGGCCTTTCCGCCTTGATGGCAAGGTCCACCATAACGCCGGAATGAAGGACCAGGGTATTCTCCACGGGAGAGCTTTCCCATGTCCCGCTATCGACAGGAATGGAGGATACCTGTACATCGATCGGCGCGGAGGGGCCGGGTTCCGGTGATAGACCATAGGATGAATTGAAGAAAAGATCGATCTCCTCCGAGATGACCGGGGTCACATTTATCCCGACCCCGGCATCGTTTCCGCTCTCGGCCCCTCCGTTGTCCCTGACCACCAGAGACGCTCGGTACGTGCCGCCTTCGCGGTAGACATGGGTAACCGCAGGGTCATCCACCCACCCCGTGCCTTCCCCGTCCCCGAAATCGAAATTGTATTCGACAACGGAACCTCCCCTTATGTTGGTGTCCGAGGAGCCGGTCCCGTCGAGGTTGAACCTGGTTGTGGTGGTTCCGGATCCGGGTGTCACCTCGAGCTGGGCTATGGGTGGAGGGTTGAGACCGATCACCGTCAGAGGCCTCTCGGCCGTATTGTTATCCTCGTTGGATTCCTCTATCTCATCACCCGGGTCGGCAATGACTGTTATCGCGTGCACCCCGGGATTGGCTTCCCATGTGACCCTGGCGATCCCGTGGTCCCCTCCACTGATGTCGATGGTGTCCTCTCCGATGGTCCTACCGCTCCTCAAGGGACCGTCTATGAACCTGATGATGACATCCGACGCATCCTTTGATCCCGTGTTGTTCACCCTGGCGGTTATTTGGACCTCATCCCCGGACTCGGGTAATGCGTCGGAGAACCAGATGGAAAGCGGTGTTATCGACAGGTCCGGAGGATCCGAATCGTAGGAAATGGTCGCATTTTGCTCCACCTCCAAACCACCCATCCCGTTTATATAGAGAACGCCATGAAGCGACCTTGTATCCCCCACCCTTCCCAGAGGTCTTATCGAAGCGCTAAGGGCGGGGTTCACACTATTCAGGGTGTGGTTGTATGTTGCCATTCCCCGGACGACCCACTCTCCCCCTATGATCACAGGGGTCGATAACAGGCCTGTCGCTGTCGGAGAATCCGTATAGATCTCAGAGTCCGTTGGCATCCCCCATTCGATCGGAGTCCTCAACTCGATGACGAGATCGTCCGATTGGATATCGTAGGGGGTCTTGGTGAAGATACCCGAGACGGAGACCCTGACCTCGTCGTTCATCCTTACATTGTCAGGTGCTTCCATTTCCGTCGACCGGAGGTCCATCGCTCTCTTCACCGCACCGTATGCATCTACCATCCCCCATCCCCACCTGTAATTATACTTGGGGTCGGTCTGGGGTACCGATGCTCCCGCCTGCTGCTGAGCGGTATCGCGGAGGATCGATTTGACCTGAGTTGGTGTCAGATCGGGGTTTGCCTCCAGTATCAGTGCCACGATGCCAGAGATGTGAGGGGTTGCCATCGAGGTGCCGGTCATGTCCACGTAATCCCTCACCGAATTGTGCTTGGGAGCCCTGATGTTGGTCCCCGGTGCGACAATGTCCGGTTTGAGTTCATCCATCACATCAAGGTCTCCATCCGATGCCCTCGGACCGCGGTTCGAATACAACTCCACGGTATCATCGGACCTTTCAACTGTCGAACGGTCAGTCAGGGCTCCTACAGTGATGGCCTTGTCGGCCGAAGCTGGGCTCGGGAGTCCCTCCTCCCCGTCGTTCCCGGCGGCAACAACGACCACCACCCCTTCGTCCACGAGCCGGTTGACAAGGGTGGAGGTCGTATCCCTTCCGGAAGTGGTCACCGTTGACCCCCAGGAACATGAAACGACCCTGATGTCGTATTCCCGGTGGTTCTCGATGACCCACTCCAGGGCTCGGTCCGCACTCCCTGTGAAATCTCCCTGGATCTTTGCATATCTCAGGTCGACAAGGTCGGCACCCGGGGCGGTTCCCATATAGGTACCCGATTGACCGCCGGTTCCCATGACGGTTCCGGTCACATGCGTCCCGTGTCCGTCGATGTCATCTGGATCAAGCCCGTAGACAATGGTGGTCCCCGTGAAATCCACTCCGTAGATATACTTGCCCCTGAGTGATTCGTGGACGGTATTGTCCGCTCCGGAATCGATGACGGCAACTACCGTTCCTTCCCCGGTATAACCGAGATCCCGGACGGATTCAGGCGAATACAGGGTCGAGTCACGAGAGCGGGTAGCGGGGGATGACACATCCAGGAAGTTCCTCATGACCGGTCTGTATTCGACCATTGTCACATCCGGAAGCGAAGCGAGGTCCATGATCCGAGTATTGACACGGTCCATCGAAAGATAAACTGCTGTTGTATACTTTCCCACACCATGGAGCACCGGGCGGGCGCCCGAATTCTCGAGGTATCTCAAAATATTGGAAACCTCTCCCTCCGTCGGCTGATGCTCCAAGTGCAGGTTGATCCCGATCTTTTCTCCGGTCCCGTCTAGCACGTGGAGGTCTCCCTCCAGCAGATCGTGGACCCGGTCACGGTCAAGGTCACCATCCCATCCCTTCCAATCGATGGAGGATACGGGAGAAAACGTCCCGGGACCGCCCTTGTATGTATCCTGGAGGTCTTCGATAGAACCGGATAGCACCCCCGCAGCGAAGGTCAGCAGAACCGATATGAATATCATCGATGAAAATAGGCCCCTTCTGAGCATGCTGAGGATTTCTCCTTCCGTCGGATGAAAATACTATCCAGAGGGATTATTTATATGTTTATGCTAGATGGACCAAATACCAAAAATAAATGTGTATCTGTCCGGACCTATTGACACGTGAACATTAGTTCGAACACCATCAAGGTTGTCAACATCTTTAAATAGACCCTTTAGAATGATGGAAATCACATCCCCATCACCAGATGGAAGGTGGTTTTAAGATGGCTAACGAACAGGAACCAATGAAGACCGGCACAACCACCCTGGGATTGGTCTGCAAGGACGGAGTGATCCTCGGAACCGAACACAGGGCCACCATGGGGACGCTGATCGCCCATACGGAAACCCAGAAACTATTCAGGATCGATGACCACATCGGTCTCACCACCGCCGGTCTGGTGGGGGACGCTCAATCCCTTGCCAGGTACATTACCGCCGAGGCAGAGCTCTTCAAGCTGAAGAGGGATCAGCCCATGACGGTGAAGGCAGCGGCAACACTGACCGCAAACATACTTTCCGGAAGCAGGTATTATCCCTACTGGGTCCAGCTCCTCCTCGGGGGCTGGGACAGGGAAGGGGGACATGTATATTCACTGGATGCGGCAGGCGGCTCCATACCGGATAAATACTGCGCCACGGGCTCCGGCTCTCCCTATGCTTACGGCGTCCTCGAGGACAATTTCACGGATGACATGAGCTCAAGCCAGGGTGTGGATATTGCCATCAAGGCACTGAATGCAGCAATGAGAAGGGACTCTGCCTCTGGCAACGGCTACGATATAGTTATCATTAGCGAGAAGGGGTGGAACCCCGTTACCGACAAGGAAGTCGAGAAACGGAAGCAAAAATTAAATATAAAGTAGTTCATCAACATCTGTCCCAAATACAGTATTATTAGGTGATATTTGATCTATTAGACCATAATAAATCCTTCTAAAATGGTTATTTCACAGATCAATGCTTCTACAACTATCATAAGGTCCACAGTTCCTGCAAAGGTACCCTTCACCAGGATGGGATGGATCGGTATCGAGATTTGTTGCTGGAGGGGTTAGGCAATGACCTACGAAGCTCTGATAAAGCGGATAAAGAAAGACATTGAGGATATCGTGCCAAAGGACATCGAGATCACCGGTGTAGATTTCGAAGGCCCCCTGGTTGTCATACAGACCAAGAGCATGGATGAGTTCGTTTACGATTCGAACCTGGTGAGGAAGCTTGCCCAGGGGTTGAAGAGAAGGGTTGCCATCAGACCGCATTCCTCCCTGGTCCTGGATGTCAACGAGGCTTCGAATATAATAAAAGAGGTGATCCCGGGAGAGGCAAACGTCACCGATGTCGCCTTCAACCATGATTCAAACGAGGTCACGATAGAAGCGCTTTCACCCGGACTTGCAATTGGAAAGCATGGCAGCAATCTCAACGAGATCAAGAAGAGGACAGGATGGGCCCCGCAGGTGGTCCGGACCCCTCCGATCGAATCGAAGAGCGTGAAGGACATAAGACAGTTCCTCAAGGAGCCCGAGGTCACCGATAAGAGGAAGCAGTTCCTGAAAAAGGTGGGCAGAAGGATCTTCAGGGATATCCCCGATGACGAGAACTGGATCAGGACAACGAGCCTTGGAGGCTACAGGGAGGTCGGAAGGTCCTGTCACATGCTCACCACAAGGAATTCAAAGGTCCTGATCGACATTGGTGTCAACGTGGGCTCCCAGAACAATCCGTCTCCATACCTCCAGATATCGGAGGCCCAGCCTTTCGAATCCATCGACGCAGTGGTTGTTACACATGCCCATCTGGACCATTCGGGTCTCGTTCCGTTGTTGTACAAATACGGCTACGACGGACCCATCTACTGCACCTCCCCCACCAGGGATATGATGGCCCTCCTGCAGCTGGATTACATCAAGGTCGCCGTGGCTGAAGGAAAAAGGCCGCCCTACGAATCCAAGAACATCCAGGAAGAGATACTCCACTGCATTCCCATCAAATACAATGAGACAACGGATATCGCACCCGACATCAGGCTCACCCTCCACAACGCGGGGCATATCCTTGGCTCGGCCTCACCCCATTTCCACATTGGAGACGGCCTTTACAACATCGTATATTCCGGGGATATCAAGTTCGAGAGGACCTGGCTCTTCAACTCTGCAACCAACAAGTTCCCGAGGCTCGAGGCCCTTGTGATGGAATCCACATACGGCGGCAAGAGGGATTTCCAGCCGACAAGAAAGGAGGCGGCCGCACAGATGAAGATGATCATGAAAAGGACCCTTTCCAGGGGAGGGAAAGTGCTCATCCCCGTCTTTGCGGTGGGGAGGTCACAGGAGGTCATGATCGTCCTTGAAAAGCAGATGAAGAACGGTCAGATACCAAAGACCCCGGTCTATCTGGATGGAATGATATGGGAGGCCACAGCCATCCACACGGCCTATCCGGAATTCCTCAACAATCAGCTCAGGACCCAGATATTTCAGCGCAACGAGAACCCCTTCCTCTCGGAGTTCTTCAACAAGGTGGACAGCCGGGACATGAGGGAGAGGATCCTCTACGATTCCGAACCCTGCATCGTCCTTGCGACATCCGGTATGCTCAACGGCGGACCCGTGATGGAATATCTCAGGAAATGGGGATCGGACCCCAGGAACACACTGGTTTTTGTCGGCTACCAGGCAGAGGGCACACTCGGCAGAAAGATCCAGAAGGGTCTCTCGGAACTCATAATTTCCGAGAAGGGGAAACCCATGGCCATATCCCTTCAGGCCGGGAGCGAGACCATTGACGGTTTCTCGGGCCACTCGGACAGGAAGCAGCTGATAAATTACATCTCCACGATGGACCCAAAACCAGACAGAATAATCATCCACCACGGAGATGAGGGTAAGGAAATGGACCTTGCAAGCTCCCTTCACAGAAAATACGGAATGCACACAAGCTATCCCATGAACCTCGAGACCATGAGGCTCAAGTGATGCGAAATGTGGAGTCCGGTACCGGGATATGTGCCTGCGAAGGATGTTTCTAGCATCAGGGACAGCGCGGATTATCTATTGGTGCTTCTTTTTGACGATAATATCAGGGCCCCCGTGGGCGCCCTGGGTGAGATCGATCTAAAAAGAGGATACTATGTCTATTGCGGCTCCGCGAAGTCGGGACTCAGGGGGCGGGCAGGACGTCATCTGTCCGACCCTGTAAGGAAGAGATGGCACATAGACCATATCACCCCGGCAAGCTCACTGAGATCTGTTTTCTGGAAACCACATGAGATGGGGGGAGAATGCAGGGCGGCAGAATTATTGAGAAAAGGGTTCGAAGGAGTGAGAGGATTCGGATCATCAGACTGCCGCTGCCCAACACATCTGTTCTACCTCGGTCCGGACCCTACATGGTGAAGATCGCGAATATTTCGTAGAGGATCAACAGGCTTCCTATTATCATTAACAGCACTCCCCCCACCGCCCTGGCGTCTCCTTTCTGCAATCTCTTCCCGAGGGCAGACGCACCTGTTCCGAACAACATCAACGGGATCGTGAGACCCGTTGAATAGACCAGCATGCTGAGGGCCCCGAAAAAGAACCCCGCCCCGATGTCATCGGCCTCAACACCCAGTGCCGATGCCACGAAAAGGGAGGCGGCGGATGCTTCTATGAAACATACCAGAGATACCAGTATCCCTATTCCGAACATGGTCCTTCCCTCCCCCTTACCTTTCCTCGGTCCGAGCTTCAGAAGGGCCGTGATTATCCTGGTCTTCAATGTCTGTTTTCCACTGCATTTTCCTTTCGAGATGAGGCCCGTGAAGACGAGACCCGTGGATATCATCAAGAGACCTATAATAATGTAGACAGCTGCCTGGAACAATGCGTGATGGGAGAGGTCCCCGATGCTGGTGAGCGTGTAACCCAGGGCCCCGAGGCCGGCTCCCAGCGCCGTGAGGATAATTATCCTGGGAAGCGAGAAGAGGAAGGAGATCCTCATCCCCTCCCTTGCTCCCTTCCCTCTTCCCGCGAGCCTCAGGAAGAGAAGGGGCCCGCATGTGAGATTGCAGATGGTGAAACCCTGGATCAGCCCGAATAGAAATAGGACACCCAGGACCGCAAACATCTCCATCTGTTGGAACACCTCTTTTTTCTTTAAAGAGAGATAGGGGAATTATTCTTTCTGGTGGAGTGTTACCAGAACACGAGGGTTCCGTAGATGATCATGTGACCGATGATGAATCCGAGTATTGTCCCTGTGTTTATGGGCGGGAGACCAGCGTGGGCCTTGCCCTTGAGAACGAAGAACATGAGGGAGCCCCATCCTACGATCATGCCAAGGAGGGTGAAGAGAGCCACTCCAACGGGAGGATAGATGAAACCGAGGAGACGGACCCCGCCGACGGGGGAAAGGAACGTGGCCGCCGATAGGATGAGAATACCGGGGATGATCACATCACCAAGACCCATGAAAAGAGATTCCCGCTTTCTCTTGGGGTCCATGAGATTGGTCTCGTCCTCGTAGCGGTATGACCATTTCATGGGGAAAACAAGGAGTATGGGCATCTTCGCCTCGACCACCGAATCGGCCAGGGCTATCATGTGCTTTGTCTTGTATACCGATATGAAATCGTAGACCGCCAGGAGAACAAGGAGCAGGATAGTGAATGGGATGGGGAATGAAATGCCCATGATGGCGATGACACCTGCTCCCATGAGCAGGCCCCCCAGGTCCACGAGCCACCATTTTGGCTTCCATAAAAGCAAACCAACGAGTAACCCGGCGAGAATGATAGAAAGGGCCTGGATGGGGAGCTGGTTTCGTTCGGTATCTTCCAGGTATCCAGTTGATACGGCTCCATCAAACACCAACCATATCCTGCCCTCATATCCTTCCTGAAATACAGCCAACGCTACCTCAGAAAGGTAATATTCGTCTTCTTTCGTTCCGTTGTTGTCACGGTAGAGTCTGTCTCCCCTGATGATAAGAAGATCGTAAGAGCTTCCATCAAAATTGAAGGATACTTCGGTGGGTTCTAGGCCAAACTCCTCATGCTCAATGACCTCTTCCCAAACAGGTGTCCAAAAATAATACAATATCCCTGGACGAGGTTGTGTGGAATTCGGGAGGGGAGGAGGTTGTTCGTAATATAGACCATCCCGACCCATCATGTAAAGCCATTCAACATCTGGATGGCCTTGATAACTCGGGTGCACGATCACGGTACCATTTTCAGTATGATGAAAACTGAAACCCCTGATCCCCCAACTGTATCTGAGTTTGCTTTCCCCGTTGGTCCATCCTGATGCAGGATAATATGGGCCGCGGGATTTGTTCAGCCGGGAAGTCCAATCAGTATAATCGGTTAAGTCCTCCATTGGTGAAGTTATCATCCTCCAATCGGTTTGATTCACCCAGACCGAGAGGATCAGGTAATCGATATTCTCTGTGGACCAGTTCATTATCGTGAATAGATTAGCCCCTGCCGGTTCCAATCCTTCAATCGGTGAACTGATATGTCCTCTCTCCACAAGGGTCCCATTCAAATCTACGGTCCAGATATTCATGTCGTTGTTAATTTTTGCCGAGATTATCCAAAATTCCCTGTTGAATTGAGGTTCGAATAGGGTCCCTTCAACATCAACCTTTGATAATTCATCGTAGGTGTAAACTCCCTTCTGCAGGATATGGAAGGATCTATCCGTGTAGACGATCAAACCCTTTCCAATATCAAATGGATCGAGAGGGTAGGCCCTTTCCATATTCTCGATATCGATATCATAATCTCTCCATGAAGGCGGAGCCCCGTTAGCCAGCGTATCGATCAAGGGCTGGAGGACCACTATTGTGGAGGTGAACACAACGAAGGCGAACAGATACTTCAGCTTCAGCTTCCTCTTCCTCAGGAGCTTTCTTAGGATCAGGATGACAACAGCCATTACCACCATCATCACGACGAAGCCGAAGGCGTAGAGATACCACAGCTCATCCTCCGCGAACTCCTTGAAACCGGAAGAGAGGCCGTAAGTGTCGTAAAGGGGTCCGACGACCAGGGCCAACGCTACCGTCGCCACGATGAACAAACCCATTCCGGTGATGGGACCCATTGCCTGTATCGATTTGAACGCGGGTCTCTTCCCCTCGGGGGATTCCTCGCCCTCCTTCGGGGCCCCATCAAGATCGGTCATCCTCACTCTTCCTTTCCGGGACCCAATTTGTATCCGATCATCCGGAGGAGGTCCACCCTCCATTTCTGACCCTCGTCGTCCTCCATTCCCATGGGTTTGTAACCGTCTATTACCCCGATTATGCCCCGGCCTCTCTCATTCTCGACGATTAGGACGTCAGTGGGATTGGCGGTGGCGCAGAATATCCTGCAAACAACATTTGTCATCTTCACCGCGTTGAGAACATTCAGGGGATATGCGTCCTTGAGAAAAACAATGAAACTGTGGCCGGCGCCTATATTGTAAGCATTCTTCCGGGCAAGTTCTGTCATCTCATCATCATTGCCGGACCATCTGACAAGACAGTGACCGGATGCTTCGCAGAATGCGATCCCGAACTTTATACCGGGGGACGTGTTGACCATGACCTCATGGAGGTCCTCAACGGTTTTGATGAAATGGGATTGACCGAGGATGAAATTGATATCCTCCGGTTTCTCGATGGGGACGCTTTTGATCTCTGCCATCCTTTCTCACCTCCCGGGACTATCGGGGATTCTATTGAAAAGCTTTTGGTGGAATGATCGCTATTTTCTCAGGTCATTTATTATATTGACGGCCATGGATGCAGATACCTGCCCGCTTTTCACAAGCCTTTTTACGACCTCATCAACCTCTTCAGCGGAAGCACCGGCCTGGAGGGCCAGGTTCCTGGCATGGAGTTTCATATGACCTCTCTGTATACCCTCCCGGGCAAGGGCTCTCAATGCACCGAGGTTCTGGGCAAGACCCACGGCTGCAAGGACCTCTCCCAGTTCGGAAGCGGTCTTCACTCCCATTATCTTGATCGCAGCCTTTGCAGCCGGATGGACCCTGGTCGCCCCACCTACCAGACCCACGGCTGTGGGGAGGGTTATCCTGCCGACAAGGTCACCATTCTCGTTGATGTGATATTCCGTCAGGGGAAGATACCTCCCGGAAACCGATGCATATGAATGGGCCCCTGCCTCAACCGCTCTCGTATCATTCCCGGTTGCTCTTACAACAGCCGAGACCCCGTTCATTATTCCCTTGTTGTGGGTTGAAGCCCTGAACGGGTCCACTGTCGCCAGGTAATAGGCTTTCATGATCATATCAACGCCCTCCTTTCCTCCGAGCTCCTCCTTCGGGAAAATCGCCTCTGCGGTTGCAAGCCTTTTAACTGCCAGATTGGATAGTATCCTCAGAACCACCTTACCACCGGTGAGCTCCTCCAATCCGGGAGCAAGAGCCTCCGCCATCGTATTGACAGCATTAGCACCCATGGCGTCCCGGGTATCCACGAGTATGTGGACAATGAGCATTTGACCGACAGGACTGTCGAGTATCCTGAATTCAAGGTCCCTGGCTCCGCCACCGAACTTCACCAGCAGGGGGTCCCTTGAATTTGCGAATTTCAGAAGTTCCTGTTTTTTCCCGGTGAGGATATCCCTTGCTTTCCCGGGATCCTCAAGATCGCATATCTGGACCTGTCCTATCATTATCTGATCCGTGGTCGAGACCGTGAAACCACCATTTATCCTGGCTATCTTGGCAGCTTTGGAAGCAGCTGCCACCACGCTCGGCTCCTCGATGGCCATGGGAATGAGCCTCTCCGTACTGTTCATGATGAAGTTCGTGGCTATACCCACGGGAAGCTCGAATGTCCCGATAACGTTCTCGATCATACCGTCGAGAATACTAATGGAAGCGCCTCCCTGTGATATGCCTTCAACGTCCTCAACTGAGAGACCAGTTTCAAGCATAACCCTTTTCATCCTCTCTTCGGGGGTCATATTGTAGAGACCCGGTATGTCCGAACCCATGAGACCAGCTCCGATCCCTTTCATTTTATGGTGACAACGGACCTTCTGAGCTTCAGTTCCCTGGGACAGGAAAGCTCTTCATGGACCGATATTATGTTCACCCTTATCTCCTCGGTCCCGTAGATATTCCTCCGGCAGAGCCATTGATCGGGGCACCATGTGAGAGGACATTCCCCCTCATCGAGTTTTACCAGAGCACCTTCAAGCGCTTTTCTTGATGGTATCGATACTTCAAGTGGAACCTCCTCCACCTCCACAACGGTGACCTTTCCGCCTTCATGGATCGGGCACTCGTGCTCCTTCTCCCTGACCGCCGTGACCCTGTAGCGTCTTCCCATCACAAGGTCCTGACAGACCTTATTCAGCTTGCACCCGGAGCATTCTTCCGCTTCTCCGAGGTATGTGAATATCTGCCCCTCCCTGGCGAGGGATTTTCCGACCATGGATATCTTACCCATCCGCCATCACCGGCCTTGGACAGCGCGAAGCTGTATTTATTATTATATGGAAAATGACAAGAGCCTGCCCCGCATGGCAGGTTTGACCGGTCCCTATAAATAGAAGAAGTATATCCTCATCCTGGCCCCTGGTGTCCGACTCTGGTATTGTCCCGGAGAAAGGGATATAAATATGAACCCGCATCGGGGGGAACCTGAAGCCAAAGCCAGACATTCTCTGGCGGCCGCAATACAAAAAATGCGGGCCGGCTCCCGGGAACCATCGGGACTGGCCGCTTCTGGAGGCTTTCCATGGCCGAAAAAAGTAAAGGTAAAACAGGCAAGACGGGTGAGGGAGCCGAGCACGGACCCGATTTCAAGTTCATAGTTCGTATGGTAAGTACGGACATTGACGGTGAAAAGAGGATACTGGATGGAATAACCTCCATCAAGGGTATCAACTACAGACTATCCCACATACTTGCGGATCAGCTAAAGGTTCCGTACGACAGGTTGATGGGAGACCTGAGTGACGAAGAGGTGGCAAAGCTCACAGAGCTCATCGAGGATATCCCATCCAACCTCCCCGTCTGGCTGCTGAACAGGCAGAGGGACCTCGAATCCGGGGAGGACACCCACGCCATTTCCACGGACCTCGAGATGACGGAGAGGGAGGATGTGAACCTCCTGAGAAAGATGAGAAGCTACCGCGGGATCAGGCACGAAACCGGACAGAAGGTCCGGGGCCAGAGGAGCAGGTCCAATGGCAGGAGCGGTGCCACCGTCGGCGTCTCGAGGAAGAAGGTGAAGTAAGGAGGGATGAAGATGGGTGACCCGAGAAAACTCAGGAAGAGATTCGATACCCCCTCCCATCCCTGGCAGGGTGAGAGGATCAAGGAAGAGAAGGAACTCATGATAAAATACGGTCTGAAGAACAAGAAGGAGGTCTGGAAGTCCCAGTCCTATCTGAGGAATCTCAGAGGACAGGCCAGGAATCTCCAGGCAAGCCTAAGGACCGAGAATCCCCAGGCCATAAAGGAGGCCGACCTGCTTCTGAAAAAATGTGTGAAGCTCGGTTTCCTCAACGAGGGGGCCCCCCTGGTCGACGTTCTTACCATCGAGATCGATACACTGTTTTCAAGAAGGCTCCAGTCCCTTGTCTACACGAAGGGTCTGGCCTCCACCGCGAAGCAGGCCAGGCAGATGATCACACACGGACATATCATCCTCAGGGACAGGAGAGTGACCATACCCGGAATGATAATCGGGAAGCAGGATGAGAGGTTCATAGAATACGACGAGGGTTCACCCTTCGCTTTCGAGGAGCATCCCATGAGACCGAAATCCGCGACCGTCGAGGAGGCTCCGGAGGGACCGACACAGGTCCCCGAAAAGATCAGGATCGAGGTGCCCAGGGAGGAGGTGAAGAAGGATGAGTGAGAAATGGGGTGTCTGCCACATATACGCGTCATACAACAACATCCTGATCACGCTGACCGACCTTACTGGCGCGGAGACCATAGCAAAATGTACAGGCGGGATGGTCGTGAAGGCCGCCAAGGATGAGGCCTCTCCCTTTGCCGCAATGAGGGCCGGCGAGACCATCGCCGACAGGGCAAAGGAAAAGGGGATCACCAACATACATATCAAGGTAAGGGCACCCGGCGGCAACGGACCGTCATCTCCAGGACCTGGAGCTCAGGGTGTCATCAGATCTCTTTCCAGAGCCGGTCTGCGTATCGGCAGGATAGAGGACGTAACCCCGGTCCCCCATGATGGAACCAAACCCAAGGGTGGAAAGAGGGGAAGAAGGGTCTGAGAGGTGCTGAACATGAAACTGGTGGTAAGGGAACTCACCGATACCAAATGCTCGTTCATCGTGGATGACGTCAGACCGGACATCGTGAACGCTCTGAGGAGAACCCTCATAGCCGATGTTCCGAAGATGGCCATCGACGAGGTTGAGTTTCACATGGGCCCCATTAGGGACGAGGAAGGGAACGAATATGATTCCAACTCCGCACTCTTCGACGAGATGATCGCCCACAGGCTTGGAATGATCCCCATACCCACCGACCTGCAGCATTTCAGATCCAGGGACCAGTGCGATTGCGAGGGTGCGGGTTGCCCGAACTGCACCATCATCTATGTCATGAATAAGAAAGGGCCCTGCACTGTATATTCGGGTGACCTGCAGCCACTTGGAGATATCAGCCTGAAGATTAAGGAAGAGCTGATCCCGGTGGTGAAGCTCAAGGAGAAGCAGGCGCTTCTGATCTATGCCACTGCCATACTCGGCAGGGGATCCGATCATGCAAAATGGCAGTCCGTGACGACCTGCGGATACAAGTACTATCCCGAGATAAAGATCAAGAATGATTGCTGTTACGACAAGGAAGCCTGCGTCAGTTCGTGCCCCAGGAATGTCCTCGCTATCGATAAGGAGAAGGTCGTGGTCAAGAACCTCGAGAACTGCGATCTGTGCATGAACTGTGTGGAACACTGCGAATCATCCGATGGACGGGGCGAACCTGCCATAGAGATCGAGGGAAGGGAAGACAAGTTCATCTTTACCTTCGAGACCGATGGTGCCATCAAGGCAAAGGACGCCCTTGGATATGCCCTCGATCTCCTGGAGAAGAAGTTCGAGAATCTCAGAGAGCAGGTATCCGGACTTGATTAAATTTATATCCAACATATCTATGAGGATACAGGTGCTGCCCAACCTTGAAAGGGCAGATCATCCGCCAACATACACCACCAATCCGTGCGAGGGTAGCTTAGCTTGGTCAACGGCGCTAGATTGAGGGTCTAGTCCTTAGTGGTTCCTGTGTTCAAATCACAGCCCTCGCACCATCTCTCTTTCGTCAATTATTATATGCTACGAGAGATGGTGCTAGAAATCGATTTAACTCGATAAAAATGGATCAGAATACGAGTGGAGCATTTTTATCTTGACCTTTGAAAAAGGATAAGCGTCGATTGAATGACTTTTTCAAAGGTCACAGCCCTCCAATTTGTGTATAACAACGATTACTCTCTCTTTCGTCAATTATTATATGCTACGAGAGATGGTGCTAGAAATCGATTTAACTCGATAAAAATGGATCAGAATACGAGTGGAGCATTTTTATCTTGACCTTTGAAAAAGGATTAACGTTGATCGAATTACCTTTTCAAAGTTCACAGCCCTTATCTTTGCGTATTGATACGATCGAAAGTTGTTCCATTGGGTTTGCTCCTCCGGAATACTGGCCCCTACCCAGACATGAAAATATCATATACATTGACATCCATTATCCCTGACAATGGAGGAGAATTCCTTGATGAGACCCGGTCCAGGAAAGATCTTGATGAGCATCTCGTTGATAATCGTTCTGTTTCTGTCCATCTCCGTAATATCTCCGATCTCGATGTTCGATGATAACCGTCCCCACTCAATATCAGGTCCCGGGGGCCCCGACGAGAAGGTCGGGATCACCACATCCACAGAGGAAAAAGGGCCCCTCCCCACCAGGAATAGCGACCCCTACCGCCACCCGCTCATCGGACTGCTCGCGAACATATCCGGAGCGTCCACCAACTCGCAGATAAGGAACTGCGGCCACAACACGCTCATCGAATACGAAGGTAAATTGTTCTTCATCTACTCATGGTTCAACGGGAGCGACATCACGGTCAGTGTCATCTCATCCGCAGATGAAGGGAATTCCTGGACATCAAGGCTCGATATCTGGGCCTCGAGCTTCCACACGGATAGCTTATGGCATGAGCTCCTTGTGTGGAAAGGGGACATCCACGCATTCATCCACGGCCACCATTATGAACATCATTACAGGGCTATTTACATGAAAAAGGCCGGTGTTGAAAACTGGCAGGACCTGAGGACCGCCTCACTCGTCACCATCAGGGACATGCAGGGTGAGAACTGGAAACTGTCTTATGACGAGGAATACATCTACATGGCCGTCACCCAGTCAAGTCAATGGAGGTCATTGTTCTATCGCTACGACGGTACGTCATGGACCCCCGGATTCCAAATATCATTTGATGGAGAGACCTATTTCAGCAGCATTGCAGCTTTCGATACGGGGCCCGGTACGAGGCTCGTTTACACATACTGCAGGTTATACACTCCCGGTTATTCAACAGGTTTCGTTTATGCAAGGACCTCGGACGACCTCGGGGAAACATGGTCCGACCCCGTTGTCGTCATGAACGACCATAATAACTACTACGAACACGACATCATCCAGCTTGGAGATTCGGTCCACATCATATCCGGACTGATCGACGAAAGCGATATCCGGATCACCACATCCACCGACGGTGGCTCCACATGGTCAACCGAGAGGACAATATTGAAAGACAGGACCGCTTCGTCTTACACCAACAACGGATACTCCTTCTCCATCGGATCGCGGGACGGCGGCAGAACGCTATCCATCGTCTACGAGGGGGGAAATGATGAGGTCAGAATGATCTACAGCAAGGACAGAGGTGCGACATGGATCGATGAGGGCGAGTCCATTCTCCTGAGGAAGGGAGAGGCATACGATCCCGTGATCTCAAGGGATTCCGGATACCTGAGCCTTATGATATACGGCGGATCGCATTCCTTCATAGAGATACTGGACATTGGGGATATGGTCCTTGACCGCTTCGCACCCACAAATCTCACTCTCGATCGCTCCGTTCTCCGGATGAACCTGTCATGGGACCCTCCACGGATGGAATTCTTCTCCGATTTCAATTTCGAGAAATACGTTATCTTCTGGGGGGCCTCCCCGGACAATATTCAACCTTACAGGTCCATTGGTAATGTCACTTCATTTACCGATGTCATCGAAATAACGGCGCAGGCCGTATACTATTACGCAGTGGGAATTGTCTTCACGGAGCTCGGCCTGAGCACACTTTCGAATATCGTTTCGGGAGAGGTGATCCTGCCTCCCCCCAGGATACTTGCGATCGAGGGGCCCCGCCTGATATCGAACATATCATACGGTCACTTCACCCTGGAAATAGACAATTACGACAGGTCCCAGGATATCCTGAACGTAACGGTTCTGACGAGGCACGTCAACGACGAGGAATGGGCCGACGATATGGTCTCCTATCTCAGGGTTAATACCGAAAGCGGAATGTGGGAGTTCGACATTGTCCCGTCCTCCGAGACACCCCTTGGGAACCATTCGGTGGAGGTCGTCGTCATCGACGATATGGAAAGACAGGTGGAAAGGACATTTTCCGATCTCTTCGTGATATACAATGTCAACGACCCTCCCTTCATCCTCGGTACCCCGAAGAAGAACTGCCTGGAAGACACACTCTACGAATTCGGACCTCTGATCAGTGACGGGGACCCGGAGGACATTCACACCTGGACAATGGATACGGATGCGATGTTCCTATCCATCGATGTCCAAACGGGCCATATACGGGGAACCCCGGACAACTCGCATTTGGGGAACTATAACATCGGATTGACCGTGACGGACCGGGGAGGGCTCTTCGACATGTTGAACTTCACCCTTACTGTGATCAATGTGAACGATCCCCCGGAGATCATCAGCGAATTCCCAGGGACCCTGACAGAAGATGTCCCCTTCACTCTGAAACTGGAGGCCATTGATATTGACCCGACCGGGGACCTGCTTCTCTGGAGCATGAGGACGAACTGCTCCTTCCTCAACCTGAAAAGGGCCGAGGGGATCCTATCGGGAACCCCTGCCAACAAGGATGTGGGCCCTTTCCATGTCCTTATAAATGTTTCCGACGGTAACGGAGGGTTCCATGAATTGAACTTCACCTCGGAGGTGATTAACGTGAACGATCCTCCCGGTCTCAAAAACCCCCCGGGGTTTCTTGAATTCAACGAGGATGAGACATTCCGGATCGGCGGGATCGGGGAATGGTTCCGGGACGAGGACGGGGACCGGTTGGATATCCAGCACTCGACCCCCGGCCACCTATACATCACACTCACTGAAGGGACGGAACTCGTTATCGAGCCACTCCCGGACTGGTGCGGGGAGGAGACGGTCAAATTCACTGCTTCTGACGGGGAGTATTATGTGGAATTCCACGTCATCATCAAGATCAGGCCTATGAACGATTCCCCCCTCAACATCTCCATAGCCATGGAAGGGGACCGCTTCGAGGTCAATGAAAGGATCGTCGTCTCCGGGAACGCCAACGATGCGGATATGCCCTACGGGGACGAGCTGACATTTCGCTGGTTCAGGAGAGGGGGATCCCCGCTCGGAAAGGGGCAGATGATCGAATTCTACCTCGATGAGGGGGTCCATGAGATCATCCTCAACGTCACTGACAGTAACAGTGCCGGGGGGGAAACAAGCGTGGTCATCACCGTTTACAGGGAGAGATCGTTCCTCGACACCTACGGGGCCCTGGTATGGATAATAGCAGCAGTGCTGCTCATGATCGCGGTCCTTGTGATCTTCCTTCTTATCTGGAGAAGAATGTCGAAGGAACAGACGGAAAAAGTCGGTGTGGAACCCGGGGATGACCTGCCTGCCACGGGAGCGGCGGACGGCTTCTCGTCATCCTTGATCGGGGGAACATACCGGACGAACCCCGAACTTCCGACTTTCATGAAGCAGCCGGAAGAGCTCCCTCTTTCCGGTGCGGCGTCAACCGAAACGGGTCCCGTTGACCAGCTTCCCCCCGCTTCCGTGACCACGGAGGTTTTGGAGCCCTCCTCCGAATATGTAAGACCGGAGAGGGACCATGGCAGACACGGTTTCCAGGCTCCCCCGTCACCGGGGGATATGGTATCACGGCCTCCTGCGGTCGATCCGATACCTGCAGTGGAACGCCTGTCCGGGGATGCCTTACCGACCGAACCGACAGTTACCGCCGTCATCGAAGATATGTTTACGGATGGTACACCCTCACAGCCTGCAGAGGATGTAACGGGTGGAACCCCGTATTCCCTTGCGGATACCGGGCCGGAGTTCAACAGCCCTGTCTGGACCCCCGAAATGGTTGAAAGGAGGATGACAAACGATGCAAGATCGGCCGTGGAGCTGCTCCGCGAACTGAATGACCTCAGGGCCGAGGGGGCCATCACGGAGGAGGAATACCAGGTCCACAAGAAGAGGCTTCTCAGAAAATTGTGAACTTCCCCGGGTCCCACATCATGATCAATGGAACCACTGTTTACTCCAGCTTCCTTCTATTCATGGTCCATTTGACCGCAGGTACGCCTACCAGGGTCGAGAAGAGCAGCATCAGCCCGAAACCGGGTGCTTTTTCCTCGGTCACCCCACCTTCTTCCGGAGGCGGGGCGAAATATGCAGTGTAGACAGGGTCGTGAACTACCCTGTAACCATCCCATTCGGGGAAGAACACGCCATACCAGAAAGCCTGGGTCCCGAATCCCTTTGGACCAACAGCCCTGGTGCTGTCGGCAGCAAGGATGCCGGGTGTGGCCCAGTTCGCCCTTATCTGCTCGCTGAGGCCATAGGCCATATGAGCGAATACCGTGGCGGAGAAACCAAGCTGCCAGCCGACCAGAATGAGATCGTTGAGCTTTGCCTTGAGGATCATGTTGATGGTGCTCTTATCTTCACCGACCACTGTATCGGTGCTCTCATCGATAAGATCGTGATCACCCCTGAACCCGACGGAGAAGGCTCTTTTATCCCCCGCCTGGACCTCGACCGTACCATCAACAACCTGGTCCCTGTTTGTGTTAAATTGGGCCCCGTTCTTGTCCATAACCCTGTAATTCGATGTGAAAATCGTGGTGAAATGAACTGCTCCCACGCCGAAATTGTCCGGAATGGTCCCGTGCACATCCTTCGCTTCGATGGGAATACCAAGGATCACTGCATGGAGCGTGTTAATCTGTCCGATGGTGTAGAAGGTCTCGGTCGTGAGGGTCCCCGTTTCCGGATCGACGTTGATATCGTATGTTATTGTAAGCTCGGAGAATTTAATTACCCACCCGGTGAGAAGTCTTACGGTCAGGAGGGGGTTCTCCGTTGCGATGGCATACAGGTTCGTGTATGTGATCCCCATCCGGTAATGGCCGTCTTCGACCTTTGTTACCTCATGATTGGTCACGGTGGGAGCATATTCTCCCTCGAGAATGTTACCTATACCAAATGGCACAACGTAGAAAAAATTCTCTCCGGTGCCCGGAGCGCCGTTCCCGTCCGTGTCGTTGTAGACGCAGAGGAAAGCAAGGAGGGCGCCGATGAACATCTCCTTTCCTGCCTCGTTGAAGTAATGCATCCCGAACATCTGGTAGGGCAATGTACCCACATCCCCATCCTGACCTTCGATCTTGTTGAGAGTTATCAGGAATGCCTCGATATCTCCGATATTGGCATATGAGACCCCGAACTCCGCGGTGTCGTTATCTCCGGTCCGGTTGGTAACGGTCGTGTACCAGCTCTCCTCGCTGAAGGTGTGTCCCGAGAATATCTCTGCTTCATCACCTGCGCTCCACCCGGAAACGGGGGGAATGAACGAACAGCTTAACACAAGTAGCGAAGCGGCAAACAAAACCGAAAATAGTAACATCTTTCCCATTTCCATACCCCTTGTATGTCATACTGGGGGATTGTGTATTAATAGATTTTGCAATGGTTCCCGGATATGGAAAAGTAGTGAAAAAACGGCTTTCTCCCTGCGATCTTCCTTCCGACCCGTGGAACAAAGACGTCAAAGATCTCTATTTTCCCTTTCTTGTACGGGAAACGATAACATTTCCCTCATCATCCGTGCATGCACCATCGCCAAGTTCGACAACGCAGCCTGTTTCAGGTAGATCTTCCGGTTCCTCCTCCCCCTCGAGTTCGAACTCCTCGATCTCCTCTTCCATGGCTTCCGGTGGTCTCTTCGGGCCTCCCCTGGAGATGAGCACCCTGGCGGGTCTGAGTATCTTATCATCCAGCCTGAACCCCACCATATCCACAAGGACAACGGTGTCCCTGAACTTATCCGGATCCTCCCTGAAACCGATGGATTCATGTTCATAGGGGTTAAAGGGCTCCCCGATGGGATCGATCACCTTCACTCCCTTTCGCTCCATTGCAGTAATGGCTCCTTTTCGGATGAATACAAGACCGGAGATGACGTTTTTGACCTCCCTTATGGATCCGTCCTTACGGGCTTCCGATATCGCCCTGTCGAGATTGTCAACGGCCTGGATCATGTCCATGTAAAGTTCCCTGGTCCTGTCCCTGACCTGTAGTTCGATCTCCGAGGCGGTCCTTCTCCTGTAATTTTCAAGGTCCTTGAGGGCTCTGTCCATCTTGACCTTGTATGCAATTGCGAGCTTCTCCTTATCCTGGAGAGCATCGGTGAGGAGATCCACGTCCTTCCTCATATTCTCTATCTTTTCCGAAAGCCTGATGACCTCTCCCTCTAGATCCTCCTCGAATATTATATCCTCCGGGGATGATGTGTAGGCCATGAGCTCACGTAAAAGCATCCTGAGGCGCCTTCTGTCTTTCTCTCCCGAGGTGGACCTTCTGGTCTCCTCCACGCAGTAAGAGCATGCGGTAAGAAGGTTCTCAGGATCGTCCTTCTTCTTTCCCTTCAGATGCTTGCGGTGGACGATCATGACCTCTGCCCATGGCACCATCTTACCGCAGAGACCGCAGGTGAAATCATCACGCTTCCATATCTCCTGCTTCATACGCTCGTCCACGGCCATCCCCTTAACCTCTGCCTCTGAACGAACATGGGCCCCTTCCATTATAAAGAAAACGATATTATTCACATTTCAGAAAAATGATCATATCTGGCCCGGAATGGATCTGTTTATCGTCACAATAACAATAAAAATATTAAAAAAGGGGCCCGGTCTCCCGAACCCCCGTACGACGCCTTCTGGCGGGATCACTCTTCGAGGCCCTCACCGCAGTAGGGACACTCGGATGCTTCCTCATCGGAGATGGTCTCGCCGCAGGAGGGGCATGTCCTATCGCCCTCTTCCTCCTCCTCTTCCTCCTCATCGAACTCCTCTTCAGAGGGTTTCCTCATGATGAACACGAGGGCGATGAGGACAAGGATTATCAGGATGATCAGAACGATGACCGTTATCAGGTTCGCGTTCTCGTCCTTCTCCTTGAACTCACCGGAATAGGTAACGGTCTTATCCTCACCTGCTCCCTTGAAGTAGAAGTCGACATCACCCTCGGAGACGTTCTCGAGTTCATCCTCGTCCAGCTCCACGATGAATACCTTGTCGGTTGTCTCCCATATCATGGGGAACTCGATCTCCTCATCACCATCGATTATGACAAGGATGACCTCGATATCTTCAAACCCGGCAAGGGATTCGTTCATGACCGGAACGGTGACGATCATGAGGTCGTCATCCTCCTTTATCTTCCAGTTCTCGAAGTCTATGTCATCCCAGGTCGCCACGGGTGTGGAGGGGACGTACTCCATCCACTCGATGGTGATATCGAGGGTCGTGTCCCCGGTCAGAACGATATTGTCCAGGGTCGGGACCACATAACCGTCCGTCTCGTTCGCCTCGTTGTAGAGGAACTCCTCCTCGATGGAAATGGCCACTGTATAGTTACCATCCTCGTTCAGGACGACCGAATATACTCCGGTGGTGGTGTTTATGGCAACCACCTGTCCGCCGATGGTCAGAGTTATATTGGTGAGGGTGAGGTTGAGGTCCCCCTCCTCGATGGTAACCGTTCCGGAGATCTCGAAGGGCATCAGCATGACCTCGACAGGAAGAGTGACCGGTGCGTGATCGACACCATCTGTCACGTTCAACTCCACATCGATACTGCCCGTCCAGTTGGTGGCCGGGTTGATCGTGAGCATGAAGGTTTCCCAGTCGTATGTCAGGAGAGCTCCGCTCACGGTGGTATTGACGGTGAGGTTGAATTCCGGACCGTCGGGATCATCGAAGAGGGTCGATAGATCGATGGTTATCGGTCTGTTCTTGTAGACCACGACGTTCTCCACGTTGAGAACGGGGATGTCATTAACAGGGACTATCTCGACATATGCCATGCCGTCAAGGACCGGTTCCCCGTCGACCCATGCTGTGGTCTCGAAAGCCCATCTGCCCTCCTCAACGTCCATATTGACCCATGCCATTGAGCTGGAAAGGTCGGTCTGGTTGAGCTCGATTGTGATGTTCTCGTCCTCGTAGAACCAGATCGGAACATTTACCGTCTCGTCGGTGGTCTCGTTGGTGACCTCGTCATATCCAAGGGACACTACCAGATCGACCGGTCCGTCGGGGTCGTGAAAGAAGGAGAGAGGGTCGAATGTCGCCATCATCTCGTCCTCGTTCACCAGTATGGTGGTATCCTCGGACTCCTGGAGGGGCCTGTCATACCATTCCACGGTGAAGATGGAGGCATTGTAATCCTCCATGTACCCCCAGATGTCCACCAGATGGAACCATACATAATACTCCCCGACGGGGAAGTCAAGGGGAATGGTCAGGTTCACCGAGGCGACCGTGGTGTGATCCGTCTCGGATATGTTGGCCGGGTCGGGGTCCGTAAATTCCAGATCGGACCACATCTGCGCGTCCTCGTTCCAGAAGGCGATATTGCTGAACTCGTGATCGACCTCTGACATGAGCCTGCTGATGTTCAAGGTCAAATGGACCTCCGATGCTCCGTCATTGATAACGGTTGCAGGTTCGGAGGTGAAGGAGTTGATCAAGCCTGTTCCGTCCGCTATTTCGAGCATGACATCACTTATGTCCATGGTGTAGACCTGATCTGTCTCGTTCCAGAACTTCACCACGATCCCGAAGAAATAATCTCCGGGAGGCAGGCTTCCGTTGTGATTCCAGATAGCGCTTCCGAGCGGTGAGCCGCCGTCCGCTGTCAGGTTCCAGATGTATATCTCTTCCTCGAAGGAATCATAATCGGAAATACCGACCATCACATCGGAAAGATGACCGTCGGCAGGCAGCGGATCCGCATAGGACCAGGTCAGGGTTATGTTCTGGTCCATGGTCGTATTGTATACGAATGAGATATCAGCATCTATGCTGGCGGTAATGTTCACGGGATCCCATATAGGTTCGTCCACATCTCCCGGTGCAGCGATGATACCCGGAACAAATCCCCATCCCAGGATGGCCGCACCCAACAGCATCATGACCGATAGACAGGCCAGAAAACTGTTATCATTTTTCTTGTAAGCGTTCATGGCAAACACCTCGTCAATTCCATATTCGCAAATTTTTGCTTCCCGCACCGTCGGCGATTTCCTGACCGGTGCCTTGGAATGCCCATGAAATTGGAACGTATATAAAGATTTTTCGTGGTAATTTCAGGATTATATGGGTGAATACTACTCCTGTCGAACTCTAGTTCGACATGACATGAACCAAAACCTCCAAAATATCAGAGATCGGACATCCATGTAAAGAGGGAAAATTCACCAGTGGTTGAAGATATCCATTATGATCGTTCCCGGGTCCTTTGTCTCATCGAGCGCTCCCTCGAGGATCCTCGTTCTCAAACCCCTGACCAGGTCCTGCATGAAACGGAGATTATGTATCGTCGCAAGGCGCGGGCCCAGGGGCTCACCGGCCTTGAAGAGATGATGAAGATAGGCCCTTGAATGGTGTCTGCAGGTATAACAGGGGCATCCCTCGTATATCGGATCCTCAACACCTTTCCAGCGTCCTGCCCTGATATTCTCTTTCCCTTCGGGAACGAGTACCGTCCGATGCCGGGCATTCCTGGTGGGAAAGACGGAGTCGAATATGTCGATACCGGCCAATACCGACCTCACAAGATCGAAAGGCTCCCCCACCCCCATGAAATACCTGGGCTTCTCCACGGGAAGACAGGAAGTGGATGTGACGAGAGAGGAGAACATCTCCTCCTTGCCCTCGCCGATGGAGAGACCTCCGATGCCGTACCCCGGAAGATCGAGCTCCACGAGCTTTTCGGTGTTCTTCCTTCTTATTTCGGGGAAGGTCCCGCCCTGGGTGATCGCGAAGATCATGGGGGTGCTTTCCGCTCCGAGTGGTGACAGGGATAGAGCATCACCTTCATGGAAACGCTCCGCTGACCTTCTCGCCCATTCGATGGTCCTTCTGGAGGATATCAGGATCCCCTCCTCTGTCGACCCGAATGGAGGACAGTCATCAAGCACCATTCCCACATCGACCCCGTGGGAGAAATGGAGATCAACAACGTCCTCGGGGGTGATAAAAACAGGCGCCCCTGAAAAAGGCGATCTGAGCTTCACCCCTCTGTCGGAAACCTTTGCATCGAAACCCCTCCTGATGAACTGGAAACCCCCGGAATCGGAGAAAATACCACCACTCCACCCCATGAACCGATTCATTCCACCCATCTCCCTTATCACATCGGTCCCTGGCTCAAGATGGGATAGAAAACCGTTGGTTATCACCACGGAGGTTCCCGTTCCTTCGAGCTCCAGCGGGGTCAGGGTCTTCACGGAAAGCTTTGTTGCAACCGGCATGAAGATGGGTGTTTCCACCACTTTCCCCGAAGGAAGGCAAATCTTACCAGCCCGGGGACCGGTCGAACCTCCTCTCTCTAGGTCGAATAACTCCATCTCATCCCCTCCTTATAACCATAGAATCTCCCAGGGAGTAGAACCTGTAACCGATCTTCACTGCCTCCCCGTAGGCCTCGAGGACCCTTTTCCGGTCGTGGAATGCGGATACAAGCATCAATGGGGTTGACCTCGGAAGATGGAAGTTCGTGATGAAACCCTTGTATGGGAGCCTGAACCGGTATCCCGGGGTGATGAAGAGACCTGTCCTTCCGTTTTCCCTGATGCAGTTGCCTTCACCGTCGAATGCGGATTCCAGGGTTCGCATGGTTGTCGTCCCCACGGCCCATATCCTTTTCCTTCCATCCCTTGCCGTCTGTTCCACCGCTTCCCTTACCCCATCCATAACGCTTCCGGGAACGGAGAAGTATTCCTCTTCCATTACATGGTCCTCCACCCTTTCGGACTTCACGGGGGCAAAGGTCCCCAGACCAACGTGGAGGGTTATCATCTCGATCCTGACACCCTTTGCCCGGACCCTTTCGATCAGTTCTTCCGTGAAATGGAGGCCAGCGGTTGGTGCTGCCACGGAGCCCTCAACATCAGCGTAGACCGTCTGGTATTCCTCAGGGTCCTCCAGAAACCTCTTGATGTAGGGAGGCGTGGGCATCAGACCCCATGCTTTCAGCCATTCCAGGGTCTCGGCATGGGAAAGTCTGTCCTCGTCTCTGAGAAAGTGAACCTCGCATCTGCCCTCATCGAGTCTTCTCTCCACTTTCACGAGAACTTTATCGTCACCCGTCCCGAGAACGGAGCCTTCCCGTATCTTCTTCCCTCCAACCAGTGCCTCCCATGAATCCTCACCGACCCTTTCAAGCAGAAGAACCTCGGCCCTGCCGCCTGTCGTCTTCCTCGTCGGTATGCGTGCAGGAATGACCCTGGACCTGTTGAAGATGATGATGTCACCAGCCTCCACAAGATCGACGATATCCCTGAACATGAGATGGCGATGTACGTGGGGATCCGACCTGCTATCGATGAGAAATAGTCTGGATGAATCCCTCGGGGAGGCCTTTGACTGGGCTATCATGCCCGGTGGAAGATCGTAATCGAACAGGGACAGGTCCATTGGGCACCAGGTGGGTTGATTATTGGACTGTTATTAAAACATGTAGGGAGCACCCCGGTAGGAGATTCCTGCTAAGTGCCCTAACATTCTAGATATCATTAACATGTGTGTCACAAAGTGTTTATAGACAGTTGAATTGTTATTTTACCCAGGAACCCCGGTCAGGACTGGGCAGGTGAACCGCAGATGATCCGATCTCAAACAAGATTTGTTCTATTGCTATCCCTGGTGATAATTTTTTCATCGATATCGCTATTCGGCTCCGCCGAAGGGGATATCCGACCCGATGGTTTTCTGGCCGACCCTCCTGCCGGATGGATACATCGCCCTCTTCTGGAATTCTTCACAGGACTGTCCTGCCCATCATGCATGGGCTCGGGTCCCGATGCGGCCAGTCCCGAGAAGGCCGTCCATGACAAGTATATGGAAGCCAGTGAGGATGGGTCCGTCCCCCACACCACGGTCGCATTTCACGAGCTGAACGGCGGAGGGGTCGACGATCTGAACAATCAGGAGGCCACCGAAAGGATGAGATTCTATCAGCCCGGCCTTTCGGGCACACCTGATGTCGAGATCGACGGGGGATACATAGAACTCGGGGGCTTCTCCACCTCCACGAGGAGCATAGATGATCCGGATCTCAGCTGGGCCCTTCAGACGGCAAAGGACAGGCATAATGACGCACCCCTTCGTCCCATCGACAGGGCCACCTGGTCATTCCCCTACATGATCCTCGAGGTAGACCAGGTATACCAGGATGGGCAGTTCGCCGTTGTCGGGAAGGTGACCTACGACGGCAACGCCAGGATCATTCCTCCGGTCCAGGATATGCAGGGATCACTCTACGTTTTCATGGTGGAGGACAACGTTCCCGCCTATTCCAAGGTCTATGACCGGTTCGTGAACAATGATGCCGTTTTCAGAGGGTATGCCATCGAGGACGAGGGTTTCGCCCTCCGGAACGGGAATTCTTACGAGTTCTCGGCCTCATGGCCCGTTCCCGAGATCGACCAGGAGGATGAAGTGCCCATCAAGCCCCAGGATATCTACGCCGTGGCCGCTGTCTTCGACGAACTGGACACTGACTCCGCACCATCGGCGACGGACGGGAATATGAAAGCGAATTCACCAAGATGCCTGCAGTCCGCCACATCGGATTCCACGGCATACGACAGGGAGAACACACCACCGAAGATCACGGAGGCTTCATATTCTGACGGAGCGATCACCGTTGTCTTTGATGACGAGGGTGGGATCGCCAGCGCGGTGGTGTTCTACAACGTTGAAGCGGCCAACTCCACCATATGGAATTCCCTTCAGCTGGAGCTCCAGGGTGAGGAGCTCTGCGATGATGCAGGGGTATGCTATGCCTTTTTCGATCCGATTGGAACGGTTCAACTTGAACATGATGGGGGCCCTCTTTACCTGCAGGTTCTGGCAAACGATGACCGGATGGCCCAGGGAAGGTCAGAGATCTTTTCGGTGGGAGACATTTCCGGTGGAGTGAAGGAAAGCTCCTCCATCAACCTCCTATCCACCGGTCCCATTGCTATACTGGTTATCGGTATGATCATAATGCTGATCGGTATCCTCCTGTTCCTTGCAAGCAGGAAGGGGAAGACGAACATCTCAAGGTTCTTCGGTTCAAAGGCCACCCTTGCAGTTCTGATACTCATGGGACTTATCATGACCTTCGTCGGTGGCTCCGGCCTTCTGACAGAGGAATCCTCAACGGTTCCTGCTTTCTCTTTCACCGACACGAACGGAAACGTTCAGACACCGGGTTCTTATGCTGACAGGGTACTGGTCATTGATATAATGTTCACCACCTGCGATACCTGCAACAAGGAGATGCCGGACGTGGTGGAGGTCTACGAACAGGCCAGGGACAGGTGGGGCGATGACGTCCAATTCCTCTCGGTGTCCGTGGACAAGGACGATACGGATGAGATGATGGACCGGTTCCAGAGCAGGTATGGAGCTGAATGGCCCATAGGTCAGGACAGTTCCTTCATCGAGAAGTTCGATGCCATAGAGGTTCCAAAGATGGTGATCGTCGCACCCAACGGCGACATCGCCTATCAGCATACCGGGTTCATCGACAAGGGAGATGTCCTGGATGCGATCGAGGATGCACACGAGGGAACATACAAGGTATCTCCCATCGCCCAGAGAAGCGGCATAGTCGTCATTTCTCTCTCGGCAGCCCTTTTTGGGGTCCTCACGTTCTTCTCTCCGTGCTCCTTCCCCATGCTTCCAGGGTACTTCTCCTACTATATCACAAACGAAACAAAAAGTCTCGGAAAGAAGGTCAATCCCATGAAGGGAGGAAGCCTTGCCGCCCTGGGCATCATCGTGTTCTTCCTTCTGGTTGCGATCCTCGTTGCAATTCTCGGAGCCTTCGTCAAATCACTTCTGGCATATCTCATGCCTGTCATTGGTTTCCTGCTTCTGGGCATAGGTATACTAACTCTGATGGGAAAGGACCAGTTTCTGGAAAGAGGGGTTGAGGCCATCAAATACCCCTTCACGATCCTGATAGCCCGAATCAGGGGACAAAAGCATGAAAGCGCTACAGGTACGGGGGGTCTATTCGCCTATGGTTTCGGTTACGGTGCTGCTGCCTCGAGCTGCATGGCGCCCGCATTCATAGGAGTGATCCTGCTGGGTGCGGCAACTCCCCTGGGATGGCTCGGCGCGACGATCGTATTCATCATCTATACCGTTGCCATAGCCACCATGATGATAGTGTTCTCCTACATGGCCGCTTCCGGGGCCAGGGGTCTTCAGAAGTTCATATCATCAACAGAGATCGTGAAAAGGGTCTCCGGACTGCTCCTGGTGTTCGCCGGTGCTTTCGTCATATGGTATTCCTTCTGGGGATACAGGGTGATCGGGGGTTTCTTCAGCTTCTGAGATGTCCCCCACCCCCCACGAAGTCCATGGATCGGACCGGAAAAATGGGATCGATATTTCAGTCAAGTTCGGGTGGTAACGGGGGTGGAGCTCCGGGCAGGCCCGGGACCTGCTCCACGGTATCGGACTCTTTCTTCACGATCTCTTCCTGTTCGGTTGTCCCCGGTTCCGCATCAGGGGCCTGGAACGGTATAGGGGGACTCTCTTCCATCATCGACCCCTGGACCTGAGGCTCTTCCATCCCGGGCTGTGCCCCGGAGGGATAATACTGTTGAGGTGGGGTGATTGTTTCTTCCGGTTCCCGGTATCCCGGTGCAGGCTGTGGGGCAGGAGGCAGGGGTTCCTGCCGGATCCCTGCATATGCACCCTGGGTGACCATCTGACCGGAAAATGTCGCAGGAGCGGACCTGTCGAACTCGGGGATGGAGAGGTCAAGACCTCCCTCGACCGGCATCACGGGCTCCTCGACCTTCTTTCTCGTGGTCCTGTTGAGCACGAACAGAATTGCGATCACGATGATCAATACCAGGATAACACTCCCTACCGCAATCCCGATTATCAGACCCAGATCGAAGGTATCCTCCGTTTGTATGTCATCATCATCGTCTTGTTGCTCATCGTCATCATCGGTCGGGGGCGGATACCAGGGGATATCGATCGAGAAAGGTCCGAGGACCACTTCACCTTTCAGAGCCTTCTCGGAGGAATCCGTGGCCACGATCCTGAGTGAATATTTACCATCCATGAAATTCGTCAGATTCCAGGAAAAGAGGGTGGATGTCGATCCACCATCGATCATGGTCCAGTCATTGTCGAATTCTTTCCTGTAAAAGAGTGAGAATGTGACATTGTCCATATCAGGGTCCGATGAGGACCATACGATATCGTAGGTGAAGACATTGCCGTCACTGCTTACTCCGTCCTCAAGGGTGCCGTTGAAACCGGAAGGCGGAGAGAGGAAAGATACAACAGGCGCTTCCGGCCTGTTGTAGAAGAAGGGGCCGTACTCCACCGTGTCGGAAAGTCGGTAAGTGCTCGAATCCATGGCTGTGATCCTGACCAGGTACCTTCCCTCCTCCAGGGAAGTGAGATCGATGTCGAAGGAGGGCTCCTCAAGGGAGCCTGCCAGGACCGTCCAATCATCCGCCTGGACGGGGGATATCTCCACCTTGTAGCTCAGGCTCTCCCCGGCATCCGGGTCCTCAGCGGTCCAGGTCAGCTCCAACGAATCCTTTCTGTAATCCTCGACATCCGCAGGGCCCTTTACGGAAGATGTGAAAATGGGTGCATCGGGGTCGTAAACGGTGATCCGTCTCTCGAGCCTGTCGGACCTGCCCCTTGAATCGATCACGGTCAGGGAAACAGTGTATTCTCCGTCGCCCATCAACCGGGAGGTATCGAAGGACATGTTCCCGGTTTCGGAGGGTAAAAGGTCAAGGAAAAGTTCGGTCCAAGTGTTCCCACCTGCCTCCATTATGGAGATGTTACCGGTGATGTCCCCGATCAAACCCTCCTCCATGGGGGCGTCCTCCTCATCAACCACTCTCCATTCCACTGTCAAGGTTCCTGTCACCGTATCGCCATTCGCAGGCGCGATGAACGTCAGAATGGGAGGGTCGTTGTTGTAGATCTCGAACACACCCGATATCATCTCGGTTATCATATCATCGGTATCCTTGAGCTCTATCTTCAGAACATAGGTGCCGAGGTCCTCGAAAAGAAGTGTGTTTAGATCCTTGGACCCAGTGTTCACCTCCCAGTCAGACTGGGTGATGGGATTATACGTAATTGGCTCCCATTCATCGGCCGGGTCGCTCCTGATGGATATCTTCACCAGAAGATCGTTCATTTCATCCTCGTCGTCCGAAGAATTCCACTGTATGACCGCCTGCCTGGAGAGGGACGATCCTTCCCTCGGATGGACGATCTCCAAAACGGGTAGATCCGGATTGTCGACCAAGAGATCGAACTGCGATCCGCTCAGGATACGGTTGCCGTCCGTGTCCGCAGCAAGTATCCGGATGAAGTACTGTCCGTCCTCCACCCCGGTTGTGTCCCAGGAATATGAACCGGTGTTGGAGATCCCCTCCGCAAGCTTCTCCCATCCGGTTCCGGGTTGAGAGTATTCGAGGTCGATGGTCAGCGAGGTCCCGTCCTGATCATCATAGGCTGACCATTTGATGTCAAGGTCTCCCATGATCTTTTTCGGGTCTTTACCCTTGAAGGTTTCCGGAACCTTCAACTCGATATATGGATGATCGTCCTGAATTTGCCAGTACTTCTGGGAGAATGATCTCCTCTGGGTATGCCTCATCGTGCCCCCGTTGTGGTCCTTCTGGAGGTCCTCGCAGAGGACCGCATTCAGCGTCCAGTTCCCCCTTGGAAGGGCGTCGATGACCTCGAAGCTCACGTTGAATATGCCCTGATCGCCCGAGATCTGTCCCGACCCTGATAGGCTAATGAACGGATCATATGCCGAAAATCGGTCTATGTTCTTGTTGTAGGCATTTACCAGCATGGGGCTGTTGACGGATGAATCCCCTCCGGCCCTTCCGAGCTGTCCGTCGAAGATGACAGTTGGTGTGGCGGTCACGTTGTAGGTGATAAAGCGATTTCCCGAACCCCCTGTCTCGTATGGATCGCTACCGGGGTTCAGTGCCCTGTGCCACTCGATCAGGGAGAACTCGTCGAGAGACCTCTCATCGAGGATGGTACTCAGGGATTCTTCGGAACTGGGGCAATAACCGCAGTCGGTCGCGGTGAACAGCTCCACGAGCGGGCGCCTGACCCCTCCCGAGGAGTGTATCTGGCCGTCGATAGGTATGGCATAGGAATTGGCGACCTCCATGTAGTTGTAGAACCTGTCCCCGTTGGTCACATCCCTTCCGGGGTAGATGTCCGAGTTCTGAAGGAATACCATCAAGAAGAGTTCGTCGATGTTCCAGTCTATTCCGGTGTAGAAATCTCCGTCAAGATAGTACCTGGTACCCCTTGTTTCCTTGAATGCCTGTGCCTGCCCTTCATCCTCCGGACCGAGGAAGAGAACGGGTGAAAATACCATAATCACCATAATCATTATTACCGAAAAGGCTCGACCCCTGAAATTGGCCATCTGATACACCTCCATGGAATAAACCGGATTGGCCTGGTCATAAAGAGCAGGTTGCTTATAAAAGTTTAAGCATGGAAAAGGAGCTGCTGGACCTTGATAGTTCAGACGGAGTCCTTCCAGGAGGCTTCCATCTCATCGATCAGTTCAAGGAGCTCCTGACTGTTCCTTGTCGTGAAAAGCCTGTCCCTGAAAGGGGCCCTTCCTTTGAAGTTCTTCACATACCAGCTGAGATGGGGCCTGAACTCTATGGTTCCCTTCTCCTCACCATACCATCGAATGGCCTTATCCAGATGGATCCTGGCAATTCCCATGTGGGCCTCTACAGCTTCGCGGGTCGAGGGGTATCTTCTCACCCATTCATCTCCTTTAAGACCATTTAGGCATCGTTTGATCCATGTCGGATCACCGAGCATCCCCCTTGCGGCCATGACGGCAGTGGCCCCGCGGTGAAGATAATCCGTCACGTCCTCGGGTCCCTTCACATCACCCGAAGCCAGCACGGGTATGTCCACCCAGGCGGACAGAAGCGATATTAGCTCCCTGTCAGCTCTTCCGGAATACTGCTGCTGCTGGGTCCTTGGATGTAATGCAATGTAGGATATCCCAAGACCCTCGAGCTCCCTCACCAGGGTTCTGAGGAATGCCCTATCAACCCTGGCGATCCCGGACCTCATCTTCACACCCACCGGTACCGACACGGAATCGAGGATCCTCCTGATGCAGTTCATGAGATTTTCGGGGTCCTTCAGCATGGCAGCGCCCGCTCCAAGCCTCGTGACCTTTCTCTTGGGACAGCCCAGGTTCAGGTCCACAACATGATGTCCTCTGGCTTCCATTTGCGAGGCACCCTTTCCAAGGAGTTCCGGGTCAGACCCGAAGATCTGGGCTCCGGAGAGCCCCTTTTCCGGTACCCATTCGAAGAGCCAAAGGGTCTTCTCCGTCCCCTGCCGGACGGCCCTTGCACTGACCATCTCAGTGAAGGAGAGAGGGCAGGAATGGTCGTGGAGTATCATCCTGAAGGGAGGATCGAGACCTCCCGCCATGGGGGCGGCTAAAAGAGGGATTGCTATATCCAGAGACGTTGGGCCCCTCCTGATCTTCCATGGTGAGAGATCGACCTCCGTGCCGGACATCCATGGAGCATCGAGGTATTCCTTAAATAATCTGGTGCGTGTTCATCCAGTAGATGGGATCGGGAAATCGCTCCTTGAAAGACAGGATCTTCGACAGATCGACATCGAAGTTCTGGGTCCTTGTGGCCATGATGGCCGTTTCCACCGCCGCCATCTTCATCAGGCTCTCGGAAAGCCATCCTCTCGCCATCGCTGCCTGGAGATTGCTGATAGCGGAATTTTTCCTTCTTCCATTTTTCATATTCGGTTTCCGGAGGGACAGGGACCGGATGACCGGAATGAGATTATTGAGGCTGGGACTGGTTGGACTGGCACTTGCATTGCATTTCGGCATGTGGATATGGTCTTTCCAGTTCACCAGGGTATCGAGCTCGGTCATACTCGTCACCACCCATCCCGTGTTCGTTGCGATCATATCCGTGTACCTTTTCAAGGAGAAGCTGAACAGATGGGCTGTTGCAGGCATAGCAATGGCCTTTCTCGGCTCGCTACTGGTTGTCGGCGGGGACCTTTCAGTTTCAGGGAACACACTGATAGGGAACCTTCTGGCCCTCGGGGGGGCCCTGATGGCTGGAATATACATCCTTGCCGGCTCCCGGTTCAGGAAGGACCTCTCGCTTCCGACCTATGCCTTCCTCGTCTACATATGGGCGGCCCTTTTCCTGCTTGTGGCAATACTGATCGGAGGCGTTGAACTGTTTGTCGAAGCACCCGGGGAATATGCTCTCTTTCTTGCTCTCGCACTCGGACCCATGCTTGCAGGTCATACCCTCTACAACTGGGCACTGAGATATGTCTCACCCACTCTTGTCTCGGTATCGCTACTTGGTGAGCCAGTTGGATCGTCGATCCTAGCCTGGCTCATACTTTCCGAGTATCCCGGTGCCGGAGCCGTTCTGGGAGGGCCTATCGTCCTTTTGGGGATCTATTTCGTGGCAAAAAACACCCATTCATAGGGTGAATCCGAAATGTTATTAACAAAGGCAACGAATGACTGGTCATGAAGAAACAGCAAATGATCATCGTAGCTGTTGCCACTGCACTGGTGATCATACTCGCGGCCGCGATCATATCAGCTGGCGGGGATAAAGATAACGATGAAGGACCCGGAGAACCGCCCATCGCAGAGTGGACCTCGTTAATGTGGATGGACGGGGAGGGGGATCTCGGGGAATGGAACATGATGCTATGCAATCTGCATTTCCTCGAGATGGTACCGGACAATGAAAAGATCAACGTGATAATCGTGCTCGATAAGGAAGAACCCGGGGATACCAGGCTTTTAGAGTTGAAACAGGGCGGGTCCATCGAGCTGAACCTCACCGGGATCGATCCCGAATGGGATGGTAGGGAACTCAACATGGGGGATGGGGACCAGCTTCTGAAATTCCTGAAATGGGGTGCTGACAATTACCCGGCAAGGAGATACAACGTTCACCTCGCGGACCACGGAGGCGGATGGAGGGGTATGTGCTGGGACGTGCTGTCGGATGACCACCTTGATCTTCCGGAGATCGGTCAGGTATGCGACGGATTCAGGGAGCATACGGGAAAGAACATCGATATCCTCTCAACGGAGGCCTGTCTTGTCGGAATGGTGGAGTTCGCCTACGAGCTGAGGGATTCCTGCGACTATTTCGTGGGTGGCTCCACATACGGATGGGGAGCCGAGGCGGACCCCGAGAACGATGTCTGGAAACCCGGGAACTGGCGTTACGACGCCTGCTTCACGGAACTCTCGGAAAACCCCGGTATGAGCGGCGAGCAGTTCGCGCTTGTGATGGGAGAAACCTTCGAACCCTACGGTCCCTGGAGGGCCCCGCCTTACATACCTAAGGAGGGTTATTCGGATGTTTTCGGTATCTTCAACCTCTCATACATCGAACCACTTGTTGGATCCCTCGATGCACTTGCGCTGGAGCTATACTCGAAGGTTACGGGTCCGGGACAGACCGTTAACCAGGCCATCTTGATCAATTCGGTGCTCGGGCACCCCGAGTACCAGTCGAGCGAGCTCTATACCGAGTATTTCTCACACCAGATGGAATGGATAGGGGATGCGGTGTATACCAATTACGACGTCCATGACTTCGCCTACCAGCTCTCGAAGCTTGGTGCGGGAACATTGAGATCATCTCATTCGGATGAGATAATGAAGGGAGTGGACGACCTGATAATGCTCTTCAGGAACACCATGGATGACGGCGGACATCCTGACGCCCACGGCGTTTCCATCTACATTCCATACAGATCCTCATCTTACAACCCGGCCTACGAGAACATCGAATTTGCGAAGGACACGCATTGGGACGAGTTCATAAAGGCTGTACACTGGACATGAACGGGGTCACTTGGACTTCAACTCCCTGGAAGCCTGTCCGAGTTCCACCACCAGAGAATAGGACTTGGATATGTAGAGCAGTAGATCATCCAGGTCCTTCTCCCTCCTGGCAATGAACTTCTCCCTTTTCTCGAGCTGCTTTTCCCTGGATGCGAACCTGTTTACGGCTTCCACCTGCTTCTCTATTTCCCTCTCTCTGGCAAGGAGTGATTCCTCTTTCTTTCTCAGCTCCACCTCGATCCTGGATAGTCTCTCTTTTTGACCGTGAAGCTCGGCCGCTTCCTTCTCAACGTATTCCTGACATTTTCGATAATACTCCTCCACCTGTTCCGAATATTCGATCCAGACCTTCTCCCTATCCTCGGCAGTTGAATCCTTATCCCAGTCGTCTGCCTCGTCGAACCGGTCCCTGATACCCTTGTTCTTGAGGATCGCATATGCTTCATTCACGAGCTTCATCTGCTCAAGAGCTCTGGGGTTCTCACCGAGCTTGTCCGGATGGAGCTTCAGAGCAAGATGCTTGTATGCCTTTTTAATATCCTGGATCGTGGCATCCTGCCTGACACCAAGTACCTCGTAGGGGTCCGTCTCCGTCAATCCCTCACCGGGGGAAGAGAGCCTCGATCATTGATAAGCATATCCTTGGAGCATAAAGTGGGATGATGGGACCTGCTCCCGGTATCATGCCGTTCGCGTACGTCCACACACCCAACAGATATTTATTCTCCGTTCATGTATACGCCTTCGTGACCTACACCGAGACCAGGGACAGGAACGGGAAACGTTATTTTTACAGGACCCACTCAAGAAGGGTTGATGGAAAGGTGAAAAAGCAAAGGATCTACCTGGGAAGGGACCTCTCACCCTTTCTTCTGAAGCAGCTGGAATCCCGGGCGGACCTCAAGCTTTCGGACCCTGAAGGCCTCCTTAAAGAGAATGAATTGGCGGAGATCGACGGGATCTTGAGAGAGTTCAGGAAGCTGCCGGTGGAAACTTACCGGAGCAGGTACGAGTACTTCATGATCCGCTTTACCCACGATTCCACGGCCATGGAGGGGAATTCTTTCACGCTTGAAGATACAAGGTCCCTGGTGCTCGATGGTATCACACCTTCCTCCAAGAAATTGAAAGAGGTCCATGAGATATTGGACCATCGAAAGGCATTCGATATGATCCTCGATCAGGGGGTGAAAATGGACATGAAATGGATCTTCGAGCTTCATTCCCGTCTCGTGAAGAACTCCCGGTGGCCCGGAGATGAAGAACGAGCGGGCGGATACAGAGATGTGAACGTCGGGCTCATGGGGAGCGATGTGAAATTCCCAGCTCCCGGTGAGGTCCCCGAACTGATGAAGGAGCTTCTCTCCGGATACAGAAGGTCAGGGCGCAGCCTCCACCCTCTGGTCCAGGCAGCAAAATTTCACGTGGATTTCGAGATCATCCATCCCTTTTCGGACGGCAACGGGAGGCTCGGTAGGCTTCTCATGAACCGGATCCTCCACTCAAGAGGATTTCCAATGATCAATATCCCGAAGAGGAGCAAGGTGGAGTATTTCATTTCGCTGAGAAGGGCCCATGAGGAAGGGGGGATCAGACCCTTCATGGAACTCCTGTTGCACCTGCTGCAAACCCGGAATTCCGTTCTATAGGGTCTATCCCAAAATGGTGTGATCAATTATTCGAACAAAGGGGTTTGAGGCATTTGTTCTCGCAATAATATTTTAAAAATTCTACGATGTTCGTAAAAATTCTTCGATTTATGAAAGTTTTAAATACCATTTCCACATGACACCCTATCTTATGAAGGACATCATGGGTGACCTCGACTGGGAAATTCTGAAGATCCTCAAGAGGGACTCAAGAACCCCGAACGTCGCGATAGCACGGGAGCTTGAGGTATCGGAGGGGATGATCCGTCAGAGGATAGGCAGAATGAAGACAAGCGGGATCATCAGGAAGTTCACCGTGGAAACCTCATCCAGGGGACTGAAGGCTCTGATAGAGATCAATATCGCCGTTAACGTCCACACTACGGACATGGCAATGAGGATCAGGCAGCTTCCGGGTGTTGAAAAGGTCTTTGAGATATCAGGTGTTTCCGACATAGTGGCCCTGATCGACGTATCAGACACCAACATGCTGAACGAGACCATCGAGGCCATCAGAGCGATAGGGCACATCACCAACACCAGGACCAAACTGGTACTGGGGGAGCTTTGAGGGGGAAGGGAAGCCGAAGATGGTAGAGATCCTTGATTCCACTCTAAGAGAAGGAGAGCAGACCCCCGGAGTGACCTTCACCCTTCAGGAGAAGCTCGAGATAGCGCGGCTTGTGGACGAGTTCGGGGTGAACATAATTGAGGCAGGACATCCCGCAGTATCCAGGGACGTCAAGCTTGCGGTGAAGACCATCGCCGGTGACGGACTGGATGCGGGCATCCTAGCCCACAGCAGGGCCATGAAGAGCGATATCGACCTTGCACTTGAATGCGATGTGGAATGGGTCGGTCTCTTCATCAGTGTCCTGGAGGACAGGTTGAAGCTCCATTTCAGAAAGGACCTTGACCAGGTATGCAGCATTGTATCGGATACCGTATCATATGCCAAGGACCACGGCCTCAAGGTCAGATACACACCCGAGGATACGATCAGGTCACATTTCGGATCCGTGGTCAGAGTATCGAGATGCGCCCTCGAAGCCGGTGCGGACAGAATAAGCATCGCAGACACGGTAGGGGCGGCAACACCATCGAGTATGGGGTCCTTCGTCCGGGAGCTGATAGAGTCCACTGGGGCCCGGATCAATGTGCACTGTCACAACGATCTCGGTCTTGCACTCGCAAATTCATTATCGGCATACGAAAACGGTGCCCATCTTGTAGACACATGCGTCAACGGGCTGGGTGAAAGGACCGGAATTACCAGCCTTGCGGAGCTCGTGATGGCGCTGAAGGTCCATTACGGAGTGGACAATGGATGGAAGCTCGATATGCTTCCTGTCCTGTCAGACAGGGTCGAAGAGCTGTCGGGGCTCAGAGTGGCCTCGAATGCACCCATTGTGGGCGAGAACGCTTTCTCCCACAATGCGGGACTGCACGTCTCCGCTGCACTTCTGAGGCCCTCGTTCTACGAGATATTCCCTGCCGAGGCTGTCGGAAGGGTGAGGAGGTTCGAGCTGGACAAGTTCTCGGGCCGGGATCTCGTAGACACCATACTGACGAGGAACAGCATAGATCTCGACGAATACCAGAGGAGCATACTCATGGGAAGGATCAAATCCCGTGAAAAGGGAGCCTTCAGCGAGAAAGAGGTCCTTGGCACTGCCAGAGCAATTTTGGGGGGATAGTTGGTGAATATATTGCGAAATATTGTAAAATCTAAATCTCTTCATACGATTATCGTAAATTTATATCGATTTTCAATAAATTTTTATAGTATGTCTCAATACAGCGCACAACTTGTATCGAAATCTGAAAGGAGTTGAAAAAAATGGAAAACCAATGCCCGATATGCGGATGCGAGCTTGACTACGAGAACGTGGAGCTGAACGAGCTCCTGCCATGCCCGGACTGTGGATCCGACCTCGAGGTTGTGAACCTCGATCCATTCACCCTTGACAGGGCGCCGATGGAGCAAGAGGACTGGGGCGAGTGAAGGGGTTGTGTCGGTTGAAACTTGCCATGGGTTACAGTCTCATTCGTAAAGACGAGAAACTTCTTCTGGACGCGGCCAGGTCCAGGGGGGTCGAGGTGGAACCTGTTCATATCAAGGAGCTGGTCTTTGACCTTGAAGGAGGGGGCAGGAACCTGGACGGGCTCCTCGAGAGAGGCATGAGCCAGTTCCAGTCCTACTATGTCCTCAGGATGATGGAGAGCTCGGGGGTAATGACCATGAACACATCCGATGTCGTACACGTATGTGGCGACAAGGCGGTTACAAATGTTGTGTTGAACGAGAACAATATCCCCACGCCCCGTGCATCCATCGCCTTCGATACGGAGACCGCAATAAAGGAGATGGAAAGGATCGGCTATCCCGTGGTGGTCAAGCCGGTCATAGGCTCCTGGGGGAGGCTGCTCGCGAAGGTGAATGACCGGGACGCAGCCGAAGCCCTTCTCGAGCACAAGGAGGTGCTCGGCGGATTCCAGCATTCGGTGATATACATCCAGGATTTCGTGGAGAAGAACGGACGCGACATCAGGGCCTTCGTCGTTGGAGATGACACCATATGCGCCATCTACAGGGACTCCCCCCATTGGATCACCAATACCGCGAGGGGTGGCAAGGCCAGTAACTGTCCGGTCACCGAAGAGCTAAGAGAGATCTGCTTTCGGACTTCCAGGGCTGTCGGAGGCGGGCTGATCGCCATCGACCTTTTCGAGAACGTGGGAGGCCTCCTGGTCAATGAGGTGAACCATACCATGGAGTTCAAGAACAGCATAGAGCCAACAGGGGTCGACATACCTGGAAAGATGATAGAGCACTTTGTAGCATCGGTGAGGTGTTAGGTATGAGAAGAATATCGATCATAGGCGGATCCGGATATGTCGGGGGGGAGATCGCCAGACTGGTCCTGATGAGGGACGATCTCGAGCTCGTCCAGGTCACATCCGGCAGCAAACTCGGGGAACGGTTGAGCTCGGTTCACCCGAACCTCAGGGGGAGGACGGAGCTCAGGTTCACATCACCTGAACGGATCGAGGATGTGGACATCCTCTTTTCGGCCCTACCCCACGGCTCCGCGGATTCGAGGATGAGGGAGATCCTGAAAAAAGCCGGGCATGTCATTGACACATCAGCAGATTTCAGGCTGAACGATCCGGCTGCCTACAGAAAATGGTACGGCCACGATCACAATTCCCCGGAGCTCATGTCCACATTCCCCTACGGCCTTCCGGAACTCCACAGGGATGAGATCAAGGAAGCAGGGAGGGCTGCAGCGCCCGGATGCGTGGCAACATCCACCATCCTGGGATTATTTCCTTTCAGGGATATTGCAGAGAGGGTCCTGGTGGATTCAAAGATAGGGTCCTCGGCAGCGGGGAAGACCCCGTCGGATTCATCGCACCATCCGGAAAGAAGCGGTGTGATCAGGCCCTACGCCCCCGTGGACCACAGGCACCGGGCGGAGATACTTCAGGAGACCGGGGTGGATGTCATGATGACCGTCCACGCCGTGGAGATGGTCAGGGGAATATCCTCAACGATCCACATCGAGACGGTGGAAAGACTGACCGAGAAGGATGTCTGGGGACTCCTGCGCTCCACCTACGCCAATGAACCCTTCATCAGGATCGTGAGGTCGAACAAGGGGACCTTCAGGTACCCGGAACCGAAGATGATCGCTGGGACCAACTACTGCGACATCGGTTTCGAGCTCGACCCCAACAGCAGGAGGCTTGTTGTGTTCTCGGCCATAGACAACCTGATGAAAGGGGCTGCGGGTAGCGCCATGCAGTGCATGAACGTCATACTGGGATGCGAAGAGACGAAGGGTCTGGACTTCCCCGGACTCCACCCCATCTGATATGGTGATAAGAATGATAATTGTCAAGATTGGAGGCGGAGAGGGAACGGACCTCTCCAAACTCGCTGCCGATCTCGAGGGAAGGAAGGATGTGGTCATAGTCCATGGAGGATCGAACGAGATGAACAGGCTTTCGGAGCGGATGGGGAGACCTCCGAGGTTCGTCACTTCACCCTCGGGCCATACAAGCAGGGTCACCGACGATGATACATTGGACCTTATACGGATGACCTATTCTGGCCTTGTGAACAAGAGGCTTGTTGAGATGCTCCGAAAGCAGAACATAAACGCGATCGGTCTTTCCGGTATCGACGGTGGTCTGGTAACCGGGCGCAGAAAGGATGCGATCAGGTATATCGAAGGCGGCAGGGTCAAGGTGTTGAGGGGAGATAATACGGGTACCGTTGAGAACATCAATACCGATCTCATCGTGCTCCTTACCGGGGCCGGGTATGTCCCCGTGATAACCATTCCCATCGAGGCCGGGGACCACGGTGCTCTGAATGCGGATGCCGACAGGGTTGCTGCATCGATCGCCGGGGCCCTTGAAGCAGATACCCTGGTACTTCTGACCAACAAACCGGGTTTGATGGAGGATGTGAACGATCCCGATTCCCTGGTGGAGACCGTGAGCAGGCACTCGATCGATCCCGCCATGGACCTGGCACAGGGGAGGATGAAGAAGAAGGTGCTCGCCGCCAGTGAGGCGTTGTCCGCAGGGGTGCGGAAGGTGATCATATCAGATGCGAACATGGAAAGGCCGCTCACCGGGGCTCTTGAAGGAAGGGGGACCGTTATTTGCTGAGTGAAGGGGAACTCGAATCCGGTGCTGTTTCCAGGCGAGGGATAGAGATAGTCAGGGGAGAAGGGGCCAAAATATGGGATGCCTGCGGTAAGGAGTATCTTGACATGGGAGCAAGCTACGGAGTATGCAATGTGGGGCACAGGAATCCCTACGTGCTGGAAGCAATGTCGGAGCAGGCGAACAGACTGATATACGTTTCATCGAGCTACGACAATCCCGCCAGAAGGGAGCTCATGGAAAGGCTTGTGTCGATATCCCCCGAGGAAATGTCCCGTGTCTTTCTCTGCAACTCCGGGACCGAAGCGGTCGAGGCAGCGGTCAAGTTCGCCCTCCTGCTCACCGGAAGAAAGAGGATAGTAGCCTCAAAGAGGGCTTTTCACGGCAGGACCCTGGGAGCCCTGTCGCTCACATGGAATCCCTCTCACCGCACAGGAGTGGAGGACAAGCTGTATCCCGTTGATTTTGTTGCATACGGCAATGTCGAGGAAATTTCAGGGGCTGTTACGGAAGAAACATCTGCCGTAATCCTAGAACCTGTCCAGGGCGAGGGAGGCGTTCATGTTCCCCCGGAGGGGTATTTTCAAGATGTGAAACGGATCTGCGAGGAGAGGGGAGCTCTGCTGATCGTGGACGAGGTCCAGACCGGCTTCTGCAGAACCGGGAAGATGTTCGCGGTCATGCACCAGGGGGTCGCCCCCGATATCATGTGTGTTGGAAAGTCCCTTGGGGGCGGTCTGCCAATAGGCGCAGCTGTGATCAACGGCAGGCTGGGAACGGTACCAAAGGGTTCCCATGGTTCAACCTTTGGAGGCGATCCACTCGTCTGCGCGGCCGCAAATGGCGCCCTCCGCTACATGGTGGAGAGGGGGCTTGACAGACGGACAATGGAGCTGGGAAGGATCTTCATGGAGGGCCTCCGGGACCTGGGATCACCGCAGATCAGGGAGGTCCGGGGCATAGGTCTGATGATCGGTCTGGAGCTCAGGACAAGGGCAGGCCCTTACCTGTCATCGCTCCTGGAGAGGGGCATCGCTGCCATACCGACGGGAGCAACGGTGATCCGTTTCCTACCTCCTCTGGTGGTGGATGAGGAGGATATTTTTCGGACCGTGAAATGTGTGGCGGAGGTACTGGATGGATGATACTGTGGAGCTTCTGAAGGCTCTTGTTTCGATCCCGTCACCCACCGGCAGTACCTCGAAGGCCACCGAATACCTCCAAAAATGGTGCCAGGAAAATGGTATGGAAGCCCTGGTGGACAGGGGTGCCCTTATCGTCAATCCGGAGGCAAGGGGACTCCTGCTTCTGGGCCACATCGATACGGTGCCCGGGGAGATACCGATCATGATCGATGACGGAGATCTCCGGGGAAGGGGCTCGGTCGATGCGAAGGGTCCGTTCTGTGCCGCACTTTCAGCACTTCGAGACCTTCCGCATCTGAAGGGAAGGGTCATGCTTGTGGGCGTACCCGATGAGGAGGGTGGTTCTGAAACGGCATACCGCCTCAGGCAGGACCTCCCTGAGATGGATTGTGTGGTCCTTGAACCCAGCGGGTGGGAGGGCGTGACCATATCATACAACGGCAGGTTGCTTGTGGAGATGACGGTGAAGGTCAGGGCCGCCCATTCGGGTCACGAAGGGGCCTTCTCCGCCGAGAAAGCGTTCGAAATATGGAGAACGATGGGAAACGATCCTGCTCCAAGGATCATCTCCATCGCCGGTAATACGGAAAAGACATCGATGAAGCTGGATATCAGATATCCGCCGGGGGAAAGGCCGGAGATCCCATCAGGGATGGACGGTGTTTCCTTCATGGTCCTCGAGGATGTCAAGCCCTACAGGGCAGATAAGAGCTCGAGAATCGTCAGGTCCATGCTTCGGAGCATCAGATCGAACGGAGGGAAGCCTGTTTTCAAGAGAAAGACGGGAACCGCCGACATGAACATTCTCGGAGAGCTCTGGAAAACTGCCATCATCGCCTACGGACCAGGCGACGGAAGATACGATCACACCAATGAGGAACGGATCTCGATGGATGAATACCTGAAGAGCATCCAGGTGTTGAAGGATGCGATCCGATCCTTCCTTGAATGTTGAGATCGTCTCGAAGTGTGCCACCCTTGTATCATAAAATCTATTAACCTGTCCGGTGAATGGTAGATCCAACATATGTACAATAATTATAAATATGGTGGTAGGCGAATTAAAATTGACCACCGGCGGGGGAGATTGTATATGCACCGATCCGAAAGCAGACGGCATGGCAATCGGCTTTACCAGGTAACGTTTTTCCTCATAATCATTCTGATCTTCCCTTCCATCAGCTTTCACTCACAGGGAAATCCTCCCTTTCCCGAAGCAGTCCGCACCGGTCCAGTGACCGATCCATTCGAGCCCCTGTCCGATGAAAGCTCCAATATAACGATCTCCGACAGGTACCTCAATGTATCGGTGGGACCGGGAAGGACCCAGGAGCAGGAGATTTGGATAAAAAATGATCAGACCCTTGATGTGGATTTCATCATATCGAACAGGTCCACCCTGGACAAAAGGATTCTGGTATACACCGAATACTCCGACAATTCTGCGAATGGTGAATATCAAAACACCATGAAAGCGATCAACATGACAACGATCGGATACGAGAAGACCACCTTCAATGATGCTGACAGGCTCTCGAAACACCTGCGGGACCATGATATACTGCTGGTCCCGGAGCAGGAAACCGCTGACCAGAACACTCTGAAGTATATCGGCATGTCGTGGAATAGCACCCTGAAGGATTTCATGAACAGGGGCGGAGCGGTCGTGTTCTGCTACAATACATATTACATCGCACAGGGAGCGGGCCTCCTGTCTTTTTCCACCCAGGTCTCGGAGACGAACAGCTACGCCACCGTTGTTGATACCGGATCCCCTCTCGTGAAGAACGTCAACTCAACATTCATGCTTCCGAATGCGGCCATCTCCCTGGTGACCACGGAGACCCTCCAGGTCGTGAAAAGTGGAACTAATCCGGTCGTGATCGACAAGTCGATCGGTGCAGGAGACCTGATATTCATCGGGGTGGATTACTACGATATCATATCCTCTCCCGATTCCAACAAGATACTGGGAAATGCCATGTTGAACTACGGGGGATCGCCCCTTCCCGGGTGGATATACCTTTCGGAGGTGAACGGAACGATCGGTTCCGGAGCCACCAGGTCGTTGAAGGTTCGGTTCGACACCACCCATCTCCAACCCGGCCACTACTCGACCAACCTCTCCATCTTCATCAGAGGCAATGAGAACACAACGATGAACGTTTCTGTGAACATGGTAGTGCCAGTCGTAGACAGGGACCTCAGGGCCTGTTCCATATCTATCCCCCCGTATACCAAGACCGGGGTTCCCATCAGGGTCGATGCCCGTATATCGAACCAGGGAAAGATCAATGCCACGAATGTGGGGGTCTATCTCAACATCAACGGTTCAAGGGTTCAGACCCACGTGATCTCCTCCCTTCACGGAGAAACCTCGTGGAACATAAGCTTCCTCCAAAGCGTATGGTCCCCGGGCCAAAAGGAGCTCGAGATAGAGGTCGAGCCCATGTCCGGGGAGGCGGGTCTCCTTAACAATGTTGTAAACACCACCTCCTTCTTCCATGAGGATCCGGATCTCTGGTTGGACAGAGAATGGATCAACCTGTCCTCGAGGGCAGGACGCTCGACCGGCACGAACCTCACCGTGACCGATCGGGGAATGAAAGATCTCCATGTGAGGATCACCGACCAGGAGGCGCCATTCCTGGAGATCCTCATGCTTGACGGGAGCAAATACGGTATGAATCCCCTGAATGACATACTGGAGGAGAAGGGATGGACGGTCACACAGGGTGGAAAACCTTCTCTCTACACGGGCACCCCCGATCCCGATGATTTCGACTGCGTCATTCTTGCCGTGGGTGATGATCATAATATGGATATGCCCGATGAAGGGCAGACGGTAATTGCCGACCATGTCAGGACCGGTGGCGGGATATTCACCACCGAATGGGCTACTTACCATGTCCAGAGCGGAAGGTACCAGATCCTCGAACCCATAATGTCCCTCTCCAGGTATAACGGCGGATTCTCGGAGCTGACGCTTTCAACCAACACATCCCACTTCATAGGACGGGGTACCAATGACACAATAGAACTCACCCCGACGTATTTCTCTTCCTGCATTCCGGCCGAAGGGGCATCATCCATACTTACCGGGGATGAGTGCGGTACCTTCATGGCTTGCATGGAGGTTTCATCGGGCAGGTCCGTAAACATCGGGACTCCCGGGTATTACGACGGTTTCGACTACTGGACCGATGAGAACCTCCAGAGGCTGGTGATCAGATCCATCATATGGGCCTCGAGCAGGGACAGCTTCGCAGGATGGCTCGATGCTTCGCCCGATAACTTCTCCCTGATCAGGAACGGGACATTTGCGGTCAATGTCACGGCCAGTGCCGCACGCCTGGATCCGGGCACCTACAGGAACAATCTCACAATGGTCACCAACGACCCCCTGAGAAGGCTCCACCGGGTACCGGTGAACTTCATCGTGGAGCCGGACGACCACGATCTGAGGCTCGCTGAGATAGACGTCTTGAACCCCGTGGAAGCAGGGGTGAATGTGGGATTGAACATTACAGTGATCAATCAAGGAAGGTTCACGGAGCCAGGTGTCGAGCTGGAGGTTTACTCAAACGGTGTGATATATTCAAGAACCGACATCGGAAGCATTCCGAAGATGTCGAGAGCGGTTGTCAGGCTCGACTGGTCCGCAAGATTTGCAGGGAGGCAGTTCATCGTGGTCAGGGCGGTCCCTGTATCAGGTGAGACCCTTACCTGGAACAACGATGCGAACATCACTATCACCGCGGTGGCGGATCCCCATCTGATCTGTGATCAGGACCTTATTGAGTTCCGCATCCAGAAAGGGGCCCAACAGACCAGGTATCTGAACATGACCAACACAGGTCTTGCACCACTCAATTACCGTATGTGGATAGAGGAGGTCAGGAAAACAGGAAACCATCATACGGAGGAGGGTATCGAGGATATCGATCTGAACTTCAGCTACGATCACGATGGCAACGGGGAGCCCGATATCTTTGAAAGAATTGAGCTCGATGTGTCATCCGGGGACCATGATTCGATCTTTGTCATGATTGAAGGAACGAATTCCACTGGAACCTATCTCTTGTATTCCTCGACCGGGTCCGACAGGAAGATACTCCTCGAGGACCTGTTCGATCTCGGATACACCATGATCGATTTATTAGTGGACGATACCGAGAACAACGATCTTCTGGACCTGTACTACAACTTCTCGATACTCACGGGAAAAGATTGGGTTAACCTCGAAAACGACAGAGGCATTGTCGGCCCGCTTGAAACCTGGAATGCCCCGATCACCGCCGATGGAAGGATTATGATACCCGGCAATTACGAGGTGGCCCTTCACCTGATCTCCGACGACCTCAACACTCCGGAGAAGGAAATAAGGCTCAAGGCTACGGTCATATCACATGATCTGAAGGTCAGGGGCATTCACTGCCCGGATAGTGTTGACTACGGAAAGGCGGTGACCGTTACCGGTGAAGTGTTCAATAACGGCACGGAGGATGAGAGGGATATAACGGTGCGGTTCATCGTTGGGGGGGTTGTGCTCCTGAGCAACATGATCGAAACCCTGGAGGTCGGGGGAACCCGTGTTTTGAGGTTCATATGGGTCCCGGAAGAAATAGGAACCCGGGAGTTGAGTGTCCGGGTAGAGCCTGTACCTTATGAGGTCTATACCCTGGACAACTCCGCCACGGTCACGGTCCTCTCCATCGATGACCAGCCTCCGGTTGCGGATGCGGGAGATAACCGTACAGCAGTACTGGGAGAGGATGTGATCTGCGATGGTTCGGGCTCCACCGATAACCACATGATCGCCAATTCCACATGGTATTACAACTACCTGGGCGAGGAAATGGTGCTGGAGGGCATGAAAATCGTCATCAATTTATCCCTCATCGGCAACTATCTGATAACCCTCAAGGTCAAGGACCCCTCCGGAAACTTCGATACCGACAGCTTCCGCCTGAAGGTGGTGGAAGACCTTTCCGGACCCGAAGTGGTCCTGCTGAACATGGACCGTCTCGTGGAGGCGAACGACCTTCTTCCCGTTTCCGCATCAATAGAGGATATCTCCGGTGTCTCGAGAGCGGATCTCCATGTTCAGGGATCATCCCCAGAACCGGATGTGATACGGATGTCCAGAAAGCACGGCACCATCTGGGAGTGCGTCGTACCCCCCCGCTGGTATACGGGGGATATCGTCATCACCATCCATTCGGAGGACTCGCTTGACAACAGAGCGGTTTCCGGCCCTGTTGCGGTACAGGTTACTGTTCCTTCAGAGCTGCCCATTGTCGAAAACCATACCTTTGGGTCGGAGGGGCCCTACAGCTTCGAGGTTTCCATCAAGGTCAGGTTCAATCTTCCCCTGAGCATGGATAACATCAACGTGAGATACATCATGCCAGGGGGCCACATCGGCCAGTTCGATGTCCAGGCGGTTGATGATTTCTCGATCGCGCTGGGTTCCATCATCGGCGAGGGAGCCACATCGGGACTCTATACGGTTTATTTCATCGATCTCAGGGACCGATACCAGAGAAAGGTCGGGGAGGTTTCGAACATAAGCTTCGAGATAGACACGGACATCCCGGTTCTCACCTCGCCGGTGACAAACCTGGAGAAGCTCGGCCTTGGCAGGGTTCCCCTGACCCTGCGTTTCAACGAGAACATGGACAGGGGATCGGACCCGTTACTCTATCTATCAAGGCAGGGGAGTACCGTGGGAGCGCAAGGGTCATGGCTTTCGGAGAACCTATGGGTCGGTTACGCTTCGATCACCGAGGACCTCGAGGAGGGCAATTACAGCATCATGGTCCACGGAGCCAGGGACCTGGCCGGGAACGAGATATTCCACCTGAAAGTGTCAGATATCTGGGTGGACACTGTAAGACCCAGGGTTCTTTCCGTTGAGGAAGAGAGGACCGGATCGGGCTCCCACATGTTCACGGTCTCATTTTCGGAGATAATGGATGATACGGAACCCGGTGATCTGATCCACCTCTCCGCGGAGGATGGAGAGGTCGACCTCTCGGAGTTCACCTGGGTTGACGCATACACCCTCACGTTCAAAACCACAGATGAGATAGAGGGCAAAAAGGAATATGTTCTTCTGATCGACAGAGAAGTCTCCGACACGGCGGGGAACGGACTCGTGTCATCTTATCAGCTGGAACTTGACCTCGGTAGGGAGAAAGAACCCGGACTGCTCGCAAGGAGCCTGCCCTTCTTCGGAACCGTTGGGGGGTTCATATTTTCCCTGTTCCTTGTTGCATTGCTCCTCGTTGCGGAGGGAATGGTCCTCAAGATGTATCTCTCCCGATCTGAATATGATAAGAGCGGTGGTGGCAGGGGCCTGCATGCGGAGGTCGATGAGGAGGAATTCGGTGACCTCGAAGATGAGGAAGATTACGAGGACGAGGAGGAGCACGAGGAAGAAGATGATGAGCTCTTCGATGACGGGGAAGATCCGGAGGAAGAAGAATACCCATATGAGGATTACATTGATGATGATGAGGACCTTGAAGGATATGTCTTCAATACCCATCTTTTCGACGACGATGATGAACTCTTCGACGATGAGGACGAAGAGGAATGGGATTCAGCCTGAACACTGATCAAGATCCAAATATGGGGCCCGAAAGCCCCCGATATCGAAAGAACTTGCTATCTCATATCTCCAGGTCAATACCGAGCTTGTCCGCAAGCTCCTTGTACCGGTTCCTGATGGTGACCTCTGTCACTCCGGCGACGTCGGCAACCTCCCTCTGGGTCCTCCTCTCGTTCGTCATTATGGAGGCTATGTAGATGGCAGCTGCCGCCATCCCGGTGGGGCCCCTGCCAGAGGTGATCTCCATCTCGTCCGCCTTCTTCAGTATCTCCATTGTCTTTGTCTGGGTCTCGCCCGAAAGTTTGAGCTCCGAGCAGAACCTGGATATGTAATCCTGGGGGGATGTGGGCATGAGCCTCATATCGAGCTCTCTTGTCATGAACCTGTAGGTCCTTCCGATCTCCTTCCTGCCCACTCTGGAGGCCGATGCGATCTCGTCCAGGGTCCTTGGAACGTTGCACTGCCTGCAGGCAGCGTATATCGACGAGGCCACGACCCCCTCGATGGACCTTCCCCTGATGAGGTTCTTGTTCACCGCATTCCTGTAGATCCGGGCCGCGGTCTCCCTGACATTCCTGGGCAGTCCGATACCTGCTGCCATCCTGTCAAGTTCGGAAAGGGCAAAGGCAAGGTTCCTCTCCGTTGCATTGGAAACCCTTATCCTTCTCTGCCATTTCCTCAGCCTGTACATCTGGGCCCTGTTCCTCGTGGGAATGGACTTCCCGTAGGAATCCTTGTTCTTCCAGCCGATCTCGGTTGAAAGCCCCTTATCATGTATCGTGAGCGTCATCGGGGCCCCGGTCCTTGCCCTCTGTTCTGTCTGAACGGAGTCGAATGCCCTCCACTCTGGCCCCATATCGATCTGGAGATCGTTTATCACTATACCGCAGTCACCGCAGACGAGCTCACCTCTCTCGTAGTCCCGGATTATATGCTCGCTTCCGCACTCGGGACACTTGGTCGTCTCCTCGATCTGCACCCTTTCCTTGTTCTCGCGCCTCTTGCGTCTTTCGGGTGATGATTCATCGAAATCCATGGGAAATCCTCCATATGTTCCCCGAAAAATCTCTTTCGGTTCTTGGATATAAATGTTTCTTCTCGATGAGATGCGTTCAAGTATTTAAAAGTATCGAAATAGTTAATATTGCCTTGATTCGAACCTCCCAAAGGTACACTGGCCTTTGAAAAAAATTGATGAATGATGGAAAAATAGGCACGATAAGAGCATTGGTCCCCCCTGTTCCTCCTCGTATAATATCCTATCTCAGAAAGTCCCAGGGTCCTTGTATTTATCCTTTCCTTAACCTCCAAATATAGTTATATATCCGCCTTCACATCCGTCAACGTGATATCATGGCAGCACAGGTAAGGGCAAGTCATATACTGGTGAAGACTAAGACCGAAGCGGAGAATATACTCAACAGGCTAAGGTCGGGGGCAAGGTTCGAGGACATGGCCAGAAAATACTCGCAGTGCCCCTCTGGAAAGAAAGGAGGCGACCTCGGTTACTTCGGCAGGGGTCAGATGGTGAAACCCTTCGAGGATACCGCCTTCAGGCTCAACAAGGGCGAGGTATCCCCTCCCGTGGAGACACAGTTCGGGTTCCATGTGATATTCGTAACGGATAAGAGGTGAATGGGATACTACGTTCCAATTCGTGTACTATATACTTTAAATAGGGGCCCCAGTGATTTGATGATAATGAGATATCGATCGAGGCTCCTTCAGATCGTGCACCTGACCGTCTTCAGCATTATTGCCTTGAGCATGCTGGCAGCGGGTGTATCAATATCCTGCCCCATGACAAGGGCAGATATTTCGATATCGATCGAGCCCGATCCCGGAGACACCCTGACACCGACGGGGAGTCCCTTCAAGGTGGCCGAGCCCGGAGATTACGTCTACTTCGATATCCAGGTCAGGAACCTGGACGATGTGCCCCAGAGGGTAACACTCACCATCACGGACGGACCCGACTGGCCCGTCTCTGTTACCGACCTTGTGGATGTCCCGCCAGGGGGAATGGCGGAAGCCAGGATTTCGATCGAGGTCCCCGACATCACTCTGGACCCCGCAGCAACCCATGCCGTCAGAGTGGAGGGATGGAGTAACCTTACAGGAGACCGGGCCTACATGATAGTGATCGTGGAGCTCGACCTGAGGATCGACCACAGGCTCGTTCTCTCCCCCTACAACACCCCGGAGGAAAACGTGAAGGTCTATCCCGGAGAGAAGACCTTCATGGATATCACGTTATCCAATCTGGGTAACATGAACGACCGTTACATCCTGAAGATACAGGAGCATCAGTCTGATTGGGACATACAGTTCAGGGAGAACGAAGAAGAGCTCGAATTCGAACTCGGTCACGACGGGTCGAATTCCAGATACATGACCAGGGTCATGGTGGGGGTCCCTTTTTCAACATCTCCCGGGGAGGTACTGCACCTGACGGTCATCTCCATTTCCCTGAGCAGTGATGAGTTCGGGATCGGGAAGCAGAGCGATAATGTTGACATACACTTCGAGATCGTGAAGGGAGCGTCCGTAACAATCAATCCTGTTGAAACATTCGTCCAGGGCTCGGAATATATTGACCTATCATACACACTCCACCACACCGGTGTGGTCGAATCCATCATTGACCCGATTCCTTCCGTTTGGAAGGATGAAATACAGCTATTCGACTGGGAATTCCTCATCGCTCCGGAGGGACCGATCCTTCTCCGGATCGGGGAGACCAGAGAGATCCAGATGAGGGCAATGGCACCCCAGGGGAGCTTCGGATACCACACCATCAGGCTCGACGGAGATTCCAATACCGCTGACATCATTCCCGGCGCTTCCACGGCATTCCTGTCTCCGAGGTCGAACATAACCCTTGAACCGATGTCCGGTGGACCCTTCGATGTCGGGCAGAGGATCGAGCTGAAGACCGCTGTCCACAACAACGGGGACATATCCAAACAGGCCCTCCTCGGGGTAACGGGCGTTCCCGCCGAATACATGGTGGAGATACTCCCTTCAAGGGACCTTTTCATAGAGCCCGGAAAGGAAATGATCATCACCATCTCGATATATCCGAAGGAGGAGAGTAGCGGTGATCCGTTCAGGGTCACGTTGACGGTCACCGCTTCACCTGACGAGGCAGGAGCCCCGTGGCAGACGGTTGCCAGTACCTGGAAGAGCATAGATTTCAGAGAACTTCCCAACCTTGAGGTCAGGGTACTCACGATACCATCGGGTTATATCGAGGAGGGAAGTGTTATCTGGGTCAATGTGACCGTCGCTAACACGGGAAACGTCGGGGTCGAATCCCTGGACGTGATCATATACGAGATATCCTTCTATCTTTCAAATCTGGAGGTCGGAAGGAAGACTATCTCCCTTGCCCCGGGGGATATCCGAACGATCTCCTACCACTGGTCGACCAGAATATCTGCGAGGTCCCTGAGAGCAAGCATCAGAGGCCCGGAAGGACTGGAGGAGATGGACCTGTCGGATAACGATCTCATCGAGTCCGTCTACGTGAAAAAGGAGGGGCCCAGAGAGGTCGTGCAGGGGGAGGATGGCAGCGGTTGGATAGATCAGGAGACGGCAGCCGTCGGAGGACTCGGAATCGGGTTGCTAGCCGCGATCCTCGTCTTCTTCGGAACCAGGGATGTTGTCAAGTATCCGGCACTGGTAGGGCTCATTCCGCTTTACAGCAAACTCAGACCTGAGCATATACTGAACAACAGGCTGAGGAAGAGGATCTACGTGTATGTTCAGAACCATCCCGGCGAGCATTTCAGGTCCATTCTCTCACATCTAAACCTGACCAACGGAACCCTGGCCCATCATCTCTACACCCTGGAGAAGGAGGATCTCATCCGCTCCCAGAGGGACGGTCTTTACAGGCGCTTCTATCCCGCCGGTTACCAGATAGACCCGGGCCAGGTCAGTCTGACCATCATACAGAAGAGGATCATGGATAAGGTCACGGAAGAGCCGGGTCTTTCCCAGAAGGAGATCTCCGAGAAGCTGGATCTATCCAATTCAACTGTGAACTACAATATCAAATCCCTCAGGGACAAGGAACTCATCGAGGTCAGGAAAGAAGGAAAGAGCACTCAGATCTACCCACTTTAAAAGAAGAACGGTCGATCTACCGGGATATTTCGTGCCTGAACCCGTGCCCTTCCAGCCCCTTCAGTATCGAGGGCAAAGTTTTGAGGTCCGTGAACATCAGGATGTCTAGCTCCATGGTGGGTGCAGGTGCGGGTTTGTACCTTATGATATCCTGCCCGACCTGACATTTCAGGAGTCCCTCCCTGTCTATAAGCTCGACGTTCTGAAGCACGTTGCGCTTTCCCTCGCCGACCTTGTTGAACAGATAGTAGACGTAGGGCTCAAGTATCAATCCCTGCTCCTGGGCGGTGAGCCTCTTGAAATTGATCCTCTCCCTGTTGAATATCTTTTCCATAAGTGACCTCGCCATGTCCGTGGTCTGGGGGTTGTTGAAGTTGATCTTCGCTCTCCCCCTCTTCAGGGCCTCGATGGTCTCGTTGAACATCGCCTTGTCTATCTGAAAGTTGTAGATCAGGTCTATACCCACGGGTCCGATATTGTGATCCTTGAGGTGGGGGTCGATCATGTGCCCCATATGCGCGTACATCGCAACAGCCGCGCACCTGATGGTCTGATTTATGACATCTCCCACGGCCTTGAGGTACCTCATCTTGGAGAGTACGATCCCCTGCTTAGTAACCTCGGCGACCACGGCGACCGGGAATTCGAAACCGTTCAAAAGAGTGTCTTCCAGGGGATATTCCTTGATCATGAAGCGCCCCCCAAGTGGTACGGGAAATGGGTTCAGACACCATCTATCACGGTATGGTAGATAAGGTCTTCGGCAGCAAATTACTTTCACTTTCGCTCACCCTCGGTTTCGTTTTATATCCCAATAACAACAGAATTAACCTGGCAGCCGGCTCCCTGTGGAGGAGATACTTTAGTGCGCAGAATTTCAATATTCGACACCACCCTGCGAGACGGAGAACAAGCGCCGGGTATACAGCTAGCTCCAGCTCAAAAGCTGAAGATAGCAAAGGCCCTGGAAAAGGCCGGAACCGATGTGATAGAGGCCGGATTCCCGGTAAACAGCCCATCGGAACTGGAGTCAGTGAAGATAATCGCCCGGGAGATAGAGAGTTCGGAGGTAGCCGTCCTTTGCAGGCCGATCAAGGGGGAGATAGACCTCTGCGAGCAAACGCTTTCCAAGGCCTCCAGGTCCCGGCTCCACCTGTGGATAGCGACATCCCCGATACACATGAAATACAAGCTCAACATGGGGCCAAGAAAGGTGATGGAAAAGGCGATCGATGCAATAAGGTACGCCTCGGGAAAGTTCGATTCCATACAGTTCAGCTCCGAGGACGCCACCCGATCCCACATGGATTTTCTGGGAGCCCTTATGAAGGAAGCCGTGAGATCAGGAGCCGATGTCATCAACCTTGCTGACACCGTTGGATGCGCCCTCCCCGAACATATGGCGCTCCTGGTGAGGGAGATGAGAAAGGCTGTCAAGGACAAGGTTCCAGTTGGCATACACTGCCACAACGATCTGGGTCTGGCCACCGCGAACACGCTTGCGGCGGTCAGAGCCGGGGCCGGACAGGTAGATCTCACTGTCACAGGTGTCGGCGAGAGGTCCGGAAACACATCATACGAGCAGGTGGTTGTTTCCCTCCTGTTCCACAAGAGGCATTTCGGGATCAATACAGGGATCATACCCGCGGAGCTCGGGAATCTCTGCGACACGGTGATCTCGGAGATGAAGATCAGGACCGGGCAGTCCCAGCCATTGATCGGGGAAAACTCCTTCAGGCATGAATCGGGCATCCACGTGCATGGAATGCTGAACAACCCGCTTACCTACGAGCTCGTGGATCCCAAGGACCTGGGGATCAACGGTGGTCAGATCGTTATCGGAAAACATACGGGGAAGGCCGCCGTGAAGCATTTCCTGGAAAGGAACGGGTGCACACTGGAAGATAGAGAGCTCACCAGGCTAACTGAGCTTGTAAAGGAAAGAAGCCTGATCACCGGGCCTCTTGAAACGGAGAAGGAGCTGCTCGATTTCGCCATAAGCAACGGTTTCAACGTCCAGTACAGGGAGGGCAAAGGGCATGTCTGATGATATACGCTCCTCTCTGGGTCTTTCCATCTTGAAGGAACATCTTATCGAGGGTGAGGCGGCTCCCGGCCGGTTCTCCGTGTTCAGGCCAGATATCATCATGGCCCATGATGTGACCGGACCTCCCGCACTCAAGATGATAAATGATTCGGGGCTCCCGTTCCTGCGGGCGGCGGACAGGACCCATTTCTACCTGGACCATTTCACACCCCCGAAGGACCTGAAAAGCGCCGAATCCTGCCGCGCCATGAAGGAGTTCGGGAACCGTTACGGCATTAAAGAGCTCGTGAACTGGGGCGAGGGAATCTGCCACGTACACCTGTTCGAGGACGGGAGGGTCAAACCCGGGGAGCTTGTTATCGGGGCTGACAGCCACATTACCACCGGCGGGGCCCAGGGAGCATTCTGCACCGCCATAGGAAGCACGGACCTTGCGGTTGCCATGGCCTCCGGCGAGTTCTGGCTGGAGGTTCCAAGACCCCTCGGGGTCGTCTTCAACGGGACTCCGGATGTGTGGTGCGAGGGAAAGGACATGGCCCTGAGAATGATATCCTGGTTGGGGGCGGGAGGAGGGAGGGGGAAGGTGCTCGAGATCGATGGTCAGGTACTCAACTGGATGGGTGAGGATTCGAGGTTCACCATCACAAACATGGCAGCCGAGACATCCTGTATCTCCGCCCTGATGACCAATCATGTAAGGGACAAGGGGCCGCTTTCACCGGACTGGGACTTCGAGGTTGAGGAAATTGAGATCGACGACATGGGGCCCCAGGTATCGGTCCCTGGCTCCCCGAACCTCTCCGATGAAGTGGAGAATCTCTCTGGGGAGGTGGTGGACCAGGTGTTCATAGGCTCCTGCACCAACGGGAGGCTCGACGACCTCAGGGTGACCGCCTCCGTATTGAAGGGGAGAAAGGTGCACCCCGAAATTCGGCTTCTGGTGATCCCCGGATCCAGAAGCGTCTACTCCGCTGCGGAGAGAGCCGGCTATCTCAAGACCATCGTCGAAGCGGGGGGTGTGATCTCCATGCCAACCTGCGGCCCCTGTGCAGGGGGCTTCCTCGGGGTCCTCGCCGAAGGAGAAGTAGCGCTTTCCACCTCCAACCGGAACTTCAGGGGAAGGATGGGAGAGCCCTCTAGCAGGGTCTTCCTGTCCGGAGCTGCGGTTGCCGCGGCGAGCTCCATAACGGGAATGATCTCCCATCCCGGGGAGGTGAAGGGATGATAGCAAAGGGCAGGGTCTGGAAGCTTCCAGACTCGGTGGACACCGACATGCTTGCACCGACCCCCTATCTCTCTTCGGATCCTGAGGAATATTCAAAACACTGCCTTGAGGACCTGAGGCCCGATCTTGCAAGAAAGGTGAAGGAGGGCGATGTGATCTTTGCCGGAAGCGATTTCGGAAAGGGATCATCCCGGGAGCAAGCCCCGATGGCGCTCAAGACCCTCGGGATAAAGGCGGTCGTTGCAGTATCAATTTCACCAATTATGAAGAGAAACCTTTTCAACCTGGGCATCCCTGCATACGAGGACGAGGATATCTACCTCGCCTGCGAGGATGGGGACAAGGTCGAGATAGGGCTCGAAGGGATGATCAACAGGACCAGAGGGTTCGAGACCGAACTCCCGAAACTGCCCCCCTTCATTCTGGAGCTCATAGAAAAGGGCGGACTGTTCCGGCTTCTCAGGGAGAAGGGAGGGATCTCATCCATGGCAAGACCCCTCAAGGAGATAAGCGATATCAAGGAGGTGGGAGTAACGAAGATATTTCCAGCCTATGACAAGTATGTGGACGCCGTGATCGAGAGGATGGAGAAGGGAGAGGTCCTTTGCGGACCCTTTGATACAACATATGGACTCTTTGCAAGCATCAAGAGGCCCGATGCCATAAAGAAGATCTACAAGCTCAAGCGAAGGAGCGAGGAGATGCCCCTGACCATGATCGTCCCCAGGGACAGGTTCAAGGATTATGCCGAGGTGCCTGAAAGGGTCGAGAGGATCCTCTTCACCGAGCTCGCGGGCCCCATCTCGATAATTCTTCCCAAGATAAAGGACAGGGTCCCGGATTACGTGACCTCCGGTCTGAAAACGGTGTCCCTGGCAGACGGCGAGAACGCCTTCATGAAGCGGATAATGGATAAGATCGAGATCTGCGGAACCTCCGCCAACATCTCGGGAATGCCCCCTCCCTCAACACTGCACGGGGCTCTGGAGCAGCTCGGCGAGGACCTCACACTGGCCGTCGACGGAGGCCCGTCTCTTTACAGGATCGGACACACCGTCATCGATCTCGCATCGGATCCGCCGAGACTCATAAGGGCCGGTCCATATCATACGAAGAAGCTTATCCAGCTGTTCCCCGAACTCATAGGGGAGGAAGAAGGCCTCCCCGATGAACTTGTCAAGGGCCACAGTATAATAGACCTGTCACCTGAGGTTGATATAAAGGCCACGGACAAGGGTGATTGATACCATGAAGGAACTCATATCCTGGAACGTGAACGGAATAAGAGCGGTTCACAGAAAGGGTTTTCTGGATTGGCTCGGAAAGCGGGATCCGGATATCTTCTGCATGCAGGAGACCAAGGCCTCGAGGGATCAGCTTCCGGAAGAGGTCCTCCGGTTCGGTGATCACCACAAATATTTCTCTTCGGCCGAGAAGAAGGGTTATTCGGGTGTTTCCACCTGGACCAGGGAGGAGCCGGATGAGGTCGAGACGGGTCTCGGCATCGAAAGGTTCGATTCCGAGGGGCGGACGCTGATAACACACTTCGATGAATTCGTTCTGTTCAATATCTATTTCCCGAACGGGAAAAAGAACAAGGAAAGGCTGAATTACAAGATGGATTTCTACGAGGCCTTTGCGGAGAAGGCGGAGGAATACAGGAAGCGGGGCAGGAACGTGGTCGCCTGCGGGGATGTCAATACCGCGCATATGGAGATAGATCTCGCGAGGCCGAAGGAGAATTCCAACGTTTCCGGGTTCCTGCCCATTGAAAGGGAGTGGATAACGATGTTCCTCTCGCTTGGTTATATTGACACCTTCAGGGAGTTCCACCCGGAAGGGGAGCAGTACACATGGTGGGATTACTTCACGAGGGCCCGTGAGAGGAACGTTGGCTGGAGGATCGATTACTTTTACATAAATGAGGAGTTCAGGGACAGATTGAAGGATGCTTTCATCCTCCAGGAAGTGATGGGGTCCGACCACTGCCCCATCGGGATATTGATCGATGGTTGACCAGTATCTTGTGCAGTGGGATACCTTGTGGCTCACCAGGGGTGGGTTACCATAGTTTTCGAAGATATCTTCTTCAGGATCCTTTGAACCAATTACGAGGTCCTGGAAATGATCACGATAATGATAGGATCAGTTACTTGCCGGAGTTTGATCTCAGGGGCCCGAACCGAAAGTATATGATACTGATAACGACAATATCCTTGTGGGATAAGAAGTGATCCATGATCTTGAACCCAACGATTCGAAAAATGGAGGCAGAAGCGTTGATGCGATTACAGACAGGGATAACGACGGACTCCCTGATCTTGTAGAATATGAATACAGTAGACACGATTCCAATCCCAACAGGAAGGACATATTCGTGGAAGTCGATTGGATGGTGGAGCATGTTGATGCACACTATGGATATGTAAAAGATATCGACGGCGATGGAGCACGTTGTGATCAACCAGCATACGATATACAATTTAAAATATCCAATCTCGCCAAGTTCAAAGTTATTCAGGCATTCAGCCACCATAGCATATCATTGCACATAGATGACGGATGCATGGGTGGGGGGGAATCTATTGATTACCACTCTTTCTTGGTTTTTTATGATACTTGTCCTGGACCGGATAATGATTTTTATGATGTAAAATGGGGAAATTTTTGGGATGTAGATAATGATGGGAAAGTGGACTCCGATATTGATAACATTCACGGCCAATTTGATTTTTATAGGTTCAATATATTCCATTATTGCATTTTCGGATCTTCTATACTTACACTAACTCAGTACAATACTGGTTCTGATAGTAATTCGGATGGTCAAGGACTAGATCATGATGATTTAATGATAGATTATGAATTTTATTTTGAAATAGATTTTAATAACCAGGGCGAGAATTATATAATTCCAAGAGTGTTTATGCATGAATTGGGACATAATTTGGGTTTGGGTGAAGGATTCGGTGGAAATAGATCTGTTATGCAACAAAGAAATTGGAATGTCGATCTAGATTACCATTCCGCATGGAAAAACATTAATTATTACTATAGTTATTTGGGGAATTACAGATGAAAGTCAATATAATCAATACCTCAATATTTGTTATTTTCCTTACTATATCCTCGGGTTGTCTAAATACAAATGATCAGATACCTTGGGGTACAGAAGGTGAATTGGAAATGCATATAAAATTGATAGATTACTCTATATATCCCGGTTATAATTATCTTAATTTTTCGGTAATACGTTTGAATATGTCTCTTATGAACATTTTTGATGAAGTAGTTTATATTGAAAATCGATTTGTTTTTGATATCAATATTGATGGAATAATTTTGGATTCAAGTAATAATTCATTTCATATAAATGAATATTCCGGTGGACGTCCCAAATTTGGTTGGGAGAAACCTGAAAAATTGTACCCTGGAAATGTAAAATATTGGGATGATTATTTTGAATTGAGCATATATAATGATGAAGGACAGAGGGGTATAATGGATAATGTTCTTCTTTCAGATAATGAAGAATACACAATAAAATGCTGGTATGAACACGAAGGGAATATGGTATATTCAAATGAGATATTATTTTCTCCTTCGGAATGGGAAGATGTATGATAGTAATTGAAAATAAAGAAAGAAGGAAGAAAAGATGCAAAAGAAACGATTGTATTCTTACAGGCGTCCGCCCGAAGGGTTGGTGAAGGCACTCGATAGAGTGGAGTCGCCAACATCGAAGGCACCTGTAGCGAAGCGAAAGGTGGAGTCGATGCGAGACAAGGGAGCGAAGCGAACGGCCGATAGGAAATTGCACATAGATGACGGATGCATGGGTGGGGGAAAGAGTGTACCGTTCATTGAACATTTTGATTGGTATCCAGGGCACGATGATGGAATGGATGAATTGAAATGGGGCGGTGATGTTAATAAAAATGGTGTAATTGATGGTTCAGAAAAAGGTGAAGTTGGTCATTTCCATTTTAATCGATGGCATATCTTTCATTACTGTTTATTGGGGAATGAACGTATAGGTCAAAAATGGTACGAAGATAAAGAAGGGATTGCCGAACGTGGAGGAGATGATTTTGCATTATGGATGGACCAAATACACACAATAAAGAATGAAGCACAAACTTTTATGCATGAATTAGGTCATAATTTAGACTTAGGACATTGCAATGATGGTCATTGTGCAATGGAAACGGGTCTTCATTTGAATGATGTTACTTATTGTAGTGATTGTTGGAGTAAAATCGATTTAAATAAAGTATGTGATTCATCAGATGCCGATTATTATGATTAAAGGTGATTATGATGAAAACAAGATTAATACCAATATTTATTCTATTATTAATTTTAATACCTGGTTGTATTGATACTGAACATGAGTCAGGTATTAGTGGTATTCTAATATCACTTGATGGTGATAGATTTAATATATTGCCTTTAGACATTTATAACATTGATAATGTTTCTGAAATTAATATTATTGTTTATATTGGGGAATCAAGTCAAGTAGGTAATGTTAGTTATGAAAATATTAAAGGAATGTTCGAAAAAAATCAATCGACTTTTCCAATATCAATAGATGATGTTAAATATGATACTATTTATAATTTTTATATTCAACTGAGTTTTATATTTTTTAATTCAAGTCAAGTTAACTATAAAATAAATGGAACTTATATTATAGAAAAACCAGATATTTTCAAGATTGATATGAATGAAATTAATGAAGTTAACATAATTATCATCAAAGAATCAAATAACCGCTCAATAATCCAAATATCAAATATTGATCTAATATTTGATGTTGGAGTTGATATGGAATAATAAAACTCGGAGCCTATACTGAAATGGAAAACTGCAAAACGATAAAATCTGGTGAGAGAAAACATGTCACTTTGTAGGCAGAATATGTGACATTTTCAAACGAAACAAAACTCATCCAAGGGTATGTAGAAGATGAACAGTGTCAAAGGTGTCAATCAGGTACTACGAATTGTTCCAGATAAGTACGAATCTCATCAACACCCGCAGGAAGCTTGGAACAATCAACGATGATGATCTCGTAACCTGGCATCCTATACTGAGCTATCTTCCGGTTCCGGTACTTCCTCGAAACATGGAACTCGATCTCATACAAGGTCCTTGTTGTCTTGTCGCAGAGATCGACGTATCCGTTCGGAACCTTCCATTCGGATGATACATCATGTTTTGTGTCTCTGAGGATCCAGAACAGGATCGCTTTGGCAACGAAATGCTTGTAGGATTCGTTCGACAGCTTAGTTAGATGATTCGGCCAGCTCATTGATTGATTCCTCCTGAAGATCTTTCTTCGGGGGGATACCTGAGAAAGATCGGAAGGAGGTTGCTGGAATGACAGAATGAAAATGAGATTATCCAGTTCCAGACGGAATAGTATTATATACCATCTAAATCATAGAATTACTTGATGACTGAAGAAAGAAGACGATCTGACGAAGATGATACCTTCCTCAGGGTCGTCAAAAGATGGAAGGACATCATTCCGGAACTCAGAGATTGATGATCTGTAACTTCAGTCAGCCATTCTTTTGTCCATTCAAGATGTTTTAAAGCGTAATCATAATCTGTTTTTCGATTTTTCAAGATGGCCTTAGATCCGTCAATGTATCTGTTGCAGTCATCTATCCATCTGTCTTTTTCGACAGCAATATCATAATCCGGGAATGGGATATCAAGTTCATCTAGTATTACACCAGTAAAAAGGATCGTTGTACGATGGTTGGTATTTGGCAATCCATGTCTCACGATAAGTTCTGACATCATGTTTGAAATAAAATCCAGCAGATTCCTTCCCTTGTAGGGTATGGTCTTGAAGAATTTATCAATCCTTTCTTTCTCAAAAATCTTGTAATCTGTGGGAATAGTCTCCTGTATTTTCCTTGATGATCTCTCTAACTGCTTCATGGCAGTATTGAAGCAAAACCATCATGGACCGGTAACCCGTCACGCATGAATAAAAAATCGGAACCCGATCAAAAGCATCGGGTCCCGAACATTAAAGAGGTGCCAGGGTGCGGATCGCATTGAGTGACCTATTTAAAAAGCCAAGTGACTGGATGCTTAAAAATTCCTATACAATGAAAAATCACCAAGAATTTTCGAACCACATGGATGAATAAATCCAAATATGCTTCCAGGCTATCGGATATCGATGAAGCACAAGACGGGCAGGTTCAAATTCTGGTTCTACCTTGTCTACCGGCTGCTTCTCATCCTTGCCCTTGCCGCATCGTTGCTCTCGGGATCGTTGCTAAACGCTGGTATCGCCATATTCACATTGATCATCACCTTCCTCCCCCCGATCATAGAGAGAAAATGGAAGGTCAGTTACCCCAGTGAATTCGAGATAGGCGTGATGGTCTTCATCTTCCTTTCACTGATCCTGGGTTCCATAGGGAAGTTTTACGATATCTTACCCTGGTGGGACCTCTTCATGCATACCCTGTCGGGTGTTATCATTGGTCTTGTGGGTTTCTCCCTTGTATATCTGCTGAACCGCTCCAGCTGGAAGAAGATCAAGCTGAGCAGGGCATTCGTTGCCATGTTCGCCTTCTGCTTCGCCCTCTCACTCGGAGCCCTCTGGGAGATCTTCGAGTTCGGTATGGACAGTCTTTTCGGATGGAACATGCAGAGATCAGGGCTCCAGGATACAATGACGGACCTCATAGTCGACACCTTTGGAGCAGCCTTCACCTCCCTTACCGGCTACATCTACCTCAAGGGGAACATCAATATCTTCGAGCGTATCGAGAGGAGTTTCATAAGGAGAAACACCGAGATCCTCCGAAAGGAGGAGGAAGGGGGAAGAAAAATAATTGGCCAGCCAGATCCGGACACCGATCCCATCGATCAAAATGGTCACCCAAGTATGGAGCTTTCCCGTATTCCCTCGCAACCGTAGTGATCGATGATCGAGAAATATATTTGGAACGGATATTTATGTCCAGGTGTTTCGGGAACCCCAGGATCGGATAATTTTGAACCGTTCGATCATCCTTCAAGATGTTGCATTCAACCAAATAGTATATATCCCATTACCGAAGATATATTCCAATGAAAACCATCAGGGGTATCGTCTCCATCATCAGACCGGAGGACGGTGCTCTCGGAGCGGCGGGAGTTTACATCGGATGGGCCGTGGCCGCCGGAAGGATCATACCTCATCATCCACTGTCCCTCATATTCTCGAGCCTATCCACATTCCTTCTGATCGGGGTCCTGAACATTCTCAACGATATAGAGGACCTCAACATCGACAAGCTCATCCACAGCCGAAGAGCAATAGCCTCCGGAAAGATATCCCTCGGATTCTCCCGGTATTATCTCATTGCCCTTCTTATCGCCTCAATGGGTTTCGCGACAGCCGCCTCGTTGATCTCTGGACAACCGTTGATCCTTTTGATATTCTTCCTGGCACTTCTTCTGGGTCTTTCATACGAGGTCTGGTTGAAGAACAGGGGTTTCTGGGGGAATGCGGTCATTGCATCCATGGTAACCCTGCCCTTCCTGATGGGTGCTTCGATTCCCGGGGTCACCCCGATCATCGCGGTCCTTTGCCTCATGGCATTCGTGACCGGCATGGCAAAGGAGGTCATCAACGACGTGAAGGACCTGGAGGGCGACAGGGGTCACAGGAAGACCCTGCCCCAGATGATAGGTGTCAAACCATCGCTGTTCTATGCAATGATCCTCCTGATCATCACGATACTCCTCAGCGTTCTCCCCATTTTCATTGTGGGTTTCAATATACCCTATGCTGTAATAATCGGGACGGCCGACCTTGTTCTCATCGCAGTGATGGTCATATCATTCCACAGACCGGTTCTGGCCCATCATCTCCACAGCCTGGGAATGCTCATGTCCTTCCCGGGATTTCTGATGCTTTCAATATGATACTCTCTTTATCACATTATTGTCATATTTTTGTTGTATATTTTTTACCTGAATCCACCCCTATTGTTATATATTCACTGCAACATAAGGAGATAGTATCTCCATGGGTCCCAAAGGTCTTTCGAGAGAACCAGGTGCCGTTGAGCGTTCCCCTGTTATTCAGAATGAGCTCTTGAAAGAAAGGCTCAGGGGCATTCTGATCGGCCTTTCAATGGATAAAGATGGGATCATCGGCAGGAGCTCGCTTGTGGACAACCTCGATATCATTATCTCGGCAGGTCTGGAAGATAGCATGCTTCTCGAGTACGAGGGATCCCTCGAAAGGATCGAATCGAACCTTGAATGGAAGGCAGAGGAAAGCAGACCGATCTCCGAACTTGTCCTTAAAAAGGGTTCGAAATAGGAGCGGTCCCGACCGAAAGTAACTGTTTCTATTACACGCCAGTATTTTACTGCCTGCTCGAGACAGGAATGCTCCCGAGGATGATCTGGGGCGATATTCCATTCTCGGTGAGCACTATCTTCGAGTTCCCCTTGAGGGAATTCTCGGTGACCTCCAGCTTCTTCAGGTCCTTTGCGTTACCTACGAAATATTTCTCCGCGGCCTCGTTAACGAGCTTGATCGCCTGGGCGCGTCCCTGGGCGACCCTGATCTGTCCTTCTCTCTCCCCTTCCGCCTTCTGAATAGTGGCAAGTTTCTCCTGCTCGGCCGCCTCGAACTTACCAAGTGCATGGAGCTTCATTGCCCTTCTTTCCTGTTCGGCGGTCTTCTGCTTGTGCATTGCATGTTTGATATCCATCGGGGGATCGATGGCCTGGATCTCCACCTTGGAGACCTTGAGGCCCCAATCATCCGTGAGGCGGTCCAGTACCTTTCTTAGATTTGCCGAGATCCTCACCCTTGCGATGAGGCTCTCGTCGAGGGTGAGCTCACCGAACTCGTTCCTGATGTTGGTCTTTGTCAGCTCGACACATGCGTTCTTCCAATCATCGATGGAATAGAACGATCTCTTGATGTTCTCCACATCGGTCCTCGGTCGGGCCCACATGATTCCGTCTACACGGATCTCGACGTTGTCCTTTGTGATCACAGGCTGCGGTGAGATGTTCAGGGTATGCTCTCTGATATCCCTCACCCTGGTGAGTTCGGCGAACGGCATCTGAAAATGCAGTCCGGGTTTTGCGAACCGGACATATCTGCCGAAACGCTCGACAATTCCCCTTTCAAACTGCTTTACGAAGTAAAGTGGAAACCTGATCTTCCTCATTCCTTCACCATAATGGGAATGGGCGGGGATTGCTTATTAACATTTTCAGACCTCGAGAAAATTTTTGTTCAAATATTCAGTTAAATCCGACCTCTTTCATACCCTTAATTCTCAGATCTTATTGTCCTCCGATATGAAGACCCCAAAAAATGGTGCAACCAAAGGTCAGGTTAAAATACCAGTTCAAGATAAGGAGATTTGAAAGCAAAGGGACCACCGACATGAATTATAATCAAGGGTCCGCATGGTTTTTCTTGAAAAACAGCAGGGACAGCCTTCGCGCTATTTCCCTGGCTGTTCCTGGACGAATTCTCGAACAAGTATTGATCGAAACACCAGGAGAGATGGGGAAAAATGTCCCAAAATGAGATCGAACCGAATGACAACGTGGGTTCGTCCATTCTCCAGAGATTGACCGATCTTGGCGCGGACATGAACACATTGAACCGTGTCAAGAGAAGGTATCCCATGAAGAACACGAAGTACTTCATGGGTTTGATCAAGGAGAAGGACGATCCCATTTGGAAACAGTGCGTTCCTGACATCGCGGAGCTTCAGGATACGCTGAACATCGAGGATCCACTCAAGGAAGAGGAGCACACACCGGTTCCCTACCTGGTGCACAAATATCCGGACCGGGTCTTGCTTCTGGTCAGCAGCAAGTGTGCAATGTACTGCAGGTTCTGCACCAGGAAGAGGAAAGTGGGTAGGATCCAGCAGATACCCATGGAGGATATCATGAATGCGATATCCTACATTGCGGAGCATCCGGAGGTCAGGGATGTCATCGTATCGGGGGGCGATCCACTGATGCGTCCGGACAGCGAACTGGAAACCATCATATCGGCCATCAGGGCAATACCCCACGTTGATATCATCAGGATAGGAACGCGAATGCCGGTCGTTAACCCTGCCAGGGTGACGGTGAAGTTCGCAAGGATGGTGAGGAAATACCATCCTGTCTTCATGAACATCCATATCAATCATCCCTCGGAGATCACAGCCGAATCGTCGGAAGCCTGCTCCATACTGGTGAATGAAGGTATACCTCTGGGAAGCCAGACCGTACTCCTGAGGGGTGTCAACGATAATGCCGAAACCATGAAGGAGCTGATGCAGAAGCTCCTGAAGATCCGTGTGAAACCCTACTACATCTACCAGTGTGACCTGGTGAAGGGCGTGGAGCATTTCAGGACCACCGTTGAGACCGGAATAGATATCATGAAACAGCTGCAGGGTTTCACCTCGGGGCTTGCGTTACCGCATTTTGTCATAGACGGGCCCGGTGGAAAGGTCCCGATATCCCCCCAGTACGTGAAGGAGATAACATCCGACCAGATCATCGTCACCAACTACCTGGACAACCTCTATTCCTATCCCGGATTGAAGAGGACCGCCGCCCAGAAGCTCTCCAACAAGAGGATCAAGGTCGTGGGTATCGCCTACAATCTGAAGAAGGACCCGCAGAAAGGGGAGCGATTCGACAGGTACGCGGAATACGACGACATCGACACCATCGATGCGATCAGAAAATCCTTCGAGAACAACGGGTACGAGGTCAAATTACTCGAGGTGGACCAGGAGTTCATCGAGAAGGTGAAATCCTCGGGTGTCGATTTCGTATTCAACATCGCAGAGGGCATCCAGGGAGAATCCAGGGAGTCGCATGTACCGGCTATCCTCGAGATGTTCAACATCCCCTACTCCGGTTCCGGGGTCCTGACCCAGGCAATAACCCTGAACAAGAGCAGAAAGAAGGAGATCCTGAACTTTCATGGAATACCCACTCCACGCTTCCAGCTCTTCACCAACACCCATCAGAAGTTGAAGGAGAACCTGAGGTTCCCCCTGATCGTCAAACCCGATGCCGAGGGCTCGAGCGTCGGTATTACGAACGAATCCCTCGTGTTCGACAGGGAAGGCCTGAAGAAAAGGGTGAGCCATGTGCTGAAGGAATACAGGCAGAACGCACTGGTCGAGGAATATCTTGATGGCAGGGAATTCACTGTTTCGCTTCTCGGAAATGGCAAACCAAGGGTACTTCCCATAATAGAGGTGGACTTTGAACATCTCCCCCCCGACATCCACAGATTCGATTCCTACGAGGCCAAGTGGATCTACGACAATCCGGATAATCCGTTGGACCCAATCATCGTTCCGGCGGACCTGAAACCCAAATTGAAGACCGCTGTGGAGAAGATCGCAAGAAGCACCTTCAATACCCTTGGCTGTGTCGATCTTTGCAGGATAGATTTCAGACTGGATTCCGGCGGTGTTCCCCATGTCATAGATGTTAACGCACTCCCGGGTCTGATGCCCGATGTCAAGTCGAATTCGAGATTTCCAAGGTCATGCTACGCAGCGGGTATGAGCTATGATGACATCATAATGTCCATCTTCAGGACGGCCCTGAAGAGATACAACCTGTCAATGGGAGGATGAAGGGTTGAGGATAGGCGTTCTCTACGATCAAGCAGGCGAACTGCCAGATGAAAGGGAAGAAGAGAGGATATCCAAGAACGAGGGAAGGTTAGTCGCTGATACGGTCTCCGATATACTTTCTTCGGAGCATGAAGCGTTTCCCGTCGTGGCCTCACTCGACATCGGAATGAAGGTAAAGAAGGCCGATCTCGACCTCATCTTCAACCTGTGCGAGGGTTACAGAGGGGATGCCAGAGGTGAAAGCTGGATCGCCTCCCAGCTCGAGATGGCTGGAACACCCTTCACGGGTTCGGACAGCTTCTCCCTTGCTCTCTGTCTCAACAAGGCGAAGACCAAGCAGGTCCTCATATCAAAAGGCCTTCCGACCCCCAACTACCAGGTGTTCCATTCCACCTCCCAGAAACTGGAGCCCGATCTGAGGTGGCCGCTCATCGTGAAACCCGTAAGAGAGGATGCCAGCGAGGGCATATCATCCGAATCTGTCGTTCACAACAGGCTGGAGCTGAACAGAAGGGTGGAGCTGATAACGGAGACTTACGACCAGCCCGCAATGGTGGAAGAATACATCGAGGGAAGGGAGCTGAACGTTGCCATACTCGGAAACTGGCCGTGTCTCGAGGTGCTCCCGATATCGGAGATCGTTTTCGACCCATCACACGAAGGGGTGAAGATAGTGGATTTCAAGGCCAAATGGGTCGAAGGATCAGGCAATTACAGCGGTACCAGGGGGGTGTGTCCGGCAGACCTCGCGAAGGAGACCCGGGAGCACATAGTGGAGATCGCGAAACAGGCTTTCAGGGTGATGGGCTGCAGGGACTATGCCCGGGTCGATATCCGCCTCCATGATGAATCTCCCTACATCCTCGAGGTCAACCCGAATCCATGTATAAACCTCGACAGCGGTTTCGTCAGAAGCGCCTCCGTGGCAACTTACGATCACGGAGCCCTGATAAACAGGATAGTGTCCCTTGCTGTGAAGAGAAGCTCCATAAATGTTCGGGGAGAAAGCTTACCCGGTGAGATATTGATCAGGACCGATCGGATCGAGGGAAAGAGGATAGAGAGAAGGGATATCCCCACTCTTCTGGAGTGGTTCAACGATCCGGAGATCGGCAGGAAAATGGATGAGCCGTGGAAGGTCTACACGGAGGAGGATCTGATCAAAGCCTTCCTTCTGGACAGGACCACGGGGTTGGACCTGATCTTCAGCGAGAAGGGGTCTGGAAACAGGATAGGTTACTGCTCGATACACGACAAGGACGAGGTCTCCAACTCCGGGACGATATCATATCTCATCGGGGAGATCTCCCAGAGGGGAAAGGGATACGGAAAGGAGATGGTAAGGGCAGTTGTATCCCACGCGTTCAATACGATGGGGCTCAACAGGCTGGAAGCCACCGTTCTACCTGCAAATCAGCACAGTGTTCGGGTCCTGATCTCCTCCGGATTCAGACTCGTGGGCACCCTCAGACATACACACATGGGATTGAGCGGGCTCGAGGATGAACTTCTGCTCGAGATGATCGCCTCGGACCTAAAATGAAGCATATGGCAATTCCCTCCCCTTCTTTTCATGATGCCATCAGATATTCTTAAATAATCTTCATTTTTTGAATGGAAGCTGGAAATGGTGGTAACTTGAAGAGAAATGCATCGGTCCTGCCGGTCCTTATCCTTCTGATCCCAGTCCTGATGGTGCTGCCTCTGGCAAGGTCCCAGGACCTTGGATCGATCTCGAGGGAAGAGATCTCGAATGGGTTGCAGCAGGGTACCGATTCCTTTACCACCGTGGAGACATACGATTCCGACGGTGACGGCTTCGATGAGATCTACATGGGAGGGGGTGGTTATACAACAGACCCGGATTCCCCTTCAGAGACCATCACTTTCGGGATCAGAGCCTACGAGTTCAATTCCCGGAGCGGAAGATGGGAGACCTTTGGTACCGGACTGCCGGGAGACGGTGAGAGACTCTGCTTCGCAGGACTCGGACTGGGCGACGTGAATGGTGACGGGAAGATGGATATTGCCGGACCGGTGCCGACCAGATGGTACTGGGCCACCCCTCAGGAGGATGCCGGGATCTATATCTATTCTGGTGATGGGGTGGGGAATTTCGATCTACTCCACAGGATCTCCCTTACAGACCCGTTGGGTCAGCAATACCATGACTCCTCCAATGAGGTCGAGATAGTGGACCTCGATGGTGACGGATCGAAGGACATAGTCGCATCGACTTACACGGGGATCAGGATATTCTACGGTGACGGTTCCGGAACGAACTGGGAGGAGCAGAGCCCCATTCATCCATCCCAGACCGAGATATCTGGTATCGGGATCGGGGACCTGAACAACGACGGACTGCTCGACATCGTTGGAACACCGTACCAATACTCGACCACCATCGAGCTCTACATTCAGGAAACTGCAAGAGCCTTCAGGAGCAGGGATTTCAAGGAGACCTCGGCCGGCTTCGGGATCAAGATCGCGGACCTCGACGGGGACGGCAACAACGATGTTGTCTACGGAACCGCAAATGAGGGTATCAGGGTCTGGCTTGGGGAGGGCAGGACCACATTGACCTCCTTCCCATGTACGGAAGCGAGCGGCGGTCTCCCGGAATCCGACAGCAACTGGAATCAGGTGGAGCTCGGTGACCTCAACGGGGACGGAAAGCTCGATATCATATCCGCATGCAGCTCCAGGAACTCGGTGAACGTGTTCATGAACGACCTTCCTTCCGGATGGACCGAGATATTCACCGATCAGGATGAACTGGAACTCCCGGGTGACCCGTACGGGGCCAATTTCGGTGATTGGAACGGGGACGGACAGTCTGATCTTGCAGGATGCAGCTGGGAATGGGGAGCGGAGGCGTGGCTCGTGTCAATTGCTGGACAGAGGGTGCCCATCGCTGATGCGGGGAAGGATATCACGGCCTACATCGGCGACACCGTAAGGCTCGACGGCAGGGATTCGTACGACCCTAACGGGGAGATCGTCTCCTGGATCTGGGAGTGCACCTCGCATACCGGGTTAACTCTTTCCGGAGGAGATTCATCGACCCCATCCTTCATGGCGGAGGAGGAGGACATCTATGAATTCTCGCTGATGGTGGTGGACGATGAGGATCTCGAGTCCCTTCCAAGTACCGTCACCGTGGAGGTATTGGACCCGAGCGTCAGCTACAAACCCGTCGCCGATGCGGGCCCGGACTTGATCGTCGTGACGGGTGACCGCGTGGAGCTCGACGGAAGCGGATCCTACGATATCGACGGAGAGGTCGAAGCTTACATCTGGACCGTCAACAGCCAGGATATCCAGCTCCAGGGAGATGATACCGCAAACCCATACTTCACAGCCCAGACCGAGGGAAGCTACATCATAACACTGATCGTAGAGGATGACCAGGGGGAGAGGTCCGATCCGGACACCGTCAAGGTTGAGGTCTCGGCAAAGATATCAAGACCGAGGATCGGTCCCTTCGAAAACTCGAACGGGGCCCCTGTTCCCGGACTGCAGATCGCTTTAAAGGGGAGCGGTGGAACCTTCACGAAGGTAACCGATGATGCTGGTTATGCGGATTTCCAGATGGGAATACCTCTCGGTGAATACACCATGGAAGTGAAGAGAGATGGAGAGGTCCTTTTCTCTGATATCTCGATCGCCATCACGGAAGGAGATTCCTATTCTGTTGAGGGTGGAAGCCTCCCGGTGATACAGATAGGAGATGAGGGGGGATCGATCATCCTCTGGGTAGTCATAGGTGTTCTGGCAGTGATTGTCGTGGCAGCCATCCTTCTCTATGCATACAGCAGGAAGCAGAAAATGGAGGTCGTGGAAACAGCATATGTGCAGGAAGCACCAGCCTGCCCCAACTGCGGAAGCGCAACACAATACATGGCGGACTTCGACAGATACTACTGTCAGAACTGCTCCAGCTATACTTAGAGACAAAAAGGGATACGTTTCTATATCCGGGGCCCCAATATCGGTTGATAACCATGACACACAGGGATCTGAAGGAGCTGGAAGGGAATAAATGCCCCATGTGCGGATCAAAGAACATCAAACATACCATACACGCCGAGCCTCCCTCACGCGATATATGGCACTGCATGAAGTGCAATTACGAATGGTATCACTTCTACGACACCGAATGATGTGATCTCATACCTTCGGGACCATTTCAACATCTTGCAGTCTCTGCCATCTTCTATCGAGCTTACAGTATACTTGACAGGAAATGATGATCGGGTTTTGTCACGTGGGTGTATATCGTTGTGGTCTTGAGATCCCTGTGTCCGAGCAATTTCTGAATGTTCAGGATACCCACCCCGCCCTCCAGAAGATGGGTCGCGAAGCTGTGTCTCAGTGTATGCGGTGTAACGGTTTTTTTGATACCTGCCCTATTAGCCGAACCCTCGACGATGAGTTGAATGGATCTCGAAGAGTATCTTCCACCGGTATTCCTTGAAATGAAGATCGTATCACTGTTCATAGTATTCCTCAATAAAAGCAAACCTTCCTTCAACCTCTCATGCAGGAATACAATCCTCTCGTTCCCTCCCTTCGTACATTTCAGATGAATTAGGTTGCGATCGAGATCGATATCCCCCCATCTCAGGGTCCTTGCCTCGTTCAGTCTGAGGCCCCCGTAATAAAGCGCCATCAGCAGAGCCTTGTGCTTCAGGTTCAGTGTCCCGTCGATCACCCTGTGGACCTCCTCCCTGGAAAGAACAACAGGAAGCCTGGCCTTCCTCTTGACGAGAGGCAATTCCTCATCAAATGGACTCTTCAATACTCTCCTGAAAAAGAACGAGAGAGAAAAATACACGGACCTTACAGTTGACCTGCTCCATTTGCCGGAATTTCTTATCAAGTACTCCCGGGGAGAGTACCCTGATCGCAGGAACCTGCGAACGTTCCCGGAATAGGCATCTCTCGTCGCCTTTGATAAACCTCTCAGAACCATCTCATCGTCAAGTTCTCCGAGGAGATCCTCATGCGCCCTTCCATCGAATCTTTCGATGGACCCCTGTAGGGGCCCGTCGCTTTTGTTCAAAAGATACATATAATCACCGTTTCCTTATCAGGGTGAACCGAATCAGCGGAAGAGGTGATATTAATATTCAAAAGACAGGGGCCCCTGAAGGTATCGACCTGCGATCATAAGTCCAACAGGAGAAAATGCACAAATCTCCTCCCCTTCGGGGAGGCCCCTCGAATTTCGCCATAACTCCATTAAGCTCGGTTAATGCGAAAGTATTCTTCGCTTAATAGGAGTTATATGAAATCCTGGGTGTATGTCCTGACGAAACGGAACGACGACATGGAGACCGCCGTTATGACTATATTCCAATTGAAGTTTATGTATCGAAAAGGAGTTGTATACTAATGCCTTGGAATGATAACCTGAATCCGCCTCATCTGAATGTAGCACAGCATTCAGGTTCTCCCTTAAGGGTACTTGCAGGACCAGGTACTGGAAAAACGTTTTCAATTATGAAAAGAGTATCTCGTCTAATTGAGGAAGAGCGTGAGATCCAAAGTATTTTACTCGTAACATTTACAAGGATGGCGGCTCACGATTTAATTAGAAAAATATCTGATATAGGAATACCTGAAGACATTGATGTAAAAGCTACAACATTACATAGCCTTGCATTTTCAATCTTAAACCAAGTACAAGTAATTGAAATGACATCAAGAACGCCCAGACCATTGTTAAATTTTGAAATGGATCCTTTGGTTCATGACTTAAAATATCAAGGACTGGGAGGAATTCGCGACCTTAGAAAAAATATTAGAGCATATGAATCTGCTTGGGCAAGACTTCAAAGAGAAGAACCTGGTTGGGCACAATCTACTGAAGATAGACTGTTGGAACAAAGATTAACCGCATGGTTAAAATTTCATAAATCGATGCTTATTGGAGAATTGATACCAATTACACTGAATTATCTACGCACAAACCCATCAAGTCCATTTTATAAAAAATTCGAACACGTTATTGTTGACGAATTTCAAGATCTCAATAAAGCAGAACAAACATTAATACAACAACTTACTGAATGTGAAAATAATCTTTGTGTTGCAGGGGATGATGACCAGTCAATTTATGCTTTTAAATATGCACATCCCGATGGGATCAAAGATTTTAATTCTGTTTTTTCAAATACCCATGATGAAGTATTAACAGAATGTAGACGTTGCCCTAAAATAATTGTAAGAGTTGCCAATAATCTTATTTCAAATAATTCAAGATATCAAAAATCGTTAATAGAAAAAAATGACAATATTGAAGGTGAATTACATCTTATTCAATGGAACGGAATGAAAAAAGAAACCGAAGGTATTGGTACTATTGTGAATCATTTCATTGAAAATGAGCATATTTCACCTGGCGAGATTTTAATTTTAGCACATAGGGAACAAATCGCTAAAGGAATTGAAGATGAGATAAAGAAACATGGTAAAGATGTAATAAATTATTATAATGATGATATTTTAAATAATGAACAATCTAAAGAAAAATACACATTATTGCATCTATTGGTTTTTCCAAATGATTATGTTTCACTTCGTTGGTGGCTAGGACAAGGAAGTTCAACATGGAATACGTCTTCCTATTCAAGAATAAGGGCACATTGTGAAGCAACAAATGATACCTTACTTGAAGCTCTTGATAAATTACAGAACAATACACTTAAAATAAGCAGAAGTCAACCTCTGTTAGACCGTTATAATTTTCTGTTAAATCAACTTGAACAAATCGGAGAAAAAACAGGAATGGGACTGATAGATGCTCTATTTCCCGATTCAATTGAAGAATGCAAAGGATTACGGCAATCTGCTCTTCGTGTTTTAGAAGAGAACATCACCCCAAAAGATTTACTTGATAAAATAAAAGAAGAAATAATACGCCCTGAAATTCCACTACAACGAAACGAAGTCAGTATAATGAGCCTTCATAAGGCTAAAGGACTTGAAGCTGACTTGGTTATTATTCCTTCCTGTGTTGAAGGTCTTATTCCAGCTATTGATGGAGAAAAGACCACAGTTGAACAACAAAAAGATTTGGAAGAAAACCGACGTTTGTTTTATGTTGGGATTACGAGGACAAAAAAAGTATTAATTTTAAGTAGCTTTTTATGGATGAAAATCGGTTTGGCAAAACAAATGAAAATACAACATACAATAATCGGAAATCTTGCAAAAGTGCAATCAAGCCAATTCATTAGAGAATTAGGTTCAAATTGTCCTACATCAATAACAGGGAATCAATTTACTCAGGAAAGGTGTACAAATGGCTAACAATAACAACAATAAGTATGTCGAACTGCTCTGGCACTCAAAGTATGACAAGATAAACTTGGGAGATAAAACACCGATCGACAGACACAATCTTCCTTTCCAAGTAGTCGAGACCATCAACAAACCCCGTAAGTCCCAGGCAGGTCTTGGTGATTTCGAAGAATCACTTAAACACTGGCCAGAAAACTATCCTAAGGATTGGAAAAATCTTCTTGTGTGGGGTGATAACAAACTTGTAATGAGTTCTCTCATCAAACAAGGATGGGCGGGAAAGATCAATCTCATTTACATCGACCCGCCTTTCTTTACTGGTTCTGATTTCACTATACGAACAACCATTGGTGATGAACAGATAGAAAAAGAACCTTCAGTAATCGAAGAACGAGCATACAAGGACACTTGGAGTGGTGGAATTGCTTCATATATTAATTATATGTATGAACGAATTATTTTAATGAGAGAATTACTAGTTGAAAATGGCTCAATTATTATACATTGTGATTGGCATGTAGGACATTATTTAAAAACTATATTGGATGAAATTTTTGGATATGATAATTTTAACAATGAGATAATATGGTATTATGCAAATAAATTACCAACGGGTGGAAATATTCTAGATCGTCATCATGATATGTTACTTTGGTATAGTAAATCAAAAAATCATATTTATAATGAAATAAGAGTAGAAAGTGAATACAAAGGCACTCAGCTTCAAACAAAAAAGGTAGATGGTAAAAGAATACCAATTATTGACACAATAACTGGTAAACAAGTTAGAAAAATGAGTAGTGACAAACCGATTTGTGATGTTTGGCGAATAAATATGATACATGCTCAGTCTTCAGAGCGAATCGCCTATAAAACACAAAAACCTGAAGAATTGTTAGCTAGAATCATACAAATGCTTTCAAATAAAGGTGATCTTATTGCTGATTTTTTCTGTGGATCTGGTACTACGATGGCGACAGCAGAAAAATTAGGCCGAAGATGGATAGGATCTGACCTATCAAAATTTGCAATCCAAATAGCTAGAAAACGTTTCTTGGATATCCACCATTCAAAAGACTTACTAGGTGAGAAAAAAACAACATATGATATTCCTGCAAGGCCCTTTGGACTATGGAACATCGGTAACTACGAAACTGTTTACTGGCAAGAAAAAGAACAGGAATATCTAACCTTCATGCTCAAGCTATATCAAGCCAGACCTTTGTCAGGATTCAAATATCTTCATGGAAATAAAGGAGATCAAGCAGTTCATATCGGCCCATTGAATGCTCCCGTTACAATGGAAGAAGTAGAGAAAGTCGTATTCGAGTGCAAAGCCAACAAATTCAAGAAAGCCGATATTCTGGGTTGGGAATGGAGTTACGAAGTCAACGAACTCGGAAAAGAATTGGCTAAAAAGAGTGGTGTTGACCTCAAACTCGTACAGATACCATCGGTTAATGAGATCAAGGCCTCTCTTGTCGGGTTCGATTTGCAGCTTCTGAAAGTTCCTGACCAGATAATCGAAAAGGAATTGGCCGAGCATGTGAAATTCCCTGAAGTGGCTTATCTTGAAATTGAGTCTAAAATTAAAGGGAAAGAACTAGAACTAAAGATCGCTGATTTTCAACTTCCTCCAACCGCAGAACTTGCATCCATTGCAGAGAAAGTATCTGATACAAGGGACCTCATCGATTACTGGGCGATAGATTGGGATTATAAAGGCGATACATTCCATAATCAATGGCAGAGTTTCAGGTTGAAGAAGAAACCAAAGATTGATTACACTGCCAAGAAAAGATACGAAGATAAGGGTGAGTATTTGGTAATGGTCAAGGTTGTAGATGTGTTCGGGAACGATACGAATAAAGTTCTGAAGGTGGAATTGAAATGAAAGATTCCAAACAGACCTTTTTTAGAGACATGATAGAACCATTTGCCATCCTTGAGCCTGAGAAGAGAAGGCCAAGCCAGACCTATCTTGCCAATAAATTAAGGAAAGCCGTTTTTGACTGGCGAAAGGCTGGATATCCGAATGTGACCGAAACAACAAAACGCCTTCTTCAGTATTGGTTCAAGGATGATTATGTCATAGATGACGAGATATTTCATTTCTGGTTCTGTCAGAGGGAAGCCATTGAAACCCTGATCTATGTCTATGAAGTAATGAAGAAAAGGAATTTCATTGACCTGGCTAGGGAATTTGGAGGGGGTCCAATGATGGGTTATGACCCATCGTACGACCAATATCCGCTTTATGCTTTCAAGATGGCAACGGGATCGGGGAAAACATTTGTCATGGCAATGTCAATCACCTGGTCCTATCTAAACTGGTTGAAAGAAAATAAAGAGGATTATAGTTCAAAATTCCTTGTCATAGCCGGAGAAAAAAATATCATATACGAGCGGATCACGAGAGACTTCAAAGATGGTAAAATATTCAAAAAATGGAAATTCATTCCTCCTGAATGGGAAGAAGAATTCAATATAAAGGTCATATTAAAAGAAGAACCCATTCACACAATTCCAGATGGCGTTATTTTCCTTACCAATGTTCAGCAGTTGCAAGAACGGAAAAGGAAAAATGAAGATGTGGAAAATTATGTTGATGACGTACTTGAACTTGAAAAAGTCAAGAAACACGATATCTATCAAGAAGACCGTATCAAAGAGGTACTTACTTCATGCCCCAACATTATGATCCTTAAGGACGAAGCACACCATATTTACAGTTTTGAAAGGGAATGGAAAAAAATGTTATTGACCCTCCATTCTGAACTTGTAAAACAACATAGTGCTGGATTTAACATGGAACTCGATTTTTCAGCCACTCCAAAAACAGAAAAAGGAGCCTTCTTCCCTTGGTGTATAGTGGATTTTCCTCTTAAGGAAGCCATTGAAATGAATATTGTCAAACGTCCCTTGAAAGGTAATGTTAAAGGCGCTCAAGAGATAGCATCGAAAAAAGCACATGAACGCTATCGCGGTTGGATAGATGCTGGTATCAGAAGATGGCGTGAATATAGAGATGCTTTGAAACTCCTAAACAAAAGACCAATCCTTTTCATCCAATGTCCAAAGAATGAAGAAGCAGATGAAGTCTTTGAGTACGTCAATACAGAGCCTGATTTGAAAAATAGAGTTTTACTAATACATACAGATAGCACGGGTAATGTCTTGAAAAAGGATTTGGAACCTGCAAGAAAGGCAGCCCAATTGATCGATGACCCAGAATTGATTGCTCAAGACCCAGAACTGAAAAAGTTATTCCCAAATGGTATAGATGCGATCATCAGCACAATGATGCTGAATGAAGGTTGGGATGTCAACAATGTCAATATAATTGTCGGGTTAAGGTCCTACGGTTCTGAAAGAAAGGTCCTGCCGGAACAAGTCATTGGTCGAGGTCTTAGGAAGATGTTCCCAGATGAATATGCAAATCCCGAAAAGCATGTGAACATTCTTGAGATAATTGGCCCTCCGGGGTTGCTTGACATTCTTGAAGATTTAAAAACTCAAGAAGGTATCGAGATAGCAGAGTTCGATATTGAGGAATCACCCGAAATTACCACTATCTTTGTCGATGAAGATAAACTTGATAAGGATATTGAAATACCGATATTGAGTCATAGAATAATCATTAGAGAATTCAATCTGGATCAAGAAATAATTGATAGCCTTCCTTCGCTTAATATTCCCCTTGAAAATAAGGTTCTTGATATGGAATATGTAGCCACTGATATGCTCAAAGGAATGGAGATCATTCACAAGAAATGGGATTTACCTGTTCCCAAAGATCCAAAAGCTGTTATCTCTTACTATACTGATAAAATCCTGAAGCAATTGAAATTGACTGGTTCTTTCGCAACTTTCTACCCAATCGTTAAAAAATATGTGGAAAAGAAACTATTCACTCAAAAAATAAACCTGAACAATCTGCAAGATAGTTATCGCGTATTGTACCAGATAAGTTCACCTGAAGTCCAACAAAAACTAATATCGGTTTTTGTAGACGCATTTAAAAATATGACATTTACAGAGAGAGAGCCAGAAAAGGAAGACACTATCAAAGTATCTGACACTTCACCATTTGTATGGTCGAAATTAGTATATCCTGCGATAAAAACGATATTCAATTATGTGCCATGTGATAATGATTTTGAAGTCGAAATATCAAAATTATTCGAGAGAGTAGATGATATTGAATCATTCAGTAAGATTGTGCCCAAAATGAAATTCTACATGGAATATCGTGATTCTGAAAATAATCTCAGGATGTACTATCCTGATTTTATTCTTAAAACTACTGATGGAGATCATTGTATTATCGAAACGAAAGGGCGGGTCGATGTTGATGTCGAATTCAAGGATAATAGGGCAAAACAACTCTGCAATGACATAAACCGTATTACTGGCAATAAGTGGTCATATCTACGAATAGACCAAAAAGAATACGAAAAATACCGGTTCAACAATTTCAATGAGTTGGTCAAGACACTCTCTAAAACCAGTACTTCACTAATTTCCTCCCTGCGATAAAAGGTTTTCGTATACAAGCATAATCCTCACCACTTGTTATCTGACCGGTCTCAAAGTGATCGCATATCTCTTGATCTTGAACCGTCTCTGAAACG